>PR_CR_10_Liq_1_inCRDRAFT_1000150_pt1 | contig 40061 bp, 24 predicted proteins | sample PRCRCaboRojoPR_3_FD_10241 | JGI IMG/M metagenome (IMG submission 10241) | reverse complement strand
GATGCTTCTGAAATAGCTCGCTCAGCGTTTGCGGCATCCATTTCTCCTTACCGTTATAAAAAATGAGGGGCAGTACGGGCTCCAGTTCCCTGCTCTGCTTTTTCACCATGCTGGATAAGAGTTCCATGATGTACAGCCCAACCTGCACCGCAACGTACTTACCGGGCTTGGACTTGTGCTCAAATAGCAAACAAAAATAGAAGTGGTCATCTGCCTCCCCCTGAAACCGGCAGCGGTAGATAACATCTGCTTCGAACCGCTTCAGGCTGGGGCGCAGACTGACACTGTTTTCCAGCTTCAAGCTTGCAAGATCTGCAATAGCAGCAATATTAGGATAGAAATGCTGAAGATAAGCTTTGACCACCTCCGGGTCGCTCATAGCCGACTTGAAGAAGCGGTCATCCGGTTGATGGACATTTATGTTTTGGAGCATGATACAGAGATTAAGCACACCCTAAAAATACATAACACCGCATTAAAACCAAAATAAATTAAACAAATAAATTCAATCAGTTGGCCCAGTCGAAGTCGAAACGGCCATCGGTGATAAAGAGCGTGTCGCCGCATCCCTCATGCACCAGGGTGCACTGAAAGGTGCCGGAGACAATGAATTCCTGAGTGTCGAGGTTTAGGATTTCTACCCAATTGTCGGCACCTTCAAGGAGCACGTAAGGATCTAAGACATCTTGGCATTCTAAATTAAAGTCATTAAAATCGGTCATTTCTAAAGGATAAGTCCCCGCAGAATCTACTATAGCGTTGATACTAATCGTTTCATCGAAAACACTACATTCTCTTTTAGCTCCCAACTGAAAAATCTTATAATTCGGAGACCAGTTGCCAGATATGCTACTTCCGATCCACCCGCTCTTACAGGTCTGCCAGTTCACCCCATTGATTTTGCAGGCGAAGTTGCCCTCTCCGGTCGTGGTGATGGGCGGCAGCTCATCGGGTTGTGCGATGGAGCGCCTCTGTCGGGCTTGAAGAGCGGCTTATCGCACCCGCCCCACAGCAGGGCAGGTAGGTGAGCAATAGGCATTTGTTGTTGAAAGCACGCCGGGTGAAGAACATCGACTTCGTTGTAAAACTACGTCGAGCGGCGAGTGCACCCGGCGGGAAAAAGATTGAAAAGCACGCCGGGTGAAGGAATCGACTTCGTTGTAAAACTACGTCGAACGGCGAGTGCACCCGGCGGGAAAAGACCTTGAAGCATCAAACTACTCCCCCTCAAATGCCTTGATTACCGCCTCCAAAGCCGCAGCGTCCAACCCAAGCTCAGGTGCGCTGTCAAGCTCGTAAAACGTGAGGTACACTTTTTCTGGCCATTCAAAGCGCTGAAGCTGCTCCACCGCAATGTGCAGCGCTTCCTGCGTTACCGTTTCCAACCGGATGAGGTCGCCTTCGTACAGATAGTGACCTTGAAGGAAAGTCCCCTGCACCACTTCATACCGCCCGCCTTTCATGTCATAGAAACGCTCCGGGTCCGACAAGTCATTGGCCGAAAGGCCGCTCAACAGGCGGATCATGGCGCCCTCCCGGAACAAGACGCCCCACTGAAAAGCAGGCAGGGCCAGATCAAGGGGCAGCGCATAGGGACGGGCTTGCAAATAAGGGGCAGCCGCCGCGGGATTGAGGATGGAATTGGGCTCCTCCCATTGGCGGACCTCCCCCATATTGTAGTACATGAGCATGCCGCGGTCGACTGGAGGCACACCGGTCTGCTCCGGATAACGCAGCTGATGCAGCCGTATAGTAGCAGACAGCGCAATGCCCTGCTCTGAGAGCCGCTCCCGGCAGATTTTCAGCAGGCGAAAGTAAACCTCCCGGGTACTCTGCGTCCAGTCACAGTCCAGCTGCACCTCGGGCACGGCCGATAGGTTGAAGGTTTCGGTGAGCTCCAGCACTTTGCTGACCAGCTTTTCTGCGAAAGGGGGTACATCCTGTACAGGCAGAAGGGTGAGGCTGCGGTTGGTGATAAATATAGTAGGCACCCACTCTACCTCAAAGGTGTTCAGCGGTTGCTTGGGCTCCAGGTAAGCGAGGGGCGCCGGAGCCTTCAGGTTTTCGTCCCAGTCTACATCAAACAACCGCAAATAGATGCGCTCCGTAGCCAGTCCGCGCACCAGTTGCCGGGCCTCAGGCGCCGGGTCGAAGGTGGTTTTCCAATGGTAAAAGGCAGGATGCACCGTGGCAGTGGAGGGCGTACGGCACCCACTCAGCAGGAGCAGTACAGCACCGGTGAATGCATATTTCAGCCACCGGATCATATCAGCCCCTCCCGGATCAGGTCATGCAAATGGACAAAGCCTTTGTAGGTGCCTGCTTCATCGGTGACCACCAGCTGCGTGATGCTGTTTTTGCGCATGACCTGCAACGCTTTGACGGCCATCGCATTTTCGGTAATGGTTTTAGGGCCCGAAGTCATGATATCTCTTGCCAGGAGGTTGTCGAAGCCATTGCCCCGTTCGAGCATACGGCGGAGGTCGCCATCGGTAACGATTCCGGAAAGCTGCCCGGTTGGGTTCAGGACGGCGGTTGCGCCCAGGCGTTTGGAAGTCATTTCGAGAATGGTTTGCTGCAGCGAGTCTTCTTCCTGTACAGCAGGGCGTTCATTCTGTGGGTAGAGGTCGCTTACGCGCAAATAGAGCTGCTTGCCGAGTGCGCCCCCCGGATGGAACTGTGCGAAATCCTGAGGAGAAAAGCCGCGCAATGCCAGTAAGGAAGTGGCCAGCGCATCCCCCAGCGCCATTTGTGCGGTAGTGCTTGCGGTAGGTGCCAGATTGTTCGGATCTGCCTCCTGGTCCACCGGCGTGCACAGCACATAACTTGCGTGCCTGCCCAGGTAAGAAGCCCGATTGCCCACCATACCTATAATGGGATTGCCAAGGTTCTTGAGCAGCGGGACCAGTACGCGTATTTCAGGTGTCTCCCCGCTTTTGGACAGGCAGAGGACGAAGTCTCCCGGCTGAATCATACCGAGGTCTCCGTGGATGGCGTCAGCAGCGTGCATAAACAAAGCCGGGGTGCCTGTGGAGTTGAGGGTAGCCACGATTTTCTGGCCCACCAGCGCGCTCTTGCCGATCCCTGTCACTACCAATCGCCCCTGACAAGCATAAACGGCATTGACACACGCCTCAAACTCCCCATCGATGCTCTCCTGCAGTGCCCGGAGCGCCTTCATCTCGATTTCCAGCGTCCGCAGCGCAGTTTTCCGTATTAATCCTTCGCTTATCACGTGATTTTTGTATTTTTGAAAGCTTTTGAAAAAAGCGCCTAATCGAACGAATCGGTCCTGTAGTTGTTCCTGGAAGTCGAAAAAGCTCTGAATACCCATTCCAACTGAAAAATATTGGCTAAATTAGGACGGATTGCCCAAAACAACCGATGCAAAACTAAGTAAAAAAGAACTGGCGAACCATGACGACGACGAAAGAAACGCTTTACGATGCCCTTCATCAATACTTCGGTTTTGATAGCTTTAAAGGCCGGCAGGAGTCTATCATTAAAAGTGTACTGGGTGGCAAAGACACCTTTGTCATTATGCCTACCGGCGGTGGCAAATCGCTTTGCTACCAGCTGCCTGCGCTTATGCTGGAGGGTACGGCTATCGTCATTTCGCCACTGATCGCATTAATGAAAAATCAGGTGGACTCCATTCGCGGGTACAGCCAAAGCGATGATGTGGCCCACTTCCTGAACTCCTCCCTCACCAAATCTCAGATGAAACAGGTGCGGCAGGACATTATGGACAATAAGACCAAGCTCCTCTTTATCGCACCGGAGACCCTGACTAAGGAAGAGAATATTGAGTTCTTTAAGCAGGTCAACTTATCCTTTGTTGCCGTTGATGAAGCCCACTGTATTTCAGAATGGGGGCATGACTTCCGGCCGGAATACCGCCGTATCCGCGTTATGCTTGATTCTATTGGTGGCGATATCCCGGTGGTGGCCCTGACCGCGACAGCGACGCCGAAGGTACAGTCTGATATCGTGAAGAACCTTCACATGACGGACCACAACACCTTCATCTCCTCCTTCAACCGGGAGAACCTCTACTACGAGGTGCGCCCGAAGCTTAAAAAGGAGCAGACGCTGAAGCAGATCGTACAGATCATTAAGGAAATACCAGATCAGTCGGGCATCATCTATGTGCAAAGCCGAAAGTCAGCAGCTGAGATTGCCGGGGCATTGAAGGTGAATGACATCAAAGCCGCACCTTACCATGCCGGTTTGGATGCCAAAACCCGTAGTAAAACCCAGGATGACTTCCTGATGGAGGAAGTGGATGTCATTGTGGCCACGATTGCCTTTGGCATGGGTATTGATAAGCCCGATGTGCGGTTTGTCATCCACTATGACATCCCGAAGAGTATTGAAAATTACTATCAGGAGACCGGGCGTGCCGGGCGGGACGGGCTGGAAGGGCGCTGTGTGGCGTTCTATTCCTACAAGGATATTCTGCGCCTGGAGAAGTTCCTGCGCGACAAGCCCGTGGCTGAACGCGAAATGGGCATGCAGTTGATGCAGGAAGTGATGTCTTACTCTGAGACCACCTCCTGCCGCCGCCGCTTCCTGCTGCACTACTTCGGGGAGCAATTTGACGAGGACAATTGCAACGAAATGTGCGACAATTGCCGTCATCCCAAAGAGCGGATTGATGTCAAAGACGATGTCGTATTAGCTATTAAGGCCGTAGATGAGCTGGACGAGAACTACGACATCAAGGTGATGGTAGACTTCGTAAGAGGGCATGCCTCCAAGGTGATTAAAGACTTCAGCTTTGATAAACGCCCCCTTTATGCATCGGGCAAGGCGCATGACGCCACCTACTGGAGCTCCGTTTTCCGGCAGACCATTCTCAACGATCTCCTACGTAAAGACATTGAGACCTACGGACTCCTTAAGATCACCGAAAAAGGGGAAGCCTTTCTGAAAAAGCCACAGTCATTTAAAATTCCTATTGACCACAACTACGATGCAGAAGTGGCTGCCGATATTGAAGAGTCCAAAGGTAGTTCTGCTGTATTGGACGAGACGCTGATCAAAATGCTGCGCGACCTTCGCCGAAAGGAGTCCAAGCGCCATGATGTACCGCCGTTTGTAATCTTTCAGGAGCCCTCTTTAGAGGATATGGCCACCCACTACCCGATCACGATGGATGATATGAGCAATATCTCCGGCGTGAGTAAGGGCAAGGCGATGCGCTACGGGCGTCCTTTCCTGGAACTGATCAAGCAATACGTAGAAGAAAACAATATTGACCGCCCGAATGACTTCGTGATGAAGCAGGTGGCCAATAAGTCTAAAGTCAAAATCAATATCATTCAGGGTATTGACCGCAAGGTGCCTATGGAGGATTTGGCGGAAGCCAATAACCTCTCAATGGAAGAGCTCTATCAGGAGATGTACGCTATCGTGCTTTCCGGTACAAAAGTGAATATCGATTATTACATTGACGAAAACCTGGATGAGTACGCGCGGGAAGAGATTGAGGACTACTTCATGGACGCAGAGACCGATGCCCTTGAGGAAGCCTACAAAGAACTGCAGGACGAAGACATTACGATGGAAGAGATACAGCTCGTCCGCATTAAGTTCATGTCTGACAAAGCCAACTGATGCGTATTCTAATCCTGAACGGGCCAAACCTTAACTTGCTGGGCAAGCGAGAGCCCGAAATCTATGGCCGTAAGTCTTTTGAGGACTACTTCGGGGAGCTTCAGGCGCAATTTCCGCAGCATATGCTGGAGTATTTTCAAAGCAATCATGAGGGGGCGCTGCTGGACAAACTGCACGAGGTGGGTTTTTCCTATGATGGGATTGTATTTAATGCCGGGGCCTACACGCACACCTCCGTTGCGCTGGGCGATGCGATAGCCGGGATTTCCACGCCAGTTATTGAAGTGCATATTTCCAATGTACACCGGCGGGAGACTTTCCGGCATCATTCTTACCTGTCTGCCCATTGCGCAGGAATTATCGTAGGGCTGGGGCTACAAGGCTATGCACTTGGCGTGCAGGCCATCATCGGGTATCAATCCTGACATAAGAAAGGAGCGCTTTACCCGGCATCAGATAGAGCGCTCCACACTTGCTTAATCGGTTAGATTCTATCCTGCCAGGAATAGAAGAACGGCTGTTCTTTCACAATTTTTCCATCCTTTTGTGTGCATCGTACATTGCACTACTTGAATAGCATGGCAGTATTCTTGGATAAGCTGGAGCAGAGCGGGAAGCTCTACCCCAGCAGCTATCGCGCTTAAATGCAGAGGATTGCTCTCCTAGTATTGATAGCCGGTGGTCACTTTCTGTTTTGTGCCATTTGTTATACACACCATACTTTTCGGAGTAGTCATTTGTAATAGGTTTTGGTTACGCCAGCCTGGTTACACCGTGGGCACGATGCTAAAAAAACATTGTTTGACCTTTTTTGTTTTTTTTACGGGTTTAGAGGGGAGAATCCGGCAGCTTCACTGGCACAGATTACGGCCTGACGGAGTGCCTTCTGTTGATCTTCATTCAGCATAATCGTGCGCTTTTTGCCTTCATACCGTATCCGGATGCCTAAGACATCATAGGTCGCCATTCGGTATAAAACATCGATGGGCACGATACAGGTATGTTGGTAAATGCGCATATTCGTTTCCTTACTGAAAACGCCACGGTCCGGATAATTTAGTAACTGTACAGCAGAGGTATCCTCAAAAGCAATGATAACGTTGCGCCCCGCTTCGATTTTCTGGAAATCATACTCCGGCGTAGCAATGGTGAGGAAAAAAGAATTGATATTGTCCACATCACCTTCCATAAATGAAAAGGCGACTTCCGCTTCCTCGATGATTTTAGGGCCATCCACCGTTTCGTAGAGGCTTGGAATCAGCAAGCCGATGGGCATGGGCTTGGAAATGATCAGGCGTGTACTATCGAACGGGTCTATAGTATCTGCAGCAAACTCACACTGCGCCTGCAAGGCTTGTGGCAGCAAGAATCCGAGGCTGCCGATCACTAACAGGTAGGAAAAAATCTTCTTCATCATACGGTGCCATTCCTGGTTTGACCACAAAAGTACAGAACTCACCAACATGAAACGAAGAGGAAAAATGATAATTGTACCTTAAAACAGGAAGAGCGCAGCTTCGGCGGACCGAAACTGCGCTCTCCTATGTTTGATAAGCCTTATTGCTTAGTACTTGATGGACAGCTCATAGTTGTCTGCGTTGCTGTCATCCGTCTCGTTGATGGCATCGATGCGGATCAGATAGTGCGTATCATTGGCAAGGACGACGAACATATCGCCTACTACCAACTCTTCAGTCACATCTGTAACCGGCGTCTCGTTACCGCTTGAACAGCTAACTGAGGCACCATCGCTCAGTGCAGTCCCTGTAGCGTAAGCGGCTTCGATTTCTTCCTTAACAGAAACATTATCGAAGGTGAAGTTTTCAACCTGTGTCTCGTCTACCTTTACCATATCTGCACCATTTACGGTACCGATCTGACGGCGCCAGTTCAGGCCAGGAGCCGGAACTGTGCAATCCAGGCCAAGGTCACGGATTTCAGCCTCTGCATCGGCACTGCCTGTACCTTCACCGTTGTCGAGGTCAAGGCCACCGGTACCGGTAGGACCAGCCTGATTGAAGAGTACGCCAGTGAGGGTAGCATCAATCGGCGTGGTAGGATCCACAACAGTGATATCCAGTGAAACAGTACCTATATTGCCTGCTTCATCCGTAGCTTCGAAAGTGTAAGTCCGGACCTCACCGTCCATTTGTTCGAATGGAACGACCTCAATTACGATTGAAGCGCCCTGCTTCGCGTCACCGAAGAGGGTGACCGGGTTGTTAGCGGTTTCCACGCTTCCGTCTACTTCGAATTAACCGTTGGCGTAGTAGTTAGCAATGTTTGTGTTGTTAATAGCAGTACCATCTACCAGGAAGGTGAAGGTTTCAAGTGGGTTATCGCCCGTTAGTATCTCCACATTCACTGTAAATGTTTCTCCGGGAGCCAGGGTCGCGTCAGTAGAAGTAAAACCTACACCATCAACCAGGGAGACTGCCGGAGGCAACTGATTGATAGGATCAACGGTATCTTCTTCACACCCGGTAGCGATCAAAAGGGTAAGCAGGACCGCAACTCCGGAAAATTTCAGAAACAATTTTTGCATGATGGATTTTGATTTTGTTTAAAATAAATTGTTTTCGGTTTTTTGTGGATATGCCTACATCTCATATAGACGTGATATCTGGAACAGGTAACGCTAGCCACTGAAAATTCGCCGCTTGCGTTAACACATTTTAATACTTGCCCCTCTTATTCTAACTTTTCATTAGGACGGATGTTCGGTTGCCTCTCCACAGGAAAAAGTTCAAACGCATGGCGGATCAGATTATTTTTTAAAGACCCTGTAAATGGCCTGCTCCGATTGATTAAGGAGCTCCACCAGATAAAGCCCGGAAGGCAACGCACTCAGATCCACCTGATGCTGAAGCTGTTGCCCTGACAGTGGCTGATTTTGTACGGCTACACCTCTGCCGTCCCACACCCGGAGCATGACTTGCCCTTCAAGAGGTTTGGCCCACTGCAACTGCAGGGCACCGGAAGTCGGGTTGGGGAAAACCTTTACCGTTTGGCCCTGTAGCAGGTTGTCCGTACTCACCACGTTGGTAAATACAAATGCCTTGTTGGTGTAGAGCGAGGTGTCTGTTCCAGTTGTCGCTCTTACCTGATAGTAATAGCCGGTGCCGATTTCTATGTCGGAGTCCTCATAAGTTGTCGCGTTAGCCGGCGCTTCCCCAATTTGCACGTAAGTGCCGAAGAAAGAGTTGGCGCGTTCTACGAGAAACGCGGTTTCGTTATCCGATTCATCTACCCATTCCAGTAGAACAGCGGTATCGGCAGTCATTTGTGCGGTGAGGTTCTGGGGTGGCGCTATAGCGGCGCACTGATTGGCGATGAAGTCTACAACATCGTTGCGTACATCCGGCAGTTGCGGGTAAAAAGCATCACCCGGGCAGGCTGTGGCGCAGCCATCGCGATGTCCGGAGATCCGCATCAGCTGCAGACCAGAATTGCTATGAAAAGCTGTCCCGAGTGGGTCCACCCCAATGTCGCAGCTTTTCCAGGCCATGAGGTGAGCCAGGGTGCCCCGTGCTGCCGCAGTAGGTGTAATGCTGGTGTAATCGCCGAGCATGCAGACCCCCATCGTAGCGCCATTGGTACCGCAGAAGTGGGCGCCCAGGCGGTCATCGCCCCGGCCTTCATACAGCACTCCGTTGGGATCAATTAGCCAGTTATAGCCCACATCATCCCAGCCATTTACGCCGGTATGGAAATCCCAGATGGCGCGGACGACTGCGGCCCAGTCATTGGAGCTGTTCGTCCCTGCAGCATGATGGATGATCAGGTGGGTTGGATTGGTACCAACGGGTGTTGCATCAGGCGGGCAGGTGCCATCCGGGCACCAGTCCTCGCGGCCTTCAAAGTCAGGCTGATCACAGGGGCAGTAGACCGGGGAGCGCTCTGTAACGGCTGGGGGGTACCCTGTGCGTTCCAGTTCGTCTGTACGGCCGGGATTAAAAAAGTGCAAGACTAGATTTTCCATGCCGATAGCGGGCTGAACTTCCACCCACTGGCTGCCTGTAGGAGCAAAGTGCAGTTCACTTATGTATTTTTCAGAGGACTGCTCAGCGTGGCCATCCATTCCCAAAGCTACCCAATCCCCCCAGCGCTCCCCATTGGGAGAAAACCGGGCATTCAGGGTGCCTTCCTGCCCTTTCCAGACGGCAGAAAAAGCCAAAAAGGGTTGAGGGTTGGCCAAAGGGATGCGGATGCTGTTGTTAGCCTGCTGCCCACTTACATTTATAGTAGCCCGGGCAGGCTGAGCAAAGGCATTCAGTGTACAAAATAGCGGTAGTAGTACAGTAGTCGTAATCGTTCTAATCATGTTCGGTATGTAGTTGCAAAAAGAAAATAACGAAACGCACAAGGTAAATATTTTCTGGGCACTGATTGCGGAATACGTCTGCCCAATACGTCATAAGGAAGGCTGGAATTCTAAAAATCTGCTACCTTTAATTGTGCTGTAACCAAATTTGTAACCATAGATTACCAAAACATATGGACTACTTCAAAGAATCTCTCTACCTCCACCAATATCTGAAAGGGAAAATCAGAATGACGCCCAAGATGGATGTCCGCTCCAAAGAGGACCTGTCTTTAGTGTACTCGCCGGGCGTTGCAGAGCCCTGCCGGGCCATCGCTGCCGATCCCGAAAAGGTGTACGATTACACCATCAAAAGTAATACCGTGGCTATTGTTTCCGATGGTTCTGCCGTATTGGGGCTGGGCAATATTGGCCCGCACGCGGCCATCCCGGTCATGGAAGGGAAAGCTATGCTCTTTAAGCGGTTTGCCAATATTGATGCCTTCCCGATTTGCCTGGACACGCAGGATACAGAAAAGATTATCGAAACCGTGAAGCTGATCGCACCGGTCTTTGGGGGTATCAATCTGGAAGACATCTCCGCCCCCCGCAGTTTTGAAATTGAGCAACGGCTGCAGGATATTGGCATTCCGGTTTTCCACGACGACCAGCATGGTACGGCTATCGTGGTATTGGCCGGGCTGATCAATGCTGCCAAACTTGTAGGCAAAAGCCTATTCGACCTCAAGGTTGTGATCAACGGGGCCGGGGCGGCCGGCGTGGCCATCGCAAAGCTACTGAAGTGCGTAGACCATCAGAATTCTTCTGAATGCATTGCCGTGCGGGAAGTCATTATGTGCGACAGCAAGGGTATCCTCCATAACGGCCGTGACAACCTCAACAGCTCCAAGCAGGAGGTGCTCACCTTTACGAACCCCAACAACAGAACCGGTTCGGTGAAAGATGCTATCGTCGATGCTGATGTATTCATCGGCGTAAGTGTAGGCAACCTGCTCACCACAGCGGATATCAAGACCATGGCCAAAGATTCCATCATTTTTGCACTGGCGAACCCCGATCCGGAGATCATGCCGGAAGATGCTTATAAGGGCGGTGCGGCAATTGTAGGTACCGGGCGCAGTGACTTGCCCAATCAGGTCAATAACGTCCTTGGCTTCCCGGGTATTTTCAGGGGTGCACTTGATGCGCAAGCCAAACGGATCACCCCGGCTATGAAACTGGCCGCAGCGTACGCTATTGCAGACTTCATCCCCCACCCTACCCGGGAGTCGATCATTCCAGCTTCACTACAGGAACAGGTAGCCTGGAAAGTAGCCGATGCGGTAAAGGAGGCCGCACTAAAATAAAAAAGGGGTAGAACATTAAGCTCCACCCCATCAACAAAAACAAATATGCACAAAATTCTTACGAGCAGTATCTGATGATTTCAGGTGCTGCTTTTTTCTTTTCCCCGAAGCCCGAGGAAATGGCCCGATTGGACCAAACCCTCAGATCTAAAACGGGGAATGTAATCACTTTATTGACTATTCAGCAATAATGAGCTGCTTCGTCAGTACCCCCTTGCTCGTACGCAAGGTGTAGTAGTAAATTCCAGTTGACCTCAAATCGCTGCGGTCAAGGCGTACCTGATGCGTACCAGCATCATACCACCCCTGTACCACTTTCATCACCTGAACAGCGGTATTGCGTACCTCAAACTGTACTTCATCTGCCTGAGGCAGGTAGAAGTCAACCATCGTCACGTCAACAAATGGGTTAGGCACGTTTTGGTACAGTTCTGGTGCAACAGTTTTCTCTGCCGCCACGCCTTTTTCTTCATCCCTATCTGACCCGGCCAGGCCTGGCAGACAAGCAGTAGAATTCGTAACGGTAATGAAGGTCACGCAACGCTCTGAGTTGCGGCCACCTACAGAACCATCGGGCTGCAGTGCGTATGGGTTTTCAGCTTTGTCGAATGCCCATACCTCAACCTCGTAGGTATCGTTGTCTGAGCAAGTCAACGTGAGCTTGTTCTGCTCCATACTGAAGGCTTCACCCATGAAATTCATGGAGTAACCCACGGGACCGTTGCAATCGTCTGTTGGCATGGCTTCAAGCAGGTAGTCCAGTGTAATATCAGCAAATGCCTGATCTATCGTTCCGTCGCCATCTATGTCTACAGGTTCGGCAAGCGGCTGCAGTTCTACAGACAAGTCATCGAAACACTGCGGTGCGCGCACGAAGCAGTCTATCACCTCGAATGGCAGGTTCACTGCTGTGAAGTTGCCGCAGGCACCCACTACGTTAAGTTCCAGGATATGTTCGCCCATTGGGAACTTGCCGTTGATCAAGTAATCCGGATAGCTGCCTGTAATATCCACAGAGTCTGTCACATCCATATCGAGCATGCCGTCAGCTCCTGCATCCAGGAATACCCGGAAGGTCATCTCCACCATGGAATCTGGCAGCAGGGTATCTGGCAGGCACTTGCCGTCCAATACGAATGGATAGATGACGTTAGCATCGCAGGTGTCTCCTTCAAAGCTGCAGAATGGATCTGGCTGCTCGAAGGCTACTACCGGTGCATCCTCATCTATCACGTGCAGTATCTGAGTGTAAGTCCAGCGACCAGTGGAGGCGCTTGTACGCCAGTAGCCTTCCGGATTGGTAGTATTGTCGCAAATCGTATCCTTAACGCCCGCTATTGGGAAGTTGTTCAGGAATAAGCTGTCGGCATCAACGTACGTGGTGTCGAGCTGACGGAGTACCCATGTGGTATCTTCGCCCAGCTGTCCGTCACAATCTTCATCGCGGCGGATACTGATGGCATCAGACAGTCCATCGTACTCATCCCAGTTGGTCACCTCCCAGGTACGCAGGATGCGGGAACACTCGCCATCTACGGCTGCCACCAGCGAGTCGGTGTAGCTTATAGAGAGGGAATCGCAACCCAGGTTAGTGATGGCCACGCCTTCCAGCGTATCCGTCGCATAAACATCGGCAGATACCTGTATATCAGCGGGGAAGCGTACGTTGAAGCCTCCGGTTCCACCAATAGTGATCACTTGTGTGAGGGTATCCATAGAGATGTTGCCCACCAGGTCGATTGCCAGGAAGCGGCGTGTGATGGTACCGCTGCCGCAAGTGCTGATGTCCACGATCGGGTCAAGGACGATAGCATCTGCTGAGCAGTTGTCTACCACATGCACCTCACCGAAGAGGCTGTCCAGTTGGTTCAGGCTGAATGGATCGAAGCCTTCCGGCAAGTCACCACAGCCTACGGTCACATCTTCCAGTCCAATACACTGTGGCGCTGTCTTGTCTTCCACCAGTACATCCAGCCAGCAGATGTTGACATTGCCAGCGGCATCTACTACGCGGAGCTCGACGGTCACATAGGTGCCGGCATCGCAGCAGTTGAACTCCACGTAGTTGCCCCATGCGGAGTAGTACGGTGTGCTCAGGTCGCTGCAGTCTTCCGGATCGCGCTCGTAAACGCGGCGGACCATCATGCTATCAATACCGCAGTTGTCATAGCTGCCGGCATCGATGTGGTGCGTGAACAACCTTGCCAGACCAAAGCCGCCTACAGACACATTAAGTGCACCCGTACAGATGGCTACCGGCTCAGACAGGTCGGCTACGCGGAAGTGGCAGAGTTGCTGTGTGCTGTTGCCACAGTCGTCCGTTACGGTGTAGCGGAACTTGTACTCGCCAATTTCCAGCCCTGTGATCAGGCGCAGGTCGTCCTCCAGAAGGGTGTCAATGATGGTGTATATCACCGTATCATTGCTCATATCCACACTGACTACCTCCGTGATGACAGTCCACTCATCGGAGCAGGCATCGGTTACTTCTGGCATTGGCACTTCGATCGTTGCAGTACAATCGAACGGATCTGTGGAGAACAACATGATGTCCTCTTCGACTACCGGGCAATAGTGGTCGCTGATCGGGCAGCTGACTACCGGACCGGTCAGGTCGCCCACCTTGATCGTTTGGACGAAAGTCCGTACGGAGTCAGGTGTGCAAAGGTCCGTGATTGTCCAGGTCCGCTCGAAGCTGTAGGTACCCGCGCAGATATCTTCGCGGTCGCTGTCTTCGTAGTCCGCAGAGATGTTGCAGAACGGCTCATCGAGCAGATGCACATTAAAGGCAGACTGAACGTAAGGGTATCCCGTCAGACTTGGGTGTGGGTTGCCATTGGCATCGCCTATGAACTCTGCTTCACAGTCGAACATAGCGGCAAGCTTAGGCATTTTCACATCCTCCAGTGCTGGTACCTGTATCTGAATTTCCTGTGCACAGGAGAAGCTGTTGCCCCGGATATCAGTGACCACAAAACTGCGGTTAATGACATTAGGCAGGCAATCTTCGCTAGCCGGGGCAAGCTGATCGGTGAAGAAGAGGCTATCAATGCCGCAGAATTCCCCGACCGTTGCTTCTCCAGTGAGCGCCAGGCTCAGTGGGTTGTTAATGAGGGAATCAACATCTGTGCAAAGCAGGTCGTAATTGACTTGCGTCGCTTCTGCCGGATAAGGCAGACCATTCGTATCCAGTAGCTGTGTACCATTCTGGCTGAAGACCAACCAGCGGTAGTTGCCCGTCTCTCCTGCCGTTACGGTGGTCACCATCAGGGTATGCGCTACTTCACCTGTCAGCTGTACAGACATACTGCCCACGGGCACAAGGCCTCCCAGGTCGTAATTGCTGAAGTCAATCATTGGATTGAGCAGCTCATTGTCGAGACCTGGCAGGTGTGTGGTATCTGCCAGGTTGCAGCAAGGCATCAGGTGGTTGTATGCTCCGTCGAAAATGGCACCATAGCCATCCATATCCACCACCTGGTTCATATCGCTCAGCAATACGAAGGTGAACATGTCGGAAGCTTCAGCAACTACTGTTGTCGTATCGTAGTAGCGGAGCCCTTCTGCCAGATCTTCAGCCCAGCAGATCGTACTCAGCGTATCGTCATCTGTATTCAGTTGCCCGTCGATGTACTGTACATCCTGTGTGCGCACAGCGAAGTCGGTATCGTCCGGACAGTCAATCTCAGGTACAATCGGCAGTATGAGCGACAGGCTGGTGAAGCAATCTTCAGACAGCGCATCCACTACATTCAGGTCTACGGCCTCGGAAGAAGTCGCATCAACAGGGATTTCGAATACCTGAGAAGGCACATTGTAAATACCTTCGAAAGTGCTGCCTGCGAAGTCAATCGCCCAGGTACCCGTTGATGGTATACCATTCTCATCCAGTGCAGCTACCAGTACCTGGAAGACGAAGATGTCATCTTCAGGCGCTGCTGTGCCCATGTCATCACAATCTATGTTGAAAGCAGCTGCTGAGATGATATCGCAATCCAGTGTTTCCGGACAAGCATCTGGTGCATCTACAAACACATTGGAGCTGCAGACCGCATTCCCGACATTAGAGATGGTGAAGTCAAGATCTGTACCCACAGGGTATGGCCCGAAAGTATAGGTTGTACCGTATTCACCGCTCAGGTTGTCAAAGTCTGCCGTCCAGCTGCCGTCCACATCGTCGCCAGTCACTGTGATGGTGAAAGTGAAGGTGTCATCAGCGGGGTCAGCATTCCCGTTGTTGTCGCAGGATTCGATTGCCACATCAGCAGAGATGGTGCATAGTGCAACGGAGCATGGTGCGGGAGGTATAACTTCTACCGTCACTTCACAGTCCGGGTTGCTAATATCCCGGAACGTAATGCTGACCGGTCCATCTGCAATCAGATTGCCCAGGTTGAATACGGCAGGCATTCCTGTCATGCCGAACTGAATAGGCATACCCGTTTCGTCCAGCGCAATCCAGCTGTTGCTGATGTCCTGACCGGTCACCAGTGCAGTGAAGCTGAAAGTATCATCACTGCTGTCTCCAGGTGTACCGTTGTCGTCACAAGTCACATCTGAGATGGCTGCTTCGATATCACAGGCTTCAGAGCAAGGCTGAGGCGCAGTGACCAGTACGGTGAGCACACAGTTGTCATTCGCGTCCGGCACAACATCGCAGGTCGTATTGCCGTCTGCGATGAGGTATGGGCCAAAGCTGATGGTATCGCCGAAGTTACCCGTAGTACCATCGTCTGCAGTCCAGGTATCACCAACCTGCGTACCGTGGATGATCAGGTCGAAGGTATAGGTATCGTCGGTTGGGTCATTTGGCGTGCCTTCGTCGTTGCAAGCCATATTCAGCACATCTGCTGTCAGGTTACAGTCGTTGGTGCAGTTCGGCACCGTTACTTCGAAGGCATCTGCGCAAGTCGCCTCATCATTATCCGTAATCGTAAAGGTCAGTACATCACCGATGTCAGCTGCGCTGTAAGGGCCAAAGGTGACTGTATCACCGTAGATACCAGTGGTACCATCGTTGGCCGTCCAGCCTGTACCCACACCAGCATTGGTCACGAGGACCTCGAAGGTGAAGATATCGTCGTCGCCATCACCAGGCGTGCCGTTGTCATCGCACAGCTCTGAGCCTGCAATCAGCTCAGCAGTGATTTCGCAGGGTTCTTCCGGTGAGCACTCGCCGGTAGCCTGTACGATGAGATCACTCACTACACAGCTGCTGTTATTCAGGTCTGCCAGGCCAGAAATCACTGTATTCTCATCAGCCGGTATCCCGGTAATCAGAATCGTGCCATAAGGCTCTGTAAAGATCTGCCCGTTCATGGAAGCCGTCCAGAATTGACCGGTTTCATTGACTGGAGTGACGGTCAGTTCGAAGCTGTACGTATCATCACTTGGATCCGGAGTGCCATTAAAATCACATACCGGATCGGCAGCGACCACTTCGATGAGGCATTCATCAGAGCATTCGCCCGTAGCCGGAACGGTAATGTCATCGGCTGCGCAGTCGTCTTCGCCCACTACTGAGATATTGGTGATGACAGCATCTTCATCTGCCGGAATACCGGTGATGGTCAGTGTACCCAATGGCTCGGTATACGTGGTGCCGTTTACAGTGGCTGTAAATTCAGTAGCTGACGTATTAACGGCAGTGACGGTCAGCTCAAAGCTGTATGTATCGTCACTTGGATCCGTTGGTGTGCCGTTGTTGTTGCAAACCGGATCTGAAGTCATGGCGGTCAACTCACATGGCAAATCGGAACATGGCTCTGGTGCCTGCAGAGACAGCGTCTCATTACAGCTCGCATCACCTGCATCCGCAAAGCGAACATTGACGTTCCCATCCGCAATGGAGAATGGCCCAATTTGTACAGGCTCATCGTATGGGAAGTGGCCCACATAGCTTCCCGTAGGCAGTACCCGGTAGCGCCAGCCGAGGCTTGATGTTGCACCCTGGCTGCTTACTTCCACCGTTGCGTAGTACAGGTCATCGGAAGGATCAGCCGATGTGCCGTTATCATCACATTCAATGCTGAGCAGCTCCGGTGTCACCTCACAGTCAATACAAGGTGGTGGTGCGGTTACGAGTACGGATGCATTACAGCTTGGATCGTTCGAGTCATTCACCGAAATGGATACCTGCCCCATGCTGATCGGGAATGGGCCGAAGGAAGCCGGCATACCATAAGTGCCGCTTGCGCCGCCTGTGCCGTTCCAGTTGTTGCTGGTGTTGCTACCGTTGACCACCAGGGTCACGAAGAACTGATCGTCGTTGCCGTTGAATGGTGTTCCGTTATTCAGGCAAATGGTGTTGACATTCGTGATGAAGACATTACACTGATCCGAGCAGGACTCGTCCGGAATGCTCTCCATAATGGTTGCCACACAATCACCGTCGTTGGTATCTATGAAATTAATCAGGACGTTCGCACCCGGCTGGTAGGGGCCAAAAGTGACCACCTGATCGTACCCACCGGCTGTTGTGCCGGCTGTGGAACCGTTAGCGTTCCATCCTGAACCTGTATTGTTACCCGTCACCTACACATCAATGAAGTAGACATCATCATCCGGGTTGGATGGGGTGCCATTATCATTACAGTATGGCCCCTGTACGATGGTCGCGTTGATGTCGCACACGTCAGAGCAGGTCGGAGGCGCAACTGCAACCACCTGAGCGGTGCAGATACCATCCGCTGCGTCTGTAATATCAAGCGTAACCGTTGGGTTAGCAGCGATACTGAATGGACCGTAGGAAACCGGTACACCGTAGGTGCCTGTGTTGCCCAGGTTGTCCGTCCAGGTTGCTGAAGTATTCACACCGGTCACGATCACCTCGAAAGTGAAGGTATCGTCGCTTGGATCTGAAGGCGTGCCATTATCACTGCACTCGACATTTACAGCCTGAGCAGAGGTGATATCGCAAGCATCTGAACAAGTTTCCGGTGGTGTTACCGTCAGACTACCCACACAGTTCGGATCTGCCTGGCCACTGAAGGTGATAGTCACATCGCCTGCCGCAATGGGAAAGGAAATGGTTGTGAAAGTTGCACCGTAAGAACCAGTTGCACCAGTACTTGCTACCCAGGTATTCCCTGCAGGGTTGTTGGCATTCACCAGTATCGTTGCCGTAAATACATCATCAGACGGATCTGATGGTGTACCATTATCATTACACTTTGTCAGCACGAGCTCTGGCAGGATACCACACTCTTCGGAGCAGGTTGCCGGCGGATCGAGGGTAACGGAAGCCTGGCAATTCGGGTCGCCAAGGTCAGTAACCGTTACTTCGATTGGGCCATCCGCGATTGCGTATGGGCCTACATTTNCCGCCAGGATTTGACCACCATTATAGCTCACGCTTGGCACGACGACTTCGCCGTTCACACTTACGCTGAAACCACCGCTGAGGTTGTTGCCTCCGGCTTTAACCGTGAAGAAGAACAGATCGTCGCTTGGGTCAGAAGGCGTACCGTTGTCATCACAGACTGTAGAGGACTGAGTGATTTGAATAGCACAGTCGTCGGAGCAAGGTGCAGGGGCTTCTACAGTTGCCATCGCCATGCAGCCATCTACATCTTCATCGTTCACCATGATCATCTGGTCACCCACCTGAGCGATGCTGTACGGTCCAAAGGTTACAGGTTCGCCGTAGCTCCCCGATACCTCAACACCATTGATCGTAGCTGTCCATGTTGTACCTGCTCCGCCGTTATTAACCACTTCGAGGGTGAAGCTGTACACATCATCTGTTGGATCTGAGGCCGTACCGTTATCATCGCAGGTAATATCCGTAACGATTGCTTCAATGTTGCAGTCTACATTGACCTCAACACCGTCGCCATCGTCCTCATCACCGTTGTCATCGTCAACGTCACCATCGCCATCAGTATCTACTCCATTGTCTGGTGTGGAGTCGATATCATCCTCGTTCGCTTCAGTCACTTCTGCCAGGTTGATGTAATCACCAGTCAGGTTAACTGTTGCCGTGATGGTCAGGCTGACAGATTCGCCAGCTGCCAGCGTCCCAACGTCCCAGTCACCTGTGGAGGCGTCGTATGCACCGTTACCGGAGTCACTGTCGTAAGTGTAGCCTGAAGGCAGTTGGTCCGTCACCACAACACCGGTGGCTTCACTTGGCCCCTGGTTCACCAGATCAATCTGGAAAGTGACCAGGTCACCAGCTTCTACGTTGCTGCTGCCCAGGATGCTCTTCTCAAGCTCCAGGTCGATGACCGGGTTCGGAGAAGTCTCCGCGCTGTCCTCGTCATCTTCCGACTGGTCGCCGTCGTCGTTATTTGGTGTAGAGTCGGTATCGTCTTCGTTCGCTTCGCTCACTTCGGCTACGTTGAAGTAGTCCCCTGTGACGTTAACGCTCGCTGTGATCTCTAAGCTTACGGACGCACCGTTGGCCAGATCGCCGATTGTCCAGATGCCGGTGGCGTCGTTGTACGCCCCGTTGCTGCTCACATACGTGTAGCCGCTTGGCAGGTTGTCACGCACTGCTACGCCGGTCGCGTCGCTTGGCCCTGGTTCTCTACCGTGATCGTGAAGGTGACTTCCTCGCCTACGTTCGGCGTGGCGTTGTCCACTACTTTGGTCAGCTCAAGGTCGATGACCGGGTTCGGAGAAGTCTCCGCGCTGTCCTCATCATCTTCCGACTGGTCGCCGTCGTCGTTGTCTGGGGTAGAGTCGGTATCGTCTTCGTTCGCTTCGCTCACCTCGGCTACGTTGAAGTAGTCCCCTGTGGCGTTAACGCTCGCCGTGATCTCTAAGCTTACGGACGCGCCGTTGGCAAGATCGCCGATTGTCCAGATGCCCGTCGCGTTATCGTACGCGCCGTTGCTGCTCACGAACGTGTAGCCGCTCGGAAGGTTGTCCCGCACTGCTACGCCCGTCGCGTCGCTTGGGCCCTGGTTCTCTACCGTGACCGTGAAGGTCACTTCCTAACCTACGTTTGGTGTGGTGTTGTCTACGGTCTTCGTCAGCTCAAGGTCAATCAATCGCAGGTCTCCGCAATCCTCATCTGTATCTTCAGGCGTTCCATCATTATTCAGGTCGATTTCGGCTTCATTGAATAAGCCTTCGCCAGCTTGCGGTGTGCCCGTTGCGGCTCCACATGCCGTATAAACATCATCCCCCTGCCCATCGCTTACATTGTAGGCGATATTGACAGCCAAGGCATACAGATGTGTGGTATTGGCAGCAATACTTTGGTCATTAGCAAGTATCCAGGGACCATTTCCAGTCAATGTACCAGAGGCATTGCCAGCTGCATTGCTGGTGTAGGTGGCTCCGGTAATGGTGATATCATCATCAAAGCCAGGCGTATCCAGCAAGTCGTATGCACCTGCTGCACCTCCACTATTGACCACCGACACTTCATAAGTCACCGTATAAATGCCGTTGCTTTGCTGAACTGCACTGATAAAGTTTTTCTCCAGCTCGATAGCAGGCAGATCGCCGCACGCCTGATCTGTGAATTCTGGTGTCCCGTCGTTATTTAAGTCAAGCTCAGCAAGGTTAAACAAGCCTTCACCTGCCTGTGGAACGCCCGTTGCGCTACCACAGCCGGTGTAAGTATTGTCGCCTACCTGATCGGTCATGCTGATTCCTACATTCACCAGGATATTGTACACGTGAGATACGCCATTACCAATGACCTGATCATCTGCGAGGCTATACACACTGCCATTCAAAGCGCCACCTGCGTTGCCAGGCGCATCGCTGGTGTAGCTTGCACTGTTGATCGTAATGTCGTCATCAAAGCCTGGTGTATCTTCCAGGTCATAAGTTGTGATACCGCCGGTGTTTTCAACCGTCACCTGATAGGTAACATCAAAGCTGCCATCCGGCTGCTGCACCGCGCTAACAAAGGATTTGTTAAGTGTGATAACCGGAGGAGCCACAAAACCAGCATCGTTGGAATTATCCGTTTCACCCGTTTCGAGCGAGATGATACCGGTCATACCGCCGACCGCGTCACTATCTACTTCATCATTAACTCCTTCATTGTCAGTGCTGGCAGTAAAGCCGGTTGATGTGGTAAACATCACCTTATAGTCACCCGGGATCAGCTCAGTGAAGCTGTAAAAGCCATTAAAGTCAGTAGATGTTGTTTCCAGCACGTTGTCATCAGCATCCAGGAGTTTGACTTCCGCCCCTTCGATACCGGGTTCATTGTTATCCTGAATACCATCGGCGTCGAGGTCACTCCATACGTAGTCCCCAATGCTTGCGCAGAGGTCCTGATTTACGGTAATGGCCACTTCGTCCGTTTCATCGATAGCCATACCGGTATTGACGCCGTTGAAGATGACGTCTGCCATATCCGAAGCGATATTGGTAGTCGTTTCATTATACACAACGGTATAGACCCAAACGAACTCTTCGTCGTTTACGCCATCACCATCCTCATCCATGAAATCCACGCATCCATCGCCGTCAGCATCAGCCCCAATAAAGAAGGCATCGCCAGGCATTAGGTCTTCAGGCAGGTTGGAGTCGTCCACACTTACATTGCAAAGTTCAATACCCGGTGCACCACCAATCAAACGGGTAGTGAGGGTAAAGGTGACTTCCTCGCCGGCACAAATTTCTGTCTTGTCGGCAGTTTTCTCGATATTGATATCAAGACCGATGTAGTGAGATGGATCTTCATCGGTCACTGTCGTAAGCACAGGGTTACCATCTGCACCGACTGGCTGTCCAGTTACGGTAGCGAGGTTCATGTATTGTCCCAGACCCGCTTTTGCTGAAATTTCCAGGGTCTCAGAAGCTCCAGGTGCGAGGCTGGCAATGTTACCTACCAGACCTTCCTGATCATCTACCACCTCCAGGTCAACCAGGGTGGTGTTACCGGTATTGGTTACTACGTAAGTCCAGGTCACAATCGCCGCACCGGTCGGCTGACGGTTTTCGTCCGTTGGTTGCTTTCTCAATATCTACAGATGCCTGTAGCGGGAAGTAACCTGCATCGATATCAGGCTCATTTTCACCGCTAGTCAGGGTTACGATGTCAGAATTGCCTGTACTAAAGTTGGCGTCGCTATCATTGCTGCCTTCATCGTCGGCTTCGCCGTTCACATTCTCACCCGTCAGTTCTTGTGTGGCATCAGGGTTATTGAAGTTAACGATGTAGTCACCGGGGATCAGGTTAGTAAAGCTGTAAAGCCCGTCTGTCCCTGTAGTGATAGCGGACACGGCGTTGCCATCGGCATCCGTTACCGGGTTGCCGGCTGCATCTGTCAGGGATACCGTTACGCCGGAAACACCAGGCTCTCCGTTGTCCTGCAGGCCATTGCCATTCTCATCCAGGAACACAAAGTCGCCAATGGAAGCCGGGGCATAGAAGCCTGCATCAATTGTAGTGATATTGTCTCCGTTATTGACGGTCACGACCTGGCTGATACCTCCTACAGCATCGCTATCCAGGGCATCATCTCCGACATTATCTAATGTTGGGTTAAAGCCGGTTGGCGTACCAAACTGTACCTGATAATCACCAGGGACCAGCCCTGTGAACTGGTAGAAGCCGTTCATATCAGTAGCTGCAGTTCCTACTTCAACTCCATTCTCATCCAATAAGCTAACTGGTACGCTTTCGATACCCGGCTCCCCGCTATCTTGTACACCATCTCGGTCGAGATCTTCCCAGACAAAGTCTCCAATGCTGGCACACTGATTTGGATCGATCGTTACTGTAACCATATCCACATCCGAACAGCCATTGGCGTCCGTTACGGTCACGAAGTAATCCGTGGTTTCAGTTGGCGTAACGGTGATACCTGCGGTTGTAGCATTTGTACTCCAGGTATAAGTATAGGGCGCGGTACCGTTCATGCCGAAAGCCATAAGGTCTACCGACTGCCCCAGGCATACGGTGACGTCGTCTCCGGCATTAGCTACCGGTAGCGGATTGACAGTGACCACCACTTCGTCCACATCTTCACAACCATTGTTATCGGTAACAGTGACCTGATAGGTTGTGGTGACCATCGGATTAACGGTAATGTTTGCTGTAGTTTCATTCGTACTCCAAAGGTAAGTGTAAGGAGCAGTGCCATTGCTGGCTGATGCAGTCAGGTCCTGGCTTTCGCCCAGGCAGATTGCAGTGTCCTCTCCGGCATCAGCTACCGGAGTTTCAAAGATCGTCACTGTGCCTGTAGCTACGGCTTCGCAACCATTGCCATCCGTAACCGTCACGGTGTAGGTAGCGGTAGTTGCTGTAGATACCGTGATGCTCGCTGTTGTTTCGGAGGTTTCCCACTCAAAAGTAAACGGAGCAGTACCGCCTGTGACACTCGCTGTGAGGCTGACCTCTTCATCCGGGCATACCGATGGGTTGTTCACCGTCACCTGTGGGCCTCCAATGTTCTGTACAGCAGTGCTTGAAGTTGTCTGGCAACCATTCGCATCCGTTACCGTCACAAAGTAATCGCCCGCCAGCAAGTCTGTAACCATAGCGGTGGTCGCCCCATTACTCCAATTGTCGGAATATGGTGCTGTACCACCGGCTGCATCGACAGATACCGATCCATTAGCATCTCCACAAGTGGAAGCTACACTGCTTGCAATTGCGGTTAAGTTGTCCGGCTCATCGATAATTACCGTTTCCTCTGCGGTACATCCGTTGGCATCGGTTACTGTTACGGTGTAGGTACCAGCTATGAGGTTGCTGAGGCCTTGAGTGGTCGCATTGTTGGTCCACGCATAAGTATAGGGTGCGGTGCCGCCGCTGACGCTCAGGTCCGCTGAGCCCGTGGCGTTGCCGAAGCAGTCTACGTCCTGGCCAGAGATGCTCAGGCTCAATGCAGACGGCTCGCTGACCGTTGTGCTTGCGGTAGCTTCGCAGCCGTTGTCGTCCGTAACGGTCACGCTGTAGGTGCCCGCCGCTACGTTGTTCAGGTCTTCTGTAGTCGCGCCATTGCTCCACTCAAAGCTGAACGGGGACGTACCGCCGTTCACCGTCAGGCTTACGCTGCCTGTAGCATCACCAAAGCAGTCCACGTCCGTGGCGCTGATGACAAGGGCAGGTGCGCCCTGATCGGCAATCGTTGTACTTGCAGTGGCCTGGCAGCCATTCGCGTCCGTTACCGTCACGGTGTAGGTACCGGCAGACAGATTATTGATGACAGCCGTTGTCGCCCCTGTACTCCACTCATAGGTAAAAGGTGCGTTACCGCTAGCTACAGCTTCTGCACTTCCATTGGATTCGCCGCAAGTGGCGTCTGTTCCGTTTGCAGTAACAGATGGCGGATCATTAACGGTCACTGTTGCTGTTGCTACATCTGTGCAGCCATTCGCATCCGTAACAGTCAGGTTATAAGTGGTAGTTTCCGTTGGAGATACTGTAATCTGGGCACTCGTTGATCCGGTGCTCCAGGAATAAGTATAGCCAGGCGTACCTGCAATAGCATTGGCAAACAATTCTACAGATTCGCCAACACAGATTTCAAGGCAGCCACTTGCCAGTTCCTCTGCCAGCGTAGCCCCGGAAAGGTTGATATTGAAGTCGCCCATTGCTCCTGCGTTCAGAGCAGGGCCAGTCGTTGGTTGACTGTTAATGTACAAGTTTAGCCACCCGGAAGCGCCAAACTTACTGGCATCATTCAGGTTGGCACCTGTACCGATCTGGAATGCAGGGCCTTTGCGGTCAAAGGACACCTGTGCACCTGCCAGATCGCCTGCGCCAGTCATGCTACCCTTAGTAATCGTGTAGTAATACCAGTCGCTATTGTCCAAATCGCCTACACATTGTGTATTCTCTTTAGGGCTATTTGAAGGAGTTGAATAGGTCCGGCCGGCAAATACCACATTAATATTAAAAATCAGGTTGGCATTTGACTTGTTAACAGCTGTAGCATTCATCACAGCCGTACCATTCGAGTATTCTTTAAAGTCAGTATCTGAAATCGTCCAGTGCTTCTGGCTAGTCCAGTTGTTCATCATGTTACCTGTGAAGAACCCGTAGACCAGGTTCTGGCAGGTCTTGCTACTATTAGATGCCGTACGGTGGACAACCGGGTCGTCGACACACTCGATATTGGCCAGTGGGCCGGTGGTCGTGCCTACTTCAACCTGTCCGGTAGCTGTACAGCCAAATGCATCTGTAACCGTTACTGTGTAAATACCGGCTGACAGGTTCGAAACGAAGCTGGTTGTAGCTCCATTGCTCCAGGCGTATGTATAGGGTGCATTCCCGCCGGCAGGATCCGCAGAAACCGTACCAGTGTTGTTGTTGCAACCGGTGTCCGTGCTGAAAGCAGTAACGCTGACATCGCAGTCCGGGAAGGTATTCGTAACCGTTGCTTCGATGAACATGCCTTTGGTCAGCACGAAGGTCTGCCCATTGATGGTTTGATAAACGGGGTAATTCGGATCAGAGGGGTCTTCGACTGCACCTATTTGAATGAGGTAGTCGACACTCTGAGCGCCCTGGTCTTCCGTTTCATTAATGGTATAAGTGATACCGCCTGGATAAGGCACACCACTGCCCGGCAGGCCGGTAAACAGTGGCGTAGGGCCATAGGCTAGTTGACCAGGAAGAATGATTTGTGCAGAGGTTTCACCAGCTTCCAGATTAACGGTCGCAACCACATCGCCATTGTCATTGACCACTTCTACGGTGTATTCCACACCGGTTGGTACAGCCTGCCCTTCTACCACCTTTGAAATATAAAGCTCGCCCTGGCAAGGCTCCTGATTGAGTGCCTTGGTGGTGCTTTGCTCTCCACACCCATCGGGAGTCCACTTGATGGTAACGGAGTTTACATCCGGTACAGGGAAGAAGTATTCGCTATTGGCCGGAATGGTGTAGGTTTCCTGCAAGCCTCCGGAATAGTAAACATCAAAATCGATGGCAAAGTCATTTTCGTTGCGGGTACGCATTACGTGTGTACCGTTGATATCGCCATCCTGCCAGCACATGGAAGTGAGGCTCAGTTGAGGTGCGGGAGTGACGGTAACCATGACTTCATCGGTATCCGAACAACCATTAGCGTCCGTTACTGTGACGGTGTAGGTCTGATTGGATGCAGGGGAGACGGTTTGGCTGGCTCCTGCACCTAAACCATTGCTCCATTCAAAAGTGTATACTCCGGTGCCTCCACTGGCTGAAGCAAGTAGTTGAATATCACCTCCGATGCAAACATTGATGTCTGCTCCGGCCATTGCTTCTAATCCGCTAAGAATGGTCACCTGATAGTCTTCCACTTCCCCATCATCAGAGGTGTTGCCGGAATTGCAAAAATCACCGGTCGGCCCTTCGTTGGGATCGCTGGTGATGATGAAGCGGGCGAAAGTTGTACCGCAGACTGCATCTGCTGGTACCGTAAAGGTGAAAGATTCAGCCCCTGTGGAAGTATTATTAAATGCGCCTTGCTCGAAATCGTCAATCACTTTTTCGTTGGTATCGAAAGTTCCGTTTTGGTTGAAGTCGATCCAGGCAGAGATGTAGGAATCATGGTCATTAGTGGACCATGTGACGGTAACTGACTCCGAAGCGCCCGCTGTCAATCCGGAAGGATTGGCAAAAGTAACACCATCATCATCGTTGTTGCCGTCGTTATCATCGCCGTCAGCGTTAGCGCTGCTCTGGAAATTATCATCGCTGTCTACCGTTGCGCCGAGGCGTGTTGGGTTAGCATCGTCGATGTAGTAGCAGATGCTGCCGTAGGAATCCGGTGCATCACCATAGTCGGAGCTCAAAGGGTCCGGACAATCCACATCCACATAGGTCAGGCCGGCAATCACCCAAGACTGGCCACAACCACTTCCATTGGGGTTTTGGCTGCTGCGGGTGTCTACCTCAATGGTTACAGATGAAACAGAGCCGGGTACATTCTGCAGGTTAATGACAGGTGCAGCCTGACAATATTCACCATCCGGGCCGAAGATCGTCGTGGACCCTGTAACGCCACCCGCATTGGCACGTATGGTTAGGAATCGCCCATCGTCCGTCAGCTCTGAGATGGGCAGCAAAATGGAAAGGTCACGTGCCTGATCATCCGTTGGGATAGAGATACTGAAGGTCTGAAGATCACAGTACCCGCTCAGCTCCGTAAAGGATCCGGATGAAGCACGCTTTATAGTCGTGTTTCTAAAGGCATAAGCGGTCAGGGACTGCAAGCCGTTTTGGCTGCCGCAGCCGCTCGTTTCGGTATTATGGCTCACGCTACCCACTGGCGCAGCAATCAGCCCCCGGTAAACATAAACATTAGAGCTAGTACCGCTAATATCCACTTCAGGCAATAAATAATTCACACCACCTGCCGTAACAACGACTTCACTGCCCGGGTATTGGTTTTTATATACCACTTCGACAACCGTCTGAAAGACGCCTGCCGTATTCGTAATGATAACTTCTGCATCCGGGTTATCGGAGCAGTTGGCTCCACTGCCGTAGAAATCAATGGTTACGTTGTCACCGCAATCATAAGCCCAGTTATCCGGGGCCGGGGTAGTGGGTGTTGGGGGCGTACCCCTCGGGAAGATGGAGAAAGAAATAGTTTTCTCTGCACAAAGCACCCCGCCTGCATTTGGCAAAGAGTAAACTTTAATATTTACAGTATAATTGCCTGACCCGGGGTTCCACAATGAGGAACCGCCCGGCGCGTTATATGGTGCGGAGCCTTCAATATTGGTATTATTATCGTCACCGGAAATGGTAAACTTCACACTTCCCACCACACCGCTGATATTGGCTTCCAAACGGAAGTTACTTGGCAAGGTGTTGAGATCAAGCTGTGCACCATCAGTAATCTCTAAAACGTTATTGTCTCCGTTATCGTCATTGACGAACAAGCCATCAATGGAAGCGATGCAGGCACAACTGTTAACAATGAATGGCTGAATGTTGCTGTTCGAAGGCATGTAAACCTCCATCTGGTCATCAATACCGCCTTGTACGGTATTCACCGCAGCCTCCGCAGCCTGACAGAGGGCATTGCAATTGCTGTAGCCGCTAGAGAAGTGCCAAATGGCCTGGTTGATGTTCGATTTAGAATAACCCTGTGCAGGGCCGTTACACATTACCCAATTAATACGTTCTGCTTCAAGTTCAGAGATACCGAGGTTACTGACCAATCCGGTCTCCTTGGTGAAAACAACCTCTCCGTAATCGTAACCATTATTAGGTGTTGGCTCCGTAAGCTGGTGGTCGCCACAGTAGACTCCTTCTTCCTGCTCAATCTGGCAGTTGCTGTTGACATAACCTATACACCCCAGGTAGTCATCGTCGAGATATACAAAAGTCTGAGGTGCGATGTTATTACCATCAATATAAATGGTTTGCCCTTCACAGTTTTGATAAGGGAATACCCCCCCGCCACAGGTTGTCGTCCTGCTGCTCGTAGGCAAGCAGGCATGCTCTATCAGGAATGGCTCATCGAAGAAGGCCGATGCACAACCATCTTGCTCTCTGACAATCTGAAGACCAGTAAAACCAGCCGGCACCATGTTGGAGATTTTGACCATCCCATTGGAAGCCGAAAGGCTGCTATACTGTACCTGTTTTTTCTCCTGGGTCAGGATAACGGTATAAGTTGCGTCCTGCTTCTCATCCTGAACCTGGATGCTGATTTTCCCATCCTGGTTTCCGCATGCAGTTTCCTGCGCGGTGGAGACCGCCAAAATAGCAGGAGGCTCACAGTCAGTGGCAGACTGAATGAGCGTAGAGCCCATCGTAATATCCTGGGCTGTAGCAAGCTGAAGTGAGGCAAAAAGCAGCATAATATGCAGCCCAAATCGTGTCATTGGATTTCCGGAAACAGGCGACTGAGTGCCGTATTCCGTTACCTTGAGTGTGCAAAATAGTTTGTTAATGGATAACATGGTGCAATTAATTAATATGAATGACCGGTAACGACTTATTACCGTTCCTTTTCAAAAGGGTCTTCTGATTAACTTGCACTGTGCGAATGGTACATATACCGAAAATCTCCAAATGCCTGATTAAAAGCACTAGACCGGAGGCTTTGTCAGTGCCAAGACGCTCTGACAAAACACACAATGCCGACTAATGAGCAAAGCTCATCTCGGGGAACCATCATGAAGCATTTAACTGGAAAGAAAAGAGGTAACTTGATTGTATTCGTCAAATCAGGAAGGAAACCCGGCTTAGTCAGTCTAAGAAAACTTAAAGCCTGATACCTGGCACACCTGCATAACTTATACCTACCTCTGGGTGGTTTAAGTGTTGTGTTTGTGTTAGTATACCGTTAAATGCTCTTAAATGTTACTCTTTTAGGGTGTTCTAAATCAGGATCGAAACCCTTACATCCCGGTAAAAGGGATAAAGCGGACCTACTACGGATATAGAGCCCCACAAAGAGGGAACCATACTTCTAAAGGGGAATCATTAATATTGGTAAGGAGGAAAATCTATCGTTCGTTACAAATGTAAGACAGTTTCTGATGATCACAAAAATAAAATAAAAAAAATCATTAGTGACGTGACATTAATAACTATTCATTCCACTTATTATTAACTTCATAAAACATTGATCAATAAACTTTTACACCCAAAAGAACAAAATAATCTGTTACAAAAACACGACTGACCTAAATCATCTTTTACCTTGATAAATGCCATTAAGCCTGGAAAAAAGAGAGGGGTTGGGAAGGGCAAAGCATAAAAAAGCGAAGGCCGAAATCATTTAGATTTCGACCCTCCAACATTAAACAAATATGCACATTCTTAAATATCGTCGATGCATCAGTGGATGCATTGCTATCATTTTTGTTATGTACAAATTTACACATTTAATTTAAAAATTCCATATTTAAAGGCATCATTTGATAATTTTAGGCATCATTCAGCAAAATACGTGGTATTGTCAGGCAACCTCGCTCAAAAATGGAAAAGCTTTCAAAAGGGGTTCGAAGCCTATTTATTGCTTGAGTTGTCCCTTTCGCAACATACGGTATCAGCCTACCTTAGCGATCTAAGCAAGCTCATCCGGTTTCTGGAACTTCAGGAATACGACTGCGGCCCTGCTTCAGTGGAACAGCATCACCTGGAAGCCTTTCTGGTTTGGCTGTCAGAACTCGGACTGGCAGAACGTTCTCAGGCACGCCTGCTATCAGCCCTCAAGACCTTCTATAAGTATATGGTGCTGGAGGATCTCACCAGCAGCGACCCTACTCAGCACATTGACGGCCCAAAGCTTGGCCGAAAGATACCAACGGTACTCACTTACGAGGAGATTAACCTCATGTTTGAAGCAATCGACCTCAGCCATCCGCAGGGGCAACGCAACCGGGCTATATTGGAGACGCTATACGCCTGTGGCCTGCGGGTAAGCGAGCTCACCGGCCTGCGCCGTTCTGATCTGTACCTCGACATTGGCTTTGTAAAGGTGGTAGGTAAAGGCAATAAGGAAAGGGTAGTACCCATCGGTGAGACAGCCGCCAAACACATCCGACTTTATCTGGAAGGAGGCCGCCGGGGGCAGATGAATATCAAGCGGGGGCAGGAAGACATTCTGTTTCTTAACCGCAGAGGAGCCGGGCTAAGCCGGGTGATGGTATTCAATATCGTAAAAACAGCAGCCCGGGAGGCCGGCTTACTGAAAAACATAAGCCCGCACACTTTCAGGCACTCATTCGCGACCCATCTTATAGAAGGCGGTGCCGACCTGAAAGCCGTACAAGACATGCTTGGGCATGAGTCCATCATCACAACGGAAATTTACACCCACATGGATACAGCATTTCTGCGCGAGACCCTGCTCCAATACCATCCGCGTTATCGCCGGTAAGGGCATAAAAGGATCGCCTAATTCAATTATTGCCGGTTATCTGTAGCATAAAACCAAATCGTGTAAAGTATATTTACGCCTCAAAAAAATGACATGAAGGAGTGGGAGTTGGATTATGAGTGGCTGCGCGTAAGACATCTGGTCAGGAAAACCTTTGAAAGGACAGACCTTCCGGACCTGAATGCCATACTGTTCCTGATTGGCATTCAGGAACTGGGGCGCTGGCAGGACACCTTCACCAAAGAAGAAAAACAGGATCTGATGCATATCGCGGTATGCCGGCTGCTAAGTTACGGCGGGCATTATAGCTTTAAAGGCAGAGATGCGGATGGCTGGCCCCACTATGAGCTTCGGCGACCGGTAGAGGCTCAGGGGCTAAAAGCTCAGGAAGCCCTGCTCAAAGAATATGCCATTCAGTACTTCCGGGAACTTGAACTGGAGAATGGCGGATTAGAAGACGAATAATACCCAATGTATGAAAAGTTATTTCCTTAGTTTCTTAACTACGCTGGCCATATCAACTGGCCTCCTGCAATGTACACCGAAAGGTGATGGCTTCACCTATGCTGTCATAAGTACAGAATATGGTGACATGAAAGTCAAACTGTACAATTCCACTCCACAGCACCGGGACAACTTCATCAAACTGGCAGAGGAAGGCTTCTATAATGACCTCCTTTTCCACCGGGTCATTCAGGACTTTATGATTCAGGGCGGTGACCCGGACTCTAAAACGGCATCCTCTGATCAGATGCTTGGGCAGGGCGGCCCGGGCTACACCTTACCTGCTGAAATTGGCGCGCTGCATTTTAAGGGTGCACTGGCAGCGGCACGGTTGGGCGACCGGCAGAATCCACAGCGCAACTCCTCAGGTTCTCAGTTCTACATCGTAGACGGGAAGCCACTAACGGAGGAAAACATGGACAACCTGGAGCAAAACTTTGGTAAAAACTACACGCCGGAGCAACGGCAGCGCTATCTTGAAGTTGGTGGCTCTCCGGTACTCGATGGCGAGTATACCGTTTTTGGGGAAGTCGTGGAAGGGCTCGATGTGATCGATAAAATTGCTGCGGTACCGACTGGTCAGGCCAACCGCCCGGTCAGGGATGTCCGCATGACTGTAAAATTGGTTGACTGATGAAAAGGACACCTTTATTATATGTAGTGCTGGCCATTATTCTGGGCAGTTGCGCACGACCGGTGGCCAATTTCAGCCTGGAAGGCGAAGAGCAAGTGCTCTCCCCTATCGTTTTCGACAATCAGTCAGAAAACGCCACGTCGTATGAGTGGGATTTCGGAGACGGCAACACTTCAGAACTCGCAGAACCCAGTCATATCTACCGGCAGTCCGGCAACTACACTATATCCTTAAAAGCCATCAATGAGAAAGGCAAGGTGAGGGTGGCGGAGAAAGCCGTTTCTATTGCCCCGCCGAAAATCTGCCTGGTAGAAATTGAAACCATACACGGCAGTATGCTCGTAGAACTGTACGATGCGACCCCTCAGCATCAGGACAATTTCGTCAAACTGGCTCAGGAGGGTTACTACGATGGGCTTCTTTTCCACAGGGTTATCGAAAACTTCATGATACAAGGTGGTGACCCGAAGTCGAAGAATGCACCCTCGGGGCAGGCACTGGGTTCCGGTGGCCCGGGATATACCATCCCTGCAGAGTTTGTAGACTCCCTGGTCCATATCAAGGGGGCTATAGCTGCAGCACGTACCGGTGATGCCGTGAACCCTCAGAAGCGGTCTTCCGGTTCTCAGTTTTATATTGTGCACGGGCGCAGCGTAACGGAACAGGACCTTGCCCGATTGGAAGCACAAAAAGGGTTTAGGTATACGACTCGCCAAAAGGAAGCTTATCTGGAGTACGGGGGCACACCATTTCTCGACCGGGACTACACGGTATTCGGGCAGGTGGTGGAAGGCTTTGAAGTCCTGGACAAACTGGCAGCAGTGCCTACCGACCCAAGAGATCGCCCCAAAGAGGACCTGAAGATGAAGATTCGGCTCATCCGGTAGGCGAGCAGGTACAACATAACTGGCAAACCGGAACCAGGTTAATCGTTCCAAGGCTCCGGTTTGCTTATTCGAACTTGAGGCCGCGGATGGCTTTTATGCAGGAAAAATGAAAAACATATGTACACAGGTAATCTTATTTTGGGCGTAGATGTTGGCGGCTCCGGCATTAAAGGCGCCGTAGTAGACGTCACTACCGGTGCCCTCCAAACCGAGCGGCTCCGGCTGGAAACCCCACAGCCGGCCACCCCCGAAGCCGTATCCGAAACGTTCGCAGAGCTGGTTCGTATGCACAACTACAAAGGCATTATCGGTTGTGGGTTCCCGGCCATTATCAAGCAGGGAGAAGCGCAGTCTGCGGCTAATATCAGCAAGAAGTGGATCGGAACGAATGTGATTGAATCCTTTTCTTTGGCGTGCAACAACCCGGTGGAAGTACTCAACGATGCAGATGCGGCAGGATTGGCAGAAATGCGTTTTGGCCTTGGCAAGGGACAAAATGGCGTGGTTGTCTTAATCACGATAGGTTCCGGACTAGGCTCAGCGATGTTCATCAACGGCAAACTCGTTCCCAATACCGAATTCGGGCATATGCGGCTACACGGCGACATAGCAGAGGCTTATGCTTCGAGCAAAGCCCGCAAGGCCAACGACTTAAGCTGGACAGAATGGGGCGAAAGGTTCAATGAATACCTGCACTATCTTGCCCGGGTCGTCAACCCCGATCTGATTATTTTGGGTGGAGGTGCCAGTAAGAAGTTCAGTAAATATGAAGAAGTCATTGACGTGAAGGTACCCGTCAAACCAGCTGAACTGCGCAACGCGGCAGGTACGGTTGGCGCGGCCGTTCACGCGTATCAGATTGCCCGGAGCTAGCGCTAGAGGGCAAAGTTTTTGATCATAGCCATGACCTCACCATCTGCTTGCAGGTCTGGCATCAGCTCAAAAAGAGAGGGATACATCCCAAAGTCCTCCTGAAGTGCCTCTCCAAGCCAGTAAAGTGCTGCGTTACGCTGCCCAATTGCGAATAAACAGGCAATTCGGCAATAGAGGATTTCTGTTCCCGGCACCGCTTCCATCCCGGCTTCCAGTACATCTATAGCGGCCTCTGCCTGACCCTTTTCCATGAGGAAGGTAGCCAGCAGTATCCAATACCGGGCTTCGAGTTCATTCAACGCAATCGCTTCCTCCAGGTGCTCAACAGCCATTTCGGTATTGCCCATATTGAAGTAGGCCTCGCCAAGCGCCGCGTAATATTCTTCCTGCTCCCCTTCTACTTCAATCGCTTTTTCAAAGTACTGAATGGCATTCATCCACTGCCCCTCCGCTGCGTAGCATTCGCCTATCGAGAAGAAGATTTCATCATTCAGCGGGTCCAGCTGTGCTGCCCGGATATAGAAAGTCACGGCTGCCTGTGGGCAGTTGAGCCTCAGGTGGCACTGCCCGATTTGAATATAAAGATCGCTGTCCGCATCAGCCCCTTCCTGTTCCAGAAGTTCCATATAGTACTTTAGCGCCTGGTTAAACTGCTGCAGCTCCAGGCAAAGGTCAGCGCAATCCCGGCAGGCCTGCAGAAAATTCTCATCGATGGTAAAGGCTAAATCATAGGCTTCGATAGCCCCCTCATAATCACCAACGTACAAGCGGGACTGTGCAAGGTTGTACCACGCCAATGCCTGATAGGCGTCTTCGGCCAGCAGCGCTTCGTGCAGTGCTATGCTCTCCTCGTATTTCTTACTTTGTACCACGCAGATGCCCATACGCTCCAGTGCAGCCTGATTGGAAGGGTCCATTAGCAGGGCTTCCCGCAAGGTATAAAACATCCGCTCGTAGGATTCCTCCTGCTCATATGCCAGGGCCTCCACCAAAAGGATGCTGCTCATGTCCTCGTCGTTGGCTTCTTCTTTCAGAAAATCCAGTATCCGAAAGCCTTCCTCCGTTTGCTGATCCGCAATCAACGCTTCTGCATACAGCAGTTCCACTTCAATTTCGCCGGGCGACACCGCACGTGCTTTTTCCAGGAAAGGAAAGGCAGCTTCAGCAGCCAAGTTGTCAATCAACAGCTGAGCATGTTTGAGCAGCAAGTCTGTTGACAAAGGATGCTGATCCATACCCCGCTCAGAAGCTTCCAATGCTTTGGAGTACTGATGGTCTGCCTCAAAGTAGCTGATGATTTGCAGGTAGGACGCCTCCTCAAAGTAGGTGCAATGATCTGTATTGAACTGCGCTTCGTATCGTTGCAGCAACTGTTGAATCGTAGATTTGTGGAATTGAAATTCGTTTTCAGGATACATGGCCGATCTGCTTATTTCCGTGCAGGCTTTTTAAGATAATGATTTGTGCATTAGAATTATTTTAAAGATATGGAATTCTTATCCGGAAAAGCCAGAATTTAACACCCGCATTCGGGGCCATTAATGGAACGGTAGCTTTTGAAAAGGAAGTGGCAAATTTTTAACGACAAAACCAAGAAAAATCAGATAAAAAAACTTACAATTTACACTAAACCGCATATGTTTATTTTTTTTATATCAATAAACTACGAATATGTACCCGGCTCATAAGCCCATTCCTAAAGCACAAAACGCCTCCCCCGAAGTTCAGGGTAGGCGCTTACTGATTTTACTTTCATAACGGTTTAAAACCGCCCTCCGGAACGGCGGTTCTCCCGTACTTTCTTGAGCAACTCCAGCCGGAATTCCCGTTCCGCCTGCTGGAAAAGAACCAGCTTTCGCGGCGGGAGGACCTCACGGAACCGGGCATGGTACTTTTTGCGGAGGTCCAGCAGTTCGGTCTCTGCCTTCAGGCGGTCCTCCAGGTGCCTGCTCGCTTGTTCGTTTGTCATCTGTCCGGGTGCTACGTCCGGCTTATATTTTTCTTCGATGGCTCTTTGTGCGGTCTCGTATTCATTGTTAAGGGCCCAAAAAGCAGCCGATTCCTGGGTCGTCAACCCTAATCGCTGCGTAATATAAGCTACGCGGGCAGCCTCCACGCGTTCATTTCGTGGGCCGTGCCCCATATCAAATGGGCGTCCGGGCTGTGCATAGCCTATGGTGCCAATGAGCAGTAGCAGGCTTAACAACAATAATCGATTGCTATTTTTCATGTTCTTTGGATTAATCGGGTTAAAAGTAAGCTTCAATGTCCTCGTACTCCAGGTCTTCCAGGTAGTCCTCCAGCGGGACGCCCTCCAACTGGGGGAAAACCTCTATGTTTTCTACAGTAGTTTCATCCAGTAGTTCTGCTTCCTGCATCAGGCTTAGCTCAAAATTGCTGATATTGGAATGGATGTAAGCCGCTGCTTCCTCCTGCTCTAAGTCTGCCAGGCTCACTGTCTCATCTGCGCCGGAAGCCATAAATGGCCAAAGCCCGGCCGTTGCTACCGCCAGAATGGTTACCGCTGCAGCAATCCTAAGCCCCCGGCCCCATTTTTGATCTCTTCGGGTATGGACCACCTGCAGGGGTGATGTCTGTTTTTCGCTTGCAGCTGCCAACACCCGGTCGGACAGGGTATCAAAATACCCTTCCGGGACTGGCTCCAGATTTTTTCGGACCTCTGCAAGCAATGGTACGTGCTGTTCCAGCTCTTGCTGTATATTTTCCTTTTCTTTCATAGTCCCTCTTTTAATGCAGCCTCCACTTTCCGGACGGCATGGTGATAAGAAGCTTTAAGCGCGCCCTGTGAGGTTTGCAGCCTGACGGACATGTCCTTATAACTCATCTCTTCGTAATACCTCAGCCGGAAAACGAGCTTTTGCTTTTCGGGCAATGCCTCTATCGCTGCATCCAGTTTTTGCAACAGCTTGTCGCCATCAACCGAAGCTTCCGCCTGCAGTTGAAATACAGCAGCCTGCCCGTCGATGGAGTCGGTAGCGCGGCGTTGTGCCTTTTTCAGAAAGGTCAGCGCCTCGTTGGTCGCGATGCGGTAAAGCCAGGTGTACAGCTGTGACTTGCCCTCGAAGCGGTGGATGTTGCGAAAAACCTTGATCAGGCAGTTTTGCAGCACATCGTCGGTATCACTGTGCGTGCCGACCATCTTTCGGATATGCCAGTAAAGCCGCTCCTGGTAGACCGACATCAACAAGCGGAACCCCTGCTCCCGGCTGTCGGGCTGCTGCAGGAGAATCAGGATCTGTTCGTCGGTTGCTGCTGTCAATGTGGCTTGCAAGTTGTTCGTTTTGAAGGTAAGACTTTCAAAATGAACAAGGGTTTAACGCCAACAAAAATTTATTCATTACGGATGTCCTGTAATCCTGCGGTCAGCTCCCGGATGATACCTTTTTGTTTGGGATTATACACCCAGTTGGTATCAAAGAACTCCAGGACTTCCGGGTTGGCCTCTTTGCTCAGGGTAAGGCTGTGGAACTGTGTGCCTTTGTTCTGCTGAAAAAAGCGGACCTCCCGCAGCACGTCATCGTCGATTTTGTACATGATAAAATCCGAGATGATAAGCACATCGGCATCTTCATAGTCGTTGCCCTTGAGCTGCCGGATGGTTTCGTAAAGCGCCAGGCTGACATCCGTGCCCCCGTAAAAAGACATGCGCAGAAAGGCGGCAATTTCATCGATGGAGTCGGCGATATTGTAGAGGTCCAGGGTTTTGATACCCCGGGAGAAGTTGATCAGGTAGGCCCTGCGGTTCTCGTTGATCGCCATTTTGAGAATGCCCATGCACAGGACTTTTGCAATCTGCTCCGGGCGGCCGGTCATGCTCTCGCTCGTATCCACACATACAATGAAAGGCCCTTTCTCTTTTTGCCGCACCCGTTGATTGATTTCGGTGAGCTGATCTTCGCTGCGCACCAGCTTGCGGTCTTCGTATCGGAAGGTCATCAGGTTTTTATCGGCATATTTTTTCAGGAAGAGCAGCTCGGTGTCTTCGTCGCCCAACAGGCTAGCTTCAGCGCTCAGGAGGTTGTTGAGGTCATCGCTTTCGTGTACGCCAACGATTTCTGCCTTTGCGGTTTCGTCCACTTTCCACTCCTGCCGGATGATGGTCTTCTCGAAGGTTTCTTCCTCGATTTCGATTTCCGCCTCGCGCATCCGGCCCAGCATTTCGGCCAGTTCCTTCAGGGAGCGCTCATCTTCCAACAGCTCGCTGTACTGCTCCAGGATATCAAAGGAGGTTTCTTCCCAAAGCTCCCGCGACATATCCCAGCCTAAATAGTCTGAAAAGGGCGAGACCAGCTCATATAGCTTCTGGTATTCATCCACTTTTTTTTCCACCAGTGCGGTGAAGGCTTCTTTTTCCTCGTCCAGCTTCTTGAGTTGAAAGTCCAGGATTTTGGCGTGCAGGCGGGCATCCCACTGTGCGAGCACATCTTTAAGGAGGCGCTCTGCACCGGCTTTTTCATCGGCCGTGAGTTCATCGAAAGCCTTGTTCCCGATCAATTGCTGGAAACGGTCCTGGTAGAAATTCGTATCAATCTCCTCCCGGCTGTACTGCGTGCGCAGAAACGTGGGCAGGTTGGGCCAGCGGCGCACAAAGACATGCATGGGGGTTATAGCCCAGCCTTCCAGTCGCTGCAGCTCGTCTTCATAGGGATTCTTAGCACGGGCTTTGTCATAGGATTTGCGTAGCCAGCGCAGGACATCCAGCACCACCTGTTTAGTGATTTTAGCATTGCCTTCTGCCAAGTCCAGGAGTCCGGGTATAGAGAACAGTTCATCCAGGGACTGCTGAAAATAGGCATAATACTGATCGTTGAGTTCCGGGATAACATGCCGCCCGGGCTCCAGCTTATTCTGAAGGTACTGCACGAGGTAGCGGCGCATTTTGCGGTCCAGCAGATTGCCAAACTCTACGAAGCGCTGATACTCCTGCTCCAGTTGTTCCTGTATCTCTGTTGTTGCCATACGCTAGAACTAACACTCAAAAAGGCTTTGTGTTGATCAGGTGAGTTCCCGGGCTTCATTGGCACGCTCGGCTTCCAGTCGCCCCATCTTGTTGTACAGGGCGAGCATGAGCGTACCGAACAGCACCCCTATTGTAATCAGTACCGGGTTAAAGAAGCCCTCTGCAGTGAAAGACAGCCGGATAAGCACTGTTGAAATCACAAACCCGGCGTTGCGGATGAGCTGACTGTAGTTGTCGGTATACTGCAGGGAAATCATTAAGATGAGTACATCAAAGAGGATCATCAGAGTAAAAAACTCGTTGTAGAACACCTTATTGATATCAGGCAGCTCCTCCAATTGGCCGATATTGAATTGCTGCAAGTCGAGCACCCAGGTGCCAAAGCTGTAAATAGCCAGCACAAAAAGCGTCGGGGCCAGTATACCGCTGATGCCCTTTTTCTTCACTACAAACTCATCAATTTTGGAAGGCTGTTTGAGCCGGGGCCGTTGCTGCCGCAGTTTGTAGAACCAGAAAATCAGGCCAAAGAGGACCAAAATACATAGCATATCCGCTGCCAGTAGTTGGTTGCGATAACTTATGCCCCAGCTCTCCGAAATATCCAGTTTGGAAATATCCTTGAAGATACGCCGCACGACGATCAGAGAAATGATTTCATACTGTTTGCCAATGGATATGGTAAAGGAGTCAGGCAGGTGGTACACCAACATGTACACCTCAAAGACGAGAATGAAAGAAAAGGGCGTGTAAATCGCCGTAATCGGGCTGATGAACAGCTCATCCGCCGATTGCCCAAAGTCCACCCACTGCAGGTCATGCAGGAAAATCAGCAACAGATGCAGGAGAAAACTGCCAATAGACAGCCCTAGAATGACCCGCTCAAACCGATGCCGGAAGGAGGGGTTGAAGAAAAAGCGAAACAGCTTTTCAGCAGCTTTCCGGGCATTCGGGTTCATGATGTAACAACAATTGATATGTTAGGGAAAGAGATAACGCTAGAGAATGTTCATTGAGCAAGGGATGCCCAATCAGCTTAATGCCAGCCAGATACGCTCAAAGTGCCGAAAACCAGCCTTTGCGCCAGCGATGACAGCCCCTTCGTCGGTCTTCAAATAATGCCCCAGCGCCTGCTGAAAAGC
>PR_CR_10_Liq_1_inCRDRAFT_1000149_pt1 | contig 40152 bp, 29 predicted proteins | sample PRCRCaboRojoPR_3_FD_10241 | JGI IMG/M metagenome (IMG submission 10241) | reverse complement strand
TCATCTTCGCTGGAAAACAGCTCGAAGACGGAAGGACTTTGGCCGACTACAACATCCAGAAGGAATCCACCCTCCACTTGGTGCTCAGACTCAGAGGTGGCTTTTAAGCTAACTTAGAACCTTTATTACCAATTTTGCCTTATCAATAAACTCAAATTAAATATGTTAAGAAACACTCTAAGAAGCTTCAGAGTCTGGAAGAACATAGAAAGAGGTGCTAGTGACCCAATACTAGGGCTAAGAGAAAACTACATAAAAGACAAGCATAGGAAGAAATCCGACTTAAGTGTAGGAGTTTACAGAGACAATTCTGGAAATGCTTGGGTTCCCGAAGCTGTTCAGAAAGCAAGAAATCAGGTGATTAATCAAGCCTACGAAGACAATATTGCAGGGCCAGACGAGTTTATTAACTCAAGTTTGAAGCTGGCTTTAGGGGACTCCCAAGCTATAGAAGAGAACCGGATAGTTAATGTGCAAACTCCAGGAGCCGCAGGGGCACTCCACACACTGTTTAACTTCATAAAGCACTACTTGCCCCAAACTCCAGGAGTGTACTTTCCTGTGCCTTCTTCTTTTACTCACAAACTCATAGCCCACGAACTTAAGTTCCCCATCCACAACTACACTTACTACGACCCAGACAAAAACAAAGTTAAAATATCTGAGATGCTGAGGGACTTAGAGATGGCTAAAAACAAGTCAGTCGTGGTTTTGCAGGTCTGTGGACACGACCCTACAGGACTGGACTTTTCAAAAGAAGACTGGAGTTTAATCCAGGACATTACAGCTAGGAAACAACACTTAGCTTTGTTTGTGATGGAACAACAAGGTTTAGTTTCTGGAGACCCCACAGAGGACTCGTACCCTGTGAGACTTTTCGCAGAAGAAGGGAATCCTTTTGCTTTAGCACAGAGTTTTTCGGTCAACTTTGGGTTGTATGGAGAAAGAGTGGGCAGTTTAACCATGAACTGTGGAAGTGGAACTGAAGCAGAGAAGCTAAGAAGTATACTAGTAGGCATGCTGGACTACATTTGGGGAGGGAATGCTTTGTTCGGGGCTAGAGTTGTGGAAAAGGTCCTGGGAACTCCGGAACTCAAACGAGAGTGGGAAACTGAAGTTGCTGAAGTGGCCAAGAGTCTCTTAGACAGAAGAAACATGCTTGTGGACCACTTAAGGTACTCGGGGTCCCTGCACAACTGGTCCCACTTAAAGCACCAGAAGGGGTTGTTTTCTTACACGGGAATGAGGCCTAAACACGTGCTCCAAGCCAACAAAAGCCACAGTGTTTACTTAACACTGGACGGAAGAATTAACATAGGGGGTATTAACTCTAACAACGTGTTCCATGTTGCCGAAAGCATAGACGAAGCCACTCGGTTCACAGACTCCTTATAAGTTTATTATAACTAACATAACAGTTTAAATGGAACTAAAAGGACAAGCTTCTCCACGGGTAAACACTCAAGAGGACTCCCAGAATTTGAAATCTGACCGGTCTTACTTAACAACACTAGCTTCACCTGACGTGAGGTCCTCCTATGACACTCGGCGCTCACAAAACTCTCCTTTGAAATCCTCGTTTTTATCAATATCACCCAAAGTCTCTTTCAAAGAAGACTTAGCAATGCGTTTGAGTCAGCGCTTTGAAGAAATACAAAACCGAAAACCCGAACTTAACCAAAGACTGAGACTTGAGATTCCAAGCAAACCTTTCATTCCGCTAGACTCAATAAAACCAGCCCAAGAAATTACAGAGTCCTACGAACTCAGAATGAAAGATGAACCTGGACTCAAGTGGTGTCCTTACTGCGCAGCTGAAGTGTGCACAGAAGTTACCTACGTAAGCAGCCCTATGACTTTTTGGTCTTCTTTAGGGATCTTTTTAATGGGAGGAGTATGCGGATGCTTCATGCTTCCCTACGCTTCTAAGTCCTGCAAAAGTATTAAAATTAGGTGTCACAGATGCAAGCGCACTTTAAGTTAAGTTAAATTCATAATGCATATAAATGGAAACCAAAAAGTCTTTCTTAGTAATACACAACATATCTAAGAGCAAAAACGTAGGGAGTTTGCTGCGCTCTGCAGCAGCTTTTGGAGTAGAAGAAGTCTGGGTGATAGGTTCGCACAAACTCAAAACTTTCGGCAACCAAGGCACTGCCAAGCGCTTGCGTTACAGGTACTTTGAGTCTTTTTCGCACTTGCAAACTTACGCTTTCGAGAACTCTGTGGCCGTCTGCGGAGTAGAAATCACAGAAACTTCCCAAAGTATTTGGAATCAACCTTTCAAAGGAAGCACTGCTTTTATTCTAGGCAACGAAGGAATGGGGTTGTCGGCCAAGGAAAAAGAAATTTGTGAGTTGTTTGTGTACATACCGCAGTACAGTAGCAACACTGAGTCTTTGAACGTCAACGTGGCAGGGGCAATATGTTTGAGTCACTTCGCCAACTGGGCTGGGTTTGCTGAGTCCCCAATCGAAGGAGAAAAGTTCAAGTTGCAGGACCCCTTTGGCAGAGAGGCCAATGCCAAAATGGCAGAAGAAGTAAGGGAAGCTAGAAAAAACAAACAGGACTCTGAGTTTCTAGGCGACTTTGACATAGAGTATTTATAAGTTAAGGTTATGCTTTTGGAGTCTGGACAAAACATAAGCGTCCATTTTCTCTGCGAAGTTTTCGTAACCTAAGTAGTTAGGGAAGTAGTTCAGGTCAACTATTACGAATTGAGTGTCTGTTTCAACTAATAGGTCGTAACTAATCAAGCCCAGTCCAGTGAGTTCTGATATTTGGTGGTTGATTCTAGAAACTACTTCATTTGAAATTTGGGTGCAATTAGGGACTTCTTTGATGCCTTGAGGCCAGTCTTTGTGGTAGTTGAACTTAAGAAAGTCTGGTGGCTCTGAAAAGTCACACCCACGCCTAGGCTTGACTTGGAAGTCCTCCCCCAGCACATAAACCTTAAACAAGCCTTTGGAGTGTGGCACCCACTCTTGAACAACTGGGTTGCCTTTGAAGTTCTGGAGAACAGCGTCTAAACCTGCTGAGTTGAAAGCAATAGTTACTTCGTGTACACCTGGAGCTGTGCAGGCTCTTTCGTCTTTAACAATGCAGGGAAATTCTTTTGTGCTTTTCAGGAGTCTGGGTGGCCTGACCCTCACTCCGTCTTCGAACTCTATGCAGGGGAACTGTTCACAGAATACTTTTCTGTTGTTAGTAAGGGCCAAGTCCTCCAAAGGATCCAGAACAAGGACTTCTGGGTGCTTATCCATGTACTCCTGCAAGCCCTCTAAAGCTTCCTGGTCCTTTTTGTTTGTTGAGAAGTACAAGTCTGTAACTTTTTGAATGATGACGTCAAAACTGCCTAGTTTCTCAGGAGGGGACCTGATCTCTATAGGCATGTAGAATATTTTAGAGTTAGGCACGAAAGCCTTCTTTCTGCCAGTTTCTAGTTTCTTTTTGATGTCCGGGAAGTAGTAGCCTACTTTTACTTGGTCTGGCTCAGGAGTAACTGAGTTTAAGTATTCTATGGTAGGAATTAGTTGGGACAAACAACAAATCCCTGCAGTGGGCAAGTACTGAGCTGAACCTTCGCGGATCCTTTTAAGGTTCTGTTCAATGTCATAAGGAATAGCGTTGATCCAAATGCTTCTGACTCCACAAAGGTTGGCCAGCAAAATGTCTCTGTCAAGCAAGTCGCCCACAACTACAACTTCTTCTTTGGGGAGTTCTAGTAAACTGCAGCACAGGTCCAGCATCTTGGGATTGGGCTTTCTGACTCCGCAGTACCCAGAAATTACATCTGCGTCTACTATGCTGGAGATTCCGAACTTCTTCATGACGACTTCGTGCTTGACAGGGTGGGCTGTGTTGGAAGCCAAAGCTATTTTGAAGCCTAGGCGTTTAAGCTCTTTAAGGGTTTTGAGAGTGTCGGGCCAGCACTCGTAAGCTGAGTCGTCTACGAAACTAGGTTGCCTAAAAGCATCTTCCAAAAGAGGCATTAAGTGTCGGTGGTCTTCCACAGAAGCAATCTTTTGTGAGTGTTTGTTGTTGAAGGACACAAGGACTTCTAAGGCCTGGGAAAACAAAGGAACTTCTATGTAGAAGTGAGTTGACTGGTTCTTTTCTGCTCGGGTAGTTTTGTAGAGAATAGTTAGCTCAGAAATGAATTCTGACTTCGAAGGAAAGCACTCAAAATGGTTAGGCACTTGTTTTTCCAACAAGTAGTCGTAAACGTGGCTGAAAAACTCCTCGGAGCGNTTGTAAGAACGCTCCTTAAACAGTTGGTTAATTAAAGTTTGTCCAATGTCAAAAATCACTCCTTTTATCGACATTTATCAATAATAGGCCAAAACCCCCTTTTAATTTTTATGAGTAAAAAACCTAGGAACGAAAATAAGCGTGTTTTTGTAGGTAACATTCCCTACTCTGTTTCTAAGTCAGAACTCAGAGAACACATGGAAAGAGCAGGCGAAGTAGTGCGTGTGGACCTGTTCCTGGACGAAATGGGGTACTCACGCGGGTGCGGCATTGTTGAGTACAGTTCTTACTTAGAAGCCAAAAGAGCAGTGTCCATCATCAACCAGTCCCGACTTATGGGCCGCGTCATCACAGTCAAGGAAGACGAAACCTACCCTTCTCCCAGACAAAAACAACCCTCTCCACGTTCTTCCCAAACACAAATTACAGTCTCAAACATCCCGCCTTCAGTCACTTGGCAGCAACTCAAAGACGTGTGCAGAGAGTTAGGCAACGTGCTCAGAGCAGACATACTTGTGGACAAGTACGGCAAAAGCACAGGAGAAGGAGTGGTGATTTACGAAACACTAGAAGAAGCAATGGAAGCCTTCAGACTTCTAAACGGGGCCATTTTCAACGACAGAGTAGTTAGGATCACGATAGAGGACTAATATTTATTGTTTAATTAATTGGTACAATGCAGGACGAAATGGACAACAAGCAAAGAAATGCTTACTTGAAAATAGTAAGGGCACTTTCTGCAATACCCTGTGCCAAACCTTTTCTGAAACCAGTAGACGCAGTGGCTTTAGGAGTGCTTGACTACTACAACATAATTACCAACCCGATGGACTTGTCGACTATAAAGAAGAAACTCATGGACAAACAGTACAAAACCAAACAAGAGTTCGTAAACGACATTCTTCTGATCTGCGAGAACTGCAGGAACTACAACACAGATCCCCACAACCACATCCGGATGCTTTGTGAAGAATTCCAAAGCCAGTTTGAGTTCCAAATGGACAACTACGAAAAAAGACTTGAAGCTGAGAAGAAAAGACTTGAAGAAGAAGAAAAAGAAAGACTCAAACAAAAAGAAGAAAAAGCCAAAGAAGAACTCCCTGTAAAACGACCTAGCAACAAAAAGTACTCTAACTTCATCAAGAAACTCAAAAAAACCCAAGTGTACGAAGAAATCAAGTCCGAGCAACTAGAAGACTACGAAGAAAACATCGAAGACAAAGACGAACAAACTATCCACGAAGAAATCAACCACTTAGTTCTCAACAAACTAGACTCTGTCGGTCCTTCACAGGCCAAAACAGTAGAGTACATTTGGGAAGACTCAGTTAAAAACAACGAAGAAGAACTAGAAGAAGTCCTGGATCTAGACAAACTCAGAGGAAAAGACTTAGTTGAGTCAGTTATCAAACTCAAGATTCCAGAGCAGTACGAAGAACCTGAGTCTAGTTCGCTACCTGTACAGTCCCAAGACTACATGGAAGCTGTTTTGGTTCCTTTGTTCAACCCTGAAAGTTTACACTTCACCAAACAAAAACTAGTTAAAGCTTTATTTGATTAAAACTTAGTTGGCGTTTTCCTTTTGGTAGTGAACTTCTTTTTAAGGGGCAGCAGTTTGTACTGGTTTGAATACTGGGTTTGGTACTGAGAAGGAGGCAGTACCTTTTCAGGGGACTTTTCTGGTTTAACTAGTGCTTTTTTGGCAAAGTGTTCTTTGCTGTACTGTTTATATTCTTTGCGGTGGGTGGTTTCCCCCAGAAACATCCTTTGTGATTTCAAAATAGGAGAAACGGATCTAGTGACGTTTCTGCTTTCACTTGGAAGTTTGCTAGTGAAGTTCCGCGAGTAGGTAGATTCTGCGTTAAACTTCAGTTGGATTTTTTTGCCTGGGTGGTTTGGTTGCTCTAATAGCTTTTGGAGAGGTTTGGCTTCCCAGTTAGGAAAGTCTTTTTGGTAGTTAGAACTTGCAATGAACTTCATTCGGAGGGTGTTGCTTCTTTGCACTGATTTAGGTCTTTGCTCAGGTTTGTGGGTTTCTTGGTTTATGTGGTTTTTGAAGTCGTTGAGTTTTGTGGTGATGCAGTCTAGTTTGAACTTGTACTTCTGGTGACTCACACTTCTGTTATAGGGCTGGGCAGGAGGGGTTTTTTTGCCTCTGAATTGGTTTCTGTATATACTTTGGTACCTAGGGTAGTTTATGTTTGGTTTAGCTTCAGCTGGACAGTAATGCTGTCCACAGTCACATAAGTGGCAGTAACAATTTGAAACTTTATGGTCGAATTCAGTTACGATTGGCAAGGATTCATCAAGTAAAGGACAAGGCTTTTCTCTGTTAAAAAATGCAGCAGTTCTGGGGGGTTTATAGAATCCGTTCTGAGGGCTATAAGTACTTTTGGGACTTGAGTCTTTACTTAAACCTGACATTTTAATTATTTATATACTCAGCCATGCAAAGTCCTTTTTTCTGAAATCCGCACTTTTCGAACAAACCAGACACTTCTTCTTCGCACTCCAGAATTACTTTGTAGCAGTCTTTAGAAAGTGCAATTTCCTTCAAAACTCCTAGTATGTGCTGGGCCAGTCCTAGTTTTTGGTAAGACTGACTCACAACAACGTCGTCAATGTGACCTACTTTCTTTCCTTCCCTGATCAACTTTTGCTCTATGAACAAGGTCCCACTTGCCACTACTTGGAGGGTTGATAAGTCCTCCAGAACTACTATGTAGTAGTTGTCCATCAGTTCCAGAATTTCTCTGAACTTAGAGAACTGCAGGGCTTCTACTTCTGCCAAGTGGGACATAAGGTCCAGGTACCCTTTCTCGAAGTCCTGTTCCTCAAGCATACGTGCTCTGAACCCTTGAGGCGCAATGGATGACAAAATGCTTTCCATATTTATACGTAAGGACTTGCCTAACGAATTAATACTTACTAAAAGTGTTAACGTTAATAAATTTAAAATGTCTATACCTCAAGTCACAGCTGGAGAAGACAACTTAGAAAACATCAGTCCAAGCAAAAGGTTCAAACTTGCAAACGGCAAGTGTCTTAAGCGCTGCACTTTGTCTAGTGAAGAGCTTGAACTCATAAACATCAATGAAAAAAGACGAGAATTCGAAAGGCAAAAAATCCAGCACTGGCAAACTTATGAACGAGTCAAACGGCTCAGAAGTCCTAATGACTCCTTTGCTGTGCCTCAAAACCCCAATCCTGAAGGTTCTCTTAACAAGTTCAAAGCAAAACCTGTTCCCAAAACTCTGTACCATCCACATCTTTTGGTGAAAGCTAGCACTAAGCCTCCTACTGTTCCACAAGAGTTCAGCTTATCACAGTCTCCTGTGCCCTCTATCCACAAAAAAAGCTGCGTATCTCCGGCTTCCTCTACGCCTTTTAAAGCCCGACCCATGCCCAACTTTTCGCCTTCACCTATAAGCTTCGCAACTCCTACTAAGCGTGAGACCAAACAAATCACGCCTTTCAAAGCTAGGCCCATGCCTGACTTTTCTTCGCCTTTCACACCTACTTCTTCTACTAAACTTACTTTGCCCGAGCCCTTTTCTTGTCACTCTGAAAAAAGAGCAACTCAAAGACAACTCTTCCAGGACCAAGTTAGAGAAAAACAACAGAAACTCGAAGAAGAAAGAATTGTGCAGGAAACCCAAACCAAACTCTTTGAAGAAGAACAAGTCAAACTGATTCGCAAACAGTCTACTTTCAAAGCCAGACCACTTCCTGCTTTCATCAAGCAGTCCAAAGACTCGCATACTTGTTCACTAGAAGATATGGACATTGACATGCAGTTAGAGTAATTATAAATATTAAAACCCATTTCCATCTTGACAAAACTTAGAAACTGACTGTTTCTTGGAGTAAATCCTGCTAAGAGAAAGTTCTTCGTCCTCTCCCCAACTTTCTTCGTCAGTCTGTTTGGTTTTTTCTTGCACAATGTTTGAGAAGTCTACTGGAGTGAACTTCCTGCTAATTCTCCCTAGGTACTCCTGGGAGTTGTTTTTGGACCTGAAGCTCCAACTCTTTAAGTGCTTGAGTAACTGCAAAATGTCGTAAGAGTCCAGAACGTAGTGGTTAGCTAAACTAGGTTTCAGCCCTACTGTGCAGGTAAAAGTTTCGCAGTTAGGCTTGAGCATAGGCGAGTTTTTAACTAGCTGAACCACTTTAAACATTTCCTCGTCTGAAGAGTCGTCACCCATAGCTAGAATGAAGTCTACAGGTCCTTTCTTTTTAAAAACCTTTTTAAGGACGGTGTAAAGTGTAGTTCCTTTAGTGATCCCTACAGGTTTCACTTCCACATAGCCCATCCCTATTGAGATTTCGCAAGAGTCCAGAAACTGGTTCAGCAGCATTTCTAGTTGGTTCTGGAGTTCTTTGGCTTGCCAGTTGGAGAACTCTGGGTCTGCATCTCTGAAGTCAAACACCACTGAGCACTCTTTGACTATCATAGAAGTTCCTTCAGTGCGCTGGACATAGCCTTTAATGATTTCTTCAGCAGTTTTGAGCCAGATTCCGTTGGTTTCAGCCCGCAAGTTCCAAGAAGACTTAGCGTTCCACTTCAAGTAAGCTCCGTACTCAGCAGCCATGCCTAAGAACTGGACTGTTTTAAACCACCTTTCAACTATTTTCCTTTGTCTGCCAGTGACTACAAAAACAGTGTTGTTCTTGTCTATGCAGATCTCGTTTAAGCAAGACAGAATTTGATCAGACGGACCCTCAGCCTGGTCAATGTGGGCAAGTTTAACGTGGTTCGAAAGAGTGCCTTCGTTGTCGAACAGCAAAAGTCGGTTGTTTGACTTTTTGTAGGCGTCAAGTACTTCGTTAATGTTTAAGTTGGTGAAGCTTTTGTTAAGAGCTATTAGCTTAAGGCCATCACCTAGTCCGTGAGTCACGTACTGGAACTCGTTGGTGTTTTTCCTAGCTTTTTTCAAGTCCACTAAAAAGTTTTTGGCCCACTTGGTTGTGGTGTTTTTGTAAATGTAGTTGATGTCTCTTTTCCTTTTGTTGGTGTTTTCGAAGGGCTGTGAAACCAACTCGAAAATAGCGTTTTCAAGGTCGTTGAAGTCAAAAGGGTTCACTCGGCGAGGACTGCTTAGGGCCCGACTCACTCCTGTGAACTCAGACAGCACTACTTCGCCTGCTTTGTCTTGTGTGACTGTTAAGTACTCAAAAGGCAACAAGCACAAGCCTTCTCTAATAGAACTAATGATGATTCCGTAAGAACTCCACATCATAGCGTACCTTTCAGCTGAAGTAATGTCTCTTTCCACTACTTTTACCAAGTCAAACCCAAACTCAGCGTTTATTTGTCTCTGCAACTCCAGAATTTCGTCCCTTACTTCGCAAGTTTCCTCTGCAGTGCTGGTTTTAGGAGGCGTTAGCACTTGGTACAGCACCAAACGTTCTAAACCGTACCTCATCCCTTTGACTGCGTGTCTGAAAGCTTTGAGTTTCAAAGGAATTCCACTGAGTCTGTGTATAGGGTCAATTCCTATATAAACCTTTTTGCCTATGAACTCAGCGTTGAAGTCCTGCAAAGCTTGATGGTACTCCTCTGAGTTCTGGACTTCCAGAATCCTTTCTGGCTCCACTCCCAAGTGCCCCACTCTCAGCATTATGTTCCTTCCGAAGTAGTTGATGCTTAAGTACCCGCCTTGACTGAAGTTAAAGTCCAGTCCAAGCAAGCGTTTGCAGGAACCTATGAAGTGTCTAGCGTACTCAAACAGGTGGAAGCCTATTAAGTCGCAACACAACAAAGCATGGAGAATAGTTTCTCTATGAGCTAGGACTTTGTACACGTCTGAACTTGGAAAAGGAATGTGAAGGTAAAACCCAATGTTAAGGGGTTCAGGTGCTTTGTGGGAGAGGAAAGAAGGAGTCAAAAACAAGTGGTAGTCGTGAATCCAAATAAGTTCTTTGTTGTGGATCTGCAGAATCTTGTCTGCAAACAGTATGTTGACTTGCTTGTAAGCCCTCCAGAGCTTTTTGGGGTACTGCGGAATGAAAGCTGGGGAACTTTCTACAATGTTGTGGAAGAGCCTACTGAGCACTCCGTTGCAAAAACGGTTGTTTAAGTAGTAAAGGTCTTCAGGGATGAAAAGAGGTGAGCAGTTGTAGTTTGTTTGCAAGAAGTCAGAAAGTTCTTTTTGTTCTTTGGAGTCTGACAAGTAGATGCCGGGGTGCCCAATCCATTTGAAGTTAATGTTTTGTTTGCAGGCTACTGCGTAGAGTTCAGACTGCCAGATTCCCCTTGTAAACTCAACAAGCCACTTCTGCGACAAAGGGTCATTAAAGTCGTAACTAGGGTTGATTGTAACTTTGACAGGCAAAGCCAGCGAAACTATAACTATAGAGTCGTTTGAGCCCAACTTAGCCTTTTTCTTGAAGAAGTTTTCGTAAAAGTGCAGTTGGACTTTTTGCTTGTTCCTGGGGGGTTCGTGGATTTTGCTTAAAAAGCTATTTTCTTCGTCTTCTACTGCAATGTACTTCCAGCGAGTGTACAGTTTCCGGTTGTATGGAATGGACTCCCAAACCACAGTGTCGTTGGAAAGAGTTAAGTACTTGTACTCTACTTCTTTTTTAAGCGGGAGAGTAACATCAGAAGGCGTGGTCCAGCAAGGGTAAATGTCTGGGTTAGTGTTTAGGTGAACTGCTTTTTCGAGGTTCCAGTTGCCTAAGCTGGTGCAGTTCCCTGTTAGGTAGATCTCTTGTCCTGGTTGAGTGGAGACTTTGTATTTAAAACTAACTAGTGACTTTGAATCCATTTAATTATTTATAAGTTTCTGAGAAAGGTGTGGTTAGTTTGGAACCCTATACTATATTATTTAGGAATTCGTGGTCAAGCAAGTCCACTATGTAGCTGATTTGGTGAGGTTCGCTGACAATTTCACCTAAAGCAGCTTTGATTTTGTCTTTGTAGGTTAAGTTATTTTTCCAGGTTTCATTAAGGTTAATTTTCTGGGACTTGGAGTTCATGTTTTTGACTAGGTCTTTGGCCCTTTCTAGAGTAACTTGGTCTAAGCTTTCTTTCTTAGTTACTTTTTCAAGGGCGTAGTAAGGGTAGTACCCTAACTGGGAAAAAATCCTTTCGTTGTTGTCCAATACAAACAGGTTCAGTTGTCCTGCTATTCCTACTTCTTTCGAGTAAACACTGAATATCCCAGAAATGCTCAGGAAAGAGTAAGTTCTTTGCTGAAGAGCGTGGACAATAAGGTCTTGCTCAGTAGGGTTAGGTGGGTCGTAAGGGTGTGAGTGGTATACACCCAGAACTTCCAAGTCTTGTGTGTGAACTTCTTGCATGAGTTGCTGTACAAAGTCAGTTCTGCTGCTTGGAAGATGGAGAATTGGTAAAGCTTGTTTTATGTATATGTTGGAGTGAGTTTTGGTTCCTGCTAAAACTCCCCTGACTTCTTTTTGGACTAAGTGAGACTGCAGACTTATTATAGCTGCAGCGTTAGAACTCACTACTGCTAAGGGGTGCAAGTTCCTGTCAGAATCCATTATTTATATTTAATAGTGCTGTTCGAGTTGTTTCTTGAGTTTGGATCCGAATTTTTGAAGGCCTTCATAAGAAGATATTTTCTGGATTAGGTCTTCACAGGCACTTTTGGCTAAATCAGAAACACTCCTAGAGCTGCTTTGGGCTTTCAAGCAACTAAGTTTGCGTTCTAGTTCAGAAATGGTTTTTAGGTCTTTTTGTCTCTGGAGGAGTTCCTGTTGGATGCCAGCTTCTAAGTTTTGTATGTTTTCGTTTAAGTAGTCAGCCTGCTTGTGGTACCTTTCTTGGATAGATGAAATAGCTTTTTCTTTTTGGACAAGTTGTTCGGAGTATATTTGGATTTGGCCTTTTAAGAGTTCTTCGACTTTGGAACTTTTGGTTGTTTGGAGTTGTGGAAGGGAGTCTAGTTGCTGTTTGAGTTCAGTTTGGTAAGTTGTTTGGAGTTGTTTTAAGCTTTGTTGGAGCTTAAGAAAATTGGCACTTTGCTTTTTGAATTTGGTTTCAGTAGACTGGGAGGACTTGCGGGAGTTCAGGATTTCTTGTTCGTGTTTGCGAAAGAACTCTTGGTTTTTTTCCTTAGTGCTTATAAGTTTGGCCTTTTGGTTCTGGAGTTCTTGGAGTTTTTGTTTGAGGCTTTGGTTTTGTTGTTTAACTTCACTTAGTTTTTTGCTGTTTTTGAGTTCTTTGACTTGGAGTTCTTTGTAGTACTCGTAAAGGTTTTTGGAGTTCTGGGAAGTGTTTAGTTTGGAGTTACTTTTAGACAAACTACTTTTCATATTAAATAGGGGAAGTTTTGCAGTGGGTGTAGTTAATTGCAGTGTAGTAAGTAATATTCTCTTGGTGAACCACAGTCAATAAAGAAAAATGGGCGGATCCTCAAGTACTCGAAGAGGAAATTCAAACACCCGGAACAGCAGAAGGCGAGGGGGAGGTCGGCTAGGCACTCAAGTTAAGTGTCCCAACTGCGAACGGGTATTTTCGTCAGGAGACACTTTAGAAGAACTCAATGCGCACCTGGACTCCTGCCTCACAACAGTGAAAAAATCCAAAAAAGTCTCCTCACCTCCTAAATCTATTAAAAACCAGCCCTACAGGGCCAAGTTAGAGTGGATTCGAGAAAAGTTAAGTTCCCTAAAGATTCACTGGACTCAGGAGTACATTAAACTCAGAGTGAGTCGGGACAACTTGCTTGAAGAAAGTTTTTTGCAGATTGTGAGCTTCGACAACGAAGACATGCGTAAGGAATTCCAAATCGGGTTTGAAGGGGAACTTGCTCAGGACGCTGGAGGACTCCTAAAAGAGTGGCTGACTATTTTAATCAAGGAATTGTTTTCAGGCGAAATGGGACTATTTGTGAGGACTGACACTGAAAAGGTTGCTTACACAGTGTCTGAAGAAGGACAAGAAAACAGCGAAATCTATTACTTTGTAGGCCGGGTTTTGGGAAAAGCTATGTTTGAAGGAATTCCTATGAACTGTCCTTTGTCTCAGGTAGTTTGTAAGCACTTGTTAGGCCAGGAAGTTTGCTTGGAGGACCTTAAGTACCACGACTCGGACCTCTATAACTCTTTGAGGTTCATGGAAACCAGTTCTATAGAAGGAGTGCTTTTCGAAAACTTTACAGTCTCCAAAAATGGCAAAACAACTGAACTCTGTGAAGCAGGAACCCATAAACAACTTACGGACCAAAACAAGTCTGAGTACATCAAACTCAGAGTCCAGCACGAAACTTACTTAAGTACTAAACTAGGTTTGGAAAGGCTGAAGGCAGGATTCCACTCAGTGGTCCCCCTAAGCGTGGTATCTATTCTAAGTCCTGAGGAACTAGAGCTTACTTTGTGTGGAGTGCCTTCAATAGACATCCAAGACTGGAAAAACAACTGTGAGTACAGAGGCGAACTAAGTGCTAAGCACAAGGTAGTAGCATGGTTTTGGGAAGTTCTGGAAAACATGACTCAAGAACAACTGGCTGACTTGCTTTTGTTTGTGACTGGAACTAACAGGGTTCCTGTTGAGGGTTTCCAGAGCTTAAAAACTCTTAGAGGCGAAAAAGCTAAATTTACCTTTGAGCCTACTAGGTTCAAAAAGGACGAGTTGCCCAGGGCCCATACTTGTTTTAACCGGTTAGACTTGCCTTTGTACCAGAACAAGCAGCAGCTGAAAGATGCTATATATACTGTAATTACCAACTATAAAACAGGCTTTGGCCTTGAATAATTAATGCTATATTATTTTTTAGTTAGTAGATGAAGTAAACTTCTTAGGGATTGGAATACCAAAACATCACTAGCAAAGCCAATCCCAAATAGGGCGAACCATACCCAGTTGCTTTCACAGACTTGATAAAACATGTAAATACTGCAGCCTAAACTAGCTAAGCCAATTAGGCCAGCTAGTGCGAGTGTTAGGTTTTTGAGTGATTTTTTAACTCTTGGAAGGAACTCTAGTAAGAACATGGCTAGAGAAGTTATTGTTAGTGCTGCAACTACCATGCCTATTTTCTCCAGAGTTACTTGTTCACCTTCCCTTAGGTAAACTACTACTTTTACAAGACAACTCAAAAACAGTAACTCTGAGAAAATCATAACTAGTCGGAAGCATCTGCTGAAGTTCGACTTCAAAAACATGCCTAAAGTCAAGTGCCTAGAAAAGTAGTCATAACAAAAACCAGTGTTTGGTTTGGCTTCTTCGGGAGCAGTGTCTGGCGACAAAGATAAGTCACTTGGGTCCTCTTCTATGGCTTCTTCAGCTTTGCCTTGGATTAGGGGAACTATTATACTTAGTACTAAGCCTAATCCAAGAGCTCCAGTTATGTAGAGGAAGTAAGTGTTTTTTTGGCAGCTTTCTGAGTTTTCTGGGTCTTCTGGGTCCTCAACTATTTGAATTTCTGAATTTAGGGGTCGCAAGGTGAACATAGAAGTGTGCGTTAGGTTTACCTTCACACTGGAGTTGTAAACTTCAACTACTTGACAGCCTGTTTGAACCCAGTTACCATCTACCAAGTACACGCATTCCCAGTCACTTTGGCTTTTATGAAAAGGAATTTCTATGCTTATGGGGTCTGAAAGGTCTTTTAAGGGGTAAAGAGTTTTGTCTTCCAAGTTGAGATCAAAGTTGGAGTAGGTCCCTCCTGTGTAAAAGCTTAAGTCCACTAAATCAGAGTAGTTTCCTAACTTTTCGTACCTAGTAAGTTCTAAGTCAACTATTTGGTCAGAGGAAAAAGGAAGTGAGTCCGGAAGTTCAAGTTGCAAGTCAGACAGAGAAATTTGGGTATTCTGCAGGTTTTGAATGGTTTCTCTGTAAGTAGTAAGGTTTCCGTACTCCAATTGCTGAGGGCCGTTTCCAGGCAAGGAGTCTTTAAAAGACTTAGTAAGTGCCTTGCTGATGAGACTCTGAGAGCTTTCCAAAACTAGGTTGCTTTGGGCAGACTTAAGCATCAAAGCATCGATAGTTTCTAGTACAATAAGAACCTGGTCTTCTTTGAAGTCTAAGTCAAACTCTAGTAAACTTGAGATAATACCAAGTAACTCACTTGGGTCAGCTAAGGAACTTTGAGAGGCAAGGGAAGAAACTGCCCCCATAGTTGCCATGAAAGTCAACTCATTTAGTTCTTGTTGAGCTTGCACAAAAGAACTTAGTTCCCTCATTACTGTGGAAAATGACTCTTGGTCGAGTTCTAAGCTTTCTGAGTACAAAAGAGACACTCCGGGAACCATCTCAGGGTTTCTGATATCCTCTAAAAACGACTCTGAAACTGCTTGGGATTCTAAAACTCTGTAAGAAGTAGAACCTACTGTAATGGTCTTTTTGTAGTATCTGCACGTCCACAGTGAGTCACAAACTGCTCCAAAGATTTCATTGGTTCCGGGGAAAAGCTTAGTGTTTAAACTCTCTGAAAGTTTCGGAGGAACCAAAGGGATGTAGTAAGATTTCCAGAGAATGCCGAATGAGTAGTAGAGTGGGTAGTCTTGTCCATCTTCGTCAAAGCAGTTTGAAATCCTCAGAGTGAACTCAGTGGCAAGAGCATTGCCTTGGCTTGGAGAAACACTCAAGCTCTCTAAACACGAGGGCCCAAAGTTAGTGTTCCAAGAAACCATCATAGAAATAGAAGTTCCTGAGTTCTCCTGTAAACTAATTTCCCAAACGTAGTAAGTCCCTTCACTCATAGAGTTCTTTTCAAATTCCAAGTAAGGTTTTTGGAGACTTGCTACGGGTTTTAGTGGCGGTCCAGAAGTTTGTTTCCAAAGGATGGTGTTTTGAGAGTAACTTTCTACTTCAATCCAGACCAAAAAGCTTTTCTGGGGGTTTACTTTAGACAGAGTTTGGGGTAGTTCTAGTGAACTCTTTTGCACGTCCACAACTTCTAGGTCTAGGCACTTTTGGGACTGTCTTGTGTCTTTGGAGACCTTTAAACAAAAGCTATAGACAGCTTGCAGTCTAAGTTTCGAAGCTGGAATGTTTAAAATAGGTTCCCAAGATTTTTGAAGTAGTTGGTTTCCTGAGGAGTCTGTGCAGAGAGTGCTTGACTCGTAACAACTCCACTCAAAAAACAGGACCTCCTGAGTTCCATCTGGGTCATAAGACCCACTTGCATCTAGTTTTAAGTCTTTTTTATTAGAGATCCTTCCACTGGCTTTGTTTAAACTAACCACTAAAGGCGAGCTTTCAACAGTTAGCTCCAAAAAGGCTTCTCCAGAACTAGACCCTTCAGTGGCTTTTACTTTGAAAGTGTAAGTGAAGCCTGGAGCAAGGTTTCCTTTTTCGATTTTAAGCACATGTGGCTGTTTGGAGTTTGAAAGAACAACACTTGGGTCAAAAGTGTTGTTGTCTGAGTTCTGGTAACTCCACTCAAAACTTACAGAAGTTCGAGTTCCACAAAAACTCTCTACAAAAGCCTTGACACTGATAGAACTCGAACTCTTTATTGCTAGTTGGTTACCTGCGTCCAATTTCACAGATAGTGCCTCAGAGTCCTTAACTACTACTTCGCTTTGAGAGGAACTTTGTTTGTCGAAAGCATTTGTAACAGTAAGTTCAAAAACGTACTCGCCTTCAGAAAGTAGGTCTTTGGGTATGCTCAGTGTGCTTTTGGTGTTTGAAGAAATGTAGTCATTTATCAGAGAAGCCCCACTGAGTAGTTTCCAAGAAAAACTTAGGGGGTTTTTAATTCTTCTGGTAGACTTTTCTCCAGAGAGTTCAAGGATATCGCCGCACTGAAAACTGAACTGCCTAGGAGCTGAAATCCTAGCAAGTGGACTGGGGATTTGGTAACTGTATTGAGCCAGAACTTCTAAGTCTTGGTATTCGTAGGTGCAGGTTCCGTTGACTTTGTAAAAAGCATCAGCAACTAGTTTAAGGGGCTCTTCTCTGATAGTGAATCCGTAACCTAGTTTCACTTTGAGCAAAGAAGGAGTATCCCAGATACATATAGGACTGCTTCCTAGTTTCAGCAAAGAATTGGGGTGTATTAAGCTTTGACAAGAATTAACTTGTTCAGCAGTGCTTTCAGAAAACACTAAGTGTATTTCGGTGTAACTCTTTGAAAAGTAGCCTGTTACCTCTGAAGGTTGGAAGTAGACCTTGCACTCGATGCACTTCTGGTCCACTTTCCGGAAACCTTCTTTGCACTGACACTTTGAGTCTTTGTAATCTGAATTCTTTACACACTGACATCCTGAGTTTTGAATGTACTCGGCAAGTTCTATGCACGTGCAGTCACCACTGCTGCTGGTTGTAGCTTTATCCACACACAAAAAGCACTGGCTAGAGTCATCAGGGTTGCATTCATTGCATAGGGTTCCACAAATTGCCACACAGCCTTGTTCCGAACTGCTTTTTTGGAATCCCGTCAAGCACTTACAGGCTCCTTCAACTAGCTCCATGTTTCTATGGCAACTTAAGCAGTTTCCAGAGTCATCACACTCTTTGCAGCCAAATCCACAGGAATCACAGTTTCCATCTGAGTCGCAGTAACTGCAATCTGGTTTGCACTTAACTGAGCAGTCAGCTGCTCCGTATCCAGAGATGCACTGGCACTTGCCTTTAACACACTGTCCATGTCCATAACAAGAGTTTTTGCAAGGAGAGTTTCCACACAAGATATCGGAGTTCGGGCACACTAAGTAGCCATTGTATCCATCTACAGTAACGGTTCCTCCTGAAAAAGGACACTTAACTTGCTTGTCGCCTACTAAAACAACAGCGTGGTCTTCTTCACAGCTAAGCACTTCATGGCACCTTCCTGAGTAAGTTTCTTGCCTTATAGAGTACTCATCGCTGACAAGGGTTGCTTCTAAGCACCTGCAGTTTTCACACACTTTTTCTCCAAAGTATTCCTGAACGCTTTGGTTGATATTTCTGCACGACCCATCTGGATAGGGTGAAACTACAGGGCAGTAGTCAATATACTCGTCAGCTCCCCCTCGATATGACTGTGAAAAATATTGGAATTCATCAGGAAGTCTTGAGTAGTAGTCCACTAAGTTGCAAGTTCCCTTAGAAATTTGGAAAACGTCACAGCCCTCCATCCAGCTTGTGCAGAACTCTTCGAAGTTAGCAATAGAGTTTTCCACACACTTAGTAGTGAAGAAGTCACAGCCTTTGTCCTTTCCCCAAATGGGGTCTTGTCCGTAGGCATAGTTAACCTCGTACCAACCGGTGTCTTTCAGCAAGGCCAAGGTAAGAGTTGAATAAATAGGGTTTGGAAACACACTTGAAGTCATGTAGTCGCCGTACATAACTCTTCTGTCCCAGTGGGACCCTGCTGTTCCACTTCCTCCCATTTCTTCAAGTTCTAATCCTTGCAAACTAGGACACCCAAAAACTTCTCTTGCTTTTTGAAGTAGATTGGGAGTTCTCAGTACTGTTTTGGTTGTTCCTCGTATAGCTATTTCTCCAGTTACTTCGTTAGGAAAGTAACTAGACCCGTCGTCTTTCTTGTAGTAAGAGTATAGGCTGTTTGAAAACCCTAGTAAGTGCGTGACTTCGTGGATCATAGTAAGTAGTTGGGTTTCAAAGTCCATGTCGTTGAAGTAGTAACTGTTAACTACAGTCCTACCTGCAACAACGTTGTTCCTGCCAGAACTCTCCATGGCACAAGCGCCAGCATAAGCTACATATGACTCAGTATGCTGATTATTAGATGCTACGTAAATGATAAGATCGGTTTCAACTCCGGGGTTTTTATGTTCTTCTGGAATTGTAATTTCGTCCCCACAAAAAGTGAGTCCGTTCAAAGAAAGAGGGCCTTTAAGTGGGTAAACATATAGAGCTGAAGTAAACCACCTCTCTACAGAAGCCATGATTTTTTGTTTGAAGTAGTTGTTTCTTTCAGTAGAGCCCAAATCAAAGTTGTAGTAGTGGAAGTGCATGCGAATTGGACTTAATTGGTCTTCTCGGTTGCTTCCAGAAGCTAGTCTTCTTTCTGATTGCTCAACAAACTGAATTTGGGGCAGGTTACTAGTGTGAGTACCGCATTCCCATCCCCAAGAAAAGTAAATCAGTATAGTCAGCCAAGTAATAACCATTTTATCAGTGAATTAGTTACTTAAACACCAAATACCCATTATAAAGGTTTCGATAACAAAAACCTGGAAACCAACCGCAAAGGGGATTCCTTTTAGCCAAAGCTTTTCTAAGTCTGAACACAAGTTCTCATTCAAAACAATGTTTCCGACGTAGGAACTCTGACCTAGAAACACCCCTAAAAATATCCCTAAACACACCAAAGTAGGGTTTGAGTCTGTGGTTAAACAACCCATCAGAGCTAGAGTAACTGGAACCCCTAAACAAGCAGCAACGACCCCACAAACTTCTCCAGAGCTCGCTGGGCCAAAGGCCTTTGTTAAAAAACCCAAAACTAAGATCTCAAACTGGTGGACACTTGTGATTGTAAACACCCTTGAACGTCTGGAATAGTTTTTCCTGTAAAAAAACAAACCTAGAGTTAAGTGCCACTTTAGTATTTTCCGAGTTTTGGAGTTTTTGGGTGTTCCAAGGTCTGCTTGTTTGCCCGAGTTGTTTTCAGAGTAACTGGCATCTCTGATTGATACTTTGGAATCACACCTGTGAGCTAAGTAAACTCCAACTATACCTATGAAAAACACTGCTGCTCCTATATAGACTGTGTAGTTGTAGGAGTCTTCACATTCTGGGTCTTCTTCTAAGTCTTGATTTGGCACGTGGGCATAGTAGTAGAGTTCTCCACAAACAGGCCAAACGGGGTAAGAGTTGCAAATTGCAAAGTAACAGTGAAGAGACTGGTTAAAGTCAGCTGTAACTGTTAAAGCAGTTGTTGAGTTTTCTTGGGTATAAGTGCAGTTGTGGTTTTCCTTTATGTTGGAACCAGAAAGTCCTAGTAAAACCTGTTCTGAAGTAATGTTTGCTGACTGGTAGTTCAAGCAAACTGCGCACACTTCTCCTTTTCCTGTTTTCAGACTAAAAATGCCATCAGAAAGCTCAGGGGCTTTTTCTAGAAGTGGTGGTTCTCCTTTGTAGGTGTTTCGAGAGTAGTAGCTGAATTGGGCTGTTTCTAGGATTTCCGAACTTTGCAAGGCAATACTAGCAGCCAGCTCAGAAGCACTTTTAGAAGTAACATCAAAGTAGGCCTTGGGGTTGTAGTGTTTGTTTCCTCTTTCAGACAACAAGTAGAAGTCAAAAAGGTACTGGTTAGGTTCTTGGGACCTAAAGGAGTCGAACACTATGAACTGAACTGGAACCCCTACATAGCTAGCCAGTGAGTTCTGCACTGCTTGGAAGCTTTTTTGGGTCACTGTGGAGTTTTGAGTAACTCCTAAGGTGTAGCCTAAGAACTCAGTCATTTCAAGTGTTTTAAAAGGTATTGAGTTTTCTACTGCTTCCCAAGAACTCTCTGCTAGCACCCATAGAGTGTAAGAGGTTTCTGAGTACAGTTCTAGGTTTAAGTTTTTTGTGTTTTCAGTGAACAAAACACCTTTAGGTGGATTTACACAGTGGTTTGTGTACTTTTCTCTGAAGTAGTTTAGAGTTGCGTTCTCTGGAATGGGTTCGTAGCTGTGGAGCAGAGTTGGGGCTTCTAAGTCTTCCAATTCATACCTCATCAGGTTTGTAGGACTAGGAGTCCCTTTGCATGTAACCCACCAGCGAATTACGCAGGGTGCGTTTACTGTAATCTTTACTGAAGCTTCGTTAGCAGAAACTCTTTCCAGTGAAAGTGAAAGGGTTAAACTAGGCTGTTTGGAAACTCCTATTAAAAAATAGTTTGGCTTCTTGAGAGGCAAGTCTGTTGAAACTTCCAGACTAAGGTTCACAGAGTTTCTGGGAGTAATTTCAAAGAACTTTTGTGTGGTTCCTGGAGTAAAGTTGAGACTCTGAGGTTCTACTGCAGAGTTGCTGACTACAGTAACAATAACTTGGGAAGCTGGCTTAAAGCTAAGGCTTACTGGAACAGGACTAGAAGTATTGGGTTTCAAGGTGCCATCATAAGGAACGCTAACTTGTAGCTCAGACTTATGAGGACATACTTCTAGTTTAGTTGCAACAGGAGGCAAGTAGTTGGTGTCTTGGGCCATCCAGTGGATGTAATGAATCCCAGGCTCAGTGTTCAGAGTAGCAGACACTCTGAACGTTATGTAGCTCATTTGGTTGTAAAAAGTAAACTGATTAACTGATTGGAAAGAAAAAGTGTAGTCTGCAAAGGGTCTTAAAGTTAAACTTCTGGACTGCAAAGGAGAACCTTTTATAGGGATTTCTTCTGACTGAGTGCCTGCGTAGACCACAATATAATCTAGCTCGTTTACAGTATGGTAAGGCTGGGAGTCTTTAAGTCCTAGGTAAGCAGAGTGGAAATCTCCGAAAGTCCTTGCAAAGATGCTTTTTTGGTCCTTTTTGTATATAAAAGCTTGGAACTTTTGAGTCCAGAAGTCATACTCCAGGAACCTCAAAGACTCAGGCGCAGTGAAGCCTGAGCTAGGAATCTCCAAGTGAGCAATTCTTAGTTTAAGCCAAACATAACTCTCAACTCTTAAGTAAGTCAGTCTTTGGCGAAAGTAGTTGCTTTCGATTTCACAGGGCTCATCTGATAATTCATACCAAAGCTGAGTTTGCGAGTCGTAACTACTTGAGATGCATGAAAGCTGTCCAGTTTTGTGGTACAAATCAAAAGGTTTAGGGAAACTAACTACAAGTTCGTCAGTTGAGTCTAGGGAACTTTCAAAGTAAAACTCAAACTCAAAAACAGCATAGGCCCTAGCTTGGGACTCTGAACTAAAAGCACTTTTAAACGACAAAACTTGACTCACCTGAGTAAACTCTAGTTCAAAGAGACTCAAGTTGTAAGCCTTCACTTCTTGAGAACTACTTAGCAAATAAATTCCAAAGCTCCCACCTAAAGACGGGTTCCTTATGTTGAACAAAGTAAGTCCGACAGTAGACCCAGCTGGGGTTTCAGAAAGCGAAGACACGTTAAGTAACCAGTGGCTAGGCTGGCAGTTTAGTTTAGGCATTTGAGGGCTGTAGCACTTCAAAGAGTAAGAATTAGGACTGCAAGTAGGCAACTTTCTCTCAACTTCACCAAGGTAAGGACTGAAGCTTTTAGGAAACTTTAGCAGTATTGAGTCAGTTTCTTTTATATCTGTAGTTAGTGCAAAGCTGAGGTAGTAGTTTGAAAGTTCTCCCTGCGAACTAACTGAAGAGTCTAGTCTGTAAAGAGTTATGTTGTGAGTAGTTTCCGGAAAGGTTGCATTTAAAAGTTTTTCAGCCATAACTTGGTTATTCCACTCTATAGACAGAGTTATGTCGCTGCTTTTATAGTCTTCAAATTGGAGTTCCCAGTGCTGGCCAGAGTAATAGTCTTGGTCAGTCACCATGACTACTTGGGAGTCTTTTATTTGGCAAAACTTAAAGTAGATACTTGACCAGCAGTCTTCACCAGAAATGTTTGTGAGTTTTACTTCTGTTCCAATTGGAAAGGTCTTGTTTAAAGCAAACTTAAGGTAAAGCCCAAAAGGTTTGCCTTTTAGTTCCAAAAGGGAAATCTCTGTTCCTTTAGTTGAGTAGTTAATTTCTTGAGTAAACCCTTCAGAGGTCTTGTCAATAGAGCTTCCAGAGCTCGAAGATGCTATTTCAGATATCAAAGTAACGTTTGAGTTTGTTTGGGTGATTAACAGGTTCTGGATTGAAACTTTAAAAGTAGTTCTGGGGTTGGCTGTTACATTTTTGATTTCAAGAGTATTAGTAGAGTGCTTTGGATAGCAGTAACTAAGACATCCCTCTATTTCAGTTAAGCTTTCATAGGCTGAGTCTAAAGACAAAAAACTTCCAAGCTTAATGCTGATTTCACCAGAAGGAATGTAATTGTCAACTACAAACTCTAGCAAAAAGGTGTTTTTAATGCCTTGACTCAAACTGCAATTTTTTATTGAAATGTTTCCTCCCGTTAATTCCAAGCTTTTTCTCAGAACTTCTTTGTCAGAGTTGATTTCTGCTATTCCTAGTGCATAGATTGTAGAGCTTGACTCAGTAGGTGGAGTCTTAACATTTTCGAGTTCAAACTCAGTTGGGTGTTGCTTGACTACCAAATAGTTGGCTGCAAGGTCTGGGTTGTAAGTTTTAGTCATGTAAAACACACTAGCGCCTTTGACTTGGGCTTGCGTTAAGTCAAAGCCCTTTGGCGCGATTATAAGGACTTCTTTGTGTTCAACTTCAAAAGTAATCGAGTTAGAAATACTTAGTGAAAGTTGATCTGCAGAAAGGCTTCTAGAGTTACCATCAATTCTAGTTAGTTCTGGGAAAAGGTTGTTTTCTCGGTAGAGTACGTTTTTCAGGTTTGAAAACTCTTGCAGGTAAAGCTCTGCAGACTGAATTGCAGTGCTTGATAAACTTGGAAAGATCAACTTTATGCTTTGGGAACTTCCAAATTCTCTAAATATGAGTTTAGTGCCTGAGTTGTAAGACTCCACTGTGGCGTGTCCAGAGTTGTCTGATGAGTAAAAAGGGTATTCTTGAGGGGACTCTGTTACTTCTAAGCCCAAACTGTTTTCTGAGTTGCTGAATGTCAGTTCTAAGTAGTGGTCTAGAGTAACTTCTAGTCCAGTAATTTCTAAAGCCAAAGGAATCTCCTCCAGTTTGCCTTGGCACAAGTACCCGTAGTTCAAAGAAGTTCCGAACTTTAAAGAAGTAACTTGGTACTGCGTTATAACAACCTTTCCAAAGTACTCTATTCTGCACTCGTAAGCAGTTCCTGGGTTCGACTCTACACTAGGCATTATAATGTTGTCTTGCGAAAGCAGTCTTACTTCTCTAATGTCCAGAATCGAAGCATCTTGTTTTGTGATGCTTATATGCAAAGCTCCGTTAACTAGTGTGCTTTGAATTCTATCGAAGAATTCATCCCCGCCTCTGGATGTTTGTCCATTTCCAGAACTTAAAAACTCCAACTCAACTTTAGGACTATCTAGTGAAATCCTAGCAGAGTCTTTGGTTTCCGAAAACCCACAGTCAATGGTTATGGAAGTTTGTTGAGTAGTGAGTTGGCCCGACAGATAAAACCTTAGGTAGTCTGGACTGCTGATTAGCCCTGCACTTTGAGCCTCTATAAAGGCTGATCCTTTTAATAAACTACTGTCAACTATGTAGTTCTGGACCTCTACATCTGAACTTGCTATTAAGTGCCCAGAACCTGTTTTTAGTTGCAGCTTAAGCTGGGGGTCAGCTTTGGTAGTAGCTAAAAAGTACACACTAAAAGAAGTGCCTGATCTTGCTCCTTCGTCGAGTTCAATAATTAAAGGGTTTCTTCCTGAGCACTTTATAGTTTGAGCTTTTGTTCTGACAGCACATATTTCTTGGTGTTGGTTTATCACATTCAAGTCAGAAAACTCTAGGTAGATTCTCCCCAACTTAGGGACTTCCGTGTACGTAGTAAGTTCTACTGTGTGGTAAAAACTAAGTCCACTAGGAATCCCCCTAGAAAAACTGTTTGTAGGGTACCAAAGGGCTGTTATTGAGTTAGCTGGACTTAAAACAACATCTGGACCCTTACCCTTAAACTCCAGCAACTTAAGGTTACTTCTCCAAACTATAAGTGTCCACTCAAAAGAATCTCCTGTGTAGTCTGCCCCAGGTGCAGTGAACCCTTTAATAGAAATCTTAGTTTTGTTTCCAGTCAGTTCACCTAAGCCGTAAACCATAATACCCCCATCCAAGTAGCAATTTAAATTCATTTCATCTAAACTGCATTCTGGGTAACTGCACTTCCAAGGGTCAGTTTCTTCAGCCCAATAGGACTCTGGTGTTGTTATTTCGATGAAGTCACTAGCCCAAATCTGAGTGGTTGGTTCAAAACTAAAACTGATCTGGTTCTCTGCGCCTAGTATCTGGGAGTCAGAACCCTCTACAAGTAAGTTTCCTTTTGCTGGTTGGGGCCCAATAGCTAAGTTTCCAAATACAAGGTTGCAGTCAATAATTTGCCCTTCTAAAGTTCTCTTAGTGAGTATTTTCAAAGGGCCGTAAATTCCAGGTTGTCCAAGCAAAACAGAACTTAAAGTCAAAGAAGAGTCTTGTGAAGAGTCTATGTCTATTGTGACTCGGTAAAGTGTGTTAGCAGTAGATAACTCAGGGAAGTGCACTTCTACTATGCCTTGGTTAATAGACGTGGTAGCTTTGAAAGTAATAGTTATGTCAGAGTACTCTAATGCATTTGCAGGACTTAGTTCAACTGGTTCTTTTGAAGAACTTTGGGGGTGGTAGATGTTTCCAGGGTCCACTGGTTCTTTCAGACCTACTTCTAGACCTGAAGCACTTAAGATTAGTAAAAGCGCGGCTTTAAGTTTCATTATTACTTAACTTTTGTTCGTTGCAGAAGCAATGCTCGGGATTTATTCCTGAATCTCTGGACAACTGTTCGCACTCTCCTTTGTAAGCGTCTATTCTTCTAATACTTAAAATACTGTGATAGAGTTTGTGGTTCATAAAGAAAATTGGTTTGGAGTTTACCATGTTCATCTTCTCTGCTTCGCTGTTTAAAGGCTTCTCTGATAAAACTACCCAAGAGTCAAAAAGTGAGTTCTCTTTTTGTTCAGCTCCGAAAATGAACTTAAAGATATAAGCTGAGTCAGTTATCTGGTTGTAGTTTACGTGTTCTAGTCTCTTCAGAGTCACCTTTTTGCAGAGTCCTGGAGCAGTGTGTTTTGTGGTGTGCACTTCTTCGTTGATCTCATACAGTACTTCGTCCACCAAGAACTTAATAGCCCTGTCTAGTTCCTTTTCCTGGGCAGTTCTCGAAGGGTACTCTTCTTCAGCTGGGTCATAAACCTTCCTAGGGAGCTTCCTGGGGAGGTAGGTAGAGCAGAACCACATAGGAATGTCTGCGTCGCGGCAGGTGCGGTTTTTGGGAACAGCTTCAGAAACCAGGGAGTAGAACCTGGAGTCAGTTTTGTTGAGGGGAAGAGAGTGGTGGATCCTAGCCAGGTCTAGCATGGTTTCTCTCAAGTCAGGCTTAGTAGTGAGTCTCAGAGTGTTTGTCTGCAGGTTGTCGAAGGAATACTTCACACTTTTAAGGAACTTAGTACGAGCAATAAAGAACTGAGACGGGAGTCTGTTTTCTTGAATGCTTTCTTCTTCAGTCATGAAGTCGCCGTACCTCATTCCGTGGTCTCCTCCGAGCAGAATGACAACTTCCCTTTCTTCTCCCACAACTTCAATTAAGTATTTCAAGTACCCTTTTAAATCTTGGTCTAAGGTAGCAGCATGCTGTCCAGTGGCTTCATGCGCAGCATTAAACAAGTTGTAAATCCAAAGGTTAGAGCTAGGATAGGTGTCAATGAGTTCCTTAGAATACTTCATAAGGTAGTAATGCGACATTCTATTGTTGATGCATCTTTGATTGTAAATATTATACTTAGCATCAGTATAGTTGCCATAAACATAAAAAGAGCAATAAAACATATTGATAATGTGGTCTACTCTAGGAGACCTCCCGAGTGAATAAATCAGGGTATCAGGGCAGTCATCAGTTCCATACATAGACAAAAACCCTAACTCCCTTAGCTTGTTCCAAATAGCATCTTCTCCATGGAAGTCAACGTTTTGGTTGCCTTCAAAAGTTTTGACCCACTTCTTTCCAAACACTCTCATTTGGTTTTCAGAGGTGTCCCCTCCAATCACATTCTGAAGCTTAAAGTCAAAAGCAGTGTACTTGCCTTTTCGGTTCAACTCGTTCAAGTACTCAACAGTTGCTGGAAGCTTTCTGAAGAAGTGCCTCCTTGAAAAGCTATCGCAAGTCAAATACAATATAATCATTGGCTTTTTGTCAGGAGCTGCCTGACTAGCGAGCTTCTCAGCAGTTGTGTTGTGTCTAGGCTTTAAAAAGGTAACTTCTAGGTTACTATTGGGCTTGTCTATGCACTTACCTGTAGCAAACTCCACGTGAGGTTCCACTGGGATAGGTTTGCCTGTCCAGTACTCTTTTTTATTGTAAATAGTGGAGTGCTCAGGAGTTGAAATCCTAACTACTTTATGGGGCCCGTACACCACAAAGGGGTTTTGGTAACTAGTGCAGTTCAGAGTCAAAAGGTTAGTTTCAAAGTCTATATGTATAGAGCTGTTCTGTGTGGCAACTATGTCCTCACAACGAGGATATATGTAAGGGGGAAATTTTTTTAATCCTTTTTCTTTAGAGAAGCCAAAAAGCGGAGGCACTGCTGCCAAGCCCTCAACACTCAACAACTGGTCAGTGTCGTCTATGTCGAACCCTGCATAAGCTAGTTCCAAAATTGCCGCTGAAACTAACAAGCTGGCAATCATAATTTATTACAACCCAAAGTAATCAATAAATGGTTAAATTAGAAGCCCAAATAAGCTTGTACCTTGTTGTAAACGACAAGCACCAGGGCTCCGCCAGTGCCTCTGATGACATTGCTTCCGGCACCCTTGAAGAATGGAGTGAGTCCACCTTCGTTCTTGTAAATCTTAGCAAAGCAGTCAAGTGTGGAGTTGTACATCTTATCAGCTCTGCCACTCTGCATCATCATTCTCCTTCTCACAGTGTCAAGTGGGTACGAAGCAATTCCTGATCCCACAGTCACTGTTTGGGCAAATAACCACACTGCGAAGAAATTTGCGTTTTTGAAGTCACTGAAAATTATGTTTTTGCCAGTGTCAAAACCTCCGAAGTAAAGAGCACGGTAAGCAATGATACCGACCACTGAAATCCCGAAACCTCTGTAGAGTCCTGCGGCTCCGTCAGTTTTCAGGATCTTCTTGATGCAGTCACCCATTCCCGTGAATTCGCGGTCTGCTCCTTTACCAACATCAGTGGCCAGTCTAGTTCTTGCGAAATCCAGAGGATAGACGCATAGCAAAGAAAGGGCACCTGCTGCACCACCGCTTGCCATGTTAGAAGCGAAAAACTTCCAAAATTGTGTGGAGGGGTCATAGCTAGGGAAAGTCCTTTTGATGGTATCTTTGAAAGCAAAGTTAAGAGCTTGGGTAGGGAAGTACCTGACCACGTTGGCCAAGTTTCCTCTCCAGAAACTTACGAAGCCTTGCTCTTTGTTGACTCTTACGAAGCAGTCAACAATTCCTTTGTATGCATTTTCGGCAGAGATCTGCTTGGAAGAGGCTTGGAGCTGTAACAGCAACTTGACTCTTTCAATAGGAGCAACAGCAGTCTTGGAGACTCCTGCACTCACACCTCCTAGTAAGAAGTCAATGACGAAGTTGGACTGTTTCTTGGATTCTCCCTCTGCCATTAATTATAAATGTCGGTCCTAACTAATTTACAATGGGTAATCGTTCAAGTTGAGGTCCATCATGAACACTTCGTGTCCCAGGACAGGGTTATCAGTCCATTCGAACTCTGCAGGACCTTCTTCAACGTCAAAAGGTTGCATGGGCGAGGGTAAGTTGATGTGGTGTCCTTGTATGATCATTTCGTCGTCTTGGAGCGGAGACAGTTCAGGGCAGTCTGGGGGATTCACTTCGAGGCTTTCTGGGTAGTCAAAAAATTCTTCAGAAGCTTGGGTAAAAGTTTCAGCTTTTTTTTGCTGTTTGATTTTTTTACGCAGAGTTGCAAGTATGGCACTGGTGAGTTGTAGGTCATACTTCTTAAGTTGATCGCGAGTGGCATCCGTGCCTTTCATTTTGCGAAACTGTTTCCGGAGCGTGGAGTAGAAGTGGTTTTTAATGGAGTTGTCAGTGCGGCCTTGGAGGTGCTTGGCTATTTCGGCCCATTTATTGCCTAGTTTTTGGTGGCTTTCGAAGAGCATCAATTCTTCTTCGAGAGTCCAGGGATGCTTATTTATTCCTGGGTTGAGATGGTTGTGCCACCTTTCTCTGCACTGTTTTCCAGTGCGCTTTACGAAGTTAAGGTTTTTGTTGAGCTGTTCAGCTATAAGGGTCCACTGTCTGGTGCCGTTTAGAGTGACTAGCTGGGAAATGGCTTCGTCCTCTTTAGGAGTCCAGGGTCTCCTTCTGCTGCATTTTTCCTTCTTTACATGTGGCTTTTTGGGGGGTTTCATTACTGAGTGTCGGGGCTTCTTTCTAGTACGGACTGATAATACAACCATTGCAAAACGCCTTATAACTTTAAATTATCAAAAGTAGAATTTAATGGAGCCTTATCCTCGCAAGACATCTTTAAGCAAGTGTTTCTGGTGAGTCAAAATTCTATTATAAACAGCAGTTAATATTAAAGCTATCCCCAGCAAGCTTCAGTAGAGTATTTTACATAAAGAAAGCCGTCGAGGTTCCGGTGTTCTTCGTAAATTGCCTTGATTGTTTTGTTCAGACAGGTCAGGTGCCTCTCGCCTATCACTAAGAACAGACCGTCAGTTTTCCGCATCTTAAGTCGTTTTCGGAGGTGGAACACAAGTTCTTGGAGAGTGTAAGAATTGGGAACCAAAAACTTGTTTTCACCAAGCACAAAAGATGACTTGAGTTGCGAGGGCTCAAGTATTATAGGAATTTTATTAGGGTGCAGTTTGAGCAGTTGGAAGCACTGAGACTTCCGTGTTTCGAGTTCGGCTAAAGCATTTTCTCCTTCCATTTATTGTGCTAATTGCACAAGCTGTTCCAGAAATAATTATGGGGAACCTTTGTTCAACTTACACAGAAGAAAAGATCCCGCCAATAAGGCGATCGAAAACACTGATTCCAAGACTTCACTCTAGGGAGCCCTTGGACCTTTCATGCTTCAGCATACAAAAAGTACTGGGTTCCGGGTCTTTCGGAAAGGTTTTTCTTGTGACCAAAAAAGACACCAACAAACAGTACGCCATGAAAGCTATCAACAAAAGCTCACTCAACAGCTCCAACAAAAAAATCCAAGCACTCACAGAAAGGGAGTTGCTGGCCCAAGTCAACAGTCCTTTCGTTGTAAAGTTGCACTTTGCTTTCCAAAACCAACAAAAGTTATTTTTAGTGCTTGATTTTTTAGAAGGAGGAGAGCTTTTTGGACACCTAAAAAGAATGCAGCGGTTCCCTGAGTACATTGCAAGGTTTTACGCAGCTGAAGTGTTGCTGGCACTTCAAGACCTGCACAAAAGAGATATTATATATAGGGACCTTAAACCCGAAAACATACTTTTAGACCGAAACGGGCATGTAAAGTTAGCCGACTTTAACTTGGCCAAAGCAATGGAGGGCAAAAGACAACTTACAAGCACTATGTGTGGAACTCCAGAATACATAGCTCCTGAAGTACTTAAAGGCTGGCCTCAGGGGAAACAAGTGGACTTTTGGGGATTTGGAGTGCTTTTGTTCGAAATGCTGGACGGCAGGTCACCTTTCAGGTCCAGTAGCTGCGAAGACATATTCCAGAAAATACTCAAAAATGACTACAAGTTTACCAACTGCGTTGGCGAGAGTGCTCAGAAACTGATCAGCAGACTACTTGACCCCAGTCCTAAGACTAGACTGTCCAGCTTAAAAGCAGTGATGGAACACGAGTTTTTCGAAGGAGTGAACTGGGAACTAACTAGAGTTAAGCTGTCAGAGGCNCCTTTTTGTAACTCAGAAATCGAAGGGCTGAACTCTTGTAGCAGAATAGACCTTTCTCCAGCTGCAGGTGACTCCAACAGTGCTTTTACTAATTTTAGCTTTACTGAGTCTATAGAAGACCCTAACTAAGCTAGAGATTAACTAACTTATGTGTTTATAACAGTTGAAAAATGGACTTGGGGACAGTATCTGCACTAAAGTTAAAAGCAAGGAGAATGAAAAAGTCATTTATAGCTAAACGCAGTGTATCGTACACACCAGTGTCAGAGTTACACTCGTGCAAGTGCGAAGTCTGCACTAAACAAATTAAAGACAAGTACCCTAAGCCTCCCCCAGAATCACTAAAACAAGAAAGCAAAGCCTTAACTGGAGAAGCCAAATCTTTCACTTGGCTCATGAGTACCCTCGGAAGTATTTCCCAGACCCAGCTTCTTAACTTGATATGTCCTGAAACAGTGTTTTTTAAAAGGTCCAAGCCCCACTTTATGCTAGCTCCTACTAAAGAGAAACAAGTTAAATTAGTTGAAGGAGACAAGTTCAGCATTGCAGACCTCGTGAAAACCTTTATGAAGATAGTTAGAAGGCGCAAAAAAGACAAGAACTCTGAGAACCCTGAAACCATTGGCAAAGAAGTAGTGCTGTTGAGGTACACCAAAAAGGGCAAAAACAACTCAGACCTCGAAAACAACGTTGAGGCTGAACTGGGGAACTTAAGAGTTATGGGTGAAAAAGAGTTTTTTGAGTTGATCTACGAAAGACCTGGAAGTTCAGTGTGGAAAAGTATTTTTTACATCCAAACTGTAGTCAAGTCTAAAAATGGAATTGGAGAAACCCACAACGTAGACTACTTAGCTCCCAGTAAGCTTGACGGAGCCTTTGAAAACGAAATGACTGAAGCTTTACAAGTAAGTGAAGACGAAGGAAACATTATGCTAGGAAGTCCCAGAGACTACTGCTACCTCCTAGCCAAGCGAATTGCTGCTCTTTTGTACCAGCACTCCAACTTAGTTCTGCTAAAGGGCAACTTTGAGTTCATGCAAGACGACAAAGGGCAGATTTGGTTTAGTTTTTGCAAAAAAATATACGTAGAAGAAGCTTCTGAAAAAATACCCAAAAGAGGATTTGCACTTCCAGAAATCACTCAAGAAAAAATTAACCAGCTGAACAAGAAGCTAGACCAACACGTTGCTTCTAACCCTGATTCTTACGAAAAGTACTCTAGACTACTTAACTCTCATTACCAAAAGGTCAAAAAACAAGCTGACATTGACCGAGTTATTGGACTGCGTCCTATGAAACTCATAGACGAAGAAGGAATTAGGTTTGCCAAGGACAAACTTTCGTTAATAGGAGCTTCCATCACACCTGATAAACCCAAAAAAAAGAAAACCCGAACTAAGTCTGAAATAATTGGGAAACTTCCTAACATTAAGTTCCAAGAGAAAGTTCCCACTTCAGAAACTAAGCGCAAGTCACCTCTTTTCAGAACTAAGTTACTTACTCCTGAGTTGTACAGAGCTTGGTCTCGGAACAACTAAGTTATTTAAGTGTTAAATGGAAGAAGGAAGTGCCTTGTTTGAAATCGTAAGTAACACCTAGCAAGACGTGTTTGACTTAGAAGACTGTTTAGAAATCCTAGAAAGCATAGTTCAAGAACTCAAAGACTCCACCAAAAAAAAGCCAGAAATCACCTCAGTAAACTCCAAGTAGTTAATGGCTAGGTACGTCTACATCGAGGACTCTATACTCGAAGCCTTTGAAAAGTTGCCTTACGAAGCCAAAACTCGCGAAATGCAAAAAGTAAAAACTACTCAGAAAATAATCCAAAACATCCAAACCTTCAACGAACTGACTTCTGACTTCCAAGACACTTGGCCGCCTGAGTACTGGAAACTCTATGAAGAACAAAAAAAAGGCCCCGCCGAGTCAAAACCAATCACAGGCCGCAGCTACAGAGAAATCACACGGAGACTAGCAGACCTAGAAGACATGGCCCTAACTCTGACCAGAATGAGCAGAGGACCTAAGGACTCAAGCATCCAAGAAGGAAAAGCCCTTGCTCAAGTGAACGAAGAAGCATCTTACTTTTCAAAGCCCAAACCCAAGCCTCCTTCTAACAGCCGACTCTGTCAAACTTGCAATGTATTTTAAAAGTTATGCCAAAGTATCTTCTTTTGGAAGCAAAAAATAAAAACAGCAGTTCCCTATCCTTACAGGAGTTTTGTTTTCCAAAGGGAAAGCAAGGTCGTCTTTGTCTAGCTTTTTCCTGGCAACACGTATAGGGTTTTTGCCTATACACTTAATAGTGAACTTCTTCAAATAAGGATCCCACTCAATTTCTGCGTGTTGTTTAGAAATCACTTTGTCCTTGCCTAGGTGAATTGAGTCTTTAGAGGTACTTCTTCCTAAAGTTGCTTTAAGAGACCTTACGTAGCCTTCAAACTTAGGACCCTTTAGTTTGGCGTAAGCAGGCTCCATTTACTGATTAAGATTGCAAATCTTGGTATAGGAATAAGTAACCTCCTTCTAGGCTTTCAAAAGGCTTGTTGCCTTGGTACACGTAGTCTTCATACAGCATTTCAGTTCCGAACTGCAAGTACTTGCTATACACTCTGTTGGCGTAAGAACTCCCAAAACCACACTCCACTATGAAGTACTTGTAGCCTAGTAGTCTGTAACAAGCAAGTCTGATAGCTATTGAGGCACTAGCTATTCCATGGTTCCACCACTCAGGTTTCACTGCTGTATTGATTTCGTGAGCTACTTTTCCTTCTTCATTTGCCTCTATTAAATTAGACTTGTGCAAAAAATTAACAAGTGGCTGGACTTTTTCCCAGAACTCGTTTTCTTCAGGCGTTTTGGGAGCCCTGCGGCTTTGGTTGTGCCAGTCTAGAGTCACACTGGCCGCGACTACTTCGTCTTTATGCTTGGCAATTAAGCTCAAGTCCGAGTACTTGCTTTGGACAAACATGTTTTTGCAGATGTTTTTGTAAACTTGGTTTTCGGTGACCTTTAAGGCTTTAGCCATAGGTTCATGTTGGGACAAAACACTACTGAGTACTTTAAAGCCTTCGTCTTCATACTGCTGAGTGAACCTCAAGTACGAAATATTCTGGCGCTCTGAATGGAACACAGAGCCTTGCAAGAACTTGTGGAGTTCTTCGGAGTTTTGGTCAGTGAAGCTTTTAACCTCTTCCCAGTTTTTGGAGTGAATTAGTTTTTCAAGGTTGCAAGTACTAAACAATCGCTGCCTTAGTGTTAGCATATTTATAAACGGATCACTTAGTTAGAAAACCTTTTTAGAGTAACTGCGTCTAAACTGCCAAACTCGCTGCTCATCACCATAATGTTGTTGAATTCCTCGTCTGCAAGTCCTTTTTGGAAGTTAACATCCAGTTCTGAGTCTGGAAAAGGCGTTATGGGAGGAACTACTTCTTGTTGCATGCAAGTAGCTGCTATTCCTGTTTCAATTAAACCTGCTGCTGACAGAGTGTGGCCTAAGCTCCCTTTAACTCCTGTGACCTTTGCCTGAGGAAAGCTTTTCTTAATAGCTACTGCTTCGCTTGCATCTCCTTTTTGAGTGCCACTGCAGTTAGCAAATATGTAGTCTACCTGTTCTTGCTTCATGTGCGAACTTTCAGAGTCAGCTAGCATAAGAGACAAAGGCCTGAAGACGCTGCTAAACCCAGTGACTTCACAGTAGATCCTTGTTTCTCTTTCTAAGGCTTGTTCTAGCTTCTCGAGCACTAGCACTGCTGAGCCTTCCCCAAGCACCATTCCTTCTCTGTTTCTGTCAAAAGGTTTGCAAACCTCCCCCAGTAATCCTAGTTCCTTCAGTTGCTCAGTGAGCTTAGAGTCAATTTCAGGTGAAGCGCCGCAGGCAACCATTAAGTCAGCTTCTCCTCTTTTGATTGTGTTGTAAGCAAGACCCAGTGCTTGAAGTCCCACTCCTACACAAGAAGTAGGTCCTTTAAACTGAGCTAGCCTGGCTAAGTTCGAAGTTCCTATTCCTCCGTTTGCTTTAAGCCAGTAAGTTCTGTCCAGTTCTAAAGAAGGAGCACACATAAACGATTCCACAACTCCACTTCTTTCTTCTTGCTCTTCAGTGGGGTTCCACCCTGCGTCGTCAAGGGCTTCTGTAGCTGCTGTCACAAGTAAAGCTTGCTGCAGTGTCTTAGTGTTGCTTATCAACTGATAGGCGTAGTCAGGGTCAAAGGCACTTGTGACACGGTAAACAGGGGGCTCTGGCAGAGTCCTTGCGCAGATAGCGTTGAAGGTTTCAGGAAGAGTCACGCCTAAACTAGAAACCATTCCAACTCCTGTTATCACTACTCTAGACATTTAATTAGCCTAGTTTAAATATTTTTACTGGTGAACTTAGGTTTTCTGGAAGGCGAGAGTCTAGTAACGCATTCATTTATGACTTGGCTTCTCTTTCGGATTTGGTTTCTATTGCGCGGACTGACCCAGCCTTGCGTGAGTCTCATAAAGTTATCAGCTTCTCTGATTGGATCGTTGTTACAGAGTGAGTTGAAAAAAACGTCCTTTTTTCCTCCAGGCGTGTATTGTAAATGCAATCCACCACTGTTGTGAGTAACATAAAAGTCCCTTCCAGAGCCATCAGAGTAGTACTTAAAAGGTTTTCCGTCGTACCTAGGACTTGGAGACACGTACTTCCTAGGCCTGTCGTTTTGAGGTTTTCTAAAGAAAATATCTGGTTTCGACTTGACAGTTATGAGGCCTCCACTGTTACAATAAATGTAGGAGTCCCTGCCCATTCCGTCGCTTCCGTAGTGACTGAATTTAGGTGCGAAGTTCCTAGAGCTTAGTTTTAGTTCGTCCATTTATTGTTTAAGGCTTTTTCGTAGGCTTGGTAATTAAGTTGGTCAAGTAATATTTCTTGCTTAATTTTTTCTTCTTCAGTGGTTTTGACTGCGTATTTGTTCGTGTAGGCGTTTAGAAGTACCCTTAAAGTGAGGAGTATAAATATTCCTAGCACTGCAGACTTTTCTAAGTGGGAAAAGCCTTTTTGGGACTGCTTAGCTTTGTACTCTCTGAAGGAGTTGGTGTACTGGGGTTTCTTTGGAGCTGAGAAGCCGTGCCACTGTTGTTTGAAAGTGTAGTTTTCGGTTTGGTAGCTTTGGAAGGTTTTTGGATGAGAGGAATTTTTAAGTTGCGAGTAGGCTTGGTTGATCTTTTTGAAGGTTTCAGAGTGAGCTGGGTCTATGTCTGGGTGGTACTTTTTAGCAAGTTCGAAGTAAGCCTTTTTGATTTCTTCTTGAGAAGCTGAGTTCGAGACGTTTAGTATTTGGTGTGCACTTGAAAAACTCCTGTGTAGCTTAGTAAGCATTTTAATTATGATTTATAGTCAAAACAGTCAGGTACCTTGCAGTGGCTAAGGTGTGCCTTTCTTATTTGGATTAATTGCTTTACATTAGGGTAGACGTCTCTGAAGCTTTTGGGGTACTGAGAAGGTTTGGATGGTTTTTCTCGGTAGTCGAAGTTTAGGTAGCTCATTTCGCTATTGCGTCTTCGTTTGACTGAGCTTGGTCTGGACTGCTTTTTCCTTTGTTCATAAACTTTTAAGTACGACCCGCCTTTATCTTTAGGTTTTTCTGTAGGTTTAGGTTTTTTGGGTTTTTTGGATTCTGAGTCGTAACTATTTAGGCTTCTTTCTCTCGAAAGACTTACTAGCTGCTCCCGGAGCTGGCTGCGCTCTTCGTTCCAAAAGTCAGGGTTTAGGCCTTCGAACTTCCTCAGAAAGTAGTTGACTGGCATTTTAGAAGAGCGGTGCTGTTCGGAGTAACTTTGCATTATAGAGTCTATAATCTCTCTGGACTTAAAAGGGACTTTCAGCAACACCTGGTTTTTACTAGTTAAGTCTATGTAGGGTTTGTTTTGTGGGTTCAAGATTCTGAGCACCGAAGAAGCGTTTACAGCACTGGCAGGTCTTTTGTTCATATTAACGAATGAAAATAAATGAACCCTTTAACACAACAAATCCAAAATGCTACTTCTAAAGCACTTGAACGGGTAGACTTGTACCTCAAGCGCAAAAAGAACCCTTCTGAGTCTCCCTGCAAAAAGCCCAAACACAACTTTGAAAGGGCCAAGTGGGGGGAACCACTTACAGATTTGTTTTTGAATTCAAATTCTACTGAGTGTATTCGGTGCTGTAAACTAGAAACCCAACTTAAAGAAAACCAAATTCATTCTTCAGAACTCCAAGTGGCTTTGGCTCAGGAAAAGCAAAAAAACTCAGAACTTCAAAGGAAACTGTGTGACTCTGAAAGGATGAGAAAACTAATTCACAACCACTTCCTTGAAACCAAAGGTTCCATAAGAGTCTTTTGCCGAGTAAAGCCTACAGAGAACTCCTACATCAGTCTGCCAGACCCCAACCTCAAAGAAACCAAGTTACTGACTTTGACTAAGAACCAAACTAGTTCTTCCTTTTACTTCGACAAAGTTTTCGGCACACACACTACTCAGGAAGAAATATTCTATGAACTTTCAGAACTCATCCAAACAGCACTTGACGGAGAGCACGTTTGCATATTTTCATACGGACAAACTGGAAGCGGAAAAACTTACACCATGGAAGGAGGCCAGGGTGACTCAGAAGGAATACTTCCTAGGGCTGCCAAGATGATTTTTACTGAGATTGAAAGACAACAGAACTACTGCACTTTAGAAGTCTTTGTGAGTTGCATTGAGATTTACTTAGACAACCCCCGCGACTTGTTAGGCGACTCCGACTTAAAACTCAGAGTCAACAAAGACAAGCTTGTGGTTGAAGGCTTAAACAGGTACAAAGTAAGCACTCCTAACGAGCTCATTGACTTAATTGGTCAGTCGTGTGAGAAAAGACAAACCAGAGAAACCCACCTTAACTCTAGGTCTTCACGCAGCCACACTATTTACCAAATAGCTATAGAAGGCAGTACTTTGGAGTTCCAAACTGTGAAAGGCAAGATCAGTTTAATTGACCTGGCAGGCAGTGAAAGATCTAACCCAGACACTTACTCCAACAAAACTTCTACACAAATCGAAACTATGAAAGCTGTACAGAACGAAGCTAAGTACATCAACACCTCGCTTTCATGCTTGAGAAGAGTTATAGCTGACTTGGTCCAGAGAACCAAAGGAGTCTCGACAGTTCCTCCTTTCAGAGAAACTAAGCTGACTAGAATCCTTCAAGAGTCACTTAACCAAGGAAAGGTAGCAGTTATCATCACAGTGTCACCCGATAACTACTATGAAACTAAAGAAAGCTTAAAGTTTGGTAGTCAGGCCCAAATGTTTAAATAAGTTATTTATGGTTGTTCTCAAACATTCCACCAAACAACTTTTTCTGTTTTAAAAACTCACTTTTAAACCTTTTCTTTATTTTAACTTCGAGTTTTTTAAGGTCTTTGTTGGCTGGGTCTATCTGAAGTGCGGCTTTGCAGTCAGCTAAGGCTTCTTCAAGCACCCCAAAACTGAGTTTTGCTGTGGCCCTTCTAAAAAGGACTTTTAAGTTCCTAGAGTCGATTTCCAAAGCTAAGTTGCAACACTCTACTGCTTTTGCCCAGTTTTCGAGTTTCAGTTCACACAAACTCATGTTTGAGTAGTACTGCAGCTTAAGAGTTTTAACTGCTCGAGAGCTCTGTTCAATGTCATCTTCGTCTATAGGGTCGTCTTCAATGTAAGAAAATCCTTTTGAGTACAACTCCAAAGCCTCAGAGTACTTTCCTGCAGAGACCTCTAGGTTCGCCTTGGTTTTGTAAGAACTTGCTGTGGCTATTCTTTCTTGGTACTCCATTTCTGCTTTGGACCTTTGTTTGTCTCTGTAGCCCAGCAGCTCTATTTCGAAGTGTAAGGTTGCATTTGGAGGAATCAAAGGAGACATTCCTTTCGCTCCGTAAGCGTACTCTGGAGGGCAGGTTATTGAAGCTACTTCTCCTACTTTCATGGTTCTTAAAGCTAGTTCCCAGCCTTTAATCACTTTTCCAGTGCCTAGTTCAAAACTTAAAGGACTTCTTGAGTAAGAAGAGTCGAACTCTGTGCCGTCTTTGAAGGTTCCCTTGTAGTGAACTTCTACTATAGTTCCTATTTCTGGAGGATTTCCTTCTCCTTCTTTTAGTATTTGCTTTGCAATCTCGTTGTTAGGCTCCATTTATTATGATTGTCTTTTGCAAATGCACTAGCTAGAACTGGCGTTTCTCAGTTGATTTTAGGTTCTTTGCATTGTTTGAGTTATTTTCAGAGAATTCTCTGTCTTAATTCGATTCTGGATTGATAACTTAGTTTCTTTATTGCTGTGACCCTTTATTAATTACCCAAAATAGATTAATTATGACCTTACTGTTTTCAAAAGTGCGGTTTTCTGGACTTAGCACTTCTGGGGCCACCTTTGCTTGGTTCGTTCTTGAAAGAACAAGTGGTTTTGAGTTCTGTTTATCGCAGCGACCTCGCTTACTTCCACTTGTTCTTCTTTGCAGCACTTTTGGTATACGAAGTAGTAGACTGTAACTAGTGACTGGAAGACCATCACAGCTACTACTAAGCATATGATGCAGATTTCAATGGCCAAGTCAATGGCTATGAAGCCAGTTCGCAGGAGCTAGGCTTGTTGAAAAAGCATACTCCTTAGGATGAATACAGAGTAGGTCAGGCCGGGTTTGAAGTTGGAGTCACTCAAACTCATAGAAAAGTGTTCCCCAACTTAAGTAGAAGTTGGATTCGTCAGTCAGGTTAATAATCCAGTCCCTGTACTTCTTGCAGAATCCAAACAACACAAAAGGAGTTGCCACTATAGAAGGTAACTAAGGGCCCTACTATGAAGTTAACAACTCCAATTGTTTCTGAGTCAGGAACTGAAGACACTTGGATGAAGCAAGCTATCGACAGTTCCAAGTAACATTGAATCCAGTATCTTAAGAATGCATTGTGTTTGTATTGGCTCAGGGCTAGTTTATATAATAAGCCAACTCAAGAGTATGGGGAATATTATCGTCTTATGATGGGCTACAAAGTCCACCATAATTATAATTCTCCCATAATCTGAAGGTTTATTAGTAAACCAAAGCATCACTGAGAATATTGCTTCACTCCACCAGTGGGACATACTTTTAACCAAATCTCCTTCAACTAAATACCTGCGTCACAGTTAGTGAAAGCCCTTTCAGAGCAAAACGAGTAAGCAGCTGTAGCGAAAACCAAAGTTAATAAGAAATAACTTGTCATCACCTTTGATATTAGAACTTAACTTAAAGTTAACTCTTGCGACTTTCAAGTTTTTCTTCTGAGTTTTCAGTAACGTTAATGACAGTTGCTGAGTGAGGAAAAACTAAATTTCCACTTATTTCATGTCTAGGTTTCTTAATGCACTTTATAAGAGACATGAATGAAAGAAGCAAAGGACCCAAAGACTGCATTCCTAT
>PR_CR_10_Liq_1_inCRDRAFT_1000148_pt1 | contig 40313 bp, 25 predicted proteins | sample PRCRCaboRojoPR_3_FD_10241 | JGI IMG/M metagenome (IMG submission 10241) | reverse complement strand
GACGCGGACAGCAACAGCATCAGGCATACCTATGTGCTGATGGTCCAGGATACGGTGCCCCCGCATATGTTGTGCACAGGCCACACCATCTACCTGGATGAGGAGGGCATCGGCAGCATAGCGGTAGGCGATATAGACGGCGGCAGCAACGATGCCTGCGGTCTGGACACGCTCTTCCTGAGCCAGACGGTTTTCGGTTGCAGCGATGTGGGCCCAAATACGGTTACGCTCACCGGAGTGGATAAGAACGATAATGAGTCTTTCTGCACGGCTACGGTCACAGTGCTCGATAGCATCGCCCCGCAGCTGTTGTGTACGGCCCACACCGTCTACCTTGATGGTGATGGCATCGGCAGCATAGTGGTAGCTGATATAGATGGCGGCAGTAACGATGCCTGCGGTCTGGACACGCTCTTCCTGAGCCGGACTGTCTTTGGTTGCAGCGATGTGGGCGAGCTGCCGGTCACGCTAACGGGCGTTGATGAAAACGGCAACAGCGGCACTTGTACGGCCACCATAGCGGTAAGGGATACTGTGGGTCCTGTAATGCTGTGCCAGAGCCGGACGGTAACACTGAGCGTCTTCGGTACGGGCTCGCTGTCAGCAGCTCATGTGAATGCCGGCAGCAATGACGCGTGCGGCGCAGTGAGCCTGAGCCTGAGCCAGTCATCTTTTGATTGTGGTGATGTTGGTGTTCAGTCCGTTACCTTAACGGGCACAGACGTGAACGGTAACAGCAGCAGTTGCGAAGCCCAGGTCACAGTAGAGGATTTGTCCCCGCCCTCGGTATTATGCAGCTCGCCGGAGGTGCAGGTGAGCTACGATGGCACTTACGAGCTATTGCTGAGCGATGTGTATGCAGGCGGGTTTGATGCCTGCGGTATAGATACAATACTGTACGACGCTGCCATTTACACCTGTGAAGACATCGGGGGCACGTACGAAGTGCAGGTCACATCGATAGATGTAAATGGGAACGAGTCGTCCTGCACCTCCACGGTGAGCGTACAGCAGAGCCCGGGGCTGCCACCGGAGTGGTCGGTGACGGGGCTGAACGGTTCACCGGGCAGTGCCACATGGGACATCTGTACGGATAACGGGACGCTGAACCTATGGTCAGGGGGGTATCATTCAGGCAGTGGCGGCAGCCCAGACGGCTACCTGTTTGTGCATCAGCCGTTTTGTGCGAGCAAAGGTGGGCTGCAGTTGAACCTGGGCACGGTCTCCGGGGACAGCTATATTGGGCTGAGCGCGCGGAGCAGCCTGTTGCCGGATGCGGCTATGGTCGGCTTATATTGGAATGGCAGCGGGCTGTTGCGCTGGGAAGTCCGCGAAGCAGACGGTGACCTGCGTGAAGTTACGCTGCTGGATGCGCCGAATGCGAAAAAGATCCGCCTGGAATATTTCAACGGGACGTGGCGCGGGCGTTATCAGATACTGGGCGCAGGGTGGCTGAACCTGGCGGCGGTATCGATGCCACAGCCATCGGGGAGCTGTTTTGAAGTGGGAGTGGGGGGCTTTACGGTGGACCCATCGGGCAGCATGTCGGGTTCGGTTAGCAAGGTGCGGGTCGTGGTACTGGAGCAGCAGGTGTGGTCGCCTCCGGTCACGAGCCATACATCCGGCCCTGGCAACGGGCTGATTATCTGGCCCAACCCAACGGCTGGCGCTGCGGTACTGGAATGGGCGGTACCTCTGGAGGCAGNAGCGGAAGTACGGATATATGGCCCNCTGGGGCAGTTGGCCCTGCCGGTTCAGCANGCGGAGGCCGGGCAGCAGCAATTGAAACTGGATATGGAGGGGCTTCCGGCAGGCGTGTACACCNTCCAATGCAGGTCTGCCGGAGGCCCCGGTCAGTTGGTAAGAATAATAGTGTGCGAATAAGATAGAGTTGGTGCAGCAGCTACGATAGCTTGAGGTTTTTGTGGGCGTTTTATTTGTGCATTATTTTCGGCTGGTATGCTTAAGTGTATACCAGCCATTGTTTTTTCGGCTGAATATGCTTTGAAATGCCTTACTTTTTTTGATAAATCCCGCGCAAATCGTTAACGGTGAGTCTACAAGCGGGCATTTTCGCTCTACAAAATAGTTTAAAGTAAAGTAAATCAACGACTTATGTTATTTCAACCTTTGGGCTAATTTCTTTGATGTTTTGAGAATCCCTCTTATGTTTGAAAAAGAATATACGGGTCTACATTAATAAGAACTATGAATAACGACTAAGCTTTACTAATTAGATCTAAGTTTTCAGTGAGTACGAATGCGCTCCTCTCTTAATTACTCCTCCTGATATGGAAGCTAATCAAAGAAGGTTAGCTTCCCGGGGGGAAGACTTCTCATTCTGTTTGGGTAATTTTATGTTAAAGCTGGTGGCCTGTTGTGGGCATCAGCTTTTTCTTTAATCAGATGTACTCTTTCCGCTTAGCAGTGATTGGACAATGCACGCTCAGGTGTGTTGTTTTCAGCATTTTTCCATGCTGTAATTGGGTAGCTGTACAGTATTATTTTACATTCAGCTGGCGCAGTTTTCTTTTGAGAACAAAGGAAAATAACTAATTTCAACTACTCAGAAAAAACAGAGTATGCACAATAAACGTGAGAAACGGCAGTATTTTTCGTTACTTCTCTTTCGTAACAGGCAGCGGATTCGTCAATTGACCCTATTCAGTATTCTTTTTTTGGTGCTGCCCATTCCAAGCTGGTCTTTCGGGCAAACAGAAGTAGGCGCCCCCTGTGGAAACAGCCTCAGTGAAAAGGATAACACCTATTCACCCAGCCGCCTGCTTGAACTCTTGCAACAGGCGGAAAAAACCGGTAGCCCAGAGGCAGAATGCTATGACAGCCTTTACAGAAGCTTGTTTTTCCCATCAGATTCTCTTCAGTACGAATACCATAAAGCCCGGCTTAGAATGGTGTTGTACAGCGGTAAAACGAAAGTGATAGAAGGCGTACTTGAGGAGTACAAATCTCTGGCTGACAAAACGAATTCTGTGCAAATCAAAGGAGGGTACTGGCTGTCGAGGGGCAATGCCTACTTCGCAAATGGGGAGAAAAGCCTTGCTGAATCCGCATATCGCAAAGCAATTGTATTCTTCGATCAGGCAGAAGATCAACGCCGGCTTTATCTGGTTTACAGTAACCTCAGCATGGTTTATCTGAATAGTAAAAAATATGAAGCGGCTTACCAATATCTTTTGCTCAGTCAGCAATTAGCAGGAAAAACAGAGACGCTTATCTCTGAGCAGGACAAGGCGGTCGTGCTAAATAATATAGGGCTTACTTATTTGCGTCGGGATATGTATCAGGTGGCTGACTCTATTTTTGCAGAGGTCCGGAAAAAGGCATCCGCCATTGAGGACGGCGCCTACCCCATGGTACTGAGTCTGATCAATCAGATAGAAGTCGCCGGTTACCTGGAGGATTGGGAAAGAGGTGAAGCATTACTGGAAGAGCTTGACCTGTATATGGAAGAGTTCAATTATCTGTTGCCCGGTTATACAAAGGCTGCTTTCAGAATATACTTAGGTAAGCAGCAATACGCCCGTGCTGAGTATGTGCTGGATAACCTGCGGTGTTATGAATTAAATAAGAGGACTTCACTTTCGTACGACTTTTACTCCATGAAGATTGAGTACCATCTTGCTTTAAATCAGCCAGATCAGGCTCTCGCTGCTATTAATCTGGCCGAANGTCTTGCTCGGGAGGATGCTCAGTACCGGGTAGCGTTATCAGAGTCCCGGGTCAAGGCTCTTCTTCTTAAGGGGGAAGCCGGTCTTGCCTCGATTGAAATGCGGGAGTTAGAACGCAGGCATAAGGTTTTTCAACAACTGAGCAAAAAGCTACGCGTGGAGGAAATGGCNGCTATNTATGAATTGGAAACTTATAAGAACCAACGAGACCAGGCCNANCGTGTCGCACAGGCAGCTGAGTTAAGAGCCACATTACTGGAGCGGAACCGTCTTTACCTTGGTGCAGCTTTGTTGTTTGCTATTGCAGCACTGATTACCCTGGGCATGCTTCTTCGCAGTAACCAAAAAAGGGTGGCAGAGGCAAGAGCAAAAGCACAGGCAGCCAGAAAACACAGCGAGCAGCTGGATAAACAGCTCAAAGTGCAGCGTCAGAATGCCTTGCAGAGTGGTATCGGAGCTGCACAGTTGAAAAATAATGCTTTAGATGCAATAGAGCGCTATGAATCCAACCCGTCTTTGCTGAAGCGAAAGCTGAGTGTCTTAATAAATGATTATACAGAGAAGACCGATTTTGTAGAGCCTTTTCTTTTATCCTACCCCGGCTTTTTCAAGTCATTGTCAGAAAAAGCTCCGGATTTGACAAAAACACAGCAGCGCTACGCTATTCTTATCGCCCTGGGGGCTTCGACTTTGGAGATTGCGTCTACTCAGGGGGTGAGCGAAAAAGCAGTGAATATGGCGCGGTACCGTCTTAAGAATAAACTGGAACTCGATAATGAGCTTGGTCTGGAGCCTTACCTTCGCCATTTGCTTTTGGAATAGGGCACTTTTGGTTAATTTCGTCTAAACGACTGTACCATGCGAATCCTCATTGCCAGCGACACTTTTAAAGACGCATTGCCCGCCGAAGCAGTTTGCCAGGCTATCGAAAAAGGGTTGAAAACTGCCAATGATAAATTTCGGGTAACCCTTATGCCACTGGCTGATGGGGGAGAAGGCACTGCGGCTATCCTGGCGCATCATACCGGGGGGCAGATGGTGGCAGACCGCGCCAGCAATCCACGCTTCGAACCCATAATGGCCCAATACGGTATGTCTGGGGACGGCAAGACCGCCTTTATAGAAATGGCTTCGGCTTCCGGGCTTCAGTTGCTTAAGCCGAAGGAAAGAAATCCGCTAAAAACGTCCACAATGGGTACGGGCGCTTTAATCATTGCTGCCATGGGACGTGGGGCGGAAAAGATCATCCTGGGCCTTGGGGGCAGCGCCACCAACGATGCGGGCATGGGCATGGCTGCGGCTCTGGGCTACCGCTTTCTGGATGAGCAGGGGCAGGAACTGGAGCCGGTGGGGGAGAACCTCAGCAAAGTGCACCGTATTGACGACCGTATGCTATTCCTGGATCCCCGGCAGATTGAAATTATCACCCTATGCGATGTGGATAATCCGCTCTTTGGCGAGCAGGGCGCCGCTCGGGTGTTTGCGCCTCAGAAAGGGGCAGATCCGGCAGCAGTTGAGTTCCTGGATGCCGGGCTGCGGCATATTGCTCCGCAAATGGAAAAGCTTGCCGGAAAACCCATAGCCGATGTACCGGGGAGTGGCGCGGCTGGGGGCATGGGCGCCGGGTGTCTCACCTACCTTGGTGCTTCATTGAAACCAGGTATTGAAACCATCATGGAGGTGGCGGGGTTTGAAGCAGCTCTCGATCAGGCAGACCTGGTTATCACCGGGGAAGGGCGCCTGGATGAACAAACCCTGAGGGGCAAGCTCATCAAGGGGATTACTCAACGCGCCCGGCAAAAAGCTGTACCCGTCATTGCTTTATGCGGTGCCCTTCAGGCCAGTCCGGAGGCAGTCCGCTCCATCGGGCTAAAGACGGCATTCTCTATCCAAAACCGGCCGGTTGACCTGGAAACAGCACTGCAGGAAACAGCAAGCCGTCTGGAGGAGACTGCCTTCCATGTCGGGCAGTTGCTATTGACCGAATAACTTAGCAGGATAAGACAATTACCGTTATCGTTTTTCCCGGAAATTGCTTTCAAAAAAGATGAAGCAGGTCTGGATGATACTAATCTTGCTCTGTGGAGCAGGTCTCGCCTGTGCACAACCTCTTGCTGTGGCGCATGCTCACTCATTTTTACCGGATACCATCCAAATCAAAGACACCTGGTGGGGTGGGCAGCGGTATCAGTTGGAAGGGGATTACCTCAGCCTACGGTAAGGTCACTGCACGATGAGCGGCATGACATACACGTTTTCCCTACTCAACACCTTAATATAGTAAGTGCCCCCAGGCCATCCTTGGAGCGAAATACATCCTGGTACTTGCCGGAAGGCACCCGCTGCTACTACTTGCCCGGTCGCATTGAAGCACTGCCAGGGGAGGGAGAGCGGCAATTCCGGGCTCGCCTGTAGGCAGGTTTGGGTAGAAGCAGGGTTGGGTGATAGCCAGATTTGTGGTTGCCTTGCCTCGTTTGCTGTGGAAGAGGGGTGTAGGAAGAGGGTTTCCGTTACCGCCCGGGAGCAGTTGGGGTTGGAGGCATTGAGCGTAACCTCGAAGGTGCCGGGCGCAGGGAAGGTGTGTACCGGATTGGTTACTGTGCTTGTTTCCCCATCCCCAAAATTCCAGGAGAAGAAATCAGCATCCGTTGATAAATTAGTGAAAGTGGCGGTCAGCTCATTCGTTTCGTAGGTAAAGGCGGCGGTTGGTCGGGTGTAAATCGTGACTTGGTCTTGCACCGTAATCTGTTGGGGCGCAAAGGCACTGAACAGGGTAAGGCTAACATCATAAGTGCCCGGTGTTTCATAGGTAATCGTGGGATTGGGCTGCGTGGACGAGGCAGGCGTGCCTCCCGGAAAGGCCCAAAGCAGGCTGTCAAAGTTGCCGGTAGACTGATTGACAAAGCCGATGCTCCGGGGGGCACAGCCGCTGCTGCTGCCGCTCACGCCAAAGTCCGGCACGGGCGCGCTGCCCACAGTAATCGTTTGCTCAGCAGTAGCAGAACCGCAGTCGTTGGTGACGGTAAAAGTAACGGTGTAAATCCCTGGGGTGGTGTAAGTGTGAGTGGGGCTGGCAGAGGCGGAGGTGTTGCCGTCCCCAAAGTCCCAGTTGTAGGTTGTTGCATCCATGGTGGCCGGAGAAAAGGTAGCAGTCAGCCCATTCACGTCCGTAGTAAAGTCAGGTAGGGGTGGCACCCCGCTGATCACTTCAATCACACTGCTGTAAACCGGTGGGAAGCAGCTGGATATTGCCGAGAGGCGGAAGCTCAAGCCAGCGGCAGCAGCCGGGTTGTTGAGGAGCAGGTTGGGGGTGTTGACACCATCATAGGCGGCATTATCCGGTACGGGCATAAAACCGTTGCCGTTGTCGAATTCCCAGATCAGGGTATTGAAGTTTCCATTGGGCAGTGTGCTTAGGGTAAGGGTTTCGGCACAAGCGGACAACGTATCCTGATCGGTGGCCACCACAGGCGGCTGTGGGATTGGCAGTGTGCTCAACGGGAAAGTCAACGGCTGCTCCAGCAAGCCATTGGTACCGGAAGTCGCTCCGTTTGGTGATTCCGGGCATTCGGAGGAATTGAGGGAGAGGCCTGGCACTCCTCCATTGAGCAGGATATCAGTGTCAAAGCCTCCGGGGGCGCTGATGTAGCCGCCGCTGCCACCCCCACCCGGGCCGAAGCACTGATCCTGATTGTTGTTGTTGGCGCTACCGCCGTTGCCGCCCATTGCAGAAAAGGTAATCGGGCCGGTGATGTTGTTAGCATTGATCAGGATCATGCCGCCTGCACCGCCCCCGCCGGCACCATCGCCTCCGGCGTTTTGGGCATGCATCCCATTCGCTACGATGGCCCCGCTATTGCTTATAATTTGGTCCGCTTGCAGTAAAACGATACCTCCGCCATTGCCGCCATCTGTAGCTACGTTGTTGTTGCCATGGCCAGCTCCGCCGCCGCCGCCCAGGAAAAGCCGTTCATTGTTGGGCAAAGGCCAGCCTGCGGCACCTTCCCCAAACCCTTTGCAGCCCAGGAAGTCGGGATTGTCATTTTCACCGCCCCGGCCTCCGGCAGTAAGCAGTGCACCACCGCCCCCGCCGGCATTATGGTCGTTACCGCCTCCGCCCCCGTTGGCTGCCGCGCCTCTGCCCCGGGGCCAGGCCATGGGTACGCCGCCTATGCCTTCCCCCTTGAGCCCGCCGCGAATGCTGTTGGCATCAAAGCGGTAATCCTCATAATTGATCAGCCAGGTACAGCCGCCATCGTAGTCCAGAGCAGCACTCCCACCCCGGAATCCTTTCCCCGTAGCAGTAAGGTGCCCATTTAGCGTAAGCGTACCTGCCCGGAAGGCCAGTATGCCACCGGTTTGCCCGTCCCAGGCTTGTGCGGTAACCGAATCGGTGACGACCGCTTGTTCGTAATAGGGGATACTTACGGCCTGTATGTGGCCGTCAGTATTATAGGTGTGCAACAAAGATTGGGTGAGCAACAGGTCGTTGCCCTGAACCTCCTGAATGACAGCCTGCTCCCAGACACCCGCTGTCCCCAGCTCCGCAACGGACCCAAACTGAGAATTGTTGGGTACAGAGAGGACTGCGCCCTGCATTTGAGCGATTAAGAGGGTGTCGCCTTGCTGAAAATTAGCAGCATTGCCCACGGTCAGGCGGGCGGTACAGGTGTCAATAGCGGATACCGGGCTGTAGTGGTTGATGATACCGGTAAGCGTATCGGTCTGCGCAAATAAATTTGATAGGAGAAATAGGGAAAGCGCCAGGCAGGTTAACGTCTTCATGGTTTGGGAATTGTATGAGTCATTTAAGACAAGATAGCCAATTCCGGGGACTTATACTATGCTTCTTCGTCTTCGGGAGCCAGTTGTACCTTTAGTCCGTTGAGCTCGGGCGTAATTCGGAGCTGACACCCCAAACGGGAGTTGTCTTCCACAAAGAAAGCCTGATCGAGCATGTCCTCTTCATCTTCGCTCATTTCCGGTAATTCATGGTCGGTTTCCACGTAAACGTGGCAGGTAGAACAGAGCGCCATGCCGCCGCAGGTGCCTTTCACTGGCAGTTCATAGGCCTTGCAGATCTCCATGAGGTTCATGTTCATATCTGTAGGCGCCTCAAGTTCGTGGGCTTCGCCCTGCCGGTCAACAACGGTAATTTTTACGTCCATAATTTTTGTAGCTGTTTTCGCAGCGCAAATATAGTGCATCCGCCGGGGTTGGCAACTGCCGGGCGGATTAATTCAAAAAGGCTGTTTTGGGGTAAGGCTCCCGGTCGCTTTCTGGTTTTGTTGATTTTTTTGTTTCGGTTTAGGTTTTTCAAAATTATTGGTTTACCTTTGCACGTCTAATTGAAAGACCCTGACAATACTCAAATATCAGTACGATGGACGCTATTAAGTTTGTAGAAGATCAGCTGTTGGCAAAGAAGGACTTTCCAACTTTCCGCCCCGGTGACAATATTGTGGTAAGCTACAAAATTGTAGAGGGTGATAAGGAACGTATTCAGGATTTCCGTGGTGACGTGATTAAGATCAAGGGCCATGGCAGCAACCTGATGTTCACCGTTCGGAAGACTTCCAGCGGCATTGGTGTAGAACGTATCTTCCCGATCGTTTCACCGAATATTGTAGACATTAAAGTGCTGAAGCGTGGTAAAGTACGCCGTGCGAAGCTGTACTACCTGCGCGATCTTGTGGGCAAGAAAGCTCGTATCAAGGAGCGTGCGCGCGTGAAGTAAAAATTTTCAGCAATTCGCTGATAGCATATTATCCGGTCAGTTTTCCCTTTGTAGAAAGCTGACCGGATTTTTTGTGCCCGTTTGTGAGGTGCTTTATCGAATTTTGGCGGCTGAGGATTAATCTACCCGGAATTGTTTAATCATCACAGCTCCGCTCTCTTCCAGATTAGAGCTTACGATGATGACCTGTTCACGCTCCCCGTCATCCACGGAGACGGCTACGGTATTCGGCCGGATATCCCCGAGGTCGTCTGCGTGGAGGACGAGGAAGTTGTCGGTTTGCGAAAGCGTGACGGGAATACCAATGCGCCGCTTTGACACCCGGTGCTGATTGAGGATGCGCTCTCCGTTAAGGAAGAGGGTAGCGACATCGCCGTCTACGGTGCCATTATCCCAAATTTTAATCCGGATATTTGGGCTGCTCACTTCGAGTACTCGTTGCACTTTGATCTGCCGCTGGTTTTCCAGTTGGTAAGGTTCGGCAATGGCCTGCCGGGTTTGTACAATTTCCCTGGTCATTATGGGTTTTTCAAGGTATAAGGCACCACTTGCGCAGGGGCCGGATTCCATATCATAGCCCTCGATGTACCCTTTCCAGGTACCTTCCAGGACGAGGCGGCTGCCCTCCCGGCGATAGGCGAGGTCGCCCGACTTGATGCACCAGGGCCAGGCCGGGTCTTCCTTTTTGACAACGGAGCCTTCCTGAAAGTGGAGTTCGTTGCTGTTGGCGTCGTAGGTATACTCGAGGTCCATATGAGCACTGCCGCCGTTGCCTTCAGATACGATATAGGAGCCACCCAGCCCGCGTGGCCCCAGGTCGACTTCGAAGTAGAAGCCATAGTCGCGGTCGGACTGAGAAAGCGTGCCTGTCCACTTGCCGGCAATCGTAGGCTTTATTTCCTGTACGACCGTATCCTGTATGGTTTTGACCGGGCGCTGAAGGAAGAGCTGGCCGGGCGTACAGCCATCGGCGAGCCAGGGGCCGGACAGGGTAGGGATGCCGTCCTGCTCTCCTGCCCGGAGGGTCGCGTATTTAATGCACCACTGAGGCGATGCGGGCTCGATCTGTTCGACCTCCTGAAGAATGAGCTTTTGCCCGTCCCAGAAACCGGTGAGGAGGAACCGGGCGGTGTGCTGCCCGTCAGCTGTGGCAGAGAAGGCTTCGCCGTTTAGAGAGGTGCCGGACTGCTGTAGTTGGATACGATACACGAAGGTGTCGGTTTTGCCATCCTGAGCAAGGTATCCTTCCCACTGCCCGCCCAGATTTTGTGCAAAAAGTGCTCCCGAGGCCAGGAGCCAACCGATTATCAATTGCCATCTCATAGTTTTCTCATTCTGCGGAGCCTGATTATCAGACTGCTATAAAGATAGTGATAAGGATCAACTACTGCAACTGATCTTTATCAATGCGCGCCCATCGGTGAGGGCATACCTTGGAAGCATTAAATCATTAAAACGGAATCCACCAGAAACTAAAAAAAGAATGACACCGCAGCCCTAACCGCTGCCGAATTCAACTAAATCTAACCGAACTAGAAAATTGAACCTATGAAAGTACAAGTGAATTCCACCTTTGAGGTAAACGAATACCTAAATGGGGTTATTGAGGAGAAAGTCAGCAAATTAGCCAATTATTCAGACCGGATCACGGAAGCGGAGGTCTACCTCAAAATTGGAGAAAAGCGCCACCGACAGCCGGAAGATCAGATTGTGGAACTGCGCCTGACGGTGCCCGGGCATACTTTTTTTGCCGAGGACCACAGCGATGCCTTCGAAAAGGCTGTAGCCGGTGCCGCTGATAAAGTGAAGCGGCAACTGTTGAAATATAAAGAACAAGTTACGAATCATCATTGATCTAAGAAGGAGAGCACAAGGCTTTCCAAGTATTTACAAATCGTTATTCCCCCTTCATGTTTTGGAAATAGCGCTTGGGCAGAGGCTTTTATTTACACCGGTTCCGCTCACGGAGCTTCTCAGTTAATCCAGCCTTTGCCTACTACGCCGGGCAGCAGCATTCTATTGTCACCTTACCTCCGCTGCCCGGCGATTTTTTTGTCCTGCGGGGAAGGGGGTGACCAATGTCACTGCCGGTCTGACGAAAGTCACCTGGTTATTTGATCTAGATCACAAACCCCGCCTCACAAACCCCTTTACTTTGTCTTTGTAATCAGAAAACAACCTTTAATGATGATTTGCAAGCACCACAACCGCTGCCCCTGAGCAGATAGGAAGGGCATTTTTTTGCCCGGAGTCATGAATGAATGATCATATGTTAAAACAACAATCTCTTACTTCAGTCCAAACCTTGTAAAAATTTTTAACCAATGAAAGTAGAACAAATATATACCGGATGCCTGGCCGAAGCGGCTTACTACATTGAGAGCAATGGCGAAGCTGTAATTATCGACCCTTTGCGCGAAACGGATCCCTACATCGAGCGCGCAGAAGCTGATGGTGCACGCATCAAGTACGTTCTGGAGACGCACTTCCATGCGGATTTTGTTTCCGGTCACCTGGACCTGGCCAATAAAACCGGAGCCACTATCGTATTCGGCCCTACTGCCAAGCCAAACTTTGAAGCGCACATCGCTACTGATGGCGAAGAACTGAAAGTGGGTAATGTAATTATTAAGGTGCTGCATACACCTGGGCACACGATGGAGTCTTCCACCTTCCTGTTGTTTGATGAGGAAGGCAAAGAGCATGCGATCTTCACCGGTGATACCCTCTTCCTGGGTGATGTGGGCCGTCCTGACCTGGCCGTTAAAACAGACCTGACCCGCGAAGACCTCGCCGGTCACCTGTTTGACAGCCTCCGCAATAAGATTATGCCACTGTCTGACGAGGTGATTGTTTATCCTGGTCATGGTGCCGGTTCGGCTTGTGGTAAGAAAATGAGTTCTGAGACCTGGGGTTACCTGGGCGATCAGAAAAAGACCAACTATGCCCTGCAGCCCATGACCCGCGAGGAATTCGTGAAAGAAGTGACCGATGGGCTGGTTGCACCTCCGCAGTACTTCCCCAAGAACGCGGTGATGAACAAAATGGGCTACGATTCCATCGACGACATCCTTGCCAAAGGCCTCAATCCGCTGAGCGTACGTGCCTTCAAAGCGGCATGGGCAGAGGAAGAAGCACTGGTGATTGATACCCGTCATCAGGATGACTTTGCCAATGGCTTCATCCCTGGCTCGATATTCATCGGCATTGACGACAACTTCGCGATGTGGGTAGGTGCCCTGATTACGGACCTGCAGATCCCTATTCTGGTTGTTGCCGATGAAGGTCGTCAGGAAGAAGTAGTAACCCGTCTGGCCCGCGTAGGCTACGACAACCCCATTGGTTACCTGGAAGGCGGCTTCGAAGCGTGGTCAGCGGCCGGTGAAGAAGTGGATACGGTAGAAGAAGTTACAGCCGAGGACCTGGCTGACCGCTTTGACAAAGAAGGCATGAACGTACTGGACGTGCGTAAAGCCAGCGAGTACAACGCTCAGCATGTCGTTGGCGCACAAAACTTCCCGCTTGATTTCATCAACAGCAACATGAGCGAGGTCAGCCGCGATAAGCGCTACTTCCTGCACTGCGCAGGGGGCTACCGCTCTATGATCACGGCGTCCATCCTGAAGTCCCGTGGCTACAACGATGTAGTTAACATCAAGGGCGGCTACAAGGCTCTGGTGGAAACCAATCTGCCAATGACAGAATTTGAAGAGCAAATCACAGAACTGTAGGACAGGCTTTTTAAAGATTGTTTTATTGTGAATTAGCTACGGCCCGGTACAATCCTTTTGTGCCGGGCCTTTGACATTTTTATTGCCCATATAATTATCGGTTTTCTTATTTTTGTACCAAATGAACACCGGTAAACTATGGAAAATTTTCTCGCATTTTTTGAAACTATGCCCGCCTGGCAAAAGCTGGTCTGGGTTTTCGCCTGTTTGTCTGTCAGCTGGGTACTGGAAGGTGCTGTGCCGCTGGTCACCCTCAATTATAAAAAGTGGAAACACGCCGGGGTCAACCTCATCTTCCTCAGTACTTCACTGGTGATCAATTTGCTATTCACTATCGCCACTGCCGGGGTGTTTATCTGGGGTGCACAGTATGAATTCGGGCTGCTGTACTGGCTGGATTTGCCGGTCTGGGCGGAGCTGATTCTGGCGGTGATGCTCCTTGACCTGGTCGCGCAGTACGTGGCCCACTATCTGCTGCATAAGGTGAAGTGGATGTGGAAATTCCACCTGGTCCACCACAGCGATACGAAAGTGGACGCCACCACAGGCACCCGGCATCATCCGGGCGATTACGTGATCCGGGAGGTCTTTGCGCTGTTTGGTGTAATCATCTTTGGTATCCCATTGGCGTTCTACCTGTTCTACCGCATTGCCACCATCCTGTTCACTTACCTTACGCATGCCAATATTACGGTGCCGGCCTGGCTGGATAAGCCGTTGAGCCTGCTGTTTATTACGCCCAATATGCACAAGTTCCACCATCACTTTGAGCGGCCCTGGACCGACTCCAACTACGGCAATATCTTCTCGCTCTGGGACCGTATGTTTGGCACCTTCGTATACGATGACCCCCGAAAAGTGCGCTACGGTGTGGACGTGCTCAGCGATGATCTGGATGAAAACGTGGCTTATCAGTTCAAAGTACCTTTTGATAAAACCATCAAGACTGATTACTAAAGTCGGTCAGGTGTGGCAATGAGATCAAATGCCCGGGGTGTTTTGCCAAACATTCACCGGGCATTTGCAGTTCGGGATAGTATGAAGACACTAAACTTTTCCCACAACGACAAAATGCCCATCATTGGACTGGGTACCTGGAAATCCAAGCCCGGCGAGGTATACGATGCGGTACTCACGGCCTTGAAGACCGGCTACCGGCACATTGACTGTGCGCCCATCTACGGTAATGAGCAGGAAGTAGGCAACGCGATCAGGGATGCGATCAAAGCGGGCGTCCTGACCCGTAAAGAACTTTGGGTGACCTCCAAACTCTGGAACGATGCCCACCGTAAAGACGATGTCATGCCGGCATTACAAAAGACCTTGTCCGACCTGCAGCTGGATTACCTTGACCTTTTCCTTGTGCACTGGCCTGTGGCCTTGCAGCCGGGGGTGATGTTCCCAAAGGGCAGCGATGATTTTCTGAGCCTGTCCGAAGTGCCGGTGGCCGAAACCTGGCAGGGCATGGAAGCCGCAGTAGATCAGGGGCTGGTACGGCATATTGGCGTATCCAACTTCAAACTGGAGCGGGTGAAGCACCTGGTGGAGAACAGCCGGATCAAGCCCGAGATGAATCAGGTGGAGCTGCACCCCTTCCTGCCACAGGATGAGCTGTTGAAAGGCTGCGAGGAGCTGGGCGTACACCTTACGGCCTACTCTCCGCTTGGGTCTAAAGATCGTTCTTCCGCAATTAAGAAAGACGATGAGCCTCTGCTGCTGGAGCACCCGGCGGTAAAGAGAGTAGCCGAAAAGCGCGATTGTACGCCCGGTCAGGTCCTGATCAGTTGGGCGGTGCACCGTGGTACGGCAGTTATCCCAAAGTCGACTAATGCAGGGCGCATTGCGGAGAACCTGAACGCCGCTCAGGTAGCACTAAGCGTCGAGGATATGCAGTTTATTGCCCAGATTGGCCCGGAGTACCGCTTTGTGGATGGTAGCTTTTGGGCTATGGAGGGTAGCCCTTACGCGCTGTCAGACTTGTGGGGCTAATCCGCGAATTATTCCAGGATCATTCTGGCCTCTTCAAAAAGAGCCTGTGCTGAGTCCAGTTGGGTAGCCCAGGATTTGGCCTGTTGCTGCCCTTCCTGTTCGAGTTGTTGCAGTTCTTTCAGGTCGGATGGAGAAAGGGTGCCGTTTCCGCTTTCTTTGATGACATTGAGGCGGGCAGCGCCTTCCTGCCACCGGTTGACAAAAGCAAAGGAAGCTTCAGATGCTTTGCCCAGTGTTTGTAATTCCTGTTTAAGCCGCGTTTTAATATCCGTCGCGGGAGCCTCCGGTAGCGAATCAAGTGCCATAAGTAATTCCTGAGCGCTCTCCTGAGCTTTTAGAATCCCTGTGACTTGATCGGTTACCAGCGCGGTCGTGCTATCCCAGTCCGATGAAAACAAGGTCACCTCATCCTCTTTTGGGGGCTTTTCTCCTGAGCAGGCGCTCAAAATCAATAAGGTTAGGCAAGCAGTCAAAAAGCGCATAAGCAGTTTTTTAAGCGAAGATAGGGAATTGGTGCCCAATCGGGGAATACTTTCTTTATTGTAGGTATTACACTAAGTTCTTACCTTCGTTGGGATCAACTCAAGCTATTAAGATGACCACAGCTAAAAGATACGTGTGTATTCACGGCCATTTCTACCAGCCGCCCCGGGAAAACCCCTGGCTGGAAACCGTGGAAGTACAGGATTCGGCGGCCCCCTTCCACGACTGGAACGAGCGCATCAACTTTGAGTGCTATGCGCCCAATGCTACCGCCCGCGTCCTCAATGGTGATCAGCGCATCATTGATATCGTCAATAACTACGCCCGCATCAGCTTCAATTTTGGGCCTACCTTGTTATCCTGGATGGAAAAAGCCGATCCTAAAACCTACGCCCGTATCCTGATGGCCGACCGCGAAAGTCAGACTATCTTTGGCGGGCATGGTTCGGCTATGGCGCAGGCGCACAGCCACCTCATCCTGCCGCTCTGCAACCGCCGCGACAAGGAAACGCAAATTGCCTGGGGTATTGCAGATTTTAAGCACCGTTTTCAGCGTATGCCTGAAGGGATGTGGCTGGCCGAAACAGCGGTGGATACAGAGACCCTGGAGGTCTTGGCAGAACAAGGGATTCAATTCACTGTACTGGCGCCCCGACAAGCCAAAGCAATCCGGAAAATCGGCGCAGCAGATTGGGAAGAACAGGGGCATGCAGCGGTGGATACCCGCCGGCCTTACCTTTGTCAGTTGCCTTCCGGCAAAACAATCACCTTATTTTTCTACCACGGCGGCATCGCGCAGGGCGTAGCGTTTGAAGGGCTGTTGAATAATGGTACCGCCTTTGCGAACCGCTTTCGGGAAGCCTTTACAGATACTGAAGAGCCACTGTTAGCCCATATTGCTACCGATGGCGAAAGCTATGGGCACCATCATCGTCATGGCGAAATGGCGCTGGCTGCCTGTCTGCGCTCTATCGAAGAGCAGGGCATCGCCACCGTGACCAACTACGGTCAGTATATGGAGCTCCATCCGCCCACTTATGAGGTGCAGATTCATGAGAATAGCTCCTGGAGTTGTGTGCACGGGGTGGAGCGCTGGCGGTCCAACTGTGGCTGCAATACCGGCGGACGGCCTACCTGGACACAAGACTGGCGGGCACCCCTTCGGGAAACCCTCAACTGGCTGCGCGACCAGCTAATCCCCATTTACGAAGCAGAAGCCGGGAAACTAATAAAAGACCCCTGGGCGGCCCGCAATGACTACATTCTGGTGCTCCTGGACCGCAATGCCAACTCCGTTGATGCTTTTGTCAAAACGCATGCCAAAAAGGGATTGGATGAGGAAGCGTTGACGCAATTACTCCGTTTGATGGAACTGCAACGCCATGCCATGCTCATGTTTACCAGCTGCGGTTGGTTCTTCGATGAGGTATCGGGCATTGAAACCAATCAAATCCTGCAGTATGCCAACCGCGCCATCCACTACGCCATTCAGGTGGCCGAGGTAGATTTGCACGATGAGTTTGTGTCCAGGCTGAAACAGATTCCAAGCAATGTTTATGAAAGTGCAGCAGAGAGCTACCAAAAGTACGTGGCTCCTGCCCGGGTAGATTTAATGCGGGTGGGCATGCACTATGCAGCCTCCTCCATTTTTGAAGAGTACCCGGAACACCTGGAATTTTTTAACTACACAGCAGACAGTGAAAGCTTTTACCGGCTTTCTGCCGGGAAATACCGGCTGGCTGTGGGCCGGACAACGGTGCAATCCAAAACCACGCTGTCCCGAAAACACTTCAGCTTTGCGGTACTTTACCTGGGTCAGCAGAACATCATAGGCAATATCTCACTGGATATGAGCCGGGCAGACTTTGATCAGATGGCGGAAGGAGCCAAAGCCGCTTTCCGAAGTACCAACCTGGGTGAGGTGATCGGGCTTATGCAGACCTATTTCGGTCAAGAGAAATTCTCCATTTGGGAGCTCTTCACCGATGAAAAGCGGAAAATCCTTCGTCAAATCACCGAGGATAGCCAGGAACAAGTGGAAAAAGCCCTGCGCGACATCTACGAAGACAACTATCAATTGATGATGGGCATGGCGGTGAGCGATATCCCGGTGCCAGAGTATTACCGGAGCGCGGTTGCCTTTGTATTGAACCACGACCTTCTGGAGGTATTCGGGAACGGAAGCCTTAACCGCCGGGAATTGCGTCGTATTTATGCCGAGTTCCGTCGTTGGAACATCACTTTGTCTAACGAGCAGGCTTTCAAGCTAGTGGTGGAAGAACGCGTGTTCCGTGAGCTGCAGCAGCTGCAAAGTGGAGAAACCGGTTTGGATCAATTGCAAACGCTGGTGGCTGTTTTGCAAACCATCAGTCAGCTGGATATTTCCATGGAATACTGGCAAAGCCAAAACCTGTACTTCTCACTACTGAAAGATTATCAATCTGGGGCCCGTTCCTTCCAGGACGAAGACTGGGAAGGCGCTTTTATGGCATTAGGAGAACTACTGAGCGTGGAGGTTTAATTCAGCTGCAACAGTGCGTATTTCAGCCCAGGCTGCTTCCACATGCCGGGCTTCAACGTAGGTTTGCCCGATGACCATGCGCAAAACGTACCGGTCCTCAATTTTGGTATGGGTCAGGAATAGCTTACCCCGCTGATTTACCCTTTCCACCAATGCCTGGTTGAGGGCGTTGAGCGCTTCTTCTGATCGGTCATTCGGCCGGAAGCGGAAGCAGGTGAAGTTGAGAAACGGAGGGAGAAGCAGCTCAAAGTTCTCTGACTGTTCGATCCATTCTGCAAACTGAGCATTGAGCGCAATGTGATGCCGCAGTCGTTCCTGCATCCCTTTCAGCCCAAAACTACGCATGACAAACCAAAGCTTCAGCGCCCGGAAGCGCCGACCGAGCGGGATGCCCCAGTCCCGGTAGTCATTGACCTGCCCCCGGGTGCGGGTTTTGAGGTATTCCGGCAGGATATCAAAGGTGCGCACCAGTATATCGGCATCTTTCACATAGTAGGCTGTGCAGTCGAAATTGGTTAACAGCCATTTGTGCGGATTGAAAACAAAACTGTCGGCCTGTTCTATCCCCTCAATCATCCATTGATACTCAGGCAGGATGAGGGCAGAACCAGCGTAGGCTGCATCAATGTGGTGCCATACGTTATGCCTGGCGCAGATCGCGCTGATCTCCGGGATGGGGTCTACGGCAACGGTGCCGGTAGTGCCCACAGCAGTGACCACACAACAGGGTAGGTAGCCCGATTCCATATCTTGTTGAATCTGTGCCTCAAGCGCATCCGCCCGCATCCGCATTTGCTCGTCCACAGGAATTTTGACCAGGTTTTTACGGCCGATACCGGCTATTTTTACTGCTTTTTCAATCGAGGAGTGGGTTTGTGTGGAGCAATAAACGCGCAGGTTGGGCGGTACACCATTTTCATTGGCGTCGAAATTGGTCACCTTTTCCCGGGCCGTCAGAATAGCCACGAGGGTCGCGGAAGAAGCCGTATCCTGAATGACCCCTTCCCAGTCTTTTGGGATGCCCATCGCCCGCTGCAGCCATTCCATCATACGCTCTTCCAGTTCCGCGGCAGCCGGAGAGGTTTCCCAAATCATACACTGTGCACCCATGGCAGCGGTCATCATTTCGGCGTAGACCGACTCCACTGAGCTGTTGGCGGGGAAGTAGGCGTGGAAATTGGGGTGCTGCCAGTGCGTCATGCCGGGCAGGATGATGCGGTCCAAATCTTGCAGGATGGCCTCCAGCGGCTCCCCGGATTCAGGCATTTGATCCGGGATTTGCTTATAAATAGCACCGGGAGCTACCTGTGACTTTACGGGCAGTTCCTCCAATTGGTCGAAGTACTGCTGTATCCATTTGGTAATATCAGGTGCGTGGCGGTGGAAGTCTTTGCGGTCGATCATGTGTTTCGAAAAGCAGATTTTAGAAAGCACTATTATACGGAAAAGCGCGCTACACGGTGGTGTTAACGATATGGTAATTGTGACTTTTTATCCGCCTGGTGGGTGGCTGTAGTCTATTTTTATCCCAAAATCACCTGACATGAAAAACTACCTTACCCTGGCTATCCTATCCGCCAGCCTTTTCGCCTGTAAAACGCCTTTACAGGAGTACGATTTTGAAACTATACTCTGGACTGCCGCGTGGAGCCCGGACGGGCGATATGTAGCCTCGGGCGGTAATGCTGAAGTCCTCACGATTTGGTCTGCTGACACCTGGAAAGTCGCAGAACAGCATTCCTTTCCGCAGACCATCACTAATACGGCCTGGCACCCCACACAGCACAAACTGGTCGTTACCCTGCACCTAACGAACAAAACCAGCGTTATCATTGATATGGAGACCAAGCAGAAGACCGAATTGCCGAGCGTATCACCTGAAGGCGCAAGAGCTGCTGCCTGGAGCCCGGATGGCCGGTGGCTGGCACTGGGTGACAATGAAGGTTACCTGAGTCTCTACACGCCTCAGGGCGGCTTGGAGCGACAGGTCAAAGTCGACCCCAAAGCCATTATGGGTTTAAGCTGGCATCCTGATGGAGATCAGGTCGCTACTGTAGGTTCTAAACTGGGCTTCTACAACCTGGAAACGGAAGGTGTGGAAACGATAGACCACCGCGATACGCCGGTATTAATGCTATCTGTAGCCTGGCATCCTTCTGGTGCTTTCCTGGCATTGGGGGACTATGGCGATTCTGAACAAAAACTGCCCCCATTGTTGCAATTCCGTAAACCCAATGGAGAATTAATAAAATCCATCCAAAAAAGCCGGGCGGAATACCGCAACTTAAGCTGGTCTCCTGATGGTAAAACCCTGGCGACTGTGAGTGATGGGGTCCGTCTTTGGTCAGTTGGTGGGAAAATGCTTCGTCATGCCCTCAAGGATCAATACCTCTGGGGACTGGACTGGAGCCCTGACGGACAGCAGCTGGTGGTGACTACGGCTGGAGGGGCGGTGAAGGTACTGGACCGGGAGCTTAGGCAGGTGGTTAGCCGGCCTTAGTTTATTGGGGAGGAACACAGATTGGAGGGATTGCGCGGATTTTCACGGATTTCGAGCGGTGGCATGCTTGTATGGCGTCACTGGATTGCAAGATCAGTGAGATCAGCGTCATCAGTGACCTTACCTGAGCAACGCTTAATCATTCAACTGACAAGTCCAAATCGTCACCGCCCGCTCCCCCCGATTAATCACCACCGGTAAATCCACCTGAGTAACCGGATCTACCAGCACGCCCGTATTATCGAAGCCTTTGTACAGATGAAGCTCCAGACGGTCCTCCCATTCCGGGTAGAAGTTAAGGTACTTCTCAGTTTCCTTTAAGACGCGCTCGAAGGAGAACCAATTGTCGGCATCAAACTGATAGAACCAAAACGCGAGGGCATAGGCACCAAAGTGCGAATCAGGAAAGTACTCATCGTAGCAACGCTCCACCAGTTCACCGGCCAGCTCCGCCGCTTTGCTGTTGCTGTAGCGCTCAAGGGAAATTTGCTCCACCTGCTCGCCTACGAATTCAGCGAGGCTGGACTTTGAATCAATCACTTCCTGAAAGGACGTATCATCTTCAAAAATGGACGTGAAGTATTCCAGCTCCCAATTGCTGAGGATCACACCATTGTACATATTGCTGCGGAAAGCCTGTGCAGCCGGCTGTTTGAAAGCATGCATGAGGTCTAGTATTTTATCTTCACCGATACCAGGTACCGTTTCCACCTGCCGGAGATCCTCAAAACGGCGCCCGGGCAGCTCAGTGCGGGCTTTAAGCAGGCGGTCAGCGACCTTCTCTCCAATCCCCGTGCCTTTTTCCTGCCGGCGGTCGCGGATAGCATCAGATAGGGCAGTGGCATCATCAATGTGGTTGAGAAAACCGAGCAGTCGGCGCTCCATTGCGGGCAGCAGTTCTTTCCTGAGATCCATAGTTGCACTCATTTTAGATGCAAAAGATAGCAGGTCTGCCGTAAATGAACGGCTTTTTCAGGAAAATTTACATAAAATTAAAGCAGCATGGCTTCAGCTTACAGCCCGTATTGCTTGATCTTGCGGTAGAGGGTCCGCTCAGAGATGCCTAAATCAGAAGCGGCTTCCTTGCGCCGGCCATTGTGCTTGCGCAGGGCTTTATAGATCAGCTCCTTTTCGTTGTCTTCCAGGGAGAGATTCTCTTCCAGCTCTTCCGTTTGAGCATAATGCTGCTGCTGTTCCGGATCATCGTGGTTGAGAATGATGGGCTTTACGCTCTCGGGCAAATCCTGTGCAGGGAAGTCATCATCGTGGTAGTCGTGGAGAAAGTCGGTGACGTCGCGTTTGTCGGCAGCATTCGTACCAGGATAGTCGGAGGAAGGCGCCTGCAGGCTGCGGATATCACTGGCATCAGGCACGCGGAGGTCATTGTTGCGAATGAGTTCAAAAACGAGCGTCTTCAGGTCATTCAGGTCGTTCTTCATGTCAAGCATGAGCTTGTAGAAGATTTCCCGCTCCTGCATGCTGACGCCATCTCCATCGCCTCCTTTGCGTTCGGCAATCATCGGCAGGTTGCGGCGGCTGAGCTGTGGGGCGTACTGCAGCAAATGCTCAGCATCCAGTAGTTTCTCCTCTGCCATCACGGAGGCCTGCTCCGCCACATTTTTGAGTTCCCGTATATTGCCGGGCCAGCTGTAGTTTTCCAGCATCAGCCGGGCCTTATCATCCAGTTGAATGGAAGCCATCCGGTACTTTTCGGCAAAGTCAGTAGCGAATTTCCGGAAGAGCATGTAAATGTCCTCCCGCCGTTCCCGCAGCGGTGGCACACTGATGGGCACCGTATTCAGGCGGTAGTATAGGTCTTCCCGGAATTTGCCTTTCTTTACCGCTTCCAGCAGGGAAACATTGGTAGCCGCAATGATGCGCACATCCGTTTTATGCACCTTGGAGGCACCTACCCGGATGAATTCTCCGGTTTCCAGCACGCGCAGCAGAAAGGACTGCGTATCCATGGGCATCTCGCCGATCTCATCCAGGAAAATCGTACCGCCGTCATAAGTCTCAAAGTACCCTTTGCGCTCACTGGTGGCTCCGGTGAAGGCCCCTTTCTCATGCCCAAACAGCTCAGAGTTGATCGTGCCCTCCGGAATGGCCCCGCAGTTGATGGCAATGAAGTTGTTGTGCTTGCGGGCACTCAGCGCATGAATGATTTTGGAAAACACCTCCTTACCCACACCGCTTTCCCCTGTAATCAGCACAGACAAGTCTGTACCCGATACGCGGACGGCAGTGCTCAGCGCGCGGTCGAGTAGGGGAGACCGCCCGATGATGCCAAAGCGTTGTTTGATGGATTGGAGGTTGGCGTCCATTTGGGGTGGTTGGTTTTCGGTATAAAAAATCTGGCTTATGCCTGTACCATCTCGCCAATCAGGGTGGCACTTGTGGTATCGTTTACTTTGACGTAGCAGTAGTCGCCGGGTTTGTAACCAGGCTGTTTGTCGAATACCAGCATCTTATTTTGGGAATTCCGACCCTTAAACTGCTGATCGGACTTCTTGGAATCGCCCTCGATCAATACTTTGAAGGTCTTGCCGATGTCCTGCTTGTTGTGGGCAAAGGATACCTGCGTTTGCAAACGGATGATTTCCTGCAGGCGGCGTTTCTTTACCTCCAGCGGGATATCGTCCTCATACTTCCGGGCAGCCAGAGTACCGGGGCGCTCCGAGTAGTAGAACATATAGGACATGCTGTAATTCGCAAATTCAATCATGCTCAGAGTCTCCTGATGTTCTTCTTCCGTTTCGCTGCAGAAGCCGGCGATGATGTCGGAGGAAATCGCACAGTCGGGCATGATTTCGTAGATGCGGCGTACCTTATTCATGTACCACTCCCGGTCGTAAGTCCGGTTCATCAGGTCAAGCACACGACTGTTGCCAGACTGTACCGGCAGGTGGATGTACTTGCAGATGTTATCGTGCTTTTTCATGGTATAGAGCACCTCGTCCGTAATGTCTTTCGGGTGAGAAGTGCTGAACCGTATGCGGAGGTCCGGGTGGACCAGTGCCACCATTTCCAGGAGGTTGGCAAAAGTGACGGTCTGCTCCGTCTCCGGGTTTTCCCATTTGTAGGAGTCGACGTTTTGCCCCAGCAGGGTAACTTCCCGGTAGCCCCGTTCGTACAAATCAGTGGCTTCCGCTACGATACTAAAGGCATTGCGGCTCCGCTCCCGCCCGCGGGTGAAAGGCACCACACAGAAGGAGCACATATTGTCACAGCCCCGCATGATGGAGATGAACGCCGTCACGCCATTACTGTCAAGGCGCATGGGGTTGATGTCGGCGTAGGTCTCTTCACGGGAGAGGAATACATTGATCCCTTTATCGCCATCTTCAGCCGTGGCGATGAGTTTGGGCAGATCGCGGTAGGCATCCGGGCCAATGACCAGGTCTACCAGCTTCTCTTCGTCCAGCAGCTTGGTCTTCAGGCGCTCCGCCATACAGCCGAGCACGCCTACCAAAGTACCGGGGCGGTTTTCCTTCACCTTGTCGAACACCCGTAGCCGCTTGCGTACGGTATCCTCCGCTTTCTCGCGGATAGAGCAGGTGTTGATAAGAATGAGGTCTGCGATTTCCATATTGCGGGTGGACTGATACCCTTCCTGCCCCAAAATGGACGCTACGATTTCGCTGTCGCTGAAATTCATCTGGCAGCCGTAACTCTCAATATAGAAATGCCGGCCCCCTTCCGGATGAGCCTCTGCGGCCTGTTCCTGGAAGAAAGCTTCGCCCTGTCGCTGTTCGTCTATGGTCTTGGTCAAGCCGACCAAGGTTGGATTGTCATCGTACATCGTCGTCCCGTTTTCAAAGTAGTCGGCAAAGATAAAATAAATTCACCGGCTGAGTGACAATTTGGCAGGCAGATTTTGTAATTTGTCTTTGACTATATCTTATTGTGAAATCCTTAACCATATAGGGCACACCAAGTTCGCCTGCTATAGCATCCATTTAAAACTAAAACCAAACCTGAAAACCATGAAGAGGACACTTCGCACTTTGATCCCATTATTCGTACTGGCTTTTTCAGCTATGGCCTGTGACGGACGCTCTGGCTCCTCAGATTATTCCTATGCCAGTGAGGAAGCTCGGGCTATCCCTGATCAAACTACCGAAGCCAAATCAGGTGGTAGCTCCGGAGAGACTGTCCCGGAAAAGAAAGTGATCCGCACGGCCCGGTTGCGGATGGAAGTGGCCGACTACGAGGAGGCGATTAGGAAGGCGAAGCAGGTCATCACAGCATTTGAGGCAGAAATTACATCGGAGGAAGAGCGGCAGTACGGGCAGCAACTGGAGAATCAGCTGGTGATTCGGCTGGCACCTGCAAAACTGGACTCCCTGCTCAATGCCCTGGAAGGGCTGGCGCTGCAAATTGACTCCCGTTCGGTAAATGCAGAGGATGTCACGCGGCGGTACGTCGACCTTGAAACCCGGCTGGCATCCAAACGCGCCGTCATTGCCCGCTACCAAGAGCTATTGGCGGAAGCCCGGAATGTGAACGACGTGCTGGCAGTGGAGAACAACCTGCGGCAGGTCATCGAGGAGGTGGAGTCCATGGAGGCCCAGTTCCGTTACCTGAAGCAGCAGGTAGACCGCAGCACCATTTACCTGACCCTGTACGAGACCAGCTCAGCGGGTATTGCCCAGCGCAGCTTTGGCAGTAAAATAGCGATGGCTTTTGCAGATGGATGGGGGCTGCTGAATAACCTCGTACTTGGTGCCATCACGGCCTGGCCCGTACTGATTCTACTGGCACTGCTCATTTGGTGGTGGCGCCGGCGACGGGCAAAGCGATAGTACTACAAGGTGGAGTTACTCAACCTGTATTCGGTCAGATTCGGCGAATCGGTTCGTGAGGTGCTGCGAAGGAGTAGTCCGACACAGCCTATCCCAGCCGGTTTTGACCCGAAAAGCCCATCATTATTGGGATCACAAACAGGATTATTGCAAAGAGTATCATCAAAGAAAAAGTTCCGCCTGTCATGATTGTCGATTTTGGTGATGAATTGTCTTCAAGGTAAGGGTATACGGGCTCAACCGAATTGATAGGCGTCACCAAAAAAGGTTGATATTTGTTTGCAAAAAAATGCAGGGTTCGGGAATTTTTCCTTTCGAACTACTGTATGTATCTCTGACAAGAGCGAACAACCTTTACAAATGCAATACGGCGTGCAGTTTTCACGCCATAAAGAGGCTTACCTTATTCTATCCGAACCGTAGCAGCGTTTCTGTACAGCGCTCTGGTGCCCGCCTGTTTGGGGTAGGGTATACCGTTTGGTACCATAGGCTTGCATAAGCATCTGGATACTGGAGTCGATGGTTCGAATCCATCTGGCGCTTAATCGTGCCATAGTTCAGCGGGTTAGAACACAGTACTTGCTTTCACGGGGCTTTGCCCTGTACCAACCGCCATTTTGGGCAATGGACTGATAATCCATCTGGAAGTTCTCAGGTTCTTCCCTGTAAAAAACCTGGACCGTACGTGCAGCAGCGGATGCCCGTGGATTTTACAGTCAGGCTGTAAGCGATTCACCATCCTAAGGGCTACCGGTTGGGCAGGATACCGTCTGCCGGAGGCTGTGCACTTGGAAAGGTTTTCTGTGCATACCCGGTGTGCAACTACCGGGCATTGTACCGAATGTCTTTTTCGTGGCGCTGTGGAGCAGCGGGGTACCCCTGTTGCATTGCAGGGCTGCGGGCTAAAGCAACTCCTGGTGATGGGCCAGGTTGCTAAGGCTCAACTGTACAGGCTGCCACAGACTGAATGCCGGGCTCGTATCCCTGGGATTGAGGCGCCGTTGCTGTACGTTTTGTAAGGAATCAAAATTTTTAAATAGTTCACAACTGCAAAAAACCAAGTCATGAAATTCGTAACGATCAGCCGTCATGAGGTTGGCCTGTTGTTCCGGGGCAAGTCCTTCGTAGGCGTACGTCTGGAAGGCTGGCATTGGGTGGGCTGGGGGCAGCGGCTGGTGCTCTACGACCGGACCACGTCATTGGTCTTGCCTGTTGACCTGAGCATCCTGCTGGAGGATGAGCGCTTTCGGGCTGAAGTCCACCTGGTAGAAGTAAAGGACCACGAGCGTTGCCTGGAGTACCGGGACGGGCTGTTCCACAACCTGTTGTTGCCAGGGCGCCATGTCTACTGGAAGTCTGGTATCGACTACGACTTCCGGATGGTAGATACCCGCAAGGATGAAGTCGGGGCCGTTATCGAACCAGAGTTGCTCACCAAATTGGTGGTTTTCCGTCAGGTACACCGGTACGATGTGGCTACCCATGAGACTGGCCTCCTGCTGATTGACGGTGAGCTGAAGCAAAAGCTGTCTGCCGGTCGGCACTACTTCTGGAAAACCGCTCAGCACCTGAAAGTGCTTTTGGCTGACCTAAGGGTACAGACCATGGAGGTCAGCGGGCAGGAAATCCTCACCAAAGACCGGGTGGGCATCCGGCTCAACTTCCAATTGCAATACCGCATCACGGATGTGGAGCGGGCATTGCTGGAAGTGAGCGATATGCCCCGCCAATTGTACCTGTTGGTGCAATTAGCACTGCGGTCTTATGTGGGCACCCGGACGTTGGACGAGCTGCTGGCTGGTAAGGACAGCGTCTACAACAGCATCCAGGACGAACTGGCTAAAGCCGCTGAAAGCCTGGGGATAGCCGTTTTGTCCGGAGGTCTAAAGGACATCATCTTACCGGGCGAAATCCGGGAGATCATGAACCGGGTCCTCGTGGCTGAAAAGCAGGCTCAGGCCAATACCATCCTCCGGCGGGACGAAGCAGCTGCCACCCGTAGCCTGCTCAACTCCGCTAAGCTGATGGAGGACAACGCCATGTTGCTCCGCCTCAAGGAGATGGAGTATGTGGAGAAGATCGCCGAGAAGATCAACACCCTTTCTGTCTCCGGTGGCGGACAGGTGATTGAACAGTTGCGCGAACTTTTTATCGCGGATAAAAAGTAGACAAGGGTTTGCTGTAGGGCTGCTCCGTTTGGGGCAGCCCTTTTTCAATGCACTTAGAAATCAAAGTCCAGTCGCATCGTCAAATTGCGGGGCGCTTCCATAATGCCCGGCCGGGGCGAGTAGGCTTCATTGAGCAGGTTGTTGAGCAGCAGGGATAGTTTAACAGACTCGGTCAGTTTATAGCTACCTCGAAGGTTGACCACTGTAAAACCCCTGTCGTTGCGTGCGCGGAAGTCCCTCAGCCCGCTGATGAACAGCAGGAATGCCGCATCAATGGCTTCGATTTGACTGTTGTAGAAAGTCTCAACACCAAAGGACGCCTTTTTATAATCCGCCTGTAGGTCGAGTTTGAACAGGTGGCGGGAGCGGTACTTCAGGATATTCTCATCTGAAGACGAATTGTTGGCGTTGATTTGCCCCTGTGTGCGGTCCTGACCGGCAGGAACGCGGGTGGTGTCAAAGGCCTCAAAACGCGGATCAACGTAGGTGTATCCGGCCAGTAAGCTTACCGGAAGGCCTAAAATTTCCCCTCTGCCCGCCGCTGTGACCTCGAATCCATCAATCTGGGTGTCTCCAATATTGATGGCCTGAAAACTAAAGCCTACAATATTGAACTCCATCATATCAAAGTAGCGGGAGCGGAAGACCGCAAAGTCCAGAAACCCTTCAAAATTGGAAACCCGGAAGCCTTGCTTGACGCCTAGTTCTGCTGTCCAGCCGGTCTCAGATTGCAAGGTGGGGTTGGGGACGATGCGCAGCGCACCGGCATCTGTCACGATATATTTTTCTGCTACGGTTGGGTAGCGGTAGCCCTGCCCCCAGCTCGCCCGCAGGAAGGTCGCCCTGCCGGCCTGATAGTTGAGCCCGAGGCGCGCCACGGGTTTGGCTTCCTCCTCATCGGAAGGGTCCACCGTGCCGCCATCGTACTCAAAACCCGGATTACGCAGCACATTACGCTCATAGCGGAACCCCACTGAGGCATTCAGTTTGCCAAAAAACTCCTTATCGAATTGGGCGTAGGCCGCCAGGTTGCGGGAGGTGAAGGTAGTGTCGCCGTACAGCTCCGCTTCGATATCGGTACCCGACCCGACCAGGCCGGCCGTAAAGACCAGGTCTGCTGCTGCCATCCGGCGCTGGAACTGATACTCCGCGTAGAACATATCCGAGAAATTACTCTGATTGAGGTCGTTTTCATTGTCGATATTGTAGAAGCGGCTCAGGATGCGGTGGCGGTTGTTGGCGCCATCGTAGTAGGTGACGGTTGGGTCGATATTGTAGCGCAACCGGCGGCGGCCACCAAGCGTATTGGGCCCCGGCTGATAGGCAGCGGTATCACTGGCCCAATAAAAGAAAGAGGCGGTCTCTCCGGCGTTGATATTGGCATTCAGCCCGATGGTCAGGCGGTCGGTAGCGCGGTAGCGGGTGCCTACATTGAAGCGGCCGGTACGGCGGAATGCCCCTTCGTTATAGCTCTCTTCATTCAGGTAATAGCCGCCCATAACCAGGTCCAGCTTGCCCATCTTACGGCGGTGGGCTACACTCGCTCCGATGGTGCGCGGCGCGGTATCCCACCATTTCAGGCGTTCATCTTCGGGGCTGAAGTTATGGGTGTAAAAGACCGCTGCTTCGGTCTCCGGTGCTGATTTGGCGTAAGCTGTACGGACGTTGATGATGCCGTTGAGCGCGGAAGAACCGTACAGCGCCGAGCCCGCGCCCTTGACCACTTCCACCTGCGCGATATTTTCGATCGGCACATCATCCCAGTTGGGGAAGCCGGCATCGGCAGAGAGGATGGGGATATCATCCACCAGCAGCAGTACCCGGCTGCCAGCACCCTGTGAATAGCCCGAGCCCCCCCGGATATTCGCCTGCCCGTCAATGATGGTGACGCCCGGCAGTTTCTCCAGCGCCTCGTCAATGGATACCTTGCCCGTGTTCTCAATCAGGTCAGGTTGCAGGACTTCCAGGGAGACGGTCACCTTGCTGAGCGGCTTTTCGAATTTACCGCTGGTTACGGTAGCGGTTTCGAGCACGGTCGCGCGGGGATCGAGCGCCATATTCAGCTCAATGGTGCCTCCTTCCGGCAGATTTACTTCTGTTTCATAGGTTTCATAACCTACATAACTGGCCTTCAGGAGGTGTTTACCAGGGTCGGCCTCCAGCTCGTAGAACCCATCAAAGTTGGTTACGGTACCCTGGCCTTGCAGGCTGATGGTCGCTGCAATCAGAGGCTCTCCGGTTTTGGCGTCCGTGACCCGTCCGGTGAGCAGGGCTTGCTGAGCAGAAAGGAAAGCAGCGGGAAACAGAAAAATTAGCAAAAGGTAGTACTTGGTCATATGCAATGAATTAGGCACAGCACTCAAAAGTGGTGGCTGTGGATGATCTCCAAAATGTTCAGGGTGCTAATTTCAGGGCGTGTGGAACGACAAATGTAAGGTATTGGGCTTATTTGACAAGCAAGTTGCTTAAAAAAATCGCTTTGCACGCAGCCGACAGATATCCACATATCCATTCAGCTTTCCTAAAAGTTTTCTAACTTCGTCGACTGAATTCTTTACCAAACAACACGATTATGAATCGAATTGTACTGATTTTCTTGGGGGTTATCCTCGCCAGCGTTGGGTATGCGCAGGATTGCCAGCCGGACGAAACAGTTCCGGATTCGGTGGTGGTTGCTCCACTGCCTTACAATGAAATGCAACGCCCTGAGGGCGGTATTGCGGATACGGCTTGTGTGGGCAGCCCGTATGAGTTTATCTTTACCTTCAATATCCCGGCGGTCTATAATGTGAGCGGTTTTGAAGTGCCGCTCATTGATGTGAGCATCCCTGCGGAAGATGGGATTGATAACCTGCCGGCCTCTATGGATTATGTTTGTAATCCGCCCAACTGCGTTTTTGCCGCCGAGACCAAAGGCTGCATCCTGGTGTCTGGTACAGCCACGGCTGATGAAGTAGGTCAGCACGACCTGACGATCGCGGCAGTCATTAATGCCGGGCTAGAACTTGAAGTTACAGTCCCTGGCGATCTGGAGGCAGATGCCCACTACTATCTTTTTGTAAAGGAAGAAGGTAGTACCAACTGCTTCTCCAACACCAACGAGGCCTTTGCAGCAGACTTTGGGCTGAGCAACCGCCCCAACCCATTCGGTAACCTCACGCAGGTGGTGGTGGATGCCAAACAGTCGGGCCTGTACCAGTTCTTCGTTACGGATTTGCTGGGCCGTCAGGTGCACCAACAGCAAATTCAGCTGATCGAAGGTGAAAACCACATCGACTTCAACGGTAGCCAACTGGCAGAAGGCATGTACCTTTATGGTATTACCGATGGCCGCCACGCCGCTACCTCCAAAATGATTATCAACCGGTAGTACCCCTGCTGGGTCTCCAAGAATTCAGTCCTTCTGACAAGGAGCGGGGTGCTGCCCACCCTGCAGCGTGAAGCCCCGCTCCGACACCCTATAAAATTTTCTTTACTGGCAAACCGTTCCTGTACAGTGCCTTGTGCTGCACAAGGGTGGTCTTGTCGTTTAAAATTCAGAAGGACATGAAGTACTTATACCTAACCATCCTGCTTTGGGGCCTTAGCCTTTCGGCGAAAGCCAACTGCCCCGGCTGTACCGTCAATCTCCCCGCTCTCCCGGAGGATACCATCTACATTTCGGCTGCCCCGGACGGGCAGGTCGGCCAATTTTACAGCGAAGACCTGTCGTTCCGCCTGCCGCAAACCACCACGCCGGTCAATGCCACCGACCCGGATACGCCTCCGGGGCTACCCATTTCCCAAATGACGATCAGCTCTGTGGCGAATGTGCCGCCCGGACTGCAGTGGGAAGCCAATCAGCTGGCTTTTGACGTTAGCGAAAATACGGATGGCTGTGTGCGCTTCTGCGGTACCCCCCTGATTCCGGGGCTGTATGAGGTGGAAGTCATTATTTCAGCCCAGGTTTTGGTGGCTACGCAAACCTCGGCGGTGACCATTCCTATTCTTATTCTGCCCGGACAAGTCATTTCAGAAGGCTTCACTATCGACAATACCTCAGGCTGCGGGGAGGTGGTGGCCAATTTCACCAATAATCTGCCTTCCAACGGCACCGATGGCTTCAGCTATATCTGGGATTTCGGTAACGGGCAAAGTTCTGCTGCTGAAAATCCGGGCACGCAGGTTTACGATACGCCCGGCGAGTACGGCGTAAGCTATCAGGCGATTGTGGACACCTTCGGGCATCAGCTGACGGAGGTGGTCATCACGGATGTAGATTGTAATGATATCTTCGGAGGCGCGCCCGATCTCGTCCTGGAAGTCTACAACCCCCTGGGCGACAAAGTTTTTGCTTCTGATGTGGTGCAGAATGCCAGCTTGCCTGTTGTTTTTGCGCCCGGCATTTTTATTGAAAACGGTCCCTACCAGATTCAGGTCGTGGATGACGATCAGGGGCTGGACGGAGGCGATGACGTCTGCGGCATTTTCGGCTTTGTGCAAACCTCCAATGGCGAGCTGGAAGACGATGGCGCTACGGTAGACATTACCATCATCAATCCTGTTGACACCATCCGCTCTGAGGGCATCATAACGGTCTACGAGCAACCGGAAAAGCCCGAACTGCAGGGCTATAGCGGTGAGGATCTCTGCGATGGCGACTCCCTGACGCTGATGACCAACTACACGGAAAACACCCAATGGTACCTCGACACCGTGCCCCTGTTTGAGGCGAATGGTGATCTGCTCTCTGTGGGCGAAAGCGGCTTCTACTGGGTCACCTATACCAATGCCGATGGCTGCAGCGCCACTTCTGATACGCTCTTGTTGGATTTCAATGACCTGCCGGCTTTCCCCATCTTCCAAATTGAGCAAAACCTGCTCTTTCTGCTGGATCCGGACACCCTGCCTGATCCCTACGAGCTGCAGTGGTACCTGGATGAGCAGCCCCTGGAAGGTGGCAATGATTTGGAATACTGCATCAGCACCTCAGGGAGTTACACCCTGGAGGTAGTCAATCCGCTTACGGGCTGCAGCCGTTCGTACACCCAAAGTATAACCTACGACCCCGATTTCCCCAACTGCATGCCGGTAAGTGTGGAAGAGGCGGCACTTCAGGGCATAAAGGCCTACCCAACGCTGCTTGCCCCCGGTGCGCCGGTTTGGATCAGCGGGGATGTGGCAGGTGGCCCAATGAACATCCGGTTGATGAATACGCTTGGGCAACAGCTGCAATTGTGGAGGTTGGAAGGGGGCGATGTTGGCGAAACGCTGCGGCTCGACCTCCCGATATTAGCCACCGGCGTACATTATTTACAAATTCAGACCAAAGCAGGGGGGAAGACGATCCCGGTCGTCATTCAATAGGCTCCTGAAAGAGGAGCATAAAAAAGATTGTGTCTTAACTGTTAAAATATATAAAAAATCATATATTGAGGGGCTAAACAAGCAAGAGCAACCTAAAAAGCCATGGCGCGGTGTTCGGTCCGGAGCAGCTACTGATTTGGTACTCAGCAGGGTATTCGAAAAAAGTGTAGCTTTGCGGGCTAAACACTGCGCATAATCCCAAACTGAATTTGGCACCGCAAGTCTGAACTCCAGGTCTTAGATAGTCGGTCCGATGGTGGAATATCCCACCGTACTCTTGCGAACCCTGAATTATGACAGTTGAGATTAGAAGAAAAGAAATAGGCAACCTTCTACTTGAGAACATCCCGGATATCCCTGTCCTGCTGAAAGACCGGCTTCAGTTGTATCAGCAGACACGCGAGGCGGCTTTGGCCGATTGGCTGCCCGATGGCAGTGGGTTACTGATCTCAACCCGGTTTGGAGAAGCTGCACAGATTCACGAAGTGGTCCGCCCCGGGCACTTCCGTAAACAACTGACCTTTTTTGACGAGCCCGTTTATATTGCCCGCACCTGCCCCGATGCTGACCGTCAGGGTTTTTTGTTTGCGCGGGATACGGGTGGCAATGAGGCTTATCAGTTGTACTTCTATGATTTGCGAAAGCAGGAATACCGAATGCTGACGGATGGGGAATCCAAGCACAGCAGTGGCGTATGGAACCGGGAGGGCAGCGCTTTTATTTACAGCAGCACCAAGCGCAACGGTATTGATCAGGATTTGTACCTCTACGACCTGGCTGGTGGTACAGGTGAACGACTGGTCTTTACCGGCAAGGGCTATTGGTACCCGGTCGCCTGGGCATCAGGCGGGCGGTATGTGACCGTCATTAACTACCGGTCGATCAATGAAAGCCACCTGCATATCCTGGATGTGGAGACCGGGGCATTGGAAACCATTCAGGCGGATCCGAATATTGCCTGTCGCTCCGGCAGCTGGTCCGCCGATGGCCGCCGGATTTTCTACACGTCTGATGCGGATAGCGAATGGCGCGGGCTGATGGTTTACGACCTGGATACACAATCGAAGCAAAAGATTACTCAGGGGCTGGACTGGGAAGTGGAAGGCTTGCAGCTTTCCGCGGATGGCACACAGCTGGCCTTTGTCATCAATAAGAACGGCATTTCCGAATTGTACCTTTACGATACGGCGCAGGCGTGCTACGAGCGGGTTGAAGTTCTGCCGGAAGGCGTCATTGCCGATATGCGCTGGCATCCCAAAACGCTGCGCCTTGCCCTGACCATCAATACGCCACAGGCGCCGGCCGATGCCTATGTGCTGGATGTTGAAACGATGGACCTGCAGCAGTGGACCTTTTCAGAAGTGGGTGGATTAGACCGCAAAGGGTTTGTCAAGCCCAGGCTCATTCATTATCCGACTTTTGATCAGGTAGGGGGTAAAGACCGGGAGATTCCTGCCTTTTACTACCGGCCGGAGCACAAAAACGCGCCCATGCCGGTGCTGATTTACATCCACGGCGGCCCGGAGAGTCAGTTTCGGCCCGGCTTTTCACCGGCTTTTCAGTACTACCTTAAAGAACTTGGGGTGGCTGTGCTCGCTCCCAATGTGCGGGGCTCTTCGGGCTATGGGAAGCACTACCTCAAGCTGGATAATGGCTTTAAGCGGGAGGATTCTGTGCGGGACATCGGGGCGCTGCTGGACTGGATTGAACAGCAGCCTGAGCTGGACAGCCATCGTGTGGCGGTTATGGGCGGTTCCTACGGTGGCTACATGGTGCTGGCGAGCATGTCGCACTACAACGACCGTCTTTGTTGCGGGATTGATATCGTGGGGATCAGCAACTTCATTACCTTCCTGAAGAATACCAAGTCTTACCGCCGCGATCTGCGCCGGGTGGAGTACGGGGATGAGCGTGATCCGGCTATGCGCCGGCATCTGGAGCAGATTTCTCCGACGACTAATGCTCATAAGATTACCAAGCCGATGCTCATCGTGCAGGGGCAGAATGACCCCCGGGTGCCGGCCAGTGAGGCGGAGCAAATGCTGCGGGCAATCCGTAAGAATGGGGGAGAGGCCTGGTACCTGCTGGCTAAGGATGAGGGGCATGGCTTCCGGAAAAAGTCGAACCGTGATTTTTACAATCAGGCGGTGATCTTGTTTCTGCAGACTTATCTGATGCAGCCGCTGGAGGTGGGGGTGCCTGAGGCGTTGGTGACGACTTAGGGCTTTTATTGTTCCTGTTTCAGGGGTTTTTCCTTAAGGTTTTATTGAATAGGGTGCGACTTCTACGAAGTCGTTGGGCTTTGTTGGTGTGGGGGTGAGTAGGATGCGACTTCTACGAAGTCGTTGGGTCTTCTTTTTGTGGAGGTTGAGTAAGGTGCGACTTCTGCGAAGTCGGTGGGCTTTGTTGTTGCCTGGGTTAGAAGGGTGCGACTTCTACGAAGTCGGTGGGCTGAGCTGATGTCGGGTATATAAAGATGTGCCTTCTCCGAAGTCTGACCGCCCTTTCCATATAGCTTTGTGACTCTATCTGGCTTCGCCGTGCAGACAGGTTCTGCGAATTCGGTGGGTTGCGATGTTGCCGGGGATACAAAATTACAGATAAGTTATTGAATGATTGTGTATAACAAATTGCACAAAAACAGAAAGTGACCACCGGTTATCAAAGTGCGATAGCTGCTGGGGTATAGCTTCCCGCTCTGCTCCAGCTTATCCACGAGATGCATAGGCAGGGCGCTCAACTCTGCACATCAGAAGCTTGTTAGGTGTTCTGTACTCAGGTGGCCGAATTCTTAGATATGCGAGTCACGGTATTACCAATTTACCCGAACCAGGTCAAAACCACAAATCAAAGCTCGAATGGCGATAGAAAAATCAACACCGGCTTCCGGCCTTTCCAGGAGAGGGGCTCCCCTGGCGGCCTCCGCTGCCCGGGTGGACATGGACCTCTTCTTTGAAGCTGCTCAAAATCTGTACGATCCGGAGGAGAATCCCGAAGGGTACTTCACCCTGAATGTGGCGGAGAATGCCCTGATGATCCCGATGATGAAGGCGCGCATAGATGAAATTTTGCAGCAGGGCGATGTTCCCGAATGGGCTTTCCAGTATACCGATCCGAATGGGCACCCGGAGGTCCGGGAGACCGTAGCTGCATTTATGGAGCAATACCTGTGCCAATGTCCCATTGCGCCTGATTCCATCGCCTTTTCTGCCGGTGCTGCAGCGACCATAGAGGTAAGTACATTTATGCTGGCAGACGAAGGGGATGTGGTGGTGATTCCGGCTCCCGCTTACCCCATGTACACCAATGATGTGGGCTTGAAAAGCGGATTGCAGCGCTATGATTTGCAAACGCATTACCACCCTGCTGATCATGGTGATATTTCCCCATTAACCACTGCACATCTGGATGCTGCCTGGGCGGACATCAGCGGGCAGGGTCAGAGGTTCAAAATCCTGTTGCTGACCTCACCGGATAACCCCACCGGCTGCATGTACTCGGAACAACAGCTGAGGGAGATTGCCGAGTGGTGCATGGCGCATGAGGTGCACCTGGTTGTCAGTGAAATTTATGGTTTGTCGTTGGTGAATATCGAGGACGATGACATCCGGGCAGATTATACGCCGGCAACGGTGCCCCAATCTTTCGCACAGCTCATGGCGGAGCTTCAAAGCGATTACCTGCACCTCTGGTATGCCCTGTCCAAGGATTTTGCCATGTCCGGATTCCGGTTTGGTATCGTACATTCCTTGAATGAAAGCTTCCTAAAGGGTTTTGGGAATGTCAATATCCCGCAGATGGTCTCCAACCTTGCGCAGTGGGTAATCGGGGAGCTGATGAAAGATCACGCCTTCCTGGAGCGCTACATCGTAACCAACAAGGCCCGCCTTACCGGGAGCTACAAAGCAGTCGTCAAGGCCCTTCGGGAGTTGGAAGTGCCCTACGTCCCCAGCCGCGGTAGCCTGTTTGTGTGGGCCGATTTTTCCAAATACCTAAAAGAGGATAGCGAAAAGGGGCAGGAAGACCTTTGGATGGACATTTACCACAGTACCGGCATATTGCTGACGCCCGGTGCCGGATTCCAGCATAAGAAGTATGGGGTGTTTAGGATAGTGTATACTACATTGCCTTTGAGCCATTTGGAGGTGGCGCTGGAGCGGTTGAAGGGCTATTTTAGGAACGGCTAAGGCAGCTTAATAACAGATAGAAACAGCAATACCCCACTTTTTCAAGCTTTTGCCCTGTCGTCCAGTTTCCCACTGGGCGATAGGTTTCCTAAGCCTGGTCTATATTAACCCATCACCTCGCTGGAAGCGCGACGACGGGAGTGGGGCGAAGTCAATGCAAAAAACATAATACTCACTCAGTCAGCAGCACCACTGACACCCGCTGCCCGCACACTCGTTCAGTAGTCGCCCGGGCTTACAGGAGGATTCGTATCTTTCTGCCGTTTCCAGGATATGTTAAACCTTGTAGCTTATGACTAAATGCGCGCTTACGCTGATTGTGGGGCTGTTTTTGAGCTTGAATGTGCTGGCACAAAAGGTAGATGCTGACCTTCCGGCGGAAGTGGTCTATGAGATGAAGCGACAAATATTAAAACGATACGCATACTTTAGCAGCTTAGCTTTAAGTAATAACTATAGGGAATCAGACAGAATTTCATCCCATAATAGGGTGAAAAATGTTGACAATGTAGTATTTGGATATTTTACGGATTTGCCTAAGATGTATATTAGAAAATCGGGCTTAGGAGCTGTTCCTGGATCCAATTTCCACTTATTTGAAGTGGGATTTAATCGTATACCAGAAAACAAAGACATAAATGATTGGTCAGCGGGACAGATAAAAAGGCTTTTTCAGGATAAACTTGGATTGTTTTTAGTGGATATAGATACTAAGGTTGTCATGCCTATTTATCCTACCTTTAAAAATGACATCATAGCATACTTTAATTCTGTGCCTAATCGCCCTGATTCATATGTATTTTTTGTTAAAGCTTTGTCTTACTTGGATGAGGATGTAGAAGTTAATATTGATCGATCGTCGGAGGACTCTATTTTTATAAATAGGATTAGGCGAACAGAAGATGGTTTTTTAAGCCATTATAGGTATCAATTTTCATTTGATGATCCAGGGAACTATAAAATTGAGAAAATAAAAATTCCCAAACCCAAACAAGCGAAAGTTGAACTCGCTCCTCGGTCAAGCGCATACCCTAAGCTTGAAATTCCTGACTTCAGCGGCACAGAAGACAAAAAGCGCTATCTCTTCGAAGCCCTTATGGAGAACCTCTACCTCTATAAATTTCATCAAAAAGTCAGCGCTTTGCCTGATAGTGTAGACCCGGAGACTTTGTTAGACAGCCTAATTCCAGACTACGATGTATACCTGCCTCGTATGTACCACCTGAGGTATGGCTGCTGCTGGGTAAGTGAGCCACGGGTAGCGGATTTGCAGGCAAGGCTGCCAGAGATGATGAGCTTTAGCTATGATTATGAGAGGGAGCCTTATCTTAACGGAACTATCGATTATAAATTTGTTTCGGCTGAACACCGGTTTTATTATCGTGATATCGAGTATTATAAAATCTACGTGGACACCCTGCTTTTATGGCACAAGAGAGAAGACTCACAGTTTGCGGATTCCATTAGCTGGGACGGTTTTAACAATGACAACATTTATGATACCTACTATCAGCCCCAATGGAAAGCCATAACCGAAAGGGCGTTGCGTTATTCCTATCCTTTAGTAGTAAGCCCGGAGCCATTGCCAGCAAGGTACCTTTCCCAATGCGCCTGGGCTAACAGTCTAGGCGCGGCTAATAACCACTATGACTATCCCTATCATTACATCAAGCAGCCTCGTGCCAATCATTATCTGCTGGCATTGGACACGGAGACCCGGGATGTGTACTTCATAAGCGGGAAAGATATCTTTTTGACCAAAACTGTCCCTTTATATCTGCCCTATGTGGAGGACAAGGAGGCCAGGAGGCGTGTTCCTGTGCATCGTGATCCTGATTACAGCTACCTCTATAAGAAAGGAGATTGGCGAATGCTGTTCACCTACATTCAAGACCGCCTCTACCGCTACCTGGTAGAACGGCTGGACCGCAGCAACGTCATCTACGAAGATGAGGAGAAGGTAGTGCTGCGCTGTAAGGGGAAGGAGTACCAGTACCTAAAAGAAATCGAACTGGAAGTCACCCTCTACTTTGATGATCCGGAGAATTTGGAGGTCCGGAAATTAGAATAAAAAAACAGCCACAGTCCGGGACTCCGGGCTGTGGCTGTACTATGCAAACAATAGGTTCGTCAGAAAATTTACTGCCGCACCACCTTTAGTACTTCCCGGTAGCCATCCTGCGTGAAGACTTCCAGGAAGTAAAGCCCTGCGGGCAGATAGCTGGCGTCCCAGTCTATGGACTGCTCTCCTTCGCGCAGGGGCGTTTGAGCCAGCTGCTGCCCAAACTCATTGAACAGAGCCGCTGTACCATCCGCTGGAAGTGCTGCAGAGAATTGCAGGGTGAAGGTACGGCGCACGGGGTTGGGCACTATGGTGGCCTTGAGGACCTCGGGCTGCGCGTTTTCCCAGTATAGGCTGTCGGGGGCGGAAAGATTGATACCGCCTGAATTGTTTCGGAAGCGAATATCCCCAAAGGTCGCAGAAGCGGAGCCGTTCGGGTCAGTGGCAAATACGGCCAGCCCCATTTCCACACACGAGTTCATGGGCAGGTAAGCCTGATAAAAGGTTTGCCAGGAGCCATTGCTGCTGGAACGGTACCGGGCGCGAATCAAGTCGCCGTCACGTTGCAGGCGCAGCCAATAAGGGAAAGACGCCTGTATCAGCGTGCTGCTTTTAGGCCCGTTGTCTGTAGTACGGATTTCCCGCCGGATCAAATTGGTGAGGTTAGAATACACCGCTACCATCTTAGCGCCCGGGGCATCGCTCTCGCGTATCATCAGTCCGGCGTAACCGCCGTCCACGCTTTCGATACGTGCCTGAATACCACCGTCATTGCACAGCTCTATGTTTGCAAAAGCGAGGTTGTCGGCATTTTGAGTCAGGAGGTTGTAGCTGCCGGTGCTTATGGTCAAGTCACCGTTGTTGGGGCTATCGGCAGAGCAGAGGCTGTAGTTGAAGTCGCTGCCATCTCCCTGATCCCCAATATTGGTTGCCGACCATCCTGCAGGCAGTGCGTTGCCTTCCTCTACGGAAACAGTAGCGCTGCATTGGTCTGATGCACCATTGAAATCGGTGATGGTGTAGGTGACATTAATGGTACTGCCAATGTCATCACAGTCGAAGAAGCTCTGGCTGATGGATTCTGAAGCAAGCCCG
>PR_CR_10_Liq_1_inCRDRAFT_1000147_pt1 | contig 40363 bp, 35 predicted proteins | sample PRCRCaboRojoPR_3_FD_10241 | JGI IMG/M metagenome (IMG submission 10241) | reverse complement strand
ATGCGTTCTCGTTCTTCTGCTTCGCGTTGTTTGTTTATTTCGGCTTGTTTTTGTATTACAACTCCCCACTCGTCAGCTGGTCTTCTGTATGCCATTTATAACTGTTACTAATTTAGGTATTGTACAAACTAGTACCTTAACTTAAAGATTAAACGTGTAAACAGCACAGAAGCTAGTTCTACTGCAAAAGGAATAAACGAACCAAAAGCAAATATGTACCAAATAACTAAGTAGTTCCAGTTCAGCAAATAAAACCAAATCAGCGCCAAAACACCTACTCCGTGAAAAAACACTGAAGCTATACTCACTGAGTCAAAGTTAATAGTCATCCCGATAAACAGCACTCCCAACTCAAACAGAAGAAACCCTACCATGAAACTCAAGCAACTCAGCATAGAAGCTTCTGCGTTTTCGAACTCTGAGTCACTTGGCCGGGCGTCTTTTTTAACTCCAGCATAGATGTTGTCTTCTCGGGTGTAATACAGCACTATAACTAAAAAAAGGTGCCCCAGCAGCACCAAGAACTTGCTTTTAATAAGTGTTTCTGTTGTTTGGTTCATTTTTCTAAGTGCGGCAATAAAAGATGGAAGAGTCCGAAATTCTAGGCCTGCACAATGCCTACCGCGAAAAATACGAACAGTGCTTCGAAACCAACACCAAAACGTTTGTAGCCGAAAGCGAAGTTGTTCAGAAGTACCTCCAGGACTTAATGCTCCACAGTTTGGGAGAAGGGCCTGTAAGTTCCCACAAAGAAGCTTTTGAATTGAAAAACAGATGCATATTTATACTTGAACAGTACCAGGAACAGCCAGGACTCCTAGACCCCCACTTGGAAACTTGGGTCACGCCTATGATGAACCAGGTTTACGAAGCTATTGCTAACAAAGGCGACCCTCACTTTTTGCTTGAACTTGTGTATGTGCTTTGCAAAGTCAGAGGTCACAAAACCGTATTAAAGTTCTTTCCCCACGAAGCCTACCACTTAGAGCCTGTGTTTGAGTACCTTACAACTCTGACCGACAGTGCTGTTTGGCAAAGTCAATATTCTTTGCTGGTGTGGTTGAGTATGGTGGTTCTGGTACCTTTTGACCTAGACTCTATTGACTCCTCAGGAAACTTAATTCCTAGCATCATAACCCACGCTAAGCAGTTCATGGAGCACACTGGAAGACCCAGAGAAGCAGCTGGAATTATGCTGGCGAAACTACTGACCAGGCCTGACATCCAGTCAAGAGGCTTTTTGCAAGAATTCATTAACTGGGCAATTGAAGTTAAAAACACTGACCAAGAGTTTTTGAAGTTAGGCACTATGTTTACCTTAGTTGAAATCTTTTCACACGGACACAGGTCAGAACTTCTAAGTTACATTCCTAGCGTAGCAAGTTTGCTTGAAACTGAAGGCAACGAAACTATGTTTGTAAGGCAACTGAAAGTTAAGTTAGCAGGAAGGCTAGCTTTAACTCAACTAAGGCCTATAGTAGCTTCTTGGAGGTACCACAGAGGCTCCCGGTCCTTAGCTGCTGGCCTTCAAAGCGTTTCAGAAAGTGTAAAGATCCTCACTAACTCTTACCAGTACACTGTTAAGTCCAAAGAAAGCACCCAAGAAGAAGACCAGTCTGGAATGGACGAAGACGTTAACTTCGAACTTTTAGAGGGACAAATCGACGCACTGCTTGAAGGACTCAGAGACAAAGACAATGTAGTAAGGTGGAGTGCTGCTAAAGCAGTTGGCAGAATCACCGGCAGACTCGACCAAGAACTTGGCGACGACATTGTAGAGCAAGTCATTAAGCTTTTCAGCCCCACTGAAACAGACTCCGCCTGGCACGGAGGCTGCCTAGCCCTTGCAGAACTCGCCAGAAGAGGTTTGTTGCTTACGCACCGACTAGACGAAGTGTTTCCGCTGATCTACCAAGCCCTGCTTTACGACAAGAAGCAAGGAAACCACTCAATAGGTGCCCACGTAAGGGACGCAGCGTGCTACGTAGCTTGGTCTTTTGCAAGAGCTTATGCTCCTCAAGATATGCAGAAGCACCTTCACGACTTAGCTAGACACCTTTTGATTGTAGCTTTGTTTGACAGAGAAATTAACTGCAGAAGAGCAGCTTCAGCTGCTTTCCAGGAGCACGTAGGCCGCCAAGGAAGCTTTCCTCATGGGATTGACATTCTGACTGAAGCAGACTACTTTACTTTAGGCAACAGAAACCACGCCTACCTGCAAGTAAGTTGCTTTGTAGCGCAGTACCCAGAGTACCTGCACTGCTTGATAGACCACTTAGTGGAAGTTAAGTTGAAGCACTGGGACATTGTGATTAGACAGTTAGCTGCTTGTGCGCTTTCAGTACTGGCGCCCTTCGACCCTAACTACTACCTTACAAAGGTAATGCCTAAGTTGATTCCATTCACAGTAGACAACAACTTAGTAGTAAGGCACGGAGCTATTTTAGGTGTAGCTGAGATCTTACTAGGAATGGCTGGCCAAAGTGCCCAGAATAACGACCCCAAAACTATTGAAAAAATGATATACAAGCACTCAGTTAACTACTACTTGTTAAAGTCAACCGAAGAACTTACTGAGTCAGAAAAGGCTGTGCTTTCTGACAGCGAAAACCGCCAGAAATTCAAAGAACTGTACAACAACATCCAGACAAAGCACCACCTAGACAAAATATCACCTGAAATGCTGAGCAGCATTAAAGAAATCATTTTTAACATTGAGAAAAAAAGACTTTACCGAGGCAAAGGCGGACAAATAATTAGGTCTGCTGTTTGCAGGTTCATTGAGTGCTTGGCTAAGTCAGAAATTGTTTTAAACACCAGAGAAATAGTTAAACTCCAGGAAACACTTAACGACTGCATCATGCACACTGCAGCAGAAATCCAAGATGCCTCTGCTGCTGCTATAATTGAGTTCAGCCAAGTTTACCACAACTCTCCAGGCAAAGCTTTAGTGGACAAAACTCTTTTAGTTTGTATTAAAAACTTAACTGACTTCTGCAATAACAAAGAAGTTCCAGCCAACATTTCCAGGGGCTCTGCTTTGGCTTTGGGGTGCTTTAGTTACTCGCTCATCACAGTGAATCCCCAAAAAATAGTTACTACTCTTGTGAACACCACTAAAATCAAAGGAACTGAGTCTGACGACGCTGAAACCCGAAAAAACGCAGCTCGTTCTTTGGGCCAATTGGTGATTAGTGCAGTCGAAGCAAGGAGGGTGCCTAATCCTGGAGATGTGAGTTTTGAAGGCGAAAGGGAACTTCAAACCTTTGATATGAGTTTAGTTACGAGCATACTTGACTGTTTGTTTAGCTGTAGTGAAGACTACAGTACTGACAAAAGAGGCGACGTCGGGAGTTGGGTAAGGGGTGCTTCTATGCAGTCCATACTAAGTATTTGCCAAACCAAAGTTAGCATTTCTGAAGACTACTGGAGAGGAGTAGTTGGAGTCTTACTTAGACAAATCGTTGAAAAAATAGACCGACTCAGACAAATTGCTGGGGACATTTTAACTACAATTCTGAAGAACTTCAGTCTTCCAGAGTGGGGTGAACTGCTTAAAAAGACTTTTGTGGAGAACAAGGACTACTTGGAGTCGTTTAGACAACACCAAGAAAAAACCCAAAAGGCCGAAGAACTCCCTGACCAGTCAGAGATGCCTGTGCAGTCCTCAACTACTCACTACGAAAGGTCTAACCTTTGGAGTGTGCCTAACTTTACTTATCCCTTGGTAGTTCCACTTTTAGAAATGCCTGAGTTCAGAAGGGACTTAGTAAGGGGACTAGTAGTGAGTGTAGGAGGAATCACTGAGTCCACTGTAAGGAGCTCTTCACAGGAACTAGTGAAGTTCATTAGAAAGAACCTTGGGCTTTCCTGGGACATGCTAGCAGTCTACAAAGAACGCGAAGAAAGGCTCCACATTCCTTTTATGAAAACTTGGAGTATCCTTCTTAGAGACGTTCCTGAACTCCACACCCAAGAAAACTTTGGCCCTGAACTCATGGGCACCACCCAAAACATCATAAGAGGGAGCAAAGACATCCACAAGTGGCTTGCGTGTGTAGGAGTGTTCACTGGACTGCTTGACAACTCTGAGTGCTTCAAAGAGGCACTTCGTGTGATCTTAGGGTGCTTGGGACAAGCCTTTCCGAAAGTAAGACACTTGGCAGCTCAGAACTTGTACAACTACTTGTTGGGAGTGACTTCTCACATACAAATTTGTGAGTCTGAAGAAGACTTTAACAAAATAACTTCCCTGCTAATAGGCACTTCTTGGGTACTGAGTGTTAAAGAAATCAGGCCTGTAAGGAACCAGATTTTTGAAATACTAGGAATGGAGCCTCCCAAAGTCAAAGTTGAAGCCAAACAAGAAGAAACTAAGAAAGAAGAAGATGAAAGTTACCAGTCTTTAGTAAGGGAAATGGGTTACTAAGTATAACTAAGCAGCTTGCTTGAGTGTAGGGCACTTAAGAATGCAGCCTTCAAGAGTAAGCTTCATTTTTCCGTGCTTGGCTCTTCTAAGCATCACTTCGAACATCAGCGAGTAGTGACAGCAACAAGACATAAACATATGCCACCAAGAGTGGAACTGGGGGTTGACTACTGTAAAGTACTCACAGAAGTGTATGTCGGCCAAGAAGCACATAAAAGCGACTATCTGGCACGCAAAGTACACCTTAAGCATCATCAAAGTGGTTTTGTTTCCGAATTTGTATTGAAAGTAAAACATGCATAGAAAGTTAACAGTCAGCATGAACCCAAAGTTAACTTGGAACACCAAAACAAAAGAGTTGAAGCTGTGCACCAAAGTCCACAAAAACGTATAAAGCACAAAAAACAAAGCTAGTTCTTTGCGTCTAATCCATATTTTGTCTTCTAAGGTTAAGTAGCAATAAATAGCTGCCCCTGCTACCCACATCATAGGTACTTCGTCGTACATTTGATTCTCGTACTTAAGTGTGCCGTGGAAAGCTGCAGAGCCCAGCCCTACAGTTATGAACAAAACTGCAATGAACCGTTCAATCACCTCCCCTTTAAGGTTTCTAAGGACCCATAAATTCAGTAGTCCAACTGCAGAGAAGGCCAAGCTCGAAAGTGCGTTCCAAAACTCTACTACATACTCAGACACTTCGTAGTTTTTTTCACACCAATCAATGCTTGCTGTCATAGGGTCCCAATACCTGGTCATATTTAGTATGGTGACATCACTAGTATGTCTCATGTTTACATAAAGGTGAGAGTTATTATCTAGTCAAAAACAAGAGTGACTCTTTGTCCACTTAAAAGAGAAACAGCTGGCGACACAGGAGGCTTTATGTTTTTATAAGCCACTCCCAAGCTAGCCCCGTTTCTTAAGAACTCAAGAGTTTGAGTTTTGAAGTCCACTATTACAGTGATTCTGTCTCCTTTTTTGCTGCAGGAAGTGTACTCTTCCCTTGAGTCTCCGTTAGAAATCTTATGTCCTGAGTAACAAGCCAACCCCCACTCTTTCAAAGAAGCCCCTAAGTGCCCTTCTAAGCTTGTTTCAGTTGGATGTGCTACACCTACTATTATTTGCCAAGAATTACTTGTAGCACTCACGTTCATTTCCAAAAACACTGTAAAGGAATGCCTTCCAGCATGCCACTGCACTGAACCTAAAGCTTTTTCCCAGTTAAAGTGGTGCCCTATCACAGTGCGCCTGTCTGCTGAAAGAATCATGTGCTCTCCTAAAGCTTCTTCGTCCCAACACCAAGGCCTCATTGAGCCTACCCTTTCTCTAAAAATACTTCTTGTGTCTTCTTTAAAGCACTCAGGAGCTGCTTGGTAAGCCATTGCTAAGTAAAGCTTGTCTTTATCTACAAGTTGGTACGGCTCAATTAGCTTGATTATGTACTTAGCTTCTATAAGCGGCAACCTAATGTGTTCCAGCAACCTCCTCAACTCCACGAGAGTTGACTCAGACACTGACACTTCAAAGTTCTCAGAGTCTTCAACGTCTAGTGAACCACTTCCTCTAGCCCATTTCAAGCAAGCCAAATACAGCCTTAACTCAGTAAGTCCGTCATACAAGGTGTCTCTTTGAAGAACTAGTTGAACTATTTCTCCGGGCAACTGAAGAAAAACCTCACTGTTTAAGAAGTCCTCTGTATTCTGGTCTATGTAGCACAAACACATTTCTTGAACTTCTTCAATTCTAAGGTTGTACGACTCCACCAAAATCCTTGTGATTTGTTCCATTGAGTTCATAGAACAGTCAGTTTGGTCTATAAGTTCTTTAGCAGCGTAAACGAACTCCCTCACTGCTTCATCCACCAAGTACTTCTGTGCTGCTTCCAAAAGAGGCACTATATTGTAAATAGTTAAGTCAACTGACCCTGTGTAGATGAACTCCAGTAAACTTTTGAAGGTTTGGGAGTCTATTCCAGTTACCTTGACTTCTTTAGTAGTGCCTTCAACAAAAGGTCCGTAAATTGTCCGCGCAAACACAGAACTAGAAGACGCCAGGACCTGACTGTGTCCAGGGAGTCTTTCGCCTGAGTCCTCCACTATCAAAGTGATGTCGCTGAAAGTTTCTTTTAAAAGCAGTTGCTTCAGGTTATTAGTTACGCTTGTAAAAGACTCTACTCTGTAAGTGAAGTTCTTGCTCATTTAAAATTAATTAATTAGAAGGAACTCCAATTCGGAACAACTTGATTCTGCTTTCGTCAAAAAAGCCTAAACTTTGAGTCTTCAAAAACACAGTAATCCAAATGTAACTCTTAAACCATAAAATGATTTGCCAGCTGAGTTGTTCTTTCCTCAAAAGAATCCTGTGTGGCTCAGGCAAAATGCCTACCATTGAGTAATCTTCAACGTACTTAACGAGTTCTGAGTCCTTTATTTTTTTCTTTTGCTCTATTAAGTTTTCAACTTTTCCTTGAAGTTCAGTAATCACTATAAACACTAGCTTGATAGGAAGTTGGTTTTTCCAAGTGTAAAACCACTCAGGAGTAGCAGTCCACTCAGGTTCGGTCTCTGTGTTTTGCACAGTTTCTAGGTTTTCGCCTCTCTGTGATTCTTCTTCTTCTTCTTTCCTTTCTTCGATTTCTTCCAAGTTAACTTTGATTTCTCCTTGTGTAGGGTGTTCTTCCACTCCACTTTCTTCTGGGTTCTCTACTTCCATACGCCAGAGCTTGTAAATGACTCTTTTGGACTTAAGTATCTCCAACACCAAGTAAGAAGCTCCTTCCCAGTGGTACTGGAGTTGGTAGTTGATGAACTCAAACAAGTAAAACACCAAAAAATGATTTTGCTTAGCTGCCAACAACCAGTTTTTAGTTGAGAAAATACTTAACAGTTCAAGGATCTTGTTTGCAGAGACTGAGCTTACTTTCCTAACGAAAGGAGAAATGTTAGCCAGAATTAACAACCAGGTTTGGTAAAAGGGCTCTGTAGTTTTGTTTCCGTTTTCTATGAGTTTTGAAAAGGTAACTATGAGCAAGTCTGAGTGGTTTCCTTGGAACAAAGGTACTGGAAAAGGAATGGAGTAGTTCACTGGCTGGTTGAGAAGCACTCCGAAGTTTCTGTTAGAAGACAACTTCATAAACACTGAGTTAATCACCATCACTAAGCCTTGGTGGGTCACAGAGTTGACACTTTGGTGAAGTATTAACAAAAGAGGCATGATTACTTTTGCCAAGTCACCTGTGCTGATTGAGTGGGCTTCGAAACTTGGGTTGGTTTGAATCAGTTTCCAAAGCAAAATAGACAACTCGTTTTCAAAGGGAAGTTTTTTCTGGGATTCTGGCAAGTAACTGCTGTAGGAGTAAGCTAAGTTCTGGAAAAGCCTTACAAAAGCACTGCTTATAAGTTTAAGTTGGCTAGGGTCGTTGATTGAAACTAACCTTAGAAGCATTTCGTTTTTGCTGTCAGAGTAACTCTGAACTAGTTCAGAAACTAAAAGGTGGTCTGGTCTATGGAACTCTTTGTCTTGGGGTGGGTGCTCGAACTCAAACAGCAACATTAAAACATGAAGTGAGGCTTCTGCTACTTTGTCCTTTAGTGGAGTGTTTAAGTAACTTGAGTAAGGAAGCTTTAGGTAGGCAGAATTGTCATAACTAACAAACACATTCATAAGTGAGTAAAACAACTGTGCACTATGTGGAAAGGCCTGTGAGGTTAAGTACCACACCCAAGAGTTGGGGTTGTCCAGGAGTTCTGAACCCTCGCACTCTAAAGTTTGCCCCATACAAGCAATAAGCAACATCAGAAGTTCGTACCTGTTTGAAAGCATTTGTGAATTGGGTTCAGCTATAACTTGGTCTGAAAGGAGACCTTTATTCCAAAGTCTGGCAAGTTCTACTTTGTTGAACTCGTCTAAACTGCTAGGTTCAACTGAAGCAATCAGTGAGTAAGCAGGAGTAAACATAAGTCCTGTGGTTGCCTTAAGCAACCTTATAGCTAGTGTTTGCTCATTCCACCAGAACTCTAAGAAGTCTTCTTTCAAAGTAAAAGGCACTAAGCGCGCTAAGAACCGCACTGAGTTAATGCAGCTTAGAAGTTGACTTTGGTCGTAAGTGTGCACTTGGCGCCAAGTTTGCTCTAAGCAGCTGACTGACTTAAGAATAAGAGTTTTGGCGTTTTGGGGGTACTCTGACACTAAGGTGTTGACTTGAGCAGAAGGGAGTTCTTCAAAAACCTGGTTAAAGGTGGTGGGTGTGGTTAAAAGAGTGTGCCAATAACTCTCTTCTGTAGACTCGATTTCTTTGGACACAAGAGTTTGAGTGTGGTCTTTCAAACTAGTGGAGCTTTTAGAATTTCCCATAATATTACAGACTAGTGCTCAAATAAAATTTAAATATGCACAGCACTCAGAAAGAAGCAATAAAAGTCTGTGTGAGACTAAGGCCCCTTTTGAAGCCTTACGAAGACGAAGAAGTTTGGACTATTGACAATCAAACAATACTTACTACTCCTAATTTAAACGAGTCAGCTTCGCTTAAAGAAAGTAGAATTCGCTGCAGTGAACACTTAGTTCCTCAGTCTTTTACGTTTGACTGCGTTTACGGCCCAGAGTGCTCCTCAGAAACTATTTACCAAGAAGTTTGCACACCTATAGTAAGTGGCGTTTTGCAAGGCTATAATGGAAGCATCTTCTTGTACGGACAAACTACTTCAGGCAAGACATACACTATGCTAGGAGTTCCAGAGTCGCCAGGAGTTCTTCCTTGCAGTATGCAAAGTATCTTTAGAGCTATCAGTCAAGACTCCACCCGGGACTTCAGTGTGTGGGTTTCTTACTTAGAAATTTACAACGAGCAAATCAACGACCTTTTAATGCCTGGGTCAGTGAACCTTAAAATAAAAGAAGACCCAAAACTAGGGTCCGTAGTAAGTGGAATCAAGCAGCAACAAGTATGGACATTCGACCAAGTGATTCTACTCATGAACTACGGCGAAGAACAAAGAGTGTATAAAGAAACCAGTATTCATGAACACTCTTCTAGGTCGCACACTATCTTCCAGGTCACTGTGGAGTCCAGCGAAGACTCCCAAGAAGCCAGAGTCAAGCATTCTTCTTTGAACTTAGTTGACCTTGCAGGAAGCGAACGCATCAGTGAGTTCGAAGAAAGGAACTCCAACAAAACAGAAGAAACAGGCCATATCAACAAAAGTCTTTTTGTGCTTGCCCACGTAGTAAACACCCTGTCTGAAGGCAAAAAGCACATTCCTTACCGAGACAGCAAACTCACTAGAATCCTGAGGAACGCACTAGGAGGCAACGCACTAGCTGGAATCATCTGCACAGTCAGTCCTGCTGCTATGAACTACCAACAAAGCCTTTCTACACTCAGATTTGCGACCAGAGCTAAAAAGGTGCACAACTCTCCTAAAGTTAACGAAATCATCAACGAAAGCCTAAGTATTAACGAGTATAAACTAGAAATAAACAAACTCAGAACGGAACTAAGTAGAATCCAAACAGAAAAAGACTACCTAGAAACCTCGAACCAAAGCCTTAAAAAACAAAACAGTAACTTAAAAAACGAAGTTAAACTGAGACAAGACCAACTCAGCAAGATCAAAATAGAGTCCTCTACTGAAAAAGAAATTCTAAGTAAACTCGAAGACGCCCTTGAAAAACAACAAACTGAGTACAGCACCTCCAAAACTCACTTAGAACAAAAAAACCAAAACTTACTAGAAAAACTCCAGTACGAAAGAACCCAAAGGTCCAAGTTAGTCAAAGAACTTGAAAAGTACAAAAGTCTCTACACCAAAGCTGTGAAGTCTGAAGAAGGCAGTCTCAAGCACCTAAACGAAATACTAACTTCTGCTGGAGAGAAGCCTATAGAAATCCCTGTTATGCAGTCAACTTCGCAGGTTCCTTCTGAAGCCCACTTTATTGAAAACGTGCTTTTTCACTTAGCCGAAGAAACTGTGGAGGATCGCAGTTACTGGAACAACCAAACCCAAAATATCAAAGACTCCTATGAAGCAGAACTTGCTGAGTTGCAAAACAAGCACTTAAATTTTCTTAGCGACTTAGCTAAGCAAGTGTTTCCTAAAAACTCCAAAGTTTTCAGAACGCTTGAAGGTTTCAGAGTTACTTCAGTGGAGAAAAACGCTGAGCTCTCAAGTGTGGAATTTCAGTTCTCAGAGATTCTTGAAGAGTTCATGAAGGACCCCAAAGCATCAGTTGAGTTTGGTGAAATGATTCTAAGCAAACTTAAGGACCACAAAGAAGAGTTGGTTCTGCACATAGAAGAAAAGTACCACAATGCCAGAAAAAGAATTGAAAGTTACTTTAGTCAAGAACTCAACAGTTCTTTAAGAAGTGCTTATGAAATCAGTGAACTCTATCAAGAAAACACCTACTTGATGAAGAAACTCCAAAGCCAGTATGAAGCTTTGATGCAAGATCTAGAGGATAAGTACATGCAGAGCCTAAAACTCTATGAAGAGTTTGTATACTCAAGTCCTAAGGAATACGAAGCTTACATGTGGGGGTCTGGTAAGGATGGAAGGTGTGGGTTGGGCTCAGAGGATACTTTGTGTGTGCCTGAAATTCTTCCTAACTTGCATTTAGCTAATTTGGTGTGCGGATACCACCACTCAGCAGGAATATCCCAAAGTGGAGTCCTATACACTTGGGGAAGAGGAATCTTTGGACAACTAGGACATGGAGTAAGTGAATCTGTTTTTATGCCTACTCCAGTAAAAGGCTTGTCTGATATCAGCGTAACTCAAGTTGCCTGCGGGTGGCAACATACCTTAGCTTTAAGCGACCTAGGAATGGTGTACTCTTGGGGAAACGGAGACGAGGGCCAGTTGGGGCATTCTGGCACCAAAGACTTCACCTCTCCTAAGTTAATACAAGGCTTGAGTGAAGTCACTTACGTTTCAGCAGGGCATTCCCACAGCGGATGCATTTCGAACAGGGTACTTTTTATGTGGGGAGCAAACCCTGACTCTAGACTTTTTGTAAAAGCCCCTGAGTCTTTACTAAGTCCTACTAAAGTCCAGTTGCCTAAAGCTCCTAAGCAACTAAGTTTAGGTTTGAACCACTCAGGAGTGGTTACTGAGGGAGGGTATGTGTTTGCAGCTGGTTCAGGAGAAGACGGACAACTAGGATCTAGCCACCGCACAGCCCAAATAGTAGAAGTTGAACCCTTTAGTTCAGAAAACAGAGCAGAGATGGTTTCGTGTGGAGATTGCTTTACTCTAGTACTAACTAACGAAGGCAGGGTTTGGAGCTTTGGAAAAGGAAGCAATGGCAGAACTGGACTGGGGTTTGAGCATGCAGTAGAAAACCCACAAGTCATCAGAAGCCTTGAAAACGTTGTGTGGGTTGACGCAGGCTGCAGACATTCCGGAGCAGTCGACTGTTATGGGAATGTTTTTATGTGGGGGTTTAACTTTTACGAGCAGTTAGGAGTAGGTGAGGGCGACTCGGACAGCTTCAGTCCAGTGCGTCTGGGACTGGAGGGGTGTACCAGAGTGAGTTGTGGGTACTTCCACAGTGGAGCTTTAGTTAGGAATTAATTTAGTTGTTAATATGGCAGAGTATTTGAACAGCATTCCCACCTTGGTTTTGAAAGACCTGCCTAAGCGCGAAAGAGATCAGTACTTCAACTTCTTAGTAGAAAACGAAGTCCAGTTCGTTGAAGACGAAGAAGGGTACTTTGTAGCAGTTATTAAAGTGGTCAACCCTAAACTGCCAGGACTTGAAACAACTAACTCCAAGTCTCCTGTCCGTGCTATGCAGGCTACCTTTTCTTTTAAGCAGAAAACAGTAGCTGTGGACAGTCCCAGAACTACTAGGTCTGTAAGTTTTAGTTAGAAAACTCCAGTCAAGCAACTTTCAAACAGAAACAAATCTAAGTCTCCCATAAGGCCTGACTTGTCACCCAAACAACTCAACGGAATCTCAGAGCTTTTGAACGAAAAGTCTGAAAAACCAATTCCCAAACCTGTTAAGCCCAAGAACCCTATGAAGGAGTTAGTCAAAACAACTAAGTTCACAGAGCTGCTGAAGTTTCTGGAGATCCAAGCAGTTTCCCAGTTAAGACCTAAAACCTTGTCTCTGGCCAAGTTAAGAACTATCATAGAAGAAGTTTACGACTCCAGGTACAAAAAAGACATTGCCATAGTTGAAGAAGAAATATACAAAAAACACTCTTCCAAACAACCCAAAAGGTTCCCTGAGTTCTTAGGTGAGTTTTTGAAAGACAAGTTCAAAAACAAAAGAATGACTGAACAAACAGCAGTAGACATCTGCCAGTCTTTAGACAACTATGAAGCCGAGCACAGCGAAGTAAGGGTGTTTGCTAAGTTCCTTTCAGAGAACTACAACTTGGACGACTTGATTTTCTTTTTGTTCGTTAGGAGTTCTGTGCAGAAGCATCTAAACATCAGCCTTACTCAAAGTAAACCCTAACTAGAGTTCCCGGGACAGAAGTTCACCAAAGACCCTTCTTCAGTTACTCTTTCTTTGAAGCAGTGCGCCAAAGTCGCGGTTTCTATCTTTCCCGAAGAAGAAGAACTTCAAAGAGCCTTTATGCTCCAAACTGAAAAGTCGTTTTCTGAAACCCAGCCTTCTATTAAAATCTACGACTTGATGGAACTCTTTGTGGAAACTTACTACAGCACTGAAGCCGAAAATACCCCTGCTAAACCCCTTAAACACGAAGACACTTTTAATGAAAGTGCCATTAAGCCTGAGTACGAGTTTGACGCCAACAGTGACATTTTCCAGAGCTTAGAAATTAGTCCTATTAAAGGCAATAGCAAGTCCAAAGACCTTTCGCGACAAATAAAAAAAAGCCCTTTAGAAGACATGAAGTGGCAACTCATTGACTACTCTCAAAGTTACTTAGTAAGTCAGTTCGTACACTCCGTTTTGAGTGAAGTAGTTCCAGACACAGGCCTTTTGGAGCAACTGCAACCTGTTGTAGTCAACTGGATTAACGAAAAAGTTAAGTCGTTGATAGAAGCAGTTTGTGACTGCGACAAACGCAAGTGGATGGACGAACTAGAAACTGAAAGCATGGACTCCCTAAGGTACGTAGAGAGCCTTCAGAAAGAACTCAGACAAATCCAACGCAGAAGAACTCCAATGACTCAAGGTGAAACCCAACAGTTGTGCACAACAATCCTCAACGCTCCTGAGTTCAAAGAACACGTATTTAATATTATTGAACAACTGGTTTAGGAAATAGTGCTCTTCAAAGTTGAACGTCTTGGATTCTTCACGCTGTACAGGTTCACTGAACTATTATAATTCTTAAGTGCTTTGAGGGTGCCATAATGGAAAGGTATGAAAAAGTTAAGTTTTTGGGAAGAGGAACTTATGGAGAGGTTTGGATGGCTTTAGACAAGAAAACTAACTCGTCTGTTGCTGTAAAACAGATCCGCATTGTGGAAGAAGGAGAAGGAATTCACTTCACAGCTTTGCGCGAAATAATGATTCTTCAAGAACTCAAACACCCCAATGTAATCCAACTTTCAGATATTTTTTACAAGAACTCGAATATTCACTTAGTGATTGAACTAGCTGAGAACGCCCTGAATGACTTAATTCCTAAACTTCCAGAAGACGAAGCCCTGACTAAAGGACTTATGAAACAAATCTTAGAAGGCGTTGCTTACATGCACGAGAACTCTGTACTCCACAGAGACTTGAAACCTGGGAACTTACTTGTTACTAAAAGTGGAGAAGTTAAAGTCACTGACTTCGGAACTGCTAAGATCATTTGTGACAGTGATGCTCCCAAAAGCACAGGTATCTGCACTTTGTGGTACCAGTCACCCGAACTGCTTTTTGGCACTAAGCACTACGGCAAGTCCATGGACATGTGGTCAGTAGGGTGTATCTTTGCAGAGTTGCTTAGCAAGCACCCTTTCTTTCCAGGGAACTCAGCAATTGACCAACTGTCCAAGATATTTAACACCTTAGGCACGCCTTCAGAAGACGAGTGGACAGGAATGAACTACCTACCCAACTATCTGCCCTTCTCAGCTTCCCCAAGAATATCTTTTAAAAGAGCTTTTCCCAAAGCAAGCGACTCTGCAATTAAGCTGTTGTCAGAACTCTTCACATACAACCCTTCGAAGCGGATATCAGCCCAGGACGCTTTGGAGTCAGACTACTTCGCAAGCGAACCTTTTGCTTTAAGTCCTTCAGAAATAAGTTCTGTGATTAACAACTTAACTTGATAAATGGAAGAGTCCAGTGCTCCAAACCCAGCTCAAGACCTTGAGAAAAAGGTCCGACTCCTCAAAAAAGCACTTATAAAAGAACGCGAGGAAAAAAAGTCAGACCTACAGCACATTGAAAACCTTAAAAAGAAACTCAGCATACTTGAGTTCACCATCACTGAAAAAAACAACCAAATCCAGCTGAAAACCCAAGAAAAAGACAAAATATTCGGAGAACTCAAAGCAAAAAGAGAAGAGACCGAACAACTAGGCTTTCCTCAGCCAGAAAAAAAGCTGTCAGCTTCTGACTTAGAACAACAAAACAAAAAACTACTAGAAGACTACCACTTTTTGAAACAACAAAACACTGAACTCCAAGCTAAGCACAAAGCTGTCAACGAAGAGTACCAAGAAATCCAAAAAGCAGTCCAAAACAAAGACGACCATTTAAGAAGACTAGTGGGCGAACTCCAAAACTCACTGTCTGCAGCTATGCGACAACAAGAAAACTTAGAAAAAGACCTTGCCGACGCCCAGTTTTCCCATCACAACTTAACTGAAACCAACGAACGCCTTAAAAAAGACATCCAGGACTCAAAAGAAGCTTACACAAGCGCCGAAAACGAAATCCACGAACTCACTTCTAAAATCAAAGAAAAACAGTCCGAAGTAGCTATGCTTAATGAAAAGTTAGCCAAACACGGCGAAAACGAAGCTAAACTTTCAAGTAAGTTAATGCAGTACAAAACCGAGTTGGACGAAGCCGAGAACTTTTACCAGAAGTATGAAGTCACCAAAATTAACAACTTAATTAACCACCCTGCTACAATTACTTTGAAGCGAGACCACACTGGCGAGTTCATTTTGGAGGTTGAGGAAAAGCGTAACAAGCTTTTATACGGAATCAGGTCAATCGACAGTGTGTTTGTGCAGAGTGAAAAAAGGTTTTTGATAAGATACCTAGACGGAGACTCGATGGAGTTCGAAGTCCAGAACGCAGATGAAGTCGTTAAGAAAATAAGGAACTTCTTAATGCACGTCACAAAAGAGTAACTGTAGGCATATTGACCTAATAATAATCTATTTTAAATACGTTACATTAGTGGAGAACTCGGACAAGTAGAGACTTCGTCCTCCGAGCCCAGGTCACTGAGTTTTTTATAAACCAGTTCAAGACAACTTTCAGCAGCTTCAAAGTCCACGTTGTAGTGTTTTTCTACCATTTGTGTCCAGCCTTTCCTAAATTCAAAAAACTTGAATTTGTCAAGCACACACAAAATAGAGGCCAAAGCTACTGTAATGCACCCTTTGCTCATCAGCTTTGAGTCAGTCATGCACAGACTGGCGTAGGCTTCGGCGTGCATTGCTAATTTCGAAAAATCAAAAGAACTATCGCATGTATTCAAGAGTAAAAACTGGATGATTTCGCAAGGCGTGACCAAACTTAAAGTCCAATCCAACGCGTCAAGCATAAAAAGCTCTAAAGTCACTATAGCATCTAAAGAAAACTTCCCAGCACAGAGTTCATAAATCTGGTGGGGAAGGATTTCCCGCCCTTCTTCAAATTTCGAAGCAATGCTTAGGGCAGTTACGCCTACTAGTTGTAGAACAGACAAGCTGTTGAGTTGCTTCTTTCCTAGAAAAGAGTCTACGTAAGAACAAGCTAGCTGGGAAGTCTTGTTTGAAGTTCCAATTTCTGAACTTAAATCCAGGATGTAGTTCATTAGTTTCTCTCTGTGTTCTGAACAGAGACTTACTGAGTTATGTAACTCAAAGTATTTAAGTGACGGCCAAGACTAAATAGTATTTACCTGTGAAAAAAGGTGCTTTAGGTTCTCTAGTTTGTATGCCTCAGCAGAATGTTCCATTTCTATTAAACAATTTTTACAAGGTTAACTCAGTTCCATTCATAACTGTTATTTACACACATGTCGAATTCGATTTAATTATAAACAATTTGTTTGGGATTTAAGTTTTTTGTGGTTTTAGTTAGTTTAGTGCTCATTTTTACTACCAATAAAACCTTATTGGGTTTTTCTGAAGTTGTTTAATTGTCAACACAATAGATTCTGTAGATGTTTGCAGATTGTCATTTGCAAACTATAGCCATTTATAGCAACTCAAGCAACAACTAGTCTTTAACTAATTAATATTTATAAAACTGTCACCCTAATAAATGCAGTTTGGCACAGCTTTTAGTTCAAATTCTAAAAAACACTCAGAAGAAATAATACTCCACGAACCACTTAAGTACAACCTTAGAAGAGCCCAAAGAAGACCCTCAGTCACCAACAAACCAAGAAAAAACCCCACTTTTATAACGAAACATTCCCAGAAAAGACTCTCACCCAGCCTTTCCACTCCCAAGTCACAAAACCCTCCAGAACCCCAACCACGTCCTTCACAAATCCCCCAAAAAAGCTTAAACTTCACCACAAACTTGTGCCTTGACAAGATCTCCCGAGCAAAAGGAAGCCTGATCAGAGGGGCCAAAAGAAAGTCGTCGCAGAAAAGAACCCAAGAGTCAACACTAAGTGCGGTATCCCAAAGCTCAACTTGGGACTTAAGAAGCAGTTGCCAAGACACCCCCCAAAACAGAGTCCAAATAGCTTCCAAACTGCAACAAGAAGTTGAAAAGCGCAAAAAACTAGAACGGTCCTACAAAGACTTGCTTTGGAAGCACCAAAGCTCAACACAAAAAACAGACACAGCTGTAGGAACACATTGCAGCAACGAAGCACTTACTTGGATCCTGCAAGACCTAAAAGAAATTAAGTCCAGACTTTCGAACCTTGAAAGTTTCACATCTAAATTAGACCAAAAACTTAGAGTTAACATATAAATACTTTAAACCATTTATAATGCAGTCAGCTGTCGTGTATGCAAGACTTAAAAGTAAAAAAAACAACCTCAGGAAGCAAAGAAGCAAAACCTTTTCCCCAGCAAGAGTTTACCAGGTCAACCACTTTAGTTCTGATAACTCTGAAGAGCACCAAGACCCTGGACCGTATAACTACTCCGAAGGAACGGAACCAACCAACCAGACTCAAAGATCCCAAGCCAAAAAGACTAGCTGTTGTGCAGTGATGTAATTTTATAGTCTGTAGATCCACTAATAAAAATGTTAGCGAAAAGACTACTAAGGTACATACAAATTAAATCCACTCCAAACCCAGCGTGTCTCAAGTTCTTAACTGACGAACAGGTACTTTCTGAAGGCACTTGTGACTTTGCAGACCCTAAGTTTGCTTCTATTTCGCCACTGGCAGCTGAAATCTTCGAACTTCCTGGAGTTAACCGAGTGTTTTTTGCAAAGGACTATGTTTCAGTAACTAAGAACGAAGAAGTGCCCTGGGAAGCTTTGCAAGACACTATTTCGAGTGTCATAGAGCAGTACTTCACAGAAAAAAGACCTATTTTCACTGACGATGCTCCCCAAGAAGAAGACAACTACGACTCAGACAGCGAAGTTATCCAGATAATCAAAGAAATTCTGGAAGGCAGAGTTAGGCCCCACGTGCAAGAAGACGGAGGGGACATTAAGTTCCTTGGCTTCGACGAAGAAACAGGAGTTGTTTCTCTGGAACTCAGGGGCTCTTGTGTAGGGTGTCCTTCTTCAAGTGCTACTTTGAAGGACGGCATTGAAAAGATGATTATGTTTTATCTGCCTGAGGTCAAAGGCGTGAGAGCAGTAGATAATTAGTAAATATGAGCAACCTCTCGAATAAACTCAAGTCACTTAAGTTCATGACTAAGAACCCTGAAACTCCACAGGAAGCCAAACCCACGCTTGAAGAAAAGTGGACTCTTAAGCACATATACAAACCCAAAGTTCAGGAAGAAACTCAAGTTGCCGATGACCCTGTTCCTAGCAGAATTAGTTTTGGAGGCTTCAACCCTGCTTTCGAACTTAAAAAGCGCAAAAGAAAGAAGAAACAAGGCAAAGCTCCTGAGTTAAGGAAAAGAAAAACTAATTAACACTGTGTTTAACTAGAGTGAACTTTATGCTTTCAGAAACATCCAGTTGGACCAAGGCTAAACCTACTTCTGAAGCAGCTTCATAAAGAACTTCTTTGGCAGGGGAAAACCTGACTGTGTGATTAGCGAGTAAACAAGTTCCTTCAGGAGCTAGCGTTTTTTTAATTGTCTGAAGCAAAGGCTTAACTAAACTGTGGTCGTAACTAAGTAAAACTTACATAACATCACTGCCCAACACCAAATCATAAGTAGTCTGGCCTTCTCCCCAAACTAACTGGGCAGCTTCAGCATTCACGCCGTTTAGCTTTATGTTATCTTCTATCAAGGAAACAGCTTCAGGGTTTCCGTCTGTGATAGTTACTTGGGCTGAGTAGAACTTAGCAGCGTAGAGGCCAACTAGTCCTGTACCGGCTCCTAGTTCAAGCACTTTGGTGTTGGGCTGAACATACTTCCCCAGTGCTTCACACAAACACTCAGCTGAAGGCCACAGAGTCAAGTGGAGCTGGGAGTCTACTTGACCAGAGTCCCTTGGCTTCATCTTAAGTGCGACTCCTAGAACTTCTTCTTCTTCAAAGCAAAACTCCTCTGAGAAAAGAAACTCCATTTACTTAGAAACTAACTGGTCTAGTGGCTTCCCCGTTTTGTCTGAAGGCAGAAACAAACTTAGCACGAACCCCACCAAAGCCACTGCTCCCATTAACAAGAAAGGGTACTTCACGTCTATTTCGTTTAACAAAAATATCAGTATAGGCACTCCTATAGCACCGAACTTAGAAATCATGTTGTAAAAACCAACTGCTAAACTCCTAATTTCTGTTTCGTAAACTTCGTTAGTGTAGGCGTAGAGTGTGTTAAACACTATCAGTCCAAAAGCAGTGAGTCCTGCCACACAAACGTAAAAACCACCTGTTTCTATAAGCAAAAGTGCCAGTCCTTCAAAGACTACCAACATAAAGCACGACAACAAAATAGTGCCTTTTCTGCCCAGTGGAGCCCAGTCTATCATCCAGCCGTTCAAAAACTGAACAGGGAACTGAATTCCCGAAGCAATGGCCCACCCCAACAACACGTCTGAAGCTGAGCCCCCGAAAGAAAGAGTTTCGGGAAGGATAATTAAAAACCCGTAAAAAACTATAATGCAGGCCATCCACATAAACACCAGAATCAGCGACTTCCTAAAGTTTTCTTCATTCCACAAAATGGGGAGTTTCTCCATTCCAGATTTGTGGGTTGAAAGCATGAGTCCGTGCAAAGAGTCTTTTTCTTGAGAACTCAAAGGTTCTTTTTTGTTAATTTGCGCTAAAAAGTCAAGTGTCTCGATGCTTTTAGAAATGAACCCTCTTTTGAGCAGGAAAAGCGGACTTTCTTTTAAGAAAGCAAAAATCAGAACCACTGAGGTGAAAACAGGCACTCCTACAATAGGAATTACGAACCTCCAAGAGTCAGAGTCCAGGTCTGGCATAACCAAGTAAAGAGTCCCTACTACCATGAGTTCCCCCAACACAAAAAAGGACATCAAAGTAATTGTGAAGGACCCTCTGTGCTTTGCTGGACACACTTCTGTTCCGTAACCTACAAACACAGGTATCATCACTCCCAAGCCAAACCCCACCAAGAACCTGCAGGATATAAATGTAAAGTACTCCGGCATAAATGGGGAGACCAAGTAAGAAGCTGCTATTGAAAGAGTTCCTAACCTGACCATAACTAAGCGTCCTATGTCGTCAGCGTAGAGACTAGAAACTATGATCCCTAGTAGTTTTCCTGAAAAAATAAAAGTAGCGTGCAGTGAAGCCACTGAAGAAGACAAGTTCCAAGTTTCCATGAAAACGTAACTTAGCAAGGATATAAAAGCCATTTCAGCACCTTCAGCAAACATCCCTCCCAAGCCTACAGCTGCTAGTATTAAGAACTGGTACTTGCCAAAACCAATTCTACCTATGATCTCTTCGTAAGGATTTTTAATAAGTGGCTTGATCTCACCCTCTTTGGACATTATGCGTTTTTAACTTATTAGCTATAGGAACTCATCCATTTTGGAGTAAACGTGTTTTAGCTTTGAAAAGACTTTTTGGGAACAAGAGGTTTTCAGAGCAGTTTTCACAGTCCTTTTAATTTCTTTTTTGCCGTTTGGGTAGTTGTGGTTTTTGGGAAGGGGTACTTTTTTTCGTTGCAGTTTGTGAACGTCTTTTAGGTTTCCATAAACTCCAGTGAAGTTTCTGAAGAACTTGGGGCTNTCAACTTCCCAACTGTTTCTGGGTTTCTTAGACTCTGTGTAGAGTGTTCTAGTTTCTACTTGCACTGTAGATTTGGGAACTAGTTCTCTGTTTAAGCTCTTTTTTTCTTGTTTCATGAGTTTGCTGATGTAGTTGGGCTTTTTAGTAAGCTTTATAATTCCTTGGCTCTTAGCTCTGGAGTGGTTCTGTCGGTAAATGGTTTCTTCTATAACTTCAGAAATTGCCAGTCTTGCTCTTGAAATGAACTGGAACATCTTAGTTACTTCTTCTAGTGCAAAAGGTTTCCTTGAGTTTTGCTTTGCAAGTGTTTTGTAAACAGCAAAGGCACCCTTGAAAGCTTCAGCCTACATAGAAAGTACAGCTTGGGCTAGTGCTGTTTTGTTTGTGTGGAAACTTTCCACTTCGTCTGTTACTGGGTTGTAGTCTTTGAGTGCAGGGAAGTCTTTAATTTCTAAAAACTGGGGCGAATTAGAGTACTCTACTTAGAACTTACCGAACAAAATACACTTAAAGATTTCTCTTAAAAGTCCCAGAAGCTCTTCTAGCTTCCCGTTGAAAACTTGAAGTTCAGAGAGCTTAAGTGCTTCTAAACTTAAAATTTTAGTTTCTTTTTGGAAGTCTTTATTAAGCTCCTTTAGCTTTTCAAACAGTAGTTTAAGTTCGTCTTCTAAAATATAAACTTGGAAGTGTTGGTCAAGCAATAGAGGAGTTGGGTACTTCAAGTAAGGAAATGCGTTTAGCAAGTTGGAGGACTTGTGCAATTTAATTCTGAAGACTTGGACTCTGCAACCGTACAACTTCGAGTTCCTAGTAGAGAAGTAAGTAGTTTCTGTAGTGAAAGTCCTAATGGGAGCTCTGAAGTAAAGGTATGCACTGTGGTGGTTAGTCCCCATAGGTATCTTTTTAACCAGCAAGTCTTTTTTGTTGAACGAACCAGAACTTATAGTCATGAATTCCATTAAATTATTAAAGACAGTCAATAAAACCTTGCATAGTTTCAAACAAAGGCAGCCCAGCAACTGACTCAATGTTATTGTGACCTGCTGCTTCTACGTAGTATGCTAGTTTCTTGGTGCTTTTGCAGTTCTTAAACAAGTCTTTTGCATGCTGTATAGGAACGATCTCGTCTCTTGTGCCGTGAATTATTAGTAAAGGGCACCTGATTCTTTTAATTCTGTCTATGTTGGGAAACATGTCCCCTGGAAGAGTGAACCTGAACTCCAAAATCACCCTATACACCGAAGTAAGCGGTGTCTGGAGTATAAGGCCTCCTATTTCAGGGTACTTCTCAGCAATGTAGCAACTAGGTCCTGAACCCAGGGACCTTCCGTAAAGCACTATCTTTTGTAGAGGAATCTTGCAGCACTCCGTTAGGAACCACATTGCTGCTTCGACGTCTGAGTAAACAAACTGCTCTGAAGGGGAGTTTTGGGAGTCCCCGTAGCCTGTGTACTCGTACAGCATAACGTTAACTCGGACTCTGTGGACAAAAACTCTTTGAACCCAGTCCTCAACACGCGAAATGTCCTCTGCGTTTCCATGCGACATGAGTATAGTGTATTCCCTTCCCAAGTTGAAAAACCGAGCTGGAATTTGGTTGTTTTTAGAAGTCCTTAAGTACAAGGTAGCAGGCTGGCCTCTGGATTTTGGGGGAGGGGGTTGGAAGACTATGTTTGAGCAAGAACATCCCATGATGGAATAGATAATCCATAAATGGAACCGAGTTTCGATTTTCCTTTCCCGCCATACCAAGTCCAAACACAGTTCATGCTAAGTTTATATCAAGCACTACAGAGTTACAAAGCTGGAGTATTTGAAAGTCCTACTGGCACGGGCAAGTCCCTTTCTATTATTTGCTCTTGTTTTAAGTGGCTTAGAGAACAACAACAAACCCCTACTCCTGATTCTCCTCCCCAACAGCAAAGCTTCTACAACGAACCAGCAGAACAACCCCTTAAGTCTAGAAAGAAAGCACAAGGGGACTCTGCAAGGTTTTCTGTTTCTAACTCTTGGTTAGCGCCTAATCAGTCTTCCAACCCAGACTTTGACTCTAGCCAAGCAGCCCAGAAACCCCTACGCATTCTTTATGTAAGCAGAACACACACCCAACTCGACCAATTCGTTCAGGAGATTAAAAGAACTAAGTGGGGAAATGGTCCAGACCAAATCAGAGCAGTTCGTTTAGCTTCACGGTCGCATTTGTGTATTAACGAACACCTAAGTAACTTAAAGTCCAAACAAGCCCTGGACATTAAGTGCAAAGAGATAATTGACCCAGAAAACCACCAAAAAGAATGCGTATACTACAGCAATCAACTTTCAGCCAGACAGAAAATAATGCAGGAAGTATGCGACATTGAGGACTTAGTTAGAGTAGGCAAAGAATTAAATGCGTGTCCCTACTTCGGAAGCAGAAGTGCTATGAGCGAAGCTGAAGTAATCATAGCTCCTTACTCTTCTGTTCTTAACGAAAGAACCCGCGAAAACATTGGACTTGACCTAGAAAATACCTGTGTAGTTATTGACGAGGCCCACAACTTAGTAGAAGCCATTTGCAGTGCTTACTCAGCAGAGATTGATATGGACAGTGTAATTGCTGCAAACTCGCTTGTAAACGAGTACTACGAAATGTACACGAACATTTTAATTCCCAGAACTGGAATGTACCTTAAACAAATCATTGAAGTAACCCACAAACTCTCCAAGTTCATGAATAGCTGCCAAATGTCAGGTTCATTAGAGGTCCAAGATTTGCTAAAGGACCAAGACCTCCTCAGGTACAACTTGTTTGAAATCTACGGGTGGGTTGAAGAGTTCAAGTTAATTTCTAAACTGTATGGTTTCCGAGCAAGGCCCAGTGCTGCCAGTGACTCTTTGAAATTGCTTAACTCAATCGAATTTATGTTAGCTTTGAGCAAGGACCAAAGCGACGGCAAAGTAATAGTTGAAGTGCACCAACCAGAAAAAAAAGCTTTTAGTAAAAGTTCTTGTTTTTTCCAGAAACCCAAAAAGTTCCAAGAACAGCCAAAAAAAGTTAACCTGAGGTACCTGCTTCTAGACCCCGTAAGGCCTTTCCGGAAGATACTCGACTCTTCAAGGTGCGTAGTGCTCGCTGGAGGAACTATGGAACCTAGGAACGAATTCAAATCTTTGTTTGCACACTTAAACCCTTCTGAGGTGATTCACTTTAGTTGCGGACATGTTATTCCTAGTGACCACCTACTGTTGGCTACAGTTTGGGGAGGAAACAAAGGGCCCTTTAGGTTTACTTACGAAAACAGAAACAACGAGTCGATGCTTGGAGACTTGGTTTCGGTACTAGACGACTTGTGCGGAGTGGTTCCTAACGGGATAGTGTGTTTTGTTCCCTCTTACCAGTTTCTGCAGAAACTCGAAACCCACTTAAACTCTTCAAGGTACTCTGAAGAAATCAGACGCAAAAAAAGCATATTCTTTGACGATAGAGAAAACAACGTGCTAGAAGAGTATTCCCAACAAGCAAAGCAAAGGGGCGCTTTGCTGTTTGCAGTGGTGAGGGGCAAACTAAGTGAAGGAATCAACTTCAGTGACGAACTTGGTAGGTGTGTAGTTATGGTGGGGCTGCCTTACTTAAGCAGGCATGAAATTGAAATTCGCGAAAAAATGGAGTACTTAGACAACAAAGGCGGAGGCTTCAAAGGAAGGGACTACTACGAAGGTGCCTGTCACAAAGCCATCAACCAGTCCATTGGAAGGTCCATAAGGCATCACAAAGACTACTCTGTGATAGTACTTATTGACTCCAGACACGAATCGTCCATCAGGAACCGACCTCTGTGGATGCAGAAAAGAACTGAGAACTTCCGAGCTCCTGCAGAGTTAGTTTCTTCAGTTAGATGTTTCTTTAATAAAAAGTTTAGTTAACAGGCTTTTCTTCTAAGTAAGGTCTAAAGACCAACATAAGGAATGAAGGAACTATTGCTACAACGCCAATTAAACCCCAGAGTGCCCAGCACTCCCTTTCTCCGTCTTCAGGACAGTACTTCGATAAAAGCGCTCCCGCCATGATCCCTGTGACTACAGTGCTTACGTGCAAAGGCGCAGCTGCTAAGGACAAAAAAACTCCTTCTTTGCCTTCCTTTGCAACTTGGAGAGTGTAGTCTGCAAGTCTTGGAGAAGTAATGCCTTCGCCCACTGAAACCACTACTATAAATGCTGCTACAGTCCAGTAAGACGCTCCAAACAACAAAGGAATCACTGATAAACTTGAAACAAAAGACCCCAGCACCAGCAACGAGTAGTGCGTGAAGAAGTAAATGAGGTAAGTAGTTGCTGGAATCGAAACTAAAATAGTAATGTTGGCCAAGGCTTGCATGTACCCAAAGTGAGCGTCTTCTTCAATGTCTCTGTACATGTAAATAGGCAAAGTAACGTCAGCGTGCTTCTGCACTGACTTAACTATAACAAAAAGCATAGCCAACCCCATAAACTTCCAAAAAGTTTTGCTTTCCAAAACTTCTTTAGTGTGCTCCCACATAGAAAAGTCAGTTTCTAAGTCTGAGTCTTGCCTCAATAGAAACACCAAACCAATAAACACAGTCATTATTCCTACGTCTATCAAAAACAGCAACACAAAGGTCGACTCTTCTGTTCCGTTGAGCGAAATCACTAAGTCAACCGTAAGTCCAGAGAGTGCTGCCCCTGTGTAGTAAGCCATGTAGAAAAAGGAGAACCCCAAACTCCTAGAAGTAGCTTCTGTGTACCTCTTCACTGCCAACTTAGTTGTTGGGAAGAAAATACACACTATTATAGGTAGAAACAAAATGATTGCAACCAGTTTAACAGCCACTAATGGCACCACGAGCAGCACCACAAAGTTGGCAATCATTAAAATTCCACAAGTGAAGAGGTTGGTCCTTGTGTGGAACCTGTCTGCAAAGTATCCTAGTAAGAAAGAAAACACCAAAGCCAGTAGTCCAAAAACCACAAACAACAACCCAGTTACCATGTCTGGTAAGTCCAGTACTTCTGAAAGATAAATACTTAAAGGAATCAAAAACAAACTTATTGCGTATTGACTCAAAAAAATCATCAAAAGCACAATCCAGTACTCGCGAGGCGAACTAGACAGTTCACTGAAGCTAGACCTGAACCTCTGGAAACTAGACTCTGTGTTGTTTTCTCTGTTAAGTAAAGATTTGTCCTCTGCAAAAGTGTCTTCTTCCATTTATAACACCTATCATGTCAAAAGCCTTACTCAAAAAGTTACTGCCATCCAAAGAACCCCAAGCTCCTTTGAAGCGGAAACACAACTTCTGGGAAATCTACACAGAGAAAATCCAAGAAGACATTGACAACCGTCTGCTAAGGAAACAAAAACCCAAACACTCTCAAAAACCACAAAAAGCCAAAGCCAAAACAGACAAACTCAACCACGAAGAACTCACCCCAGAAGAAAGGTACAGGAGGAACCTAGAAATCCTTGCCAAGCGGATAAAGCACCCTTCTAATAACATTAAAATAGAGTACATCTAATGGTGGAAGTCCAAGAAAACATCCAAGAAAGAATAGAAAAAGCCTACAAAGAAATACACGAACTCCAAGCAACTGAAAAGAAGTCCAACGTGATGATCCTTTTCAAGGACAAAGAAATCTGCAGCCTCAAAGACCAACTCCAAGAACTAGAACAACAAATCAAACTAAACAAGTCCACTTACGCCAAAAGCAACGTCCAAACTGCACTCATCCATCCCCTCATCAACGAAGAGTTCGAAAACATCAGAACCGAAATACTTGACCTGAACGACAAAGTCTCAGTGCTCCAAATGGACAACTACTTTAAAAAACACGGAGACAACAACCCACCCTCTGAACTCAACCGACTCATCAAGTTCCTTGAAAAAGAAAGCAGTGAACTCAGCAACGAAATCAGCGAAAGCAAAATAGAAACCCTGAAAACAGAAAACGAGAAACACAAAGCACACATTAAAGAGCTTCAAACTAAACTTAAAGAAAATGCTGCACTCATCAATCACTACGAACAAGACATAGACCAAGTGCAAGACGCTGTTTTGGACTTCCAGAACAAAATCAAAGAAGCCGAAACTGAACTAGAAAACTTGAGGAAAGAAGAGTCTAAGTCGAGAAGAAGGAACTAATAATAAATGGAAAGAACCAAAACTGTAGTTAAAAAAGGAGTAGTCTACGGAAGCATGAGCTTCTACCAAGGAAAAAAGGCAGACGAACACAACTCTCACAAGTGGGCTTGTTACGTAAGAGGCTCTGACGACGAAGACATAAGCACTTACGTCAAAAAAGTAGTTTTCCAACTCCACCCTAGTTTTTCCAACCCCACTCGTAGTATAGAAAAACCTCCTTTTGAAATACACGAAACAGGCTGGGGCGAGTTTGAAATAGTTATTCAACTGCACTTCTACGACCCCCGCGAAAAACGACTGGACATTCCTCACTTACTCCAGTTATACCCTAAACAGCCAGGGTCTTCCCAGTCAACTAAAAAACCCGTAGTTTCAGAACACTACGATGAAATCATCTTCACTGACCCTTACCCCGAGTTCTACCAAAGACTCACTGCTGGCGAAGGCACTCCTCCTGACACACAACTCCTCGAAAGTTCTTTCCACCAAGAACTCAAGCTCCACTACTCAAACCACAGCGACTCAACAATGCTTAAAATGCTGGAGGACGCCTACAGCTTCATTAAGCAAGAAGCCAACGAAATGAGGGACAAACTCCGAAAAGCTGACTTAGAAATACAAAACTCAAGAAGTGAATTAAGAGAAGAAGAAAAAAAAGCAAGAGAAGGTTAATTAATTTCGTTAAAGATGGGTTCGATGTGCTCAGAAGAACTTTTAAACTGTAAAGAAATGACTACCGACAAAAACTCTCTGACCCAGGGAGACTTTGGAAGTTCTGAGTCCCAAACCAAACAACTTGCAGAGATTGACTTTTTGCTGAACCTTGCAGAGCAAAGAGTCGACTCAAAACAACCCTGTAAAAAAGATGTGTTTGTAGTAAGTACTCCTAAGTGCAGTGTCATGAAAAGACAAGAGTTCCCTAACTACAGAAACCCAAGAGTTAAGTCTAGAAACTTAAGGTAAATAGTTACTTAACCGCACACACTTGCCCAACTCCTTAAAGTAAGTTTTGCACTCCTGAGTCTTGTTTTCAGAGTTCTCAATACAGGCTTCTAAGGACTTGTACTGCTCAGGACACTTCCCAACTAGCTTCTGAAGACCAGACTCCATACTTTACAAGTCGCGTTGGACATATTGACGAACTAATGTTTCTTAACAGCTAGATTCCTTATAAAAATGCAACGCGCCAAACAAAGAAGGTCGCAAACCCTCACAGTAAACTTCAACACAAACAACTTCAAACACCCAACGAAGCCAGTAAGTGCATTCAAGGTTTTTGCAATCAACAAAAGGAAAGAGTCTTTTCTTTCCTTAGAAGAGTGCAAGCCCCTCTGGAAGTCGCTTCCCAAAGACCAAAAAACTCCTTGTGAAGCAGTTTCCAAAACCCTTAACTCGCAGTACAACAAACTAGTTCTTCTTTCTAAACAAAAAGTGGCTTTGGAGCAAAAACTACAAGAAGTCCAGGAAGCCCTAGACTCTGTCCAAACCAGTTACTCCACTGCCAGGGACTTCTATAGCACTGAAGCTCGGAAGTACAAAAGTGCCTTTGCTTTTTATATCCGTGAAACCCACAAAAAGTACTCAGGAAGCTCTCGCAAAGAAAAGTTCAACAAGATCTTTGGTGACTGGACTCAAATGACTGAAACCCAAAAAGCTCCTTACTTCAAAAAGGCTGCTAGAAGAAACCTTAATTAAGTTTAGTTTAACACAACAAATAGCACCAAAGTAACTGACACTGCTATAAGCATGCAGCACATTAAAGCTATGTAGTTCTTGTACTTAAACTTTGCAGAGGCCAACTTAGAGTTTACTTGGTCTATCTCTTGCTTGACCTCTTTAAACGAACGTCCTGTTTCAGGTGGGTGCAAAGGCGGGTCTCTGTTGGGGGGATCTCTTCCTCTACCTACAGGCGAGTTTTCAGCTCCTTCTATCAGTAAGAGACTTCCTTCTATTTCAACTCTGGCTACTTCCAAGTCTGCGTTTTTGACACTGAAAAGGGGAAACCACTCCTTCGGAAGCACTTGTTTGCTCAGCAGTCTCTGTGCTTCCCAGTAAACGTCACTTAAGTCTATGTGGAGAACTCCTATAGGGTTTTCTGGCTCTAAAAGTTCTAAGGTTAAAAGGGGGTCTGGGCAAGGAAGCTGGAGTTGAAACTTGAACCTCCAGTTAAACTCTGCAGACTCTAAAGCATCTGTGTGGGTGTCTGTGACTTCTTCAAGTGGCTCTCCGTATTTGTCCAGAATCACTCCTTTTACCCTTAAGTCTGCTTTTTTGTGGTTGATTTCCTGGAGTCTCCAGACCACTATTCTTAGTTCAAATGTTTTCTGCGAAAAGTCTGGCAAGGACTCCTGTTGAGTTGTTTCGGCTTCTTCTGGGTCAAGCAACTCAACCCACAAGTACAAGTATCCCTCTTCACCAGTTTCTGTGCTTATAGTTCTTTTTTCAATAGGAATTTCACTTAGTCCTGAAGCTTTTAAACTTTGGTACTGTTTGTTGTGCCACCTGGACTCAATGTTTATTTCATTGGAGCCTATGAGTTGGTCTTCTCCAGAGTCTACTACTTTGTTCCAAAAGTTTATTTTCAAAAAGCAGTCGTTGGGCAGCTTGGCTTCATGTTTGAAACAAGAGTTTATCTCAGAACTCTCGTACACCTGCGACTCTACTTGAGTATTTTGCGAAGTAACTGTTAAGTAGTACCTGCAGTTTTCAGCGTTGAGTACTGAAAGCTTTTCTACTCTTAAAATGTTCAGTTTGACTGTTATGTTTTCAGTATAGCTTCTTTTGATTTCTTCTAGCAACTCACCTCCACCCTTATAAACAACCTTCATGCTGCAGTTAATCAGCCCTGCTTCTATAAGGTTCCCGTTCTCCAGAAGTCTTTTGAGTGCAAAAGTTTCAAAAGGCACTCCCCAGTTGTACTCTTCTTCAAAGCTCCTGTCAAGTTGGCGCCTTGAAAAAGCTTTGCTTGAAAACCCTGGCCACTTTAAGGTCTTTAGTTCTGAAGAGCTTTCTTCTGATTCTCCGCCAATGTTTATAATGCTTTGGTTAGTTGTGTAGTTTCCGTTAAGAACCCTGTCAACGCAGTCTTTTGAAAAGCTCTGTTCAAGCACTTTGGGAGCACCTTGAGCAAATAAGTAGTTCTGGACTTCACTGGTTTGGCTAACCCAAGGGTAGTAGTTTCCTAAGTTAACAGAAACTGCCCCCACAAACTTGTTTTGAACCATGCCTTTTTCAAAAACCTTAATTACAGCACATGGACTGTACAGGGGCTCCTCCAAAACACTCAAGTCTACTTCTAAGACTTCAAGAAAGTTATGACTACTGGACTCCTCGCTTCCATAGTGGTACCCTACTTTAGTGTCCACCACTGAGTTGCCTGCACTTACTCTTACAAAAGGATTCTTCACTGAGACAAGTCCAAACTTATTGATTTTCCTTGTACCTATAATAAGTACTCTCAGCTTGCAGTTAATAAGTTTGTGCTTTGGAAAGTTGAACTGGGGAATCTTGTGCACTCTAGACTTCAAAGGAAAGTTCAAAAAGGAAACCAGCACCCTAGGTTTGATTCTGGAGTTCGAGTTAAGTTGCACCCAGTCAGGCCTGTCAAAGTCCTCAGCTACCCTCAGAGCTTCCAAAGAGCATTCGAAGTGTCCCAAGAGTTCGTCTTGCTTCGGAAAAGAATTGTAGTTCCACAAATCCATAGCTAAGCAAGTGCACTCTTTTAAGTTGCTTGGCAAGTCAATTCTCCAAGCTAACATTTCGTTCCACTGGGGATTTAAACTTTCGTATATAGTTTGAGTAGCTTTGCACACTCCGTTCACTGAAAAAGTCAAGTAGGGGTCAGAAAGGCCTCCTATGTCTGAGATCTGGATGTTTTGGGCCTGGTAAACCAAAACCCTTACTTCAAAAGGTTTGTAGCTTATTTGGTGCATTTCAGGCCGGAAGTACCTCAACTTGCCTATAACCGACATGTTGAGTCTGAACAGCCCAGACCCAATGAGTTGCTTTTTAGAGTCCTCTTGTGCAGGGTCCATAAACTTAGTGAACTGCCTCCACTCTGGCTTTTGTGGAAAATGCTCCAACAAACTTACTGCAGAGTACTCTATAAATCCCAAAAGACAGTCAACTGAGTTTTTAGTGCAGTAAACCTTTAAAAGTACTTTGGGGACTTGGTAAGGGTCCTCAGGGAGTTCTAGCATCCACTCAGGGAGTTTTGCGTACTTCCCCCACAACCACCTGTAGTTACTTCCTTGCATGTAAGTAGTGCTGAATTTGCACCAGCCAATTTGGATTTCTAGTTTTAAGTCTTCTTTAGTTTGGAACCCAGCAAGTTCATGCAACTCCATCCAGACCAAGTAGTTTTTAGAAGGGGGCTCGTTTGCGTCAGTGCATTCTTGAGAACTGTGCAGGGGTTCAGAGGTCTTGACCAAGCACGCTGAAACAAGTATTCTTCCTGCATAAATTTCTTTAGACTCCCCAGTGTACAAGTTTAGCCACTGGGGTTGTGTGTGAACCTTTTTAAGTTCTAAGTGGTTGATTCTAGTTGTGTCTAGAAGTTGGTCTTCAGAGTACCTTTGAGAAAAGTAAACCTTTATAGAGACTTCTTTTGCCATGCTGGGTTTGAAAAAGGGAATAAGCAGTTGTTCGTTCCAAACGGGACTAAAAGAGTTCCTTGAAGTTTTAGTTCTACTGGTGAAGTCGCCAAGTGTAGCTGTTAAGTATATATTGCACTCCATCTGCATAAATATTTTCTGCACTTGGCCTTTGTAAACATTGAGTTTTAACTGGTAAGGTTGGAAGTTGTTAACTCCTAGAATTGAGTTGTTTTCTTCCAAAAACAAACTTTTAGAAAAGGTTTCGCCTTGTTTAAAGACTCCCACTGAAAGCTTAACAAGTCCTGCTATACTTTGTTTCCTTGTTAAGGCGCACCACTGGTCTTTGATTTGGTGGCCAATTGCACTGTAAACTTCTTTAATACTTAGTTTGAACTTCCCAGTACCAACCACTGCCACTTGGATGCACTCTTCAGAGTACTGCTCAAAAGACATTCCTAAGTTCTCGAAAGCAATAGTTTCGCAGATGAACCCTGAAGAACCCTTGAAGTGCTTGGTCCTAGCACTTTTTTTGAGGCACTTAACAGTGAACCTAAAACCTCTTTCACGGGCTAAGTCTCTAAACTCAAGCAAGTTAACTACTACTCTAAAACTTAAGTTCCGCTCCATTATGTTAAGTGATTATTGTTGAAATAGTGGAGTAAATTCCCATCAAGCCAAGCACTACACTTAAAAACCCAGCACTTACTAGCTTTGCTTTGCTGTTTTCAAGCTTGAAGTAAAGAATTCCCGGAATCACAAAAGCTATTGGAACTATCAAAAAGCCTCCTAAGAAGCTGAAGTACTTTATAGCGTTAGGCACCACCACTGCAATGAACGTTGAAGCGTAAAGGGATACATAAGTCACTCCGTAGTACAAGACGTAGTTTCTTTCAGACTCTGTACCAGACACTAACTGCTCTACGTTGTTCCTGAGTGGAGTCATTTTGAGAGGAACCGCTGCAATTAGAGTGAAACCTATCAAGAGCTCAGCAACTATCATGTACCAGTCTGTGCCCCACAAGTACTCCCTTTCTGTAATTAAGTTGGGAGTGTTAGTTCCTAAGGCCAAGTACCCTGCAGTTCCCATCACTATGTAAAGCAACACACTCAAACCCACTGCTCTGTCTATGACTTTTGTCATTTTCTGGTAACTCTTGTTGGATAACTCTCCGTAAATAATCGAAAGTCCTAGTATACCATCAAACGCAAACACACAAATGGTGAACGAGTTAATTAAACTCAGGTCTGTTTTTATGTAGGAGATTTCAACTTCAGAGGCAACTAGGTAAGAAGGAAGCTGGACAATCAAAACAACAATGATGTAAAACAAGGCAATTAAGCAAATAGACGAAGCGTACCTTAGAGCTGTCATCTTTTCAGGAATAGTTAAAGGAGTCAGCACAAGCAAACTTACAACTAACAGCAAAGTAATTCTGGCAGTTTCGTAACTCAAGCCTATGTACTGGATGAAACCCCCTGCCTGCAGCACGTCTAGAATAAACCCAGCAGCCAAGACCTGGTACACACACAGAACTCCAAAGGAGAACCCAATGAAACACAACTCTATAGTTCTGCGGCCACCCTCGCCTAGGAGCTTCTTAACAGTGCCTGAGTAGTTGTACACTTGGGTTTGGTCGTGTGCTTTAATCAGCACCCTGTAGTAAAAAGCAAAGATCACTGCGCCCAGCAAAAGCATCACTATTCCCCCAATAAGCCCTGTTTTACTGAAGACGTACGGAATTGAAAGAAGTCCCGCCCCCATTGAGTTTGCACAAAGTGTAAGGATCGAAGACCTAACTGACCCTGGCTCTAAGTAACTCCACTTAGACTCCTTTCCAAGTAGTGACTCTTTCATTTCCTCGCTTGATCGCATCATATTATTATTAATTCATTACTGCCTCAAATGACGAGTACACTCCTAAAATTTGGAGTCCCAAACACAGAACTCCTGTGAGTAAAATCTTCCAAGGTTTAGTTTCTATTTTGCACAGAAGTAGCCAGGGAACTACAGTGACTAAGAACAGCACAAGGGTTCCTACTAAAATGCTAATGCACTTCGTTATGTCTTCCGAAAAAACCGAAATGATTGTTGAAATAGCTATGGTTAGAGTTACCATAGGGCAGTAAAACCTTTCTAGTGACTCAAAAGCAAACTGGGCTGCTTCTAGCATGTTTAGGATTCTCAATGGTAAGGTTCCTAGCAAACTCAGCAGCAACATTGAGTTAGCCACCATCATGCACCAATCAGTTCCCCAGTAGTAAGGTCTGTTAGTAATTACTTGAGGAGTTTGACTCCCTAGAGCAAAGTAACCCGCAACCGAAACAACTATGTATAAAGTCAAGTTTATACTTGTGCTGTAAGTAACTACTTTTTTAATTCTTTTAGTACTTCTTTTTTGCAACTCAGAGTAAATGATCGGAAAAGCTGTTCCGGAGTCAAATGCGTAAACTACCAAAGTGAAGCCCAACAAGGGGCTTGGACCTAAAAGACTTGGCTCAACTAAGTTGTAAGCCGAGTAGCTTGGCAGTTGAACTACTAGTATAAGGGCCAGCAGACCCACAAAAAAGTTGAACACAGAACACAGGTACTTTAAAACTCCTACCTGCATAAAAAGAACCATGGGAAACACCACCAAGATATTGCTTGCTATCAATAATGGTACCTTTATACCATGCAAGCCCAGTAACTGCTCCAGAATTCCCATGATGCAATTAATTAAAACCATCTGCGTTACACAGATCATTCCAAAACGCAGCAAAAGCAAAAACACTTCTACTGTCTTTCTCCAGTTCACCCCCAAAAGGAGTTGCACAACTCCTGTGAAACTATAGACTCTAGTCACTTCATGTGCCATAACCAAGACTCTGTAGTGCATAGCGTAAATTAAGCCCACAAGTACTAGCACAAACAAACCTGGCAGTAAACCCGCCAATTTAAAAGCGAAAGGAAGAGTCAAAAAACCCGGACCCAAAGTGCTACTGCAGAGAGTTAAAACAGACCCTCTAAGTGAGCTTTGCGCAAAAGGCTTAAAGGTGTCCATGAAGAGCCCGGGCTGAGTAAGACTTTCTCTGAGAAAGTCCTTTTCGGGTTCAAGGCTTTCCTTTACAATCAAATAACCATCCATTTTTTGTTTTTAAGAATTTGGTCCAATGTCAAGAAGTTAAATCCTATTATTTAAACGAGCTGCCCTGTTGAGTTTTCTTTCCTAAAACTCAAGACTCCGGAGTTTTAAATAAATTAATGTTTTCAGTGCAAGTAGGCGTCAGAATCAGACCTCCTCTGGAAAATGAAATTTCTTCAGAAACAACCATCAAGGCTACCAAGAACAGCGTNCAAATAATAGACACCCAAAAAACCCTTGANTCCAGTTTCCACAGAGTTTTTGACGAATCCTCCTCCCAAGAGTCTGTGTACTCTTTTTTAAAGCAGTCAATTGGCAGGCTAGGCGAAGGCTTCAGTTTGACTGTACTTGCATACGGACAAACTGGCTCAGGAAAGACCTACACGATGTTTGGCCCGCAGTGGAACAGACAAGTTCCTGACATTTCTTTGTTTGGGGTAGTTCCTAGGTGTGTTGAAGAAGTTTTTTTGGTTTTGTCGGACTTCACTATCAGCTGCAGTGTGCTCCAGCTGTACAACGAAAACATCTACGACTTGCTGGAAGACCCCAAAAGAGAAAGACCTCTCAAACTCCGCAATCACAAAGATGGAGTCTATGTGGAAGGAGCCTCTGAGTATGTAGTTAGCAGTGCCAAAGACTGCATTGACCTAGTTCACAAAGGAGAGTCCAACAGAGCTGTTAGGAACACTCGGTTTAACCCAGTTAGTTCGCGCTCCCACTTAGTTTTCAGCATAACGTTTGAATCAGACTTAGTGAACCAAAAAGGCAACTTGATTAAAGGCAAAGTCCACCTTTGTGACTTAGCTGGCAGTGAAAGACTTGATAAAACAGGATCAATGGGGACAGGTCACATTCTAGAGTGCAACAGTATAAACTTGTCCTTGACCACTCTGGGTTTGATAATCAAGAACTTAGCTTCTAAGAAAAAACAACACATTCCCTACAGGAACTCGAAACTCACACACTTGCTAAGGGACCACCTAGGGATGTTTACACCTACTTACTTACTAGCAACAGTCTCCCCGAGTGCCAGTAACATTTATGAAACTATTAAAACGGTTAAGTTTGCTAGTTTGGCAAAAAACATAGCAGTCCAGCCCAGAACCACCCAAATATCTGCCAACGACCCCCACATGATAGAGAAACTCCAAAAAGAAGTTAAGTACCTAAGGGAACTTCTGTACATGCGGAACTCAGGGATGGGGACTTACCAAGAACTCCAACAAAAACTGTTGAACTTGCAAGAAGAAAACCAAAAACTCAAACAAGCTTGGAAACTCTCAGAACTCGAAACTCTCAAAAAGCAAAACAAACAACTCAGAATTGAACTCCAAAAACTCCAAACTCCTAGAGTTCCTGAAGCTCCCGAAAGTCCAGAAACAACTCCGAAAGTCCAAGTAAGGATCCGCACTAGAAAAAACACCCTGGAGAAAAGGTCAGTTTCAGTGTTTAAAGCAAAAGAAGAAGTTCAGTCCCAAAAACTCAGAACTCTCGAACAACTAGAAAACTTCAAAACACAAAAAGTCAAACAAGCCATTAAAAACTGGCAAAAAGAAAAAAAGAAAGAAAAGTTACTTATGCGTAAAACCCAAATGATCCAGTTCAGACAGTTTTCTGAATTCAGTGCTAAGTGCAAAGATGAACTCCACAGAGCCAAGTCAAGTCTCATCAAAGCAGAACAAGCCAAAACCAGAGCTATCCTTGACCTCAAAAAACTAAGAGACAAAATAGGCCCAGTTAAAAGAAACCTAACTCCTATTTAAAATATTAAATTCTTTTCTTGTATTTGGAATCTTTCAAATATCCGATTTCTGTAGTAAAGGTAAATCGAAATCATCACAAGCACCAAAGCACAAATGAACTCAAAAGTGCAGTTGAAGTCGAAGTACAACACACTGATTATGGTAGTCACTAGCATAGCTACTGTAAGTGAGATCACATACACTATGTTGTCTAAAAATTTGAAAATGAACGACAAACTCACTCCCATTGCCGACTGCGAAACTAACACCTGCACTACGTATATATCGAACCCAGCAAAAAACCCGTACTCGTAGTCTGCTTCGTCGTAAGTCAGCACAAGGTAAATGCCGTTCACTAAGACTCCGTAGGTGTAAAGCACCAAGTTTTGGTAAAAGATACTGAGTTCTTGGGTTTTTTTGTAGTTGAGCTCAATGTAGATGCTAGAAGAAGTGCTGCAAATACACATCATCACTATAAGAACCAAACCCAAAATGTCCGAAGGCACTGTTTCAGAAGAGTTTACTTCAGGACTTGCCAAAGTTGCTCCGATAGTTAGCAGAACCAGTGACAGCCACTGGAGTTCTGTTTGTTTCCTCTGCATTATGAACCTGTAAAGCAACCCTGCAGTTAAAATTCTGATATTTCCGAAAACGTGGAAAAGTGCTGGGTTGATGTAACTCATTCCATAGTAAAGCAAAGTGTTAGAAGCTCCGTATAAGATAGAGGGCACTAAGAAGTGGAGTGACTGTTTAAAAGGCAAATTAACTAAAGCACTTCTTTTGGGAGGTTCAGTGTTTTTGTAATGCAAGAACAACATAACAGCCGAAAACACCAACTTAACGATTTCTACTAACAACACCATAAAAGTTTTGTTGTAGGTGTAAGACCCATCTGGTTGCTTTGAAGCAGCAATGGCTAAGGGCTGCCAACTCTTGATTCCTATTGCCAAAGCTATCATCAAGGCGTAGTTGGCCCAGTCTTTTTTGGAACTTTTAGAGTTTTCTTTGATTTCTGACTCAGTTGTGTCCAGAGATTTTTGGGTGTTCTTTAGTCTTTGCCTGACTTCTGCCATAATATATAAATGTAATCCACACTTAGGTCAGGCGAGAAAATCCAGTTCAGGATCGTAAACGCTTCAGACTCCAGACAGCCCTACAGAGTAGTTGCTGTTCCTGAACAAGCGCCTTTCACAGCTGTGATCAAGTTTGCAGCCGACGAGTTCCGGGTTCCAGCTTCTACTTCTGCTATCATCACTAACTCAGGAGTAGGCATCAACCCCAACCAAACTGCAGGAACTATTTTCCTTAAACACGGAGCTGAACTCAAACTGATTCCTAGAGACAGAGTGGGGCACTAACTATTATTTATTTTTGACTCGCACACCCAAGTTTCTTTCCTCATGGTTTCGTTGATTAGGCTTTTGAGGACTTTGTTTTCTTCTAGGAGTTTCTGGACCCTTTCGGCGTACTTGTGGATTAACTCGGACTTTTGGGTTTTAAGTGCTTCGCACTCCTGAACTAGTGACTCGTGCAAGTTAACTGAGTTCTTTTTTTCTCGAGACACAGAAACTATTATGTTTTTGGCTTCTAAAACAGCGTTTTGAAGGTTCAGAGTGTCTTTGGTTTGTTTGTAGCCGGTCTTCACGGCTTCTTGTATTGCGAAGTTAAGGCACTCTTTTAGTTTGTGCATTTCTTCTTTTAGGGAGTCTACTTCTTGTTTGAGTTGTTCGGCTTCTTGTTTGGAGGTTTCTAGTTGGTTTTGGCAAGTTTTTAAGTTTTCGTAAAAGGTTGTTTCGTGCTTAGTTAGGGTTTCTTGTTTTAGGTTCTGGAGTTCTTCTTTAAGGCAGTTTAGGTCTTGTTGGGTTTTCACTGTCTGGTCTGCTTGAATGCTCACTTTGGTTTTGGAAGTGTGGCTGGCGTTTAGAATAGCTGTTTTAAGTAGTTCTAGGGCTTCTTGGAGTTCTTTGTCTGACTTGGGAGTGCTTGGGTATGACTCTACCTTTTCAGGAAAGTCTTTGAAAAAGCAGCTGTCTACCCAACTGCTGAGTTCTTTTATGTAAGTTATTAGGCACTCGTTCTTTTGGCTCCTCAAAGTTTTCTGCATTGAGCTAGAACTTCTTTTCATGGTGGAGCGGAATTTGCCTGTTTCTTGCAGAATCTTGCTTTTTAGTAAGTTTAATTTAGGGTTCATTTTATAAGTACTTAAAGTTATCGGTTTTATTAATGTCGGATCTAAGAGCCCTTGAAAAGCGACTGGGCAAAGTCGTCCAAGAGTGCAAGAACTTAAAGGCCCAAGAAAAGTATGAGCAGGCTTTGGACCTTATAATTGCTTACAAAGAAACTTCACTCTACCAAGTCGAGCACGCAGAAGTCATTTGTGAAATAGCTGACTTGTGCTTGACTCTAAGCAAAGACCAACCTTCTAAGTACTTGAAACTTGCCCACAACACCCTTTCTAACTGGGTGAACTCTATAAAGTTCCAAAACTCACCTGTACCCCAAAGGGTTCTTAACTATACAGCTTCAATTATGGTTGAGTTAGCTCTGCACTACAATAGTAAACAAAAACCCAAGAAAGCTACTTTCTTGCTGAAAAAAGCCTTGAAAGTCTGTGAATCCTTAGAAAGTGAGTCTAACTTAAGAGTGAAGGCAAGACTTGACCTGTCAAGTGTTTATATCAGTTCAGAAAACTTCAAAAAGGCCAAAAACTTAGCTGAAGAAGCTTTGTCACTTCTTAACTCTATGGACTACTCTTGTGAAACTAACTGCCGTCTAGGTGTTTTGGCTTTTTACAACATAGCTGTTTGCCACAGAAACTTAGACAACTACGAAGAAATGATTAGGGCCTACAAATCTGTTGAAGCCCTAGGCACTAAGTACCTAGGTGGAGAAGACCCACTAGTTAAAGCTGCTCAAGAATTCCTTCCTACCTTTTACTATGAAAGCATCTTTGACGAGTCAGTGTTTGTAACCTCAAAAAACCAAAAACAGTCCACTCAAAAAATAGAAACTTCACCCAGAACGTCCTTTAGAAGGAACTCTACTTCAGTTCAAAACCTTTCCCAAGTAAACCCAGAACCCACAATCAAAAGGTACTACTCCAAAGAACAACTCAACCGCATCTACAAGCAAATGCAGTGCAAGTCACCCCAGATAGTGACTGCAGACCAGTTCTTTTTCAAGAAACTCCGCAAACAAATAGACGTAGAAAACGACATCCACTACCTGAAAAAAGGACTGAACCAAAAAGAAATAACCCAACAAGACACCAAAGAACGCATGAAGATCACAGAACTCCGAATGAGAAAAAGACCCCTCACTGCCAAAACCAACCAAAAAAGACTTGACGGTCTCCTAGCAAGGATTGACAGACTCCAAGTCGAAGCTGACCAAAACCTCCAAAAACAACAAGTCAAAATGGCCTCTAAACTAAAAACCAAAGTTTACAAAAACATACTCCGCAACATTAACTCAAACAGCGACAAAAGAGTAGTGCCCCACCAAAGACTTTACTTCAAACCTCCTTCCCTCCAGCACTCCCAGTCTTCCATTTCAGAAGTTGGAGTCCAGTTTTCTGAAGACCCCAAAGCCAACCTAGTAAAGCAAGCCAACTCAGAAATCGAAAAGCGAATGGAAGAAATCCTTCAAGAAATGAAAAGCTTAGATCAACCCCAAAACTCTAAAAACTCCAGAAACACCAGAAGGCTCTCTGAGCTCTCTAAAAGCCTTTCGTCCAAAAAAAGTCCTTCCAAAACATTCTTAACTCGTTCCAAAAAAGTTAATTAATTGACTTGTGTAACTTTTTTAATATGGACTCTGAGTTTTCAGACCTCTCGGAAGCTGAACTCGGATGGGACTCTGAGGAGTCTTTCTCTGAGGGACATGAAGACTCAA
>PR_CR_10_Liq_1_inCRDRAFT_1000146_pt1 | contig 40438 bp, 28 predicted proteins | sample PRCRCaboRojoPR_3_FD_10241 | JGI IMG/M metagenome (IMG submission 10241) | reverse complement strand
GGCGAAGGCGGGTAAAATGTAGAAGGCTAAATGTAGAATACTTGGGTCCCCCTCCGCCCTGCGGGCACCTCCCCCGAGGGAGGAAACGATTGGGGCAGGGCTCGGGCGGGGTAAGGATGCTGGGGTAAAGAATAAAGTTGGGAAGATTAAAGAAGGGTGAAATGTTGATTTACCTAAAGAAAACGGTTTGGGCTATAATTGCTCATAGTCTGTTGATTCTATTTAGCTTTTCACCAACAATTTGAGTATATTGTAAAGCTCTAAGGAATGATACAATGGAAAAAGCAGGCATAAACAGCAATCAGGTCAGATGGGCGAGGGAACGGGCAGGTTTGCAGCTGTCCGATCTGTCTAAAGCCCTGCAGCTGGCGGAAGATAAAATTGCGGCTTGGGAAACCGGGGAAGAACAGCCCACTTTCCGGCAGGCACAAAAGCTGGCTGAACGCCTGAGGGTTCCTTTGCCTTACCTTTTTTTGGCATCTCCCCCTGAAGAGAACTCCCCTATTGCGGATCTACGCACACTGCGCAATGAAGCACGAGCTACTTTTAGCCTGGACTTCAAAGAAGTACTGAATGACTCCCTACAAAAGCAAAACTGGTACAGAGAATATTTGCAAAACACCGGGCAGGCAAGCCCTTTGGAATTTATCGGTAAATACTCCGTGGAGTCGGATGTAAAGACCGTAGCCAGAGATATTCAGGCGGTACTTAGCCTGGATGAAGAGCTTCGGAAATCAGCGCGCAGTAAATCTGATTTTTTGTCTAAACTGGTGCAGCAGGCCGAAGAAGCAGGCATACTGATACTGATCAGCGGCGTGGTAAAAAACAATAACCATCGCAAACTAACTGTGGAAGAATTCCGGGGCTTTGTACTAAGTGACGCTGTTGCACCACTCGTTTTCATCAACGGTAATGATACAGAAGCTGCTAAACTCTTCACTTTTGTACATGAACTGGCACATCTTTGGGTAGGCGCTTCCGGCGTTTCCAATGTGGAAGTAAAATCTGCCGTAGAGAACGACTTTGATCAGTTGGAACGCTTCTGTAATCAGGTAGCGGCGGAAGTGTTGATTCCTGCTGAAGACTTTCAATCCATCTGGCAATCCGATCTTTCCCTTGAAGAAAACCTACAACAGTACCGGCATTATAAAGTGAGCGACTTGGTCTTGCTTATTCGTGCCCGGCAGCTCCGCAAGATCAGTAGTGCTGAGTTTCAGCAAGCGTACGCTGCCCGCATCAGCTGGTATAAGAACCGAAAACGTAGCAGCGGGGGCAATTTTAAAAATACCCTCCCCGCCAGAAACAGCAAGTTGCTCACCTCCGCGCTTATTGCAGCTACGCTGGAAGGGCAAACGCTCTACCTGGACGCAGCGCGTATGCTGAATGTAAAGGTCGAGACCTTGAAAAAAGTGGCAGACCATCTTGAAATACATTGATGTATTATGCCAGATTATATTTTAGATGCTAACGTGTTCATTCAAGCTCAAAATGGCCCCTACAACATGGATGTATTTCCTGCATTTTGGGAGTGGATCGACCAGCAAACTCAGGCAGACATCATTGCCAGCTCAACTTTAGTATTTGATGAAATACAGGGAGAAGGCCCCTTGCAAGACTGGATAAAATCTAGAAAGAAGTCTGGGCTATTTATCACACCCTCAAAATCGCCCAGAAACGGTATGGCGCCATACTTCCCTTTGATGTAGTTGCGCTCGTAGCTTTCATTTTCCCGGCTTTTATTCTGCAACCCATTAATTTTATTTATATTCCCGACTAAGTAGTCTGACGGAAATAAGTTAGACCGTTCTCTTTTTAGGCTTTGGCGATATTTTAACGCAACTTCCAAGTTTTCAGTTGCTTATAAAATTTCGCCAAACCTCAAACGGTCTATCTTATTTTGTTTCCGTCTCTAAACAGCAGGACATCTATGGACTCCAACTTCCAATTCCTTCGTGAGGGCTGGCCCGAAGTATTCCAAAACGCACAGCAGGCCGAAGCCCACGGCATCACCGCGCCCGTTACCTCTGTCTTCTACAGCCGCCTGACACTGGAGCTGATGGTCAACTGGCTGTACGAAAATGACGGGGAGCTGGAAGCGCCTTATGATACGGCCCTGTCCTCCCGTATGTACGAGCGGACCTTCCGGGAGATTTTGCCACCGAGCATGTACAAGGAGCTGCACATCATCCGCAAAGAGGGCAATAATGCCGTGCATACCGGCAAAACCTCTCAGTACAAAGCGCTGGCCATGCTTAAGTACCTGCACCGCTTCCTGGGCTGGTGCGCCCGCCTGTACAGCGAAGAGCGGCCTGAGGTACCGACCTTCGAAGACCACTTTATACCCGCCAAAGGCACGGCAGAGAAAAGTAAGGCACAGTTGGAGCGCATGCAACAGCAGGTGGAGGAACGGGTGGAGGAGCTGCAAAAGGAACGCCGCCGCCGGCTGCAGGCCGAAGAGGAAGCCGCCCGCCTGAAAGCGCAGCTGGAAGCCCTGCAGGCGGTCAAATCACAGAATAAAGCCGCGGGCAACGTGCTGCCGCCACCGCCAATGAGCGAAAAGGAAACCCGGGAAATCTTCATCGATGTGCTGCTCCGGGAAGCCGGATGGGATATTGATGCACCGAATGTGCGGGAGTACCCGGTGGAGGGCCTGCCCGTGGCGGTCAACAAAACAGGGCGGGGCAATGCCGACTATGTCCTCTGGGGCCAAAATGGTAAGCCACTGGCGGTCATTGAGGCCAAGCGCACGAGCAAGGAGGCCTATCAGGGGCAGCATCAGGCGGAGCTCTATGCCGACTGCCTGGAGCGCATGCACGGGCAACGCCCGATCATCTTTTTCACCAATGGCTACGATAACTGGATTTGGGATGACACCTTCTACAGTGCCCGCCCAATTTCCGGTTTTCTGACCCGTGACGAACTGCAACTGCTTATAGACCGGCGGCAAAGCCGGCAGGATATCCGCAAGCTCAGGCCCAATACCGAGATTGCCGGGCGCCATTATCAGATGGAAGGCATTCAGCGCGTCATGGAAACCTATGCGAAGGAAGCCGATGGCCAACTGCGGGGTGGCAAACGCTCCGCCCTCATCGTGATGGCAACCGGAGCGGGCAAAACCAGGACGGCGGCGGCAATCGTAGAGCTTCTTTCCAAAGCCAACTGGGTCAAACGGGTACTCTTCCTGGCCGACCGCAGCGCGCTGGTCAAACAGGCGAAGAAAGCTTTTAAACAACATACGCCCCACCTCAGCGCCATCGACCTTACGCAGGAAAAGGAAGAAACGGACACCCGCCTTGTTTTCTCCACCTACCCTACGATGATGAACCGTATAGATGGTGCCCGCAGCGGAGACGCCCGTTTGTTTACGCCCGGCCACTTCGACCTCATTATCGTGGATGAGGCCCACCGCTCGGTTTACCAGAAATACAATGCCATCTTTGAGTACTTCGACGCGCTGCTGCTGGGCCTGACCGCTACGCCCAAAGATCAGGCAGATAAAGACACCTACGAGCTGTTTGACTGCGAAGTGCGCAACCCCACCTTCTCCTACGATATCGAGGAAGCCGTCCGCGACGGCTATCTGGTGCCGCCCCGGGGCGAAAAAGTCAACCTCGGATTTGTCCGCCGGGGCATCCACTACAATGACCTTTCCGAAGAAGAACAAGCTGAATACGAGTCCACTTTTCGGGATGAGGCCGGGGAAGTCCCGGAGCACATCGACGCTTCCGCCATCAACAGCTGGCTGTACAACCATGACACCATTGATAAAGTCATTGACCACCTCATGCAGAAGGGGCAACGGGTAGCCGGTGGGGACAAGATGGGCAAGAGTATCATTTTCGCCAAGAACCACAAACACGCCAAGCTCATCGAGCAGCGATTTGACAAACTATACCCACAGTACGGCAGCAAATTTTGCCGGGTGATTGACAATTACGACCGCTTTGCGCAGCAGCTTATCGAAGACCTCTCGGACATCAACAAGTACCCGCAAATTGCCGTTTCGGTGGATATGCTCGATACCGGCATCGACATTCCCGAGCTGCTCAATCTGGTCTTTTTCAAGCCGGTCTACTCCCGCGCCAAGTACTGGCAGATGGTGGGCCGTGGTACCCGCCTGTGTCCTGATTTGTTTGCGCCCGGTGAGGACAAGGCGTTTTTCTACATTTTCGACTTTTGTGGCAACCTGGAGTTCTTTGAGCACAATCCGGACGGGCTGCAAACCAAAGTACCGCTGCGCCTCTCCCACCGCATTTTCCAGGCCCGCTTGCAACTGGCACAGCTAATCAAACAGCAGGATCCTGCCGATGCTTTCCGACAGGAACAACTTGACTTTTGCCATAGTGCCGTCAGTGCACTCTATGCGCAACGGGACCACTTCCGCATACAGATGAAGCTGGGCGAAATCGACCCGCTGCGTGACCGCGCCCAATGGAATGAACTGGGCAACAGCGAGATAGAGCGCATCACCGATTCCCTTGGCCCACTGATTGAGCTGGACGACCCGGACGAAGCCGCCAAACGCTTTGACCTGCTGATGCATGAGCTTTATGCCCTGCGCATCAGTGGCGATGAGGCACAGGAACCCTACCTGCGCAAAATACAGCGCCTGGCTGATCAACTGGCTGGCATGCATAATATCCCTGCCATACAAAAGGCCATGCCCCACATTCAGCGGGCGCAGGATGCTGCTTTTTTGCAGGAAGCTACGCTGCCGGAGCTGGAAAACATCCGCAAAGCCCTGCGCGGGCTGCTGCACATCATCCCCCGGCGGGAACGGAAGGTCTACGAAACGAACTTTAAGGATCAGATCGACGGGACGGAGGCGGCAGAAGTGCTGCGGGGTATCGAGTCCATGGACAACTACCGGCAGCGCGTGGAACGCTACGTGCGGGACAACCGGGAACACATTGCCATTCAAAAACTCCGCACCAATCAGCCGATTACAGCCGCTGAGCTACAGGAGCTGGAGCGCCTGCTCTTTGAAGACGACCCGGTGGCCCGGGAAGCCCTCGAAAAGGAACTGGGCGACCAACCCCTTGGCGCATTCATCCGCAGCCTCGTGGGGCTCGACACCAGGGCTGCCAAGGAAGCCTTCGCAGATTTGCTCCACCAAAGCCAACTCCGCGCGGATCAAATGACCTTCCTCAACCGCCTGATCGACTACCTGGCGGTCAACGGCACGATCCAAAAGCGGATGCTGGCGCGACCGCCATTTACGGATCTGCACGACATGGGCATCTTCGGCATTTTTGACGATGATGCGGAGCGGGTGAAAATCATCAGCATTATCGATGCGATCAACCGGAACGCGGAGGCGGGGTAAGCGTTTTGGCTCTTGTTCTCCGCCCTTATTCCCCCACCTCAATCGCCATCCCAAAAGTATCTTCCGCAAAGGTGCCCTCGTCGTACACCAGGTTGCCATTGACGAAAGTCTTGAGGACTTTGTTGTGGAAAGTGGTGCCCTCCAGAGGCGACCAGCCGCATTTGTATAGTACGTTCTCTTTCGAGACCGTCCAGGATTGGTTTAGGTCGACCAAAGTCAGGTCGGCGTAGTAGCCTTCGCGGATGTAGCCGCGCCTGGACATGCGGTAGAGGCGGGCCGGGTTGTGGCACATCTTCTCGGCAATTTTCTCCAGCGAAATCTTGCCCTGATGGTGGAACTCCAGCATGCAGTTGAGGGTGTGCTGTACCATGGGCGCACCTGACATAGACTGGAAATAAGGCTTCTGCTTTTCTTCCAGAGTATGGGGCGCATGGTCGGTGGTCACGAGGTCAATGCGGTCATCGAGCAGGGCCTGCAGCAGGCCTTCCTTATCCTTTTTGGTCTTGATGGCAGGGTTCCATTTGATGAGGACGCCCAGGCGCTCGTAGTCCTCATCGGAGAACCAGAGGTGGTGTACTGAGACTTCCGTGGTGATTTTCTTTTCTTCCAGCGGGATGTCGTTGCGGAACAGGTGGGTTTCCGCCTCGGTGGTCAGGTGCAGGATGTGCAAACGGGCGCCGTGCTTCTCCGCCAGGCCGATGGCGCGCTCGGTGGCTTCGTAGCAGGCTTGTGTGCTGCGGATGATGGGGTGGAACTTCACCGGTACGTCATCGCCGTACATTTCGCGGTACTTTTCCTCGTTTTGCTCCACGATCTGCTCTTTCTCCGAGTGGATAGCAATGATGGACTTGCAATTGGCGAACAGCTTCTCCATCGTCTCCGGGTTGTCCGCCAGCAGGTTGCCCTTTTTGGTGAAGTACAGCCCGTCATCGGAAACGCCCATCAGCTTGGTAGTATCGGTTTGGATCACTTCATCCAGGTTGTCACCGTTGACCCCCAGGAAAAAGGAGTAATTGGCCAGGGATTTTTTGGATGCGATTTCGTACTTCTCGTTCAGGCGCTCCATCGTCAGGGTATTGGGGATGGTGTTGGGCATATCGATGAAGGAAGTGACGCCCCCGGCCACTGCCGCTTTGCTTTCGGTATGCAGGTCGGCTTTATGGGTTGCGCCCGGGTCCCGGAAGTGCACCTGCCCGTCGATAATGCCCGGGAAGAGGTGCTTGCCGGTGCCGTCGATGATTTGATCGTCCGGCTGTGCTTCAATCTCCCCTATCTGCGCAATCCGCCCCTCTGACAGAAGTACATCCGCAACAACTGTTTTTCCTTCGTTTACGATGGTGGAGCCCTTGATTAAAATCCGCTGGTTCATGGTTTATGTTTTGTTCGGTTCGATGATATTGGAATTTTAGCACCCACTTTTGAGGCTGCCGCCTAAAGCTACGAAAATAGTAAACATTCGGACAAACCCCTCCCCTGCCAGTGTGTATGACAAAGGTTGCCGGGGTAGAGCTTCCCGCTCTGCTACAGCTTATCCAAGATTTTTGGGCAATGCACCAAAGTAGGCTAACAGCAAATGCTGCCAGGCTAATCAAAAAGTGCAATTTGTTGTGCACCTCCCCCCTGCCTTTCCGGAAACGGCACCCAAGCCCCGCCGGGCTACCGGCCAAAATGAACACAGTATTTTAGTAATTTTAAAAGCCTAAGAAATTTCTGAATGAGTAAAATAAAAATTTAGAATTTAAACCTACATCTGCCACCAGATAGACCCTCCTTCCATCAGCAAAATCAAGGCAAAGCCGATAGAAGACTGTTGGCGCAAACGGCTATTCCCGAACCCTGACAGAAGCCGTATTTGACCAGTGTGTTCGTAAGGGTTGCCAGGAAGATGACCGCTCCGGCGAACTGAGCAGGCTTGCCCACTACCGGGTAGCATGGACGTTATGCTATACTTTGGCTATTGCCCCTTTTCCTGTAATTTGATGGCGGAGGCAACAGGGGCCCTCCGTGCCATTCTTACCGGAAAGCACAGGACACTCAAACGGCATTACAACCGTACTTTCAGATCATCCATTTATCGAAAACAGAAAAAACCTGAACATGACAGCCACCGATCAATTCTCCCATGTTGATTATTTGTGGGACGAGCAAAAAGCCGCAGCGCTGGAAGGAGACGAAGTAGGCTTATTCCTCTACCGCTCTAATATTCTTGGTGCCGATTTGCGGATCACCAACTTCGGAGGGGGCAATACGAGCTGCAAAACCATCGAAAAAGACCCGCTGACCGGTGAGGAAGTGGAAGTGATGTGGGTAAAAGGATCCGGTGGTGATATTGGCACCCTGACCCGCTCGGGCATCGCCGGTTTGTACACAAGCCGCCTGCGTGACCTGAAGAACGTATACCGCGACATTGAGCATGAGGATGAGATGGTCGGGCTGTTTTACCACTGCCTGTACGACCTGGACAGCCGTGCCCCGTCTATTGATACACCTTTGCACGGGCTACTGCCTTTCAAGCACATCGACCACCTGCACCCCGATGCCCTGATCGCTGTGGCTGCTGCGGAAGACAGTGAAGCCGTCACCAAAGAAATATGGGGCGACACCATGGGCTGGGTGCCCTGGCAGCGCCCCGGGTTTGACCTCGGGATGCAACTGGAAAAGTGCCTGAATGACAATCCGGGCATCCGGGGCATCGTACTCGGCAGTCATGGCTTATTCACCTGGGGAGACACCTCCTACGAATGCTACATGAATAGCCTGGAAGTCATTGAACAGGCCTCCCGTTACATTGCCGAGCGCGAAGGCAAAGACCGCCCGGTATTTGGAGGCGCCCGTATGGAAAGCCTCCCTGATGCCGGACGTAAAAAGCAGGCCGCAAAAATGGCGCCCATCCTGCGGGGTTTATGCTCCAGCCATAAGCGTATGATCGGGCACTTCACCGATGATGAGCGGGTGCTGCAATTCATCAACAGCCACGACCTGGACAAGCTGGCACCGCTGGGCACCTCCTGCCCCGACCATTTCCTGCGCACCAAGATCAAACCACTGGTGCTGGAAATGCCATCAGATGCCGACCTCTCCAATCCGGAGGCCATCAAAACACAACTGGAACCGGCATTCGAACAGTATCGGAAAGACTACGCTGAATACTACGAAAGCTGCAAACACCCCGACAGCCCGGCGATGCGCGACCCCAACCCGGTCGTCATCCTGTACCCGGGCGTGGGCATGTTCACCTTTGCCAAAAACAAACAGACTGCCCGGGTGGTTTATCGCTGTGCTGCTGTACATCGGCTTCAGCTATCTGCTCAAACCCTCTGCTTCACTCCAATCTAAACTATCATGAAAAACATCCTGATTCCGATCATTGCTATTGCCGGGCTGGGGCTGACGCTCATCCCTGCCCTGCTCGTATTTGCCAATCAGATGGAGGCACCGTTGCAAAAACAGCTCATGGCACTGGGTATGGTACTTTGGTTTACGGCCGGGCCGGTTTGGATGCGGGGGAGGCGGAGGTGAGCTTTCAGAGATGCAATAGCTTTTTCCCGGTTGCTGTGTATCTTGCTGCGGATGAGCCTTAGCCCCTTCACCCGATCATAAGCCCACTTTGGAACTCAGTCCTTGATGGTCTGGGTACAAAGCAAAAACCTACAAGGCCCGTATCCACACTTAGCGCTTTTCTTCCTTTTTACCCATGATCGTTTTGCTCACTTGCCGTGCTGGAAGGGAAAAACCTGCTTGGTGCCAAGGGGGGGAGGCAGATTGGTCAGGCTAGCACCGCTGTGGTTGCCATACCGGTGGCACTGCTCAGCCCAAGCCAACGCTTAGGAGCACAAGGGTTGCCCCTCGGCATTGCAGCGTTTAGCGGATTGGGCTGGCAAAACCGTGAAGAACGGCTCACTGTTTGAGCCAGTACGCACAATCAGCTTGAAAAATTAGCGCTATGCTGTTCTCCACAATTTGCGGTATTACTTAGCAATAAGGCGAGTTTGAGCAGTTTAGGTTTTGCCAGTTCAATCCGCGTTAAAAACGCTGCACAGCCGTGATTTTTGGTTCTTTTCATCAAGGAAAAGAACATGTAAAATTTGCTCCCAAGCTAAACCCTCCCGAGGCAAGCAATAGCAAACGCTGAGCTTTCATGGGCAAACGATTTTCCTCTGGCGGAGCCCATCTCATTCTGATAAGAAAAACTATAGTGCCAACACGCCCACCACCACTTAGTATCCTCTTTCTTTGTGGGTAAGCTGGAGCAGAGCAGAAAGCTCTACACCAGCAGCCATCCCGAATTTGCTCCAGCCGGGCTAGTTTGAATGAGGGGGAGGCGGGGTTAGTCAGAAAGCAGCCCATCCTCCAAGGCCGGAATCCGATGCTTTTCCAAATGACTCGGGCGGTAAGCCTGATCAAACCGCTCCGCCAACTGCTGTACGACCTCAGGATAATCCTTAGCCACATTTTGCCGCTCAGCAGGGTCTTTTCCCAGATGGTAAAGCTCCAGCGTGGGTGGCTCTTCACCGATCAGGTGCCGGCGCAGCAGCTTCCAGTCGCCCATGCGTACCGCCGCTTGCCCGCCATAGCCGGGGAAAGCCCAGATGAGGGCATCGTGCTTTTTTTGGGATCCTTGTTGCAGCAGCGTGGGCAGAAAGCTGATGCCATCGGTCCCGCCTTCCACTTCAAACCCCAGCAGATCAGCAACCGTAGCCAGAAAATCGTAGTGGGCAGAGGGATGCGCAGTGGAAGTGCCTGCCGGAATCTGCCCGGGCCAGGTGGCAATCATGGGCACCCGGATGCCGCCCTCGTACAGATAGGCTTTGCCTCTGCCCTTCGTACCCTCAAAGGGCGCAGCACTATCGAAGAAAACCGGGTCGGCACCACCGGCGAAGGTCGGCCCGTTGTCAGAGGTAAAGACGATCAGGGTGTTGTCGTACTGCCCGGTGGCTTTCAGATGGGCTACGAGTTTCCCTACATTTTCGTCGAGGTAAGAAATCATGGCGGCGTAGGTAGCCCACGGATAGCGGCTGGGGAAATAACTTTTGCCGGTGTAGGGCTCCTCATCGCCAAACTTATTCACGTAGTAGTCCACCCAACGCTGCGGAGCCTGCAGGGCTACGTGCGGGATGGGCGTGGCCCAGTACAAAAAGAAGGGTTGATCCTGCTGCTGCACAAACCCCACCATTTCCTCAAACATGACATCCGGTGCATAATCTGCAAGCTGATAAGGGGCGTAACTCGCTGCATCATAAGGATCGGCACCTTGCGGTAAAGGCGTATGTGGCGCCACGGTGTCATTGCGCAGGTATACGCGCGACTCATTTTTGTACAAATGCACCGGATAGTAAGTATGCGCCTGCCGCTGACAATTGTAGCCGAAGAAGAAGTCAAACCCCATTTTGTTGGGTGTGCTGACTGAACCGGGATGACCAAGCCCCCATTTGCCCACCATCCCGGTCGCATAACCCTCTGCTTTCAGGTAGTGGGCTAAAGTGCGGGTATCCGACGGCATCGCCCGTTGCCCTTCCAGTACGGAATCGCGGAGCATCGCCCGGTAATCCCAGACATCGCCGCGGGCCTTGCCTTCGTCATTATTCCGGATGTAGGCATGGCCGGCATGCTGCCCGGTAAGCAGCATATAACGGGCGGGCGCACAAACCGGCGCACTGCTGTAGTGGTCGGTGAAGCGCATGCCTTCCCTGGCAAGGGCATCAATATTTGGCGTTTCGATTTTGTCCTGACCGTAAGCCCCCAACTCGCCGTAGCCGAGATCGTCAGCCAGGATGTAGATGATGTTGGGAGGCGTAGCGGGCGTGGCTTGCTGAGCAACGATTGCCGGTATCGCACCCAGCAAAAGGAGCAATCCAATCAGACAGGCTTTGAGCATAACAAGTGGTTCGTTTTCTGTTCACAATAATCCACCCTCCAAAATAAGGGAACGGCGCTAATTTTGGGTATAAATCACCCGATTATGAAAAACTTAGCCCCACGCTTTTACTGTTGTCCTTTCTGACCCTGCCTTTTGCTGCACAGGCCATATGGCCTTCTACATCGACGGTCAGCTGATCCAAACGGAAGTGTACCGGGATATTGATACAGGGCCGGAACTGACAGAAGATATTTTCAACCCTGATCAGTTGCAGGAAGCGATCTGGTACTGATCAGGTTTACCGCCCCCAATACGCCATCATCAAAATTGCCCCGGCCGTACCATCCATCGTAGGCTCATTAGTGGAATAATCCCCGATATCATCGTGATACACCACGTAGGGGTTTTGAAAAGCCGCAAACTCATCCGGCTCATTGAGTTTTAGCCCGCGCAGCGATCCGAAAATCGTGGCATAGACCGGCCCGTCCAGCAGCCCACCGGGCACTTTCTCCCGGGTGAGCGCCCAGACGCTTGTGTGCACATCCAAGGGATACTCTCCATGAGCAGGCAGACTGGTAAACATGGAAGTACCCCAGGGGTTCCGCCCCATCAGCCAGTCGCGCTGCTGCACAAGCAGGTCGTGGTAGCGGTAGTCCCCTGTCATATCTTCGTACAGGATGATTTGGGTGATGAGGGCAGTCACCAGGTTGTTGGAACACCAGATAAAGGGTACCCCTACCCCGTAGGCATTGGATTGTGCCCGCTCCAGCGTATGCTCTATGCCGCTACGGTAGTAGCCCGCCAGCGTATCCTGAAAACCTGCATCCACCAGATCGTAAAGCGCATAGTGCCCCATATTGACGAAAGGGTAATACCGGTAATGCTCCGCCGTATCCAGCGGCATCCAGGATACGGTACCCGCCTGCCGGGCGTAGGCTTTGGCTTGTTCCAGGTAGGCTTCCTCCCCCGTCAGGCGGTAGAGTTCGGCAGCACCCCATTCCATATCATCAGCCCAGGTATCTTCGCTGTAGCGATAGGGCGCACCGTAGGAATTACCCTGCTGAAAGCCTTCTTTTAACCGCCCGAGGGCGTAGAGCGACCGGGCGGCCTGAGCACATTTGTCAGAATAGGCACTGTCCGCTGCCATTTTGGCCCAAAGCCTGGCTGCCATCGCCATAGCCGCTGCACTCCGCCCGGCGAGGTTGGCAAGACCGGTAGCCTGACTTTTGTGCTCCCGCAGCCCCTGTGGCTCACCCGTGGCGAAATAGGCAACCCGGTAGCTATTGGCGCCCCAGCCGTAGTCGGAGTTGTCCTGATCGGGCATCTTCCAGCCCCGGTGATCACGGTCGTCCGCTACCTGATGGAACAGCTGATCGGGTGCAGGGTGGAGCTTGTGTATCCAGTCCAGGCCCCAGCGGGCTTCGTCCAGCACATCCGGGATATTGTTAGAGCCGGGCTGCCCCAGAGCATTCACCTTATCTGAGAAAGCCTCCGGGTACAATTCCCAGGCTTTGAGCATGTGCGCGGTGGCATAACTCCCGGTGATGAGGTACTTCAGCTGATCGCCGGCATCGTGCCAGCCGCCGGACACATCCACGAAAGTGGAATCCGGCATGGGCCCAAACATCGCCCGCCCGTCGCGCTGATGGCAGACCATATCCAGATGGGGGTTGTAACCGCACCGCTGCTGCCGCATAAAAATCAGCAGGGTATCCGCGTAGCCTCCGAAAGCCTGCGCACTGATTTGAAAAGGTATGGACTGCGCCTTGCCGTCTGCTGTGGCCAGGTAGTACCAGCCAGGTTTTTCTACTTTCGTGAAATCGGCTTGCCAGTGGTAAGGGAAAGTGCCCCAGCCGTCCGCTTCAACAGACTTCGCAGACAGCTCTGCTGTGACCGCTCCGGTTTGCTGCGCGATAAGTTGCATCACAGGCGCCTTCGCACTATGGCTAAACACAATCGCCTGCTTAGTTTCCGAAGGCAGATACCCCGTTTGGTTGATCCGGATATGATAATCCTGAGCATAGGCAACCAGGCACAGGCACCACCCGGCAAGGAGAAGGGAAAGTCGGTACATTCGTTAATCGTTTTGAAATAGTTCCTGCAAAGTTGCCAACCGGTAGCCACGCTCCTGCAGCTCGCCAATCAGCGCCTCTAAATGTAGGTAAAATTTGTCAGTCCGGGCCGGATTAGTGCCAATGTGGAGGAGCAATAAAAAGCCATTTAGCCCATGCTCCTGCGCTGCTTCATAGTCCATGATACTTTGGAAAATCTGCGCACTATTCTGGTAGTTAGGCATATCCGGCGTGGTGTAATCGGCATGCGAGAGGGTGCCATAGGTCATATTGATGAGTTGCAGCCCGGCATCTGCTGTCCACTGCACAATGCTATCGTTGTACCACTCATAGGGCGGTAGAAACCAGGGCGCCTCCGGGCGGGCGATGCCCAGCTTTTCCATTTTGGCGTAGTTGGCATTCAGATCATGCAGGAAGCTATCACGGGAAACGAGCAGGCTGTCCCGCGCCGACCAGGGTGCATACAGCAGATGTTGATCAGAATGCGCGCCGAGGTAATGCCTATCAGCTTTGAGCAGCCGCACCAATGGCGCGTACCGCTCGTAAAAGATACCTGTAAAGAAGAAACTGCCGGGCACCTCCTGCTCGCGTAGTACCTGCCGTATATGGTCGCCACCATCGGCATATTCATGCCCGGTAAAGATCAGTGCCATATGAGGCTTGGTCGTGTCGCCCCGGATAAGGGCTGTGGGCTGCGCATGGGCGGAAACCAGTGGAAAATTCAAACCAATACAGAAGACAGCAACGGGCAAAACATTCCAAAGCGTCCGGCAATTGAAGATTGGCATTTCAGGTAGCGGTTGGTCAGGGGCAGTAAGATAAGCCCTCTTTCTCTACACCACAAAAAAATGCCCCAAACAGTGGGAGACACCATTCAGGGCAAATTCCATCCAACCTTATATTTTTCCTTACCGGCTGGCCAGCTGTTGAGTGAGTGCTTTCAGCTCAGGGTACTGCGCCTGTGTGGCTTTGGCTTTTTCAAGGTGCAGGCCTGCTTTTTTAGCGTTGCCCATACGGGTGTAAATTTTAGCCAGCACCTGGTTGACATCAATATTGGCGGGGCGCTTCTCATACTCGCCCAGTGCGTAAGTCAGGGCTTTTTGGTGGTCCTCCGCCAGATCAGAATACAGGTTGGCGTACTCCAGGCTCATATCATGGCCACTATCCGTATCTTCCTGTAGCATTACCCATAACTCGTCCATCGTTTGCTGATAGTCTGCTTCACGGCCAGTGGACTTGTAAATTTCCGCCAGCTGTTCGTAGAAGCCGAACTCGGGAATTGCTGTACAGGCTTCTTTCAGCAGCTGTTCGGCTTTTTCATAATGGCCTGCCTCCGCTTCCAGGTTAGCCAGCGCGGCGATGGCGAAGGGGTAATTCGGGCGCTCTGCCAGTATTTGCTGATAGGCCTGCCGGGCAGCATCGGTTTTGCCGTATCGCTCGTACATTTCGCCCAGCGTCAGCCTTGCCCAGGCAGTGGCTTCGTAACCAGGGTAGCCGGCTTCTACTGCCAGCTGCATGGCTTCGAATGCGCCCTTTACCTGACCATGGATTTCCCGCAGGTAAGCCACCCGGGCGTAGGAACGTATGTCCGGCCGGATGCTGACCATTTTGTCTGCCATGGCCACTGCAATTTCGTATCGCCCCAGCTCCACGTTGGCATCTACCAGGGCACCGTAAATCTGTGCATTGTAGGGGTTCAATTGCACAGCTGCTTGTGCTGTTTCCAGCGCCTTTTGAAAATCATGCAGCGAGAGCTCCACGCTTGCCCGGGTCGCGAGTTTCCGAAAACGGATATCCTTATCTGAATGGTCTGCCGGAATTTCAGCCAGGACCGTCAGGGCAGCCGGATAATAATGCCCATGCTCGCCGGTTACGCGCGCTTCATTGATGAAGAGATGTGCCATTTTGATCCGGGCTTCGGCTTCATTTTCTTTTTGGATGGTATTACGCAGGCTGACATATTGATTCTGAACGGTTTCCCATTCCTTGCCATTGCGCAGCGCTTCATTGCGGTCTAAGAGGCTGGGCACCTCTGCAGCAGCAGCGGTTTTTTGATCTTCTTTAGGTTGGGGCGCTTGCTGGCAATTGGTAATCAGGAGGACCAGCAGGGCTAAAATCAATAAGGAGTTGATAGATTTCATGTCATTGTATTTTTTTTGGAAAAGAGGTGTGCGGGGCTGTCCACCCCACACACAATCTCAAAATCAGAGTGGTCTTTGAAAAAATTCAAAGATCCCCCAGCTACTAATTCCTCTTCACCAGTTTGATAATCTGTAGCGTTTCACCACTACCGGAAACAGCTCTGGCGAAGTAGACGCCTTCAGGATACTGTCCGGCCTGCCAGTCCACCGTATAGGTACCTGCTTCCTGTGGCTGATCAACTAAAGTGGCCAACTGCCTGCCGTTGACATCATACAGGCTGATGTTGATTTGCTGCGGAGCTTCCAGGCGGTACTGAAGGGTGGTTTGCCCCTGGAAAGGATTAGGCGCTGCAGCCATCATTTGCACCTGTCCGGTCATATTTGTTGTAAGGTTCAGGGCAGATGCCTGAGGCCCCGGGCTGGTCAGTCCGGCTATCGTGCCACTGCAATCGCCATCGCCTGCAAAAGGCATGGCGAGGTAAGGGAATTCCGGACGGAAGGGCTTGTCGTTGGCTTCCACACCTGTAGTGTAGGTCAGCACGCCCAGCAGGTCATCCGTTACCGGGTTGGGGTCGCCGGCAGTGTAGTCATCGTACCAAAGGCCAATAGCGGCCAGCACGACACCGGAAACTGCCTGCAGTTCGATGCGCGTCACATCATCCTCCAGTCGCCGTCCGTTGGGGAAGCCATCCATATTGGGGATGAATTCCAGATCAGCTGTACCGTTGTAGGCAGGGTCGGTCAGCCCAAGCACGGCAGCCTGAATAAGCCCCAGCGAACTGAAGGCTGGATTATCACGCGGAGTAGCTGGCACCGCCATATTCAACCGGAGCATATCTCCCCCATTGGGCAGGAAGTTGTTGACAAAAGGCTTGCCTGCTGCCAGCGGATTCCCCTCTTTGCCAGTGGCTAACTGATAGGGCGGAAAGTTGGGCACTCCGGTGTGGAAGGCTGGCCACAGGTCGACCGAGCGGGGCATACCAGGACCGGGCAAGAGCAAAGTGCCAAAGATATCATCATCCAGCGCAGTCCCTTCCACCGCAGCAGTCCCCTTCAATGGAAACAGCCCGTCCTGACCATTACCAAAGTCAAAAGACTGCAGGGCGTTGCGCTGAATGCGCAGTGGGCCAAAGGCAGGTACGGCACCTCCGAACAGGCTGTCATCCATATACAGCGCCAGTTCCGGATTGTAGAAGTAGTTGTCCAGCAGGGTATCTTCTAACTCCTGATAAGGCGTCAGTGCATTCCAGTAGTCTTTCATCCCCACGGGAATCACCGCTTCATTGGTCAGCGGCATACCCAGGCGGGAAACTTGTACCCAGTCACCATCGTAAGATTCGCTGCCGGGTTCGAGTGTACGGATTTGCGGGCGGCTGGCCGAAGCCCACACGCCAATCACGTAGTTGGGGTCCAGGATATTCTCCGGACTGCGGGGCGCACCTTTCTTAAGCAAAAACTGGATCGGAATCTCCAGCGCAATTGCACTGGTATTCAAACAAGCCAGCCCATCGCGTGGGTCGCCCATCTGCCGTGGCGCATCCCCCAGGTCAAAAATACCGCCAAGGTCTACAAAGAAGGGGTCATCCACTGGTCCGGCGAAAATTTTCTCCCCGGTGTGGGCAGAACGCACTGCATCTTCGAAGAGCTCAGCGTAGTCCGCATTTAGGCCTACCGGAGAAGAGATGGACCGCTCACCAACATTACTAGGCGGCACCTTGCCATTCACAAGGATAGGAATGAAGCCGCCTCCGTTAATACTTTTCTCTACGGTATAGCGGGTCATGAGGTTTTCCTGCCCCAGCCGGATGTTGAAAAAAGTACTCGGGTCTTTATTCTTTTTCTCAAAAGTGAAGCGGTAGACAATCTCATCACCGGGACGACTGGCGTCATTGTCGATATGGATTTCGTACCGGATGTTCTCCCCAAACTGATAGTAGTTCGGCCCGCCGTGCGGCAATTGCATGGGTACGTAGGTCGCAATCAGCACAATATTGCGCGGATTGTCGGGGCTTCGAAAAGCGTACACATCCACATTATCCGCTAGTGGGTCATTGGAGATGAGAGGAGCTTCCCGGTGGCTGGAAGCCTGCAATGCTTCGCTTCCGCAAAACAGTAGCACAAGCACTGCCGTAAATATAAATTTAAATCTATGGTGTAACATAAACGTTTTTTTGAATGAGTGAATGGGCTTTTACTGGTCCGTTTCCGTACCGCGCCAGGGCGCTGCCAGATAAGGGAAGGAATTGGTAAATGGCTTATCGTTTTCCTCCACCCCGGTCGAGTAAGTGAGCACGCCGAGCAAGTCGTCTGTCACGGGATTCGGGTCACCGGCCGTGTAGTCGTCGTACCAGAGCCCAATAGCCGCTAACGCAACGCCAGCAACAGCCTGCAGCTCAATACGCGTAACATCATCCTCCAGACGACGCCCATTTGGAAAACCATCCATGTTAGGGATGAACTCCAGGTCAGCAGTGCCATTATAAGTGGGGTTAGTCAATCCAGCCACAGCCGCTGCTACGATACCAAGGGGACTAAACTCAGCACTTGCCCGGTCCGTCACCGGCACGGCCATATTCAGGCGGAGCATATCGCCACCATTGGGCAGGAAGTTGTTGATGAAGGGTTTGCCTTCTGCCAGTGGGTTGCCTTCCTTGCCTGTTGCCAGTTGGTAAGGAACTACATTGGGCACTCCCGTATGGAAAATAGGCCAAAGGTCAACAGAACGGGGCATGCCCGGACCAGGGAGCAGCAGTTCGCCAAAGACCTGATCATCCAATGCAGTACCGGCTATCGCAGCAGTCCCTTTCAGAGCAAACAATCCATCCTGACCATTTCCAAAATCAAAAGCCTGAAGAGCATTACGCTGTATACGTAACGGTGCAAAGGCAGGGACAGCCGGACCAAACTGGTCATCATCCATATATAGCGCCAGTTCAGGATTGTAAAAAAACTGGTCCAGAATGGTGTCGGTAATCTCTTCGTAAGGCGTTAAGGCATTCCAGTAATCCTTCATACCAATGGGAATGACCACCTCGTTAGTTAGGGGCATGCCCAGGCGGGATACCTGAATCCAGTCACCGCTGTCCTCGGGCGCTTCGCCCATCATACCTAAAGTACGTACAGCGGGGCGGCTTGCAGATGCCCATACACCGATCACGTAGTTCGGGTCCAGAATATTGGAAGGGGTATCCGGTGCACTATCCTTCAGGAGCATTTCGATTGGCACCTGAATGGCAATAGTATGGATATTAAATTCGCCCAGCCCATCTCTGGACGGACCGTTCTGGCGAGGGGCATTACCCAGATCGAAAATACCGCCCAGGTCGACGAAAAAAGGATCGTCTACCGGACCGCAGAACACCTGCTCTCCGTCCGGTGTTTGAGTGATTGCTTCGCTCATCAGGCTGGCATAGGTAGCCCCCAGACCAACACCGCTTTCAATGGAACGCGGCCCAATATCATTTGGCGGCACTACGCCTCCGGTCACAATGGCCTGAAAGGTGGCGCCCCCGTCCAAACTCCGCTCCATGGTATAAGTGGTCTTGAGGTTTTGCTGCCCCAGCCGGATATTGAAGAACGTTGTCGGGTCTTCGTTGACCTTTTGGAAAGTAAACCGGTAGATGATCTCATCACCGGGCATGCCTGCATCATTATCGATATGGATTTCATACCGGATGTTCTCCCCAAAAGTATAGTAATTGGGGCCACCGTGGGGCAGTTCTGCCGGGATGTAGTTGGCAATGATGGTAATCGTGTTAGGGTTGTCGGGGCTTCTGAAAGCGTAAACGTCCGTATTATCTGCCAGCGGATCGTTTGCAATCAGCGGAGCTTCACGGTGGCTCGATGCCAGCAGGTCGCTACCGAGCAGCAGGCACAGCAAAGCGCAAACCGCAAGTCTAAATACATTCATACTGTCTGATTTAGGTGAGAAAATTCAAGCATCACGAACCGGACAAACATCACAGTGGCTAGCCGGAAGTTGCCATCATACCGGCATCCCGGTCAACCCAGGTGGGTCTGCAGCTGTATTTTTTTCGTGATTTCAGTAATACTTACGGAAGGTGGAGTCGCGGCGGATTGAAACCCTTAGGATTTTTTTAAGATATCTTAACGAGCTTTTGTAAATTGAAGCGAAACAACGCCCATCATGCCTATAGAAATCACCGAAATCTTCTATCCCAAAGCCCGTCCGGAATGGCGGCAATGGCTGGAAACCCATCATAAGACCAAAACCGAAATCTGGCTGCGCCGCTTCAAAAAAACCACCGGAAAGCCCTGCATCACCTACGACGAGCTGGTGGAGGAATGCCTTTGTTTCGGCTGGATCGACGGAGTGGTGAAAAAGCTGGATGAGGAGAGCAACGTGCAGCGCATCACCCCCCGCCGTAAAAAGAAAACGTTTCTCTCAGAGCTCAACCGGCAGCGGGTATGGAAACTGCAACGTGAAGGGCTGATGACACCCGCCGGCATCACGCCCATCGAAGACCAGATCGGTAGTCCAGACGATCCCTGGGACATCCCCGATTGGGTGGAAGCCCAACTGCGCGAAGACGAGGAGGTCTGGGTCAACTTCCAGTCCTTCCCCCACCTCTACCAGCGCTTGAAAATTGGCTGGATCAAAGAATGCGGGGAGCGGCGGCGGGAGGAGGCGCAGAAGCGGCTGAATTGGCTTATTAAAAACACGAAAAAGGGGAAGATGTATGGGACGGTGCCGATTAGGAAGTGATGCTATAAGCCCGCCTGTCAGGTCGCCCCGTATAGCTATCGGGATCAAAGTTGCCAAAAAGCTTGAAGTAAAGAGCAACCTACGTAACATTGCCTTTGTGTTTCCATAACATTTTTTTCAATCATCGCTGTACCGTTTGCGCCTGCGCCCCTGTGCTTAACACATAGGGACATAGAACACATAAGTTCACAATGATGCACACTATGTGATCCTATGTGCCTTTGTGTTTCAAAACACTTTCTTCAATCATCGCTGTGCCGTTTGCGCCTTCGGCGCCGTGCTTAACACATAGGGACATAGGACACATAGGCTTTGCTATTACTGTCCTCTCGAACCTGAGTCCCTGGGTGTTACCAAAACACTTCCTTCAATCATCGCTGTACAGTTTGCGCCTTCGGCGCTGTGCTTAATACATAAATACGTAGGTTTACAATGACGCACACTATGTGCACCTATGTGCCTATGTGTTTTTAACCACATGCCACACATGCTATGCCCCCTTATTTCCAGCCTGACTTTAACCGGGAACCTCATGCCTCAAAACAATACCAATATTCTGCCAAAAGCCTGCAAGAATATAGCAACAAGACAGACGGCTGGATAAAGTCTCTCAAAATCACGACTGCGAATCCTTTTTAAAATTTCTGCTGCCGTATAAAAATAAAAACCCGGAGAACAGCAGCAACCCAATCTGAAAACTGTACCGCAGCCCAAAACTGCCAGGCAGTATGTCCGAATTGCCCAGCAGGAACAGAATGCCGCCCGCAAACAATATCCCAAAAGGCCAAACCAAAGTCCGGGCAGGGCCTTGCCCTTTCCAGGCCAAACGGGCAATCGGCCAGATGCAGAGTAGCGCCCACAACCCCAGGCAGGTATCAGTAATCTGTCGGGCCATCTGTAAATCGTTGCGTATCAAAATCAGTAAATAGGGCGATACTGCCGTCCATCCGGAAAACCAGGCGTAAACTTTATAATACCGCGGTATTTGCTGCCGCATTTGGATAAAATCCGACACAAAAAGGCCCGTAAAAACCACGATCCCGGAAAGCGCATAGACCAACGTAGGTAAAGGATCGGTAGGCTTCGGAAATTGCCCCAACAACCCAAGAAGACCGTACCGGTCAGCAAAGTAAAGGGCCGCACTCAGCATCATCCCAGCATAGAACCAAAAGACCCGTTCCCGGAAAATCCAGGCCACCAGCCCGCCCAGCATTGCAAGCAGTACCAGCAAACCAGAGTAAAAAGCCTGCCAGGAGAGCCGGTCAATCATTCTATTCACGGTTGGCAATACCGGATGAATGGACAAATGACGGTAATGACCCTCCGGTGTATCTCCCTGAAAGTAGGTCTGAAAAAAGAGGGTTTGAGTTTGCCCGGGGTCAATATGGAGCCACAGGTACTGATAAAAAGAAGGTAGCCGGGCACTCCTGCCGGTTGTAAAGCGGCTGTTGAACTGCTCATCGATCAGGCTGCTGTCCTGTATGACAAAGAGGCGAACGGCATCTGCGTACATGCAAAAACTTAAGGCCCCACGCAGCGTATGATCAGTGGCATTGAGTAATCGAATAGCAGACCAGGAACCTTCGGCCCCTACATCCTGCCCATTATTCAAATAAGGCTGAAGGGATGCCAGCGCTTCCTCACCACCAGGGAAGCTGTACAGGGTGTCTTCCAGCTCCACCTTTGCTTCCAGCGCATTTTGCAGGCGAAAAACGGGTATATCCTGCGCAGCCAGCCCCTCACCGAAGGCTACAAAAGCGGCAAGGACAAACAGAACCTTCATCCGGAAGGGGAATAATGGAAATAACTCGTTCTCTTTACTTTGCACACATCAGGCAAAATACAGTTTTCAGGGGTAATCTAACTGAATTTAACGCACCGGGGAGCAGGTCAGTCCACCATCTTCTGTTGATGGTAAGAACGGCGTAACACCCACCCCGCCAACGCAGGCACAAAACGATTGGCAAAGCCATTCAGCTTTCCCAACAGAGAAAAAATACGCTTATCCTCTCTCTTCTCAATCATCCGGATGATACGGGCAGCAACCACTTCTACGGGTTCCTGCCTGACAAAATCGCGGGATGGTTGCGGGATAAGCACTCCATCTTTATCATAAATGGCCTTTTGGGGGTCGTTTTCGGTGAACCCGACGAAGGCAATACCTACGTGGACGCCATGCCGCTCCTCTTCCACACTGAGGGCTTCGGATAGTGTTTTGAGCGCAACTTTGGAGGCGCTATACACCGCATGACCCGGAACACCGCGGAACGCTGCAATGCTCGAAACAAAGAATACGGTACCCTTGTTTTGCCTGAGGTAAGGCAATGCCTGCTGCGTCACGTATACGCTGCCCAGGTAGTTGACTTCCGTCACCTTTCGGAAGACTTCTGTGGACAGCTCCCCCACATCGCCTTCTGCTGAAATGCCGGCGTTGTTGATCACAACATCAAGCTGTCCGAAGTGCTGTTGGGCAGCTTCCACCAAACGGGCACAGTCCGCTGGCTTGGAGACATCACCGGGCACCGCTGCAATTACCTGATACCCCTGTTCCTGAAAAGCCTGTAGCGTTTGCGAAAGGCGGCTGGCATTACGGGCGTTGAGCACCACATGTGCTCCTTTTGCGAGTAGTTGTGCTGCCAGCTCCCGTCCAATACCAATACTTGACCCGGTGATGAGGACGACTTTATTATTCCATTGCATGAATGTTCCTGTTTTGCGACCATTTGTGATAAGCCAAAAATAGGAAGATTCCTGAAGGGTACCGGCTACTCCCTTACCACAACCAACGGCAAGCGGACAATCTCTGCGTTCTGCCGCACTTCCACCCAGTAAAAACCCTGCGGCAGCCACTCCAGGGGCAATTGCTGATTCTGTCTTGAACGCCCCGCAGACAGCGTTCGAAGGCACTGTCCCTGAGCAGTGAGTATCCGGATAGCCGCCGGGGCTGCCGGGCCGGACAAGGTACAAAAACTCCGGGCGGGATTGGGCGCCAGAGACCACCCGCCAATCCCTACTGATTCAGACAGGGCGGTGAGTATACTTATTTCGTAGCGCACCAGGCTATCGCAACCGGCATGGCTGAGATAGACCTTCGTTATGGCCGTATCGCCTTGTATAAGCACTCCTTCCCACCAGCCTGCTTCTGCATATAGCGCCTGCCCCAGGTAAACCGCTCCCGGGCAAAGGCTGGCATACACCACGGAAGCCACAACCGGCTTTTCAATTTGATGGGTTACTGTATTCGTAATGATGGGTGGATTGAAATCGAAATAAATGCCCGCATGGTTTTCAATGAGGGCAGCCGGTACAATGCCTGCACGGGGTTGAATGGAGAAGGCAAAGAAGCCGTGGCTTTCCGGCTCATTGCTGGTGCTGTCGGGCAGCAAAATCTCCGGGTATTCGACCACCAATATCCGATCCGGCAATAAATGCCACTGATGCTCATGCGAACCACCCTCCGCCCGGAATGTGCTCAGATCAAGCTCAGGCGACAGGGTATCCCGGATGGTCACGTTCCGGGCCATATCAGTACCAACATTCTGAAAGTGGATGGTGTACTGCAACGCTTGCGCTGCCGGGATGAGGTGGTCGGGACCAAACCCTCGGGGATGTGCTTCCTTTATATTGGGGTCATAAGCTCCTATGACCGGGCGGCATTACTCTACTTCAAAGATATTCCCGTTGTCGTTGGGAAAGGCGGTGACTATACCCGTATCCAAAGGCACCAGGCAACCCTGTGCCAAAAGGCGGATTGGTTCGGCTGCTGGATTACTGGCGGCAAAACCGGGCTGAACCACCAGACGCCCGGGCCATTTTTAAAGCGGCCTGCCCCGGGCAGCCCTTCCGGAAGCAAGATTACTATCTGCTGCTTAGCCGTTTTCACAAACTGGCCGAGCAGTTCCTGGCCTGGCAGGCTTTTCAGCAGAATGAGCAGGCGCATTACACCTACCTGCTGCAAGCACTCCGGCAGCGACAGCAGCAGCCACTTTTCCAGCGCAGTATGAAAAAGGCGCGAAGCCTGAACAAACCTCAGGACAACCACGCTGCCGACAGCCTGCATTTCGCCTACCACCTGGAGCGGGAGCAGTACGACTTTATCGACAGCCACGACCGCAGCAAGCCCACCAACCTGCAACGGGCCACTGATTTGCTCGATGCCTACTACTTCGCGGAGAAGCTGAAACAAGCCTGCCTGGCGCATACCCGCTCGGTCATCAACCGGGAGACTTACCAAATCGGCATGATCCCTGCTATTGAAGCGGAAATTAAAAAACGGCCCAGCCTGTTGGAGCATCCGGCAGTACTGCTTTACTATGCCTGCTACCAGGGCGTAGTGGTAACGGGCGCACAGCGTAGTTTCCAGTTGCTGCGCCAATACATCAGCGCGTACAAGGAAGGCTTCCCCAGACAGGAAATCCGGGATTTGTATTTGCTGGCCATCAACTACTGCATACGGGCCCTCAATTTCGGGGACACTGCCTTCGCACAGGAAGCCCTGCAGCTCTATGAGGAAAGCCTGGAGGAAGGTTACCTGCTCGAAGATGGTTACCTGCCGGAGTCCACTTTCAGCAATATGGTGTCTCTGGCCCTTAAACTTGAATATTATGAATGGGTGGAGGCGTTTATCGGTAATCATTCGGACAAACTAAAACCGGCTTTCCGGGAGGCCTTACCCTGGTATACTTCCGCAAAGCTCGCATACGAACTCGGAGATACCGGTCGCGTACTGCAGCTCTGCGCCAAAATCGAAGCCCGGCAGCCATTCCTCTACCTGGGCACCAAAACCCTGCAGCTAAAAGTGCTCTACGAACAGGAAGAGTGGGATGCCGTAGACAGCCTGCTGGAGCGTATGCGAGTGTACCTGCAACGGCATAAAGATGTGGGTTACCACCGGGAGCACTACTTGTTGCTGGTACAGTTTACCCGACGGTTGTTGGGGCTTATCCCCGGCGACCTGAAAAAGGTATTTGAGCTGGGTGCTGAGGTGGAGACCGCCAAAACCTTCCGGGAAAAACCCTGGATGATGCAACAGATCAGTAAAAAAGGAAAGCAATAAAATAGTAATACTATCAAAAAAAAGACCGGGTGCCCAAATCGGACAGCCCGGCTGTATTGTCATTCACTAATACTCTACCCTAGAACAGCCCAAAGCGGATGCCCAGGTTCAGGGCCAACCCGTTGATATCGCTGCTCTGAATGTTGACCAGCTCGTTGGCCGGGTTACTGTACTCATAATCCAAACCTGAAGTAAAACGGTAAGACGCACCTGCAAATAGGCGGGCATTTTTGATCAGATTAACCTCAGCCTCTACGCCCGGTTCCACAAAAAAGAAATAATCTTCGCCAAAGGGATCCTCGCTGAAATCTAAGTCTCTCTTGTAGTCCATAGAGGCTTCCCCACCGCCAATCGTCAGCGGAAAGCTAAAGTGCACGAGGTTGTCAGAGTTGAGGATGTACTCCGCGCGCACGCCACCGTAGCGCAGGTCAAGGTAAAGGCGGTCGTCCATTTCCATCTCAGGGGTAAACTCATTTAGCGTGGTGTAGAAAGCCGCGCCCAGCGCAAAACGCTTGTTGAAAATCACCCCCGCACTGCCCTGAAAACTGTGCACCGTTTGGCCGGCAGCCTGCGTAAGCTGATAGCCCGGCGCTACGTAAAATCCGAGCTCGGCACCACTGCCGTTATTCCCAAAGAGCGTTTTGGGAGTGTTGTCTTGTGCCTGAACAACTAACAGGCTGCAGAGCAGCATTGCGAAAGTGAAAAACGTGTACTTCATTGTGTTTAATTAGTTTAGCTTTTGTTAATAATAGTAAAACTATATCTTAGACAACCCATACTTCCAATTAGTTCAAAAAAGGATTCAAAATTTTCATTTTTTATCGTTCGTCCGGATCGTTTAGGGTATTCTTGAAACGGCGTTCTTTTCCAGGACTGACCTTCAGAGCTTTAACCCTATTGGTCTTGCCTGGGCGTTTGTGTATCTCAAAACCATCGTACAGCATCCCATCTACCGTGTAGGCCCGGTACCGGATTTCCTTCTCCATGACCTCTATTACCTGAAAAAGCTGCGTATTCTCAGCCGCCCGGTCCATCCACTGCTGCTCGGTAATGGAATACATCTTTGGGCCGCTCACAGAAACGACATACACTACCTTTGAATCATTCTCATAGGGATTGGTACCGGTAATCAGCCCCTGACCCCGGGCGTAGGAATGGTCATGCCCCTGCAGCACGAGGTCTACCTGATACTGATCGAGCAGCGGTTTCCAAAGCTGCTGTACCTCCTCACACTGCCGGTCACCGGAAGGAGAAATGACCGGATGGTGAAAGGTGACAATCGTCCATTGGTTGGAGTTATCTTCGAGCACGTCAGCGAGCCAGTCCGCTTGTCTTTCAAAATCGGCATTCGAGTCCATGGAAATGATCCTTGCGCCCTGATAGTCCACATAGAAACACCGGTCTTCCAGCCCTTCCGGCCCGTTATCCGGGAAGTTGAACTGTGCGCCCCAAAACGGGGAGATGCCTACCTTGCGCTTTTCGGCATTTTTGATGTATTCATGGTTGCCCGGAGGTACCACCACCGGTATCGAACGGTGAATAAAGCCGCCCGCCTGAAACCATTCGCCCCACTCGTAGTCGTTTTGGCTGTGATTGATGAGGTCTCCGGCGTGCAGTACCCAATCGGCCTGTGGTGCTTCCCGGTAGGCGGCACGTATCGCTCTTGACCAATGCTCATGCAGATCGTTTTGAGCATCGCCAAGATATAAAAAGGTGAAAGGCTCCGACCCCGCCGCGGCTGTGCGAAACTGCACCCACTCGCTCCAGTAGTCGCCTGCACCTACCCGGTAAGCATACAGAGTGGCCGGTTGGAGGTCCGTGAAGGTGACCTTATGATAGGCCGCCCGGGCAAATTCAGAGATCAGCAGCTCGGTCTCTGCCTGATAATCCTTTTCATACTCGTCAAACTCCGGAGAGGGGTCTGCCAGCGCGATTTCAGCGAAAGCTGTCCGTACCTCCGCCCGGGTACGCCAGGTGACCGTTACTGAGGTGGCAGGGTCGGCTGCAGGCGTGAGCAAGATACGGTCGGGCCACCACTGCGGCTCGTAGCGAATTTGCAAATGCTCAGGGGGCAGGTTCTTCTCCGGGGGCTGCGCAAGGCTCAACAGGGAGAGCATCGATACCCAAACGAGGAGGGTTACTTTCTTCATCAGTCTTTTTGTTTTTGTCGCTTCGCAAAGGTGGGAAGCCCTGCTCATTTGCGTTGGCAATGAGGTTGCACATGCTGGCAGGGAGGTTACTTCTTACCCGGAATTAGGTAACATCAACGGCATATTACCTTATTTTAGGTAACGAATACCCAGAGTTGACAGCGCCAGATTTTGCCTAACAGACGGTATTGACCTCTTCCCGCCCATGTGCTTAATTTGCAAAAGTCAATCTATTTAAATTTAGTCTAAATAAAAGCCATGCGAATACCTTTACTCCTATTCGGTCTGATAGCCGTTGCATCAAGCCTAAGTGCGCAGCAGTTTCGGGAAGTCACCTGCGGGCCGAATTATACCTTATCCACTTATTTTAAGTTTGGGAACCAAGAGAGCATCAGCCTCGAGCACAATGCCTGGGACATTGCCTTTACCGCACAAGGCCTGCAGGATGCGGGCATCTTCCTCAATGAAGCGGCTGGGCTGGAAGGCACGGAGCTGGAATTATTCCTGATCCCCGGTGCTGAATTTTCGGACAACATCGACCTCACGCAGCTGGGCGAACGGCTCCTCAATGATGAAACCAACTGGACCAGCGGAGGTGCTTTCAACCAAATGCGCGACCCCGGCAATCCGCTGGACTATGGCTGGGGGCAATATAATCCGGCCACGCAGTCTGTCGAGGGGCAAGCCCTTTTTGTGCTCAAACTGCGCAATGAGACTTTCAAAAAACTGGAGATCATCAGCCTGGACGGCACCACTTATCACTTCCGCTATGCCAATCTGAACGGCAGCGATGAACAGTCGCATACCCTTAACAAAGCAGACTTTCCGGATAACGATTTAGTATACTGGTCATTCAGCAGTAATGCTGTGGTGGACTTTATCCCTAAGGCTGGCGAATGGGACTTGCTTTTCACCCGCTACTCCACCCCATTAGATGATAATGAAGGGAGTACCCTCAACTATCTCCTCACCGGCACCCTTTCCGGTCCTGGCGTGGAGGTCGCTCAGGTCGATGGCATCGACCCTGCCACCATTACCTTTGAAGGGTACGAAGATTCCCTGAGCACCGACCTCGACATCATTGGTCATGACTGGAAGAACTTTGACCTCGGCACTTTTTCCTGGGCACTGCCTGCTGACCGCGTCTATTTTGTCAAGGCAGCTAATGGAAAAGTCTGGAAGCTCTTCTTTGTCGACTTTGAAGGGTCGAGCACCGGCAATATTGTCTTTCAGGAAACCAATATGGGCGTCGTCAACACTGTTGATCACACCCTGTTTAAAGACCTGAGTGTTTTCCCTAACCCTGCCCGGGAGAGCGCTACTGTAGCACTGACGCTAAAACAAGCCGCCCCGGTACAGCTGAATGTGTTCAATGCCACCGGACAGTCCGTTTGGTCGGCGGTAAGTGAAGAGCCTGCCGGTTTTCAAACGGTAAGCATTCCGGTCAGCCACCTGCCCGCCGGCACCTACTGGCTGCAGGTACAAACGCCCGGCACGGCACCGATCTCCCAACCTTTAATCGTAGCCCCATGAACCGGTTTCTAATCCATTTTCTGGGCATACTTACCCTGGGGCTAAGCCTGAATGCTTGTCAAAACGCCCCGTCCGCGACCGAACAAGCCACACAGGAGGCTTCCTATGAGCGCCTCGTCTCTCTTTCCGGCAGTGTCACGGAGCTGCTGTACGAGTTGGAGCAGGGCGATAAAATCGTAGGCGTTGACGTGACGAGTACTTACCCGGCGGAGCAGGTAACCCAAGTGCCTAAACTGGGGCACGTGCGTCAGCTCAACGTAGAGGCGCTGCTCAGCCTGCAGCCCGACCTGGTGCTGGCGGAGCGGACGGATGAAGCCTCCGCCGCCCTGCAGCAACTGGAAGCAGCAGGCGTGGAAGTGCTCTGGCTCGACGGCTCCTTTACGCTGGATAAACCCCTGGCGCAAGCCGAACAAATCGGTAAAAAGCTGGGGCTCAACGAGGAACTCGAAAGCCTGCGCAAAACCTACGAAGCCGACAAAGCCAGGTTGCAGCAAGCCCGGCAGGCGATGGAAGAGACCCCCACAGTGCTTTTCATCTACGCCCGCGGCAAGGGCAGCCTGATGGTGGCCGGGAAAAACACCGCCGCCTCCGCCATGATTGAACTGGCAGGCGGGCAGAATGCCGTACAGTCCTTTGAAGGCTTCCGCGCCCTATCCGCAGAAGGCCTGATGGAGGCACAGCCCGAGGTATTGCTGCTGTTCGACAGCGGGCTGCAAAGCCTGGGCGGTGTGGAAGGTCTGTTGCAAATCCCCGGGCTGGCGCAAACGCCAGCGGGGCAGCAAGGCCATATCATTGGCATGGATGGCTTATACCTGCTGGGCTTTACCCCACGAGCTGCCCGTGCAGCGGTGGACTTATCGGAGCGCCTGCAGGCGTTGCCGGATGCCTACACGCTGAATTAAGAAACCATGATACAAAGCCTGCCCAAATACCGCTCGCTGTCCCGTTTGCTGTCGCCTCCCGTGCTAACGCTGTTGCTGGCCATTTCTGCGCTCTGCGCCCTGCTAATCGGGGCGTACAGCCTGCCGGTACAGCAGGTCGGGCTGGTGATGGGCGAGCAGTTATTTGGCCTGGAAGCCGGCCTGCCACAGACCCTGAGCTATCTGGTCTGGGACATCCGCCTGCCCCGCATCCTGCTGAGTGTATTCGTAGGCGGCGGGCTGGCCATTGCCGGGGCAGCGGTGCAGGGGCTTTTCCGTAATCCGCTGGCCGACCCGGCGCTGATTGGTGTGACGAGCGGGGCAATGGTGTTTGCAGTAGCAGGCATTCTGTTTTCCGCCTCCGTTCTGGGCGCGATTGGCAGCTGGTTGGGTTACGCAACAGTCACGGTGATGGCGTTCACCGGCAGCCTGCTGACCACCTTCCTGGTCTACTGGCTGGCGAGCAGCAAGGGCTACACCTCCGTAGTGACGATGCTGCTGGCGGGCGTGGCCATAACAGCCCTGGGCGGTGCCCTCACCGGGCTGATGACCTACTTCTCTGACGAGGACGAGCTGCGCGATATCATCTTCTGGACACTGGGCAGCCTGGGCGGTGCCAACTGGCAGATGCTCGCGCTGCTGATACCGCTGGTGCTCCTGCCTGCCTTTATCCTCTGGCGGCAGTCGAGCCAACTCGACCTGCTGCTGCTGGGCGAGCGGGAAGCGGCCTACACCGGTGTGAATACGCAGCGCACCAAATGGATCGTCATCGGCTGCGCGGCGCTTATCGTAGGTGCCTGCGTGGCGGTGAGCGGGGTGATTGCCTTTGTGGCGCTGGTCGTCCCTCACCTGGTACGGCTGATACAGGGGCCGCGCCACCGCAGTTTGCTGTTAGGCTCCGCCCTGCTCGGTGGATTACTGATGGTCTGGGCGGACACTGCTGCCCGCACGCTGATTGCACCCGCTGAATTGCCAATTGGCATCCTGACGGCTCTGCTCGGTGCGCCGTTTTTTATCTGGCTATTGCTCAAAACCAAACGCAGCTTATGATCGAAGCGAACCACATTGGGGTACGGAAGTCCGGCCGCTGGATTCTGCGGAAAGCAAGGGTACAGGTACGTGCCGGAGAACTGGTAGCGCTCATCGGTGCCAACGGGGCAGGCAAATCGACCCTGCTGAAAGCCGTGGCGGGAGAGGTTACGCCGGATGAAGGTGCGGTAAGCATCAACAGCAAGATTTTGGCAGACTGGCCGGCTGCCGGGTTGGCAAAAGTCCGGGCTGTGCTCAGCCAATCAGTCCAACTGCCCTTCTCCATGCCCGTGATCGACCTGGTGGAAATGGGGCGCTATCCGTATCAGGGGCAGGAACCGGGCGGGCGCACCCGGGAGATTGCCCGGCTTTGCCTCAAACAGGTGGGACTGAGCGGGTATGATGACCGGGACATCTGCACGCTTTCCGGTGGAGAACAGCAGCGGGCGCAATTGGCGCGGGTGCTGGCGCAGGTGTACCGGGAGCAGCCTGCAGAAGAGCGTTTCCTGTTGCTAGATGAGCCCACCGCCAGTCAGGATATCGCGCAAAAGCAGCAATTGCTCAGCCTTTTGCGAAAGCTGGCGAATGAGGCAGGCCTTGGCATTCTTACGATCCTCCACGACCTCAACCTGGCGATGCAGTACGCCGACCGGGTCGTGCTTCTGCGCAGGGGGCATTTGCTGAAAAGCGGCTCACCCGAAACGGTGCTCACCCCCGAGGGGATTGCACAAGGGTTTGGGCTTAAAGCCCGGGTGGTGCGGACGCCGGGAGAAGCCTTGCCACATATTCTCACCTGCCCTACGGCGGTGGATCTTTTTCAAAATGAAGAAACAGCTATACCATGAAGACAACAATAAGCATTAATCCGGAATTACAGGCGCGGTACGAAGCGCTGAAGTCAGAACAGCCCAAACTGCGCATCCGTAATGCAGCAGAGGCGCTGGGCGTAAGCGAAATGGAATTACTCGAGCTGCAACTGGGAAGCACCGCCACGCGCCTCAGCGGGGGCTGGCAGAGCCTGCTGCAGGAGGTGGAGAGCCTCGGCCATGTGATGGCGCTTACGCGCAATGAATACGTTGTGCACGAGCGTAAAGGGGTATACCACAACGTCTCCTTTATGCACGACGGCAAGATGGGCGTGGTCGTCAATCCCGATATCGACCTGCGGCTGTTCATGTGGGAATGGGAATATGGCTATGCCGTGGAAGTGCCGGGCCGGGGCAAAGTGCTGCACAGCCTGCAGTTTTTCAATCAACGAGGTACGGCAGTCCACAAAATATACCTGACCAATAAGTCGGACCAAGCCGCCTACGATGCATTAGTCAACAAGTACCGGGCGGAAGACCAAAGTACGCCTGCAACCGTAGACCATAACCCGGTAGCGGCGCCTAACGTGATCCCGGACTCAAAAATCGACGTAGCCGCTTTTCAGGAGGAATGGCGCAACCTGCAGGACACGCATGACTTCTTCCCCCTGCTGAAAAAGTACGAGCTGCAACGGACACAGGCCCTGCGCCTGGCGCCGGAAGGCTTTACCCAAAAGGTGCCCAACGAAGCGGTGGTTAAAGTGCTGGAAGCGGCGGCAAAAAACGAAGTGCCGATTATGGTCTTCGTCAACAGCCCCGGCTGCATCCAAATCCACACCGGGCCCGTGAAAAAGCTGATCCCGATGGAGCAGTGGTTCAATGTGATGGACCCCGACTTCAACCTGCACCTCAACCTTGAGGGCATCGCGGAGAGTTGGGTGGTGAAAAAGCCGACCAAGGATGGCATCGTTACCGGTCTGGAAGTCTACGATGCACAGGGTGAGCTCATCGTGTACTTCTTTGGCAAGCGCAAGCCCGGTATTCCGGAGTTGGAAAGCTGGCGGGAGATTATTGATGAAACGTGCGACCCTGCCTGCTTGCGCATGGCAGGCAGGTCCGCTGGAGTCGAAGCCACTATTTAAGTTTGAGTTACTATTGTACGACCCCAATGGGGTCGACTATTCGTAAAAACAGCTTTCATCTTTTAATTGACGCCGTAGGTGTCACACTTACCAGAAGAAAAGCAAATGGATAATATTCGATGGTCAAGCAATCGCGAAGTAACCTACAAGAGCACATGAGGATGATATTTTTTGTTTGTTGTTTCTTCATTACGATTGGTACTTGCCCCCCGCTGTATGGCCAAGCTTCGCTGCCGCCCGATTCGTCGCTTTGGGCGCTGCAGTTGCAGGATGTAATCGTGACGGCGCAGTACGCGCCCACCGACAGCCGCAACGCCGTGCACGATGTGATCACCATACGGGAGGAAGTGATTGAGCAGCGGGGCGCTACCAATCTGGAACAGCTGCTGCAGCAGGAAGCCAATATCCGCATCCGTCAGGATATGGTGTTGGGCAGCAGTATGAGCCTGCTGGGCATCGACGGGCAGAACGTCAAAATTATGGTGGACGGGGTGCCGGTGATCGGCCGACAGGATGGCAATATCGACCTCAGTCAGCTCAACCTCAACAACATCGAGCGGGTGGAGATCGTAGAAGGCCCGATGTCGGTCAGCTACGGCACGGATGCCCTGGGCGGCGTCATCAACCTGATCACCAAAAAATCGCAGCTCGACCGCTACGACCTGAATCTCACGAGTCAGGTGGAAGCCCGGGGCGAGAACCGCTACGCTGCTGCCTTCGGTGCCCGCCTGACCGATGATATCATCCTGCGCATCAACGGCGGCTACGATGTGTTTGGCGGCTTTAGTGAAAACGACAGCCTGCGCTCCGTGCTTTGGAACCCCAAGGAGCAGTGGTTTGCGGATGCTTACCTTGGCTACCGGTTGGACGATAAGCGCAAGTTGTTTTACACCGGCAGTTTCTTTGATGAGGAGGTGCAGAATCTCGGCAACATCCGCCGCCCGCAGTTCAAGCCCTACGCCTTTGACGACTTTTACCTCACCCGGCGGGTCAACCATAGTCTGGCCTACGAGGGGCAAGTTGGGACGCACTACTACCTACAGGCGACCACCGGCTACAATCAGTTCCGCCGCTACAAGCGTACTTTGCGCAACAATTTTGAGGAAAACGAACAGCTAGAAGTACCCGGCATGCAGGACACGGCCCGCTTTTCAGGAGCCATGCTGCGCGCCACCTTCGCCAGTCAGTACGCCGACAGCCCATTGAATTTTCAGGTAGGCGTGGACCTGCGGTACGATGATGCCACGGGCCAACGCATACAAGACAGCCTGAGCAGCCGGGAAGGCTTTTCGCAAATTGGCGACTACGCGGCATTCGGCAGCCTGCGCTATCAGCCATGGGAAGCGCTGACCGCAGAAGCCGGGCTGCGCTACGCTTACAATACCCGCTACGAAGCCCCGCTCGTGCCTTCCTTCCACCTGAAGTACCGGCTGAATGAGCAGTGGGCCCTACGCGGCTCCTACAGCCAAGGCTTCCGCAGCCCGGACTTGAAGGAGTTGTTTTTCGAATTTATCGATATCAACCACTTCATCCTCGGCAACCCCAATCTGCGGGCGGAGCGCTCGGACAATCTGCAGTTAGGCCTATTCTACGAGCAGCGCGGGGACGAATGGCGCCTCAAGGGCAAAATCAAAGGCTTCTACAACGACATCCGCGACAAGATTGAGCTGTTTGAGTACATCGAGACCGACGAAGGCATCGCCCCGGCTATTGACACCTCCACCCTGCGCTTTGCCTATTTCAATCAGGCGGTGTACAAAACACAGGGCATCAACTTTTCCCTCAGCTACAGCACGCCCCGGCTGGAACTGTCTGCCAATGCCTCCACTATCGGCTACTACAACCCGGCGAGCGAGGACTTGCCGGAGCTGGATGCGTTCACCTACGCTATGGAGTACAGCGGCAGCGCCACCTACCGCTGGCTGAAGGCCGGTTTGAGCGCTTCTCTTTTCGTGCGCGTCAATGACCGGCAGGTCAATTTCTTCCCCACCACGGATGCGGAGGGCAACACCATTGCCGGGCAGCGCATACAAGATGGCTTTACGATGGCAGACTTTACCCTCACCAAATCCTTCTGGAAAGAGCGCATCGACCTGACGCTGGGTGCCCGCAACCTACTCGATGCACGGCGGGCCAACATACAGGGCGCAGCGAGCGGCGGGGCGCACAGCGGTGGCACCGGCAGCGCGCCGGTGAGCCCGGGCCGGAATGTGTTTGTGCGGATGATGGTGGATTTGGGGTGGTAGTGTAAAACAAACCGAAAACAGTATGAAATGTAAAACCGAGGTGCTGCTAATGAACGGCAGCATGAGCGTCGGGCAATGTACCGGCTGTAAACGGGTGGGCGTCCACTTCAACAACCTGCTGGCGGGCTTCAGCCAAGCCGAATTCAAGCGCTGGGCGGAATGGCTGCTGCATATTGAGTTTGCGCCCAACTCCAGCTTGTTTCACGACGGACAGTTCCGCATCATCCTGGATACGGGCAAGGCTAACTTACAATTTACATTTACGGAAAGTGAGTTTAATGTTTTTCGGGATGGGATTGCGGAGGCGCTGTTGCAGATGCAGGTGCGGGAGTTGATGGCGGGAGAGTGATAGACTCTGACTATGAGAAAATGGGGGAATGAACAATCCGGTGTTTGGTAAAATATTCAGAAATATTTGGAACTCTGCGGGGGGGGGGTATATTTATAAGTAATCCTTAAACAGGTCAACATATGATTTGACCTACTTGCGCCTTTTTTCAATTTATGGACTGGGCGGAAGGCTTGTATATCGTGACGATAAGCAAGAATAAAGAAATACTGCACCGCCGCAAAGTGATGCTTGCTAAGTAAATTGTAACCCACAAACGTGCAGCTCCGACTCTGGAGCTGCACGTATATAACTTTGTAATATGCGTTTATTTATCATTCTATTGTCAATTTTCACTTTTAGCATAGTGGCTGCACAATCCGTGGACACCTACAGTCAACTGCATAGCTTTGAAAGCGGTATAACAGACGAATATATTGACCTTAAATATGTTGATAGTAGCATTGTGCTTCTTTCGGGAAATTTCTGTGATTACGATACTGTGTTTAGGTCATGCTCTTACGTGTCTTCCTTTTTGCCTTCAGGGCAACATATTCAATCTCGTCTATATCCATCATTATTTCCTGAAGGAAGCAACAGGCTTGCAAGTATGGGTGATACTATCATACTCATTGGGCATCCGCATGGTCTTTTTCAAGGGCGTCCAACAAGAATACACTTAATTGATTCCCACTTCCAAGATATACAGACATATGATGTCCTAAGTCCGTCTAATAACGAAACTGTGATTTGTAATGGCATGATATGCAATAACAATACAGTATACTTATACGGCAATACAGTTTCAGATGGAAGATCTCAAGTGCTCATACAAAGCGTTGATAAAAGTCATTTGACAACAAATTGGGATCGAAAATACAGAAGAGGAGTTACCAGTAATAATTGCGATGACTTGCAATTCACATCAGATGGAAACTTAGTTTATTTAAATAGCTATTTTGACAATCAAGGCGCTGGGGGAGAATATGGCTCTCAAATTGTAAAACTGCTACCAAACGGAGAGAAGCTTGATTCGTTTGAATTTGAAGGTCCAGTCGGCAAACCCACAAGCATGCACGTTTCTGAAAGTGGTAGTTATTACTATTTCTCTGTAGTCAATCCAGAGGACATCTGGGCTTCAGACAACGGCTGGATCAACAAATTGAACCCTGAAATGGAAGAAGTGGAATGGCGTACCCCCTTGCCGTCAGAACCGTTTTCTAACAATTGGAAGTACAATGTACTGGACTTTATAGAGGCTGCTAATGGTGATATTATTTTTTGTGGCGAGGCAACCGGCGGTGGCTGGCATCCGGACGATAGCCACAACGGCTTCATTGCCCGTATCAGCCCCGGTGGGGAATTAAAATGGACCAAGATATACCGACACCCCAATGTAGATGCACTACCAGTTGATGAATTTGGTCTTTACCGGCAGGGGAAGCTAAACAAAGTCATAGAGACCCCTACTGGTCAAATCATTGCTTGTGGACACGCCAGGTATTCCCCTTTCCAACTTAGTGCCATACAGGACTTGGAGCTGTCATCCAGGCTTTGGCTGCTTGCAGTAGATGCGAATGGTTGCTTAGCTGGTGAGGAATGCCAGGATGTTATCGTATTGGACGGTGCCAACACGGCTTTACCTGTATTTGATATCGGCACCCGCTGGACCTACGAAGTAGAGACTGCTTCTGGAGGCCCGGCGAAGAGCGTCAGCTTCGAAACTTATGAAATTGTGGATACCGCAACAGTAGGCGGGCAGACTGCTTTTGCAGTAGAAGAAGGCTCAACGGGCAATCTTCAGTACCTGCGGCAGGAGGGCAGCTTAGTCTACCTCTGGGACGCTGATCTGGAAATGTACCAATTGAATTATGACTTTTCAGTCAATAGTCAGTATGGTACGCAATGGACCAGTCAGTGCAGCAGCGGAGGGGGAATTGCGATGATAGAAGTGGATAGCGTCACGCAGGAAACCGTAATGGGGGATACGCTGCCGGTACAACATTTACGCATAGAAAATAATGGCACGATTGAAGGAGACCTGCTTACCAACGTATACGCTGGTATAGGGCAGCAATCGGGTGGGCTACGTCTGCCCCTGGGCTATGGATTGTGCGACCCGGTCCGGGAAGTCACTCAGCTTCGCTGCTTTGAAAATGACAGCTTGCAATATAACTTTGTTGGCTACTCTTGTGATAGTACTTTTGTCATCACTTCCACCTCAGAAGTCACGCAGGGCGCGATCAACATCTTTCCCAACCCATCCTCCGGTCTTATTAATATTGAAGGGGCTCCGCCTTCTGCACCCTACGAGCTGTACGCAGTCGATGGGCGGCTCGTACAAAGCGGAGTCATCAGCGGCAGGCAGCTATTTATAGAGCGCCCCGGTATATACTGGCTTAAAGTAAGCACTGGCAAACACTGGGAAATTGTAAGGGTGGCTGTATTGTAACCGGTCGCTTGGCAAATCAAAGTTGCCGGAGCGTGAATTTGGAGAGCAGGCGTTTTAACCCCTTTACTTTTTCCCACAGCAATGCTTATACTTTCGCCCACTTTGGCAGGGGCATGGCTCATTGCGCCCTATCTTAGTTTTGCTTTTTGAGGGGGATTGCACCGGGGGAGACAAAGGTTTATCTGCCGGCTCTTTTTCAGGAACCATGCCACCGGACTGCATTAGGATTTCCATCATTTTTCGAGCAGCAACAGCACAGCAGATTGGTAATAATTCATCACTTCGCTAACATGGAAAACTTTGCGTTCAGGGTACAGATCCTGAAGCAGCAAACGCTCACCCATCAAACGCCGTGCGGCAGCCGTGTCCTTTTTTTCCTGTACCAGCAGGTTTGATTCATTGGTAATCCCAAACAGGTAATCAGGGTGATTTTTGCGGAGCTCACGGAGCAGGCCCCTGGCTTTACGGCGCTTGCCACGCATCATATACAGCGTGTAGAGGTGGTTTTGAGCCCGCGGTAAATGCGGGCACGTCCTTACGAGTTCTTCCAGCGGCTTAATCGCCTTCGGGTTGCCTGCTAAGACCTCCGGATAGAGCGCATTCATCAATTCAGCCTCTTCTTCGGTGACACTAGCATCTTCCATGGTATCATGCTCCACGGCATAAGGGATGAGGGGATGGTTGTAGGTGAAGCGGGTCTTGTATCTTGGCATAACAGATGGATTATATATTTGAGCACAAAGGTACAGAACAAGCATCGAGCAGCAGAATCGGATCTTTACAATTAGGCTTCTTCCCCCCTTTTGGCTCGAAAGTCATTTTACAATGTGTTCTTTTGGATTTAATACACTCCCTAAATTCTTGTGTGGCACGAAAAAGCCTACAGTATATGCTATTCGCCGTAGAAGACTGCGTGCGGCAATGGCTATTTATGAAACATATAGGATTACCGCTTATTTGACTATCTGCCCCATCCCCCCTATATTTATAATTATGCTCAAGCGCAAAGCACAACACACCGGCATGCACCCCACCCTAGAACAGCCCAGGTACTTCCCGGACCTGCACGCGTCCCTTAGTGTATACATCCGTGATTGGCTGTCACCCCGCCTTCCCGAGCGCTACACTATTTCCGTAGAGCGCGGGCTGTCCATGACGGATGCATCCGGCGCCTCCAAGCCCTACCGCCCGGATGCAAGGATCGACCGCGCTGAATCGCCTGAAACTTCCTACGCTGAAACTATCGCTGTGCAGCCGCCCTCTTTTACTGTGGATATTCCGGACCAACCCCAGCGGTATGTCGCCATTCGGGACGGAGGCGAGCGCTTGGTCACGACCATCGAGGTACTTTCCCCGGCCAACAAAATGGGAGACGGCTACGAGGATTTCCGCCGCAAGCAGGAGCAGCTTGCTGAGAAAGGGATCTACCTGGTGGAAATTGATTTGCTAAAACAAGGCAAGCGCCGCTGGCGGGACGAACGGGTCGACCAAGCCGATTATGTGATAACTTTGCAGCGCGCCGGCGACAGCCTGGCCAATGTTTGGGCCGTAGCCCTGGGGGAAGCACTGCCTGCCATCCCCGTCCCCCTGCTTGCTCCGGATGCGGATGTGCCGCTGCCGTTGGAGTATATTTTACAGGAATATTTAGAGAAGAGTGGGCTGGGGAGGCAATTGAGGTAGCGCTGTATAAAATTATCTGCAAAGGTATTAGGTCCAATGAGATTTACCACTCCACCCGCCACCCCATCGTCAAACTCATAGCTTCCGGGCGGAAAAGACTTCCCTGCACCAGCCCTTCCGGCTGACTCATAAAACGGCGGTAGCTACCCCGAACAAACAACCGCCCAAACCGTACAGGCGGCAAAAGCACTTGCCCCTCCAGGCGTACCGCCCATCCTGCCTGGTATTGGGTGCTGGCGTCCACTAGTTCATAGCCCTCGACCAGGTAGCCGCCCGAATGCCAGGATGACAAGTTGAAGTCCACTCCGGCTTTACCTTCCAGTTGCCAGCCGGCTGCTGACCAGGTCCTCCCGAGTAGTATAGGCATCGACCAGGAGCGGAAGGTACTATGTTGTTGAATATTTACCCTACGGATGCCGGGTATAGAATCAGTGGTGGAAGTAAATTCTTCTCCGGTGATGGTATTCCGAAAAATGGTATCTACGGTATTGGGATGGTACAGCTGTATGGGGAAAGCTTCCTGCAATCGCTCGCGCTGCACCAGTTCTTCCATTTCGACGCCTGCCCAAAAGGTGTAAGGGCGTTGCGGAAGCACGTATCCTATCCGGAGGCTTGCCGCAAGCCCGGTTAGTGGGTCAATAGTAGTATTGGGCAACTTCGTGCCGTAAACATTAGGATTAAGGTTGAAGGCAAGCCCCATCCCGGCTTCCACAATCCAGGGATGTCGAGCAGCTTGCATTTCCGGCACTTCCGGATATGGGGTAGTTGAATCGAGGCTGACCACCGGTCCCGGTGCCAACGCTTCAATTTGATTTAGCAGGTCTAAACCGACCAGTTTATCCTGTGCCTTATCAGCTGACACAGCCTGAGCTTCCAAACCACTAGACAAACTGGATTTCATGAGTAAAAGGGATTGATTTTTGCGGGCTGCAGTTCCCGCCTTTAGGGGGCTAGGGGGCGTGCGGAGGCTGAAA
>PR_CR_10_Liq_1_inCRDRAFT_1000145_pt1 | contig 40469 bp, 38 predicted proteins | sample PRCRCaboRojoPR_3_FD_10241 | JGI IMG/M metagenome (IMG submission 10241) | reverse complement strand
GGACGCCGCAATAGGGGCAGGTCAGCAAAAGCATGTCAGGACCTCGGGATGGGCTGTCGCCTTGATGTTGCAAGGGTCATGTTGCGTTGTTTGGAGATGGAGTTGTTTGTGTTCGGCATCATTGGCCTTTTCGTGATCGGCGCAGGACTCGCAATTTACGAGTGGCGCAAGAAGACCACGATCCTGAAGCACGATTTCTCTTTGGACGAGACCACGCAATCCGAGAGCAGCCGGGACGGCTACCGGGCCGCGCAGGCCTTTTCCGACGCGCACCGCACAGGCGGATCGATTTCGGGTAGCGGCGGCCCCCATCAGTGAGCCACCCCCGCCGCGACGGATTCATCAATGAACCGGCCTTCGCGGAAGCGCTCCAGCCCGAATGCGTCGGTCAGCGGAGACTGGCCCTTGGCCATCAGCTCCGCCATGCCCCAGCCCGAGCCCGGGATCGCCTTGAACCCGCCGGTGCCCCAGCCGCAATTGATGAAACAATTGCCCAGGGGCGTTTTCGAGATGATGGGCGAGCGGTCGCCGGTCATGTCCACGATGCCCCCCCACCAGCGCAGCATCTTGAGGCGCGAGATCATCGGGAAGGTCTCGACCAGCGCGCGCACGGTTTCCTCGACATGGTGGAAGGATCCGCGCTGGGTGTAGTTGTTGTAGCCGTCCGCACCGCCCCCGATCACCATCTCGCCCTTGTCGGACTGGCTCATGTAGCCATGCACGGTGTTGGCCATCACGACCACGTCCATGCAGGGCTTGATGGGCTCCGAGACCAGCGCCTGCAGCGCCACGGATTCGATGGGCAGGCGGAAGCCCGCCATCTGGGCCACCACGCCGGAATGTCCCGCCACCACGATGCCCAGCTTTTCGCAGTCGATGGGCCCGCGGGTGGTGTCGACGCCCCTGACCTTTCCGCCCTCCTGCCGGATGCCCGTGACCTCGCATTTCTGGATGATGTCCATGCCCATGGCCGAGCAGGCCCGCGCATAGCCCCAGGCCACCGCGTCGTGCCGCGCGGTGCCCGCCCGCGCCTGCCAGAGCGCACCCAGCACCGGGTAGCGCGGCCCGTCCAGGTTGATGATCGGGCACAGCTCCTTGACGCGGGCGGGCGAGATGAACTCAGTCGCGACGCCTTGCAGCGCGTTGGCGTGCGCCGTGCGCTGGTAGCCGCGCACCTCGGCTTGCGTCTGGGCCAACATCATCACGCCGCGGGGGCTGTACATGATGTTGTAGTTCAGGTCCTGGCTGAGATCCTCGTAAAGGCTGCGCGCCTTTTCGTAGATCGCGGCCGAGGGGTCCTGCAGGTAGTTCGAGCGGATGATCGTGGTGTTACGGCCGGTGTTACCGCCGCCCAGCCAGCCCTTTTCCAGCACCGCCACGTTGGTGATGCCGAAATTTTTGCCAAGGTAGTAGGCCGTGGCCAGACCATGCCCGCCCGCGCCGATGATTATGACATCATAGCGTTTCTTGGGTTCGGGCGAGGCCCAGGCACGCTCCCATCCGGTGTGGTAGCGCGCGGCCTCTCTGGCGACGGCGAAGGCGGAATAACGTTTCATGGGCGGCGAATCCGATCCGTGCGTTCTGGCGAATGTTCTGCGCCTTTGCGGCGTTTTCGCCGCGACCGCAACCGTCACAATGGGCCGCAGTTGCGACATGGCGGTGCAAGGTCGCAGTTGGCTCTTTTTTCCCGGGGCCAGCGCCTATAGATGGGGCGAAAGATACAGGAGGGATCATGGTTTTCTGGATCGTCACCGGGGCCATGGCATTGGGCGTTTCGGCGCTCTTGGTGCTGGCATTGTTGCGCGGGCGTGCGGATGAAGAGCCGCCGGCGGCCTATGATTTGCGGGTCTATCGCGACCAGTTGAAGGAAGTGGATCGCGACCTGGCGCGCGGGATCATCGGCGAGGGCGAGGCCGAACGCCTGCGCACCGAAGTGTCGCGCAGGCTTCTGGCAGCGGATGCGCAGATGCAGGCGGCCAAGGCCGGCGAGACCAAGCGCGGGCCGGCGGGCTATGTCGTGGGCGGGCTCGTTCTGGCCTCGCTTCTGGGCGGGTCGCTTTGGATCTATGCCCAACTGGGCGCACCGGGCTATCCCGACCTGGCCCTGGCCGACCGGATCGCCGCCGCCGAAGAGCGTCGCCAGACCCGCCCCACCCAGGCCGAGGCAGAGGCAGAGGCGCCGCCCATGGCGCCGCCCGTGGCTGTGCCCGACAATTTTGCCGACCTCGTGCAGCGCCTGCGCGGGGCCGTGGCAGAACGGCCGGGCGATTTGCAGGGGCATATTTTGCTTGCGCGCAACGAGGCCGCGCTGGGCAATTTCACCGCCGCCTACAAGGCGCAGGAACAGGTGCTGAACCTCAAGGGCGAGGCCGCGACCGCATCGGATTACGCCGATTACGGCGACATGATGGTTCTTGCGGCGGGCGGCTATGTCTCGCCCAAGGCCGAAAGCGCATTCCGCGAGGCATTGGCCCGCGAGCCGTCCAATGGCACGGCGCTCTATTATATCGGGTCGATGATGATGCAGACCGGCCGGCCCGACCAGGCGTTCCGCATCTGGGAGCGGCAGTTGCGCCAGGGCCCGCCCGACGCGCCCTGGATCGCACCCATCCGCGCCCAGATCGAGAATGCCGCGCAGCTGGCCGGGGTGGACTATACCCTGCCCGAGGCCGCGCCCGCGGGCCAGCAGATGCCCGGCCCGTCGGCCGCCGACATGGCCGCGGCCGAGGATATGACGCCCGAAGAGCGGCTCCAGATGATCGAGGGCATGGTGTCGGGCCTGGGCGCGCGCCTGGCCGAGGATGGCGGCACGCCCGATGAATGGGCGCGGCTCATCCGGGCGCTGGGTGTGCTGGGCCGGACGGACCAGGCCGCGGCGATCTGGGCCGAGGCGCAGGGCGTCTTCGGCGAAAACCCCGGCGCGATGGACACCGTGCGCCGCGCCGCGCAGGATGCGGGCGTGGCCCAGTGATCCACGACTCGTTCGAGGAGTTCGCCGCCGCCCTGCCGCCGATGACCGCGCTGGTGGGACTCGATCTGGGGGAAAAGACCATCGGTGTGGCCGTGTCCGACCGGTTCCGGTCCGTGGCCACACCGCTCGAAACGATCCGGAAGAAGAAATTCACGCTGGACGCGGTGCGGCTGCAAGAGATCCTTGCGGATCGCGAGGTCAGCGGCATCGTGCTTGGCCTGCCGCGCAACATGGACGGCTCCGAAGGGCCGCGCTGCCAGGCGACCCGCGCCTTCGCCCGCAATTTCGACCGGCTCTGGGACGGGGCCATCGGGTTCTGGGACGAGCGGTTGTCGACCGTGGCGGCCGAACGCGCGCTTCTGGAGGCGGATACGACACGGAAACGTCGCGCAGAGGTCATCGACCATGTGGCCGCATCGTATATCCTGCAGGGAGCATTGGACCGCCTGCGTCACATGGCGGCCGACGAGGGAGAGCGGGCACCGTGAGCGACACCGTCTGGAAACGGGACGAGATCGAATCCCCCTGCATCAAGGTCTGCGTGGTCCATCCCGAGGCGCGGATCTGCACCGGCTGCCTGCGCTCCATCGACGAGATCACCCGCTGGTCGAAGATGAGCGCCGAAGAACGCCGCGCGATCATGGACGCCCTGCCCGCCCGGGCCGGTGAGCTGAAGAAACGCCGCGGTGGGCGCGCAGCCCGGCTGCGGGACAGGGTATAGCGTCGGACGCGGTCAGAGGGTGACTTGCCTCAGTCCGCGCCGCGCCTCCCTTGGGCCAGCCAGCGGCGTCCACTGCCCTCGACTCGGCTCAACAGTTCAAAGAGGCTGTCCTGCTCGGCCGGTGACAGGTCGCTCATCAGGATGCGGTTGATCTCTTCGTAAAGCGTTTCAAGGTCACGCAGTGCCTCGACCCGCTCGGTCAGCCCACGGCTGGTCGCAATTTCTCTGCCGACGGGAACGGGAGCGCGGCCATGAAAAGCACCGCCGACACCTACGGCGCGGTAGCGCGCCTTGTGCATTGGGGCAGCGCCCTGTTGATCCTTGTGCTGCTCGGCACCGGTTTCTGCGCGGGTTATGCCGAGGATCCCGCGACCAAGGCGGCGGTCCTGCGGGTGCATCTGCCGGTGGCGATCCTGGTGCTGATGCTCACGCTAGTCCGCTTGGTCTGGTGGTGGCGCTTTGACCGCCGGCCCGGGCCCGTGGCCGGTATCCCGCCCTGGCAAGAGCGCGTGGCCCACTGGACCCATCGCGGGCTCTACCTTCTGCTCGTGCTGCTTCTTGCCAGCGGGATCACCATGTCGGCGATATCGGGCCTGCCCGATGCGCTGTTCGGCACCGCCCCCCTGCCCGATCTTTCGGACCTGCCGCCGCGGGCGGGCCATGGCCTCGGGGCCCGCCTGCTGGCCGCGGCGATTGCCCTGCATGCCGGTGCCGCGCTCTATCATCACTGGGTTCTGCGCGACCGCACCTTTCGGCGCATGTGGTCCGCCAGGGGCTGAGCGCCCCGGGTCTGCCCGGCCCAAGTGCTCCCTCGCCAAGGAAAAGGCACCGGCGCTTGGCACCGGTGCCTGTCCTTGGACACAGGGTCCGCGCCCGGGGGACACCCGGTGCAGGCGTTATTCGAAGGTGTCGAGTTCCACCAGCGACACGTCCGAGGCCGAGATGAACCCGAAGGCGCCGATCACCTTGGCCACGACCTCGCCATCGGCAAGGATCAGCGCGGTGCCGGTGGGCGTGCCGCCGTCGATTTCCTGCTCGATGGTGATCGGAAAGCCCCCGGCAGCCCCGCTGGGCACGGCCACCATGATCATGTCCTCGGCGGTGTAATCGGCGATCTCGGGCGCCTCGGCGGCATCAACCCAGATGCCCGTGGCGAAGGCGTCCGCGCCGGCACCGCCCGCGCCCACGTCGCCGCTGCCCAGCAGGACGAAATCGTCGCCCTCGCCGCCGGACAGGGTGTCGGGATCCAAAAGATCGGAGCGCGCATAAAGCCCGTCGTCGCTGCCATCCGCGAAGCCGTCGAGGGTGTCGTTGCCCGCATTGCCTTCGAGCAGGTCGCTGCCCGCGCCGCCGACAAGCACGTCATCACCCTCGCCCCCGAGGAGCGTGTATGTCCCGTCCTGCCCGTCGAGGTCGTCATCCCCGGCCCCGCCGCCGAGCGTGCCGGAGCCGTCGCCGCCCAGCAGAACATCGTCGTCCTGTTCGCCCGACAGCCGGTCGTCGCCTGCCCGGCCTTCGACCGTATCCTGACCCTCGCCGCCCTCCAGCACGTCATTGTCGCCGCCGCCATTCAGAAGGTCGTCACCTGTCCCGCCGTCGAGACTGTCATCGCCGGTGCGTCCCAGAAGAAAGTCGTTGCCGGACCCGCCGAGCAGGGTATCGAACCCGGTCTCACCGGTCAGGTCGTCATCGCCCGCGCCGCCCTCGATCAGGTCGTCGCCACGGCCGCCCAGGATCTCGTCGTTGCCGATACCGCCCAGCAGCGTATCGGCCCCGCGATCGGACATGATGACATCGTCGCCGCGGCCGCCATCGGCAAAGTCGTCGCCCGTGCCCGGCAGCAGCATGTCGTCGCCGAACCCGCCAAGCGTGGTGTCGTCGCCTTCGCCCGACGAGATCAGGTCGTCGCCCGCATTGCCCGAGTTCAGATCGGCGCCGGGGCCCGTGGTGATCTGGTCATCGCCCTCGAGACCGTCGACGCGGTCGGAGCCATCGGTGCCCACAAGCTCGTCATCCTCCTCGGTGCCGACAAGGTCGTTGAAGGAAAGAGCCGGGCTGTCCTCGCCGGTATCCTCACCGGTGTCGTCACCCGCGCTGTCACCGCTGTCGTCGCCCGTGCTGTCGCCGGTGTCGTCGCCCGCGTCCTCGCCTGTGTCGGGGGTGTCCATGTCGTCACCGGTTTCGGTTTCGGTGTCATCGTCATCGTCGTCACCGCCGAAATCGAGACCGAACGCCGCGGCCACCGCAAACACGCCAAACAGGATCCAAAGCTCATACATGAGAAGTCGCAGCCCCCGGGGTCAGTTTCGCGACAAGTCTACGGACATGGCCCATCCCGCGCCAAGCAGAAAAACGGCACGGCTGTGACGCGTGCGCTGCAATTCGTCCCTGATTTCAATACTGTAGAGTGCGCGGAAACAATGGTGCCGCACAGCCTGTCAAGGCGCCTCCAACCAGGCGCCCGGCCTGCCCAGAAGCGGTCGGAAATAGGCAACAATGCGGCCATCGGGATTCGCGCTGTGCGGTGCCGTCCAGGGCGCGATCCCGTGCAGGGCCAGTCGGTGGACCAGGTAGGCCTCGCCGGGCCGGGCATGGATCTCGACCCGGCGGCAGGTCTCGAAGATCCGGCGGCGCGCGGCTTGGTAAGCGTCGGTCACGTCGATCTCGCCCCAATCCTCGGGTGCGTGGCCGTCGAAGGCCCGGGCGAAGGTGTCGCGCAGGATCGCGTGGCTGCCCTCCCAGACCACCATGGGGGCTGCTCCGGGCTGGGTGTCTGTCAGCGGCAGGCCGAGGATCCACGCATGCGGTTCGCGCAGGTGACGCCGCCGCTCGGCCCCCTCGGGCAAGAGGCCATCCAGATGCGCCCCGTCGCGCCGGGCGCGGTAGCGGAACGCGGCCTCGCCCTCCCCGTCTCGGGGCCTCGGGTAGCCCGGGTAGATCACCGACAGCTGCGCCGGATGCAGCGGCGGCAAGGGGCCGGTCAGCGCCTCCCAAGGCCCGCTCAACGGTACGCCCGCGATACTGCCATCGGACGTGTTAGGCAGCGCATCGACGCCGACGAACCAGGTGCCCTCGCATTGCAGCCAATGGGCCATGGCCGGGTCGGCCACAACACGCCGCGCCGCGCCCAAGGCCGCCTCGGCCCAGCGGGCCACGGCCGGATCGTGGGGAAACCGAACCCAGCCCAGCCGCGCCAGATCGCCCGCTACCACCCCAGCGCCTTGCGCAGCATGTTGAGCGCCACGAGCGTCAGGAATACCGCAAACACCCGCTTGAGCGGCTTGGGATCCATCGCATGGGCCAGCTTGACCCCCCATGGCGCGGTGATCAGCGTCATGGCGATGACGAGGACAAAGGCCACGAGGTTCACTGCCCCAACGGTGAAGGGCGGGCGGTTGGCCGGGTCGATCTGCAGGAACAGGAACCCGATGACCGAGGGCACGGCGATCAGCACGCCGAACCCGGCGGCGGTGGCCACGGCGCGGTGGATGGGCACGTTGTAAAGGCTCATCAAGGGCACGCCGAAGCTGCCCCCGCCGATGCCCATCAGCACCGACAAAAAGCCCACGCCCGGCGACAGCGCCAGCCGGGTCACGCCCGTGGGCATGGCCTGGCCCAGCCGCCAATGGGATCGCCCGAGGCCCATATAGAGCCCGATCACCACGCCCAGCACGCCGAACACGCCCTGCAGCGTGGCCGAGCGCAGGGAGGCCGCCACCAGCACCCCCAGCACCGCGCCCACGGCGATCCCCGGCGCCCAGCCGCGCAGGATCTCCCAATCGACCGCGCCCTTCCTGTTATGGCTCAGGACCGAGCGGACGGAGGTGACGATGATCGTGGCCAGCGACGTGGCCAGGCACATCTGCATCAGCTGAGGCCCGTCATAGCCCAGCGTCTGGAAGGCGTAGAAGAACGCAGGCACCAGAACGATGCCGCCCCCCACACCCAAAAGCCCCGCCAGCACGCCCGCGAACGCCCCGATGGCCAAAAGCATCAGCGCCATGGGCAGAAGAAGGCTGGGGTCGGGCATCATGGGGCGGGCTCCTGTCGGGTTCGGGTCGAGGGCCCTATAGAGCGTCTTTCTGCGAGATGGGCAATGGTTTGGGACTACTCCGCCGCCCGGGCCGGGGGTTCGACGGCGGCCAATGCCTCTTCGACCAGCTCGGGCCCCGCGCCCTCGGCCGTGGCGCCTTCGGACAGGATCCGCCGCCAGGCCCGCGCGCCGGGCTGGCCGTGGAAGAGGCCCAGCATGTGGCGCGTGACCTGGTGGAGGCGGCCGCCCGCGGTCAGATGCGCCTCGATGTAGGGCAGCATGGCGCGGGCCACGTCGTGGGGTGTCTGGCCCGAGGGCCGATCGCCGAAGACCCGCTCATCGGCCCGGCCCAGGATGTCCCAGGGCTGGTGATAGGCCGCGCGGCCCACCATCGCGCCGTCGAGCCCGCCGTCGAGCGCGGCCAACACGCCATCCAGATCGGCGATCCCGCCATTCAGGCTGATATGCAGGTTCGGAAACAGCTGCTTCATCCGGTGTACGAGATCGTAGTCGAGCGGCGGCACATCCCGGTTCTCCTTGGGGTTGAGCCCCTGGAGCCAGGCCTTGCGCGCGTGGATCGTGACCCGTTCGCAGCCCGCGGCAACGATCTGCGCCAGGAATTCGGGCAGCACATGTTCGGGGTCCTGGTCGTCCACCCCGATGCGGCACTTGACCGTGACCGGCACCGTGACCGCATCCTGCATTTCGGCGACGCAGCGCGCCACCAGCGCCGGGTCCTTCATCAGCACGGCGCCGAAGGTGCCCGATTGCACCCGGTCCGAGGGACAGCCGCAGTTCAGGTTGATCTCGTCATACCCCGCCGCCGCACCCAGCCGCGCCGCCTGCGCGAGTTCCGCCGGGTCGGACCCGCCCAGCTGCAGCGCCACGGGATGCTCCTCGGGGCTGTGGTCAAGCAGATGCAGCGCGCCCCCCCGCACCAGCGCCGGCGCGGTGACCATCTCGGTGTAAAGCAAAGCGCGGGCCGAGATGAGACGGTGGAAGAACCGGCAATGCCGGTCGGTCCAATCCATCATAGGGGCCGCGGAAAATATAGCGCGTTGATTTATTTGCATTTTTCTGTATCTTCAAACTGTTGGCTACGGATGCTGCTACGCCGGACTACGCCCCAATATCCCGGAATTTGCCCCTCTACGACGACACATTGCACACATGAGCCGCACACGAAAATGGCCTCCATCTACCCGCGCTCCCCTCCGGTGCATACCGGGTCCAGATCAGACGAAAGGGCCGCTACGCGAGCGAGACGTTCCTCCGCCGCGACGAAGCCCACGCTCAAGCCCGCCAAGCAGAGAGCCCTGCGTCGATCAGGGGCTGGCGCCGTTGAAGCGCGTCCGTTTCCCGCCACCAGACCTTTGGCGACCTCATCAATCTTCATATAACCTATATGTGCGAGGTAGGGAAACCGCCCCGGCAGAGCAAGGCCCCAACGCTCACGACGCTCAAGCGCGATCTCGGGAAGGAGAAGACCGGACACCTCGACCGGCAGAAGCTGATCGACTACGGCAAGATGCGCGCAGAGCAAGGTGCGGGACCGGTGACGCTCGGGATCGACATCGGGGTGATCAAGATGATCATCACCCATGCGGCAGCCGTGCACTGCCTCGACATCTCTCCGGAACCCGTCGATCTAGCGCTCGTCGCGCTCAAGCGTCTCGGCCTGATCGGCAAGGACACCGGACGGGACGGTCGCGCCGCAACGGATGCACTGACCCGGCTCTTCCGCTGCTTTGAAGGCAACGAGCGCCTGGCCCCTGCCGACGCCACGCATCGTGACATTCCCGGTGGCCAAGGCGACGCGCCTTGATGCGATCCGGCTCGCGGCGCATCGCGACGACCCGGAGACGCGCGGACGGGTTCTGCTGGCGCGTCTGGGCGATTGCCCCATACTCTGTGAGGCCTGTCCGTGTTGTCGTGGACGGCACGTATCGGGCGCTGCCGGACGGCAACGTATCCCGCCAACTGGGCAGGACCGGATGCATACCGACCGCCCGGGACGGATCACGCAGGCGGCGGAGCCGTGCCGGTCGCCGCCCAGATCGCGCCCCGGCGGATCATCTCGGTCACCTGCGGCACCTTGAGGTCGTCCAGCTCGTGCCCGATGGAGCAGTAGAACACCCGCCCCTTGTCCCAGCGCCGGGTCCAGGTCACCGGGATCACCGTGCCTTCGATCCACCACAGGTGGTCGCCGGAAAAGGTCGTTGTCGCCAGCACGTTGTTCGAGGGATCGGTCAGCATGTAATACTGCTCGGACCGGATGCGAAAGCTGCGGATGCCCTGAACAAGCGGATGGTCGGGCCGGCAGATGGTCACGTCGTAGTCGATGTAATCCTCGGCCGGTTGCAGGTTGTCAGGCCAGCCCGGCGGATGGGCCACGAACTGCCCGCCGATCAGAAAGTGATAGGTGGGCCGGTCACGGAACGCATCGCCCATATGCCCGTGCCAGCCGGCCAGCCCGCAGCCATCCCCAACCAGTTTCAACAGCCCGTCTTCCTGGGGCTTGGTCATGTTGCCGAACTCTTCGCGGTGGCCCGACCGCGCCGAGGACCAGATCGGCGTGATCAAGTCGAGATCGGCAAGGTCCTCGGGGCGCTCGAGCGGTTCAAGGGTGTCGTGCACATCGACCGTGAAGCCGTTGGCTTCCAGCAGGTGCTTGTACCAATCGGCGAAATGGGAGGGGGTGTGACCTTCCCACCCTCCGACGAACAACGCGGCTTTCATGGCTTGGCAGTCCTCATGAAGTGCAGGATCGCGGCCATGTCCCGGGCTCCGTAGCCCGCGGCCTCGGCCCGGATCAGTGTGTCGAGCGTCACGCGCCCCTGGGGCATGGCGGTGCCGAGCCTCTGGGCAAGCCCGGCGGTCACCTCCATGTCCTTGCGCGCGAGCGCCACGGTAAAGGTGACGTCATGGGTCGCCTCATCCAGGTAGAGCGGGCGGCGGTATGTCAGCATCGGAGCCGCGGCCGCGCTGTTCTCGATCACGTCGAAGGCTGTCTCGGGCGCGATCCCTGCAGCCTCGGCCAGTGTCATCGCCTCGGCCAGGGTCTGGTTCAGCCCGTGGATCAGCGTGTTGACCGTCAGCTTCATGACGGCCCCCGCGCCGGTGCGGCCCAGACAGATCGTCGCCCGCCCCATCGCGTCGAACAGCGGGCGCAGCGGCACGGCCTCCGCCTCGGTGCACCCGGCCATGATCAGCAATTGCGCCTGTTCTGCGGCTTGGGTGGCACCCGAGACCGGCGCATCGATTACGGTACAGCCCTCGGGCGCGGCCCGGGCCAGCGCAGAGATGTGATCGGGCGACATGGTGCCCATTTCCAAGAAAACCCGCGCGCCCTGCCCCGAAAAGAGCCCGTCGGGCCCCAGATGCACCGCCTCGGACGACGGGTCGTCGGCCAGCATCGTCACGACGACATCGGTGGCGGCGGACAGTGCCTTCGGTGTGGGTGCGATGGCGCATCCAAGGCCCCCGGCCTTTCCGGGCGAGCGGTTCCAGACCGTCACCTCGTGCCCGGCGGCGGCCAGATTGGCGGCCATGTGGCGGCCCATCCGGCCCAGCCCGGCAAAGCCCACGCGCATGTCAAGCGACCTTGTCGCCGGTCCCGGTCAGACCCGAGATCGCCTGGATCAGGCTGTCCTCGGTCACTTCCTCGGCCGTGAACTCGCGCATCACCCGGCCCGAGAACATGGCGACGATACGATCCGAGACATGCAGCACCTCGGGCATCTCCGAGCTGATGACGATGACCGCATACCCCTGCGCGGCCAGGTCGCGGATCAGGTTGTGGATCTCGGACTTCGAGCCGACATCAATGCCCCGCGTGGGCTCGTCCACGATCAGCACCTCGGGATGCATCGACAGCCATTTGCCGATCACGATCTTCTGCTGGTTGCCGCCCGACAGGTTGCCGACCAGCTGCCGCCAGCCCGGCGTGCGGATGTCCAGCTTGTCGCGGTACTGGTCGAAGATCGCCACCTCGGCCCCGTCGCTGACGAAGGGCCCGGCGGTCATGTCGTCGACCTGCGGCAGGGTCATGTTGTCCCGGCAGTTCATGCCCAGCACAAGACCCTGGCCCTTGCGGTCTTCGGGNACGAGGCTGATGCCGCGCCGGATCGCGTCCTGGGGCGAGTGGATGCGCACCTCTTCGCCGTCCAGCAGGATCTTNCCGGCGGACGGGTCGCGCAGGCCAAAGATCGTCTCGGCGATCTCGGTCCGACCGGCGCCCACCAGCCCGTAGAACCCCACCACCTCGCCCTTGCGGACGGTAAAGCTCACGTCGCGGAACAGGTCGCCACAGCTCAGATTGCGCACTTCGAGCGCGACCTCGCCCATGTCGTGCGTGGTCGCGTTGCGGCTGAGATCGAGCTTGCGGCCGATCATCAGCTGGGTGACCTCTTCCTCGGTGGTCTCGGCGGTGGTGAGCGTGCCGCGATACTGGCCGTCACGCAGGACGCTGATGCGGTCGGTGATCTTGAAGATCTCTTCCATCCGGTGCGAGATGTAGATCACCCCGACGCCGCGCGATTGCAGGTCGGCGATGACCTCGAAAAGCACCACCTTCTCGGCATCGGTCAGCGACGCGGTGGGTTCGTCGAAAATCACCGCGCGCGGATCGACGGTCAGCGCACGGGCGATCTCGACCATCTGCTGGTTGGCGATGGACAGATCCCCCACACGGGTCTTGGCGTTGAAGCCCACGTTGAGCGTCTTCAGGATCGCATCGGTCTTGGCATACAGCGTCTTCCAATCGACGCGCCCGAAGGACTTGAGCGGCAGTTCGCCCAGCCAGATATTCTCGGCCACGGTCAATTCGTCGGCAAGGCTCAGCTCCTGGTGGATGAAGACCACGCCGCGCGCCTTGGCATGGAGCGGCGAGGCGATCACCACCGGCTCTTCGCCGATGAAGATCGTGCCCTCGTTCGGCTGGTGCAGACCGCCCAGCACCTTCATCAGCGTGGATTTCCCGGCACCGTTCTCGCCCATCAGGGCATGCACCTCGCCCGGGCGCAGATCGAAGGACACGCCATCGAGCGCGCGCACCCCGGGGAACGTCTTGACCACGCCTTCCAGGCGCAGCACGGGGGTCTGTTCGGTCATGTCTTCAACGCCTCCTTGCCCTTGCGATTCAACTGGCGATCGAGGAACAGCACCGCGATCAGGATAAGCCCGATCACCAGGTTCACGGTCTCGGTGTCGGCCCCGATATGGCCCAGCCCCTTGCGCAGAAGCTGGATCGCGATGACCCCGCCCAGGGTGGCCACGATGGAGCCGTAGCCGCCGCTCAGCTTGGTGCCGCCCAGCACCACCGCGGTGATCGCCCAGAGTTCGTAAAGCATGCCGTCATTGGGGTTCACGGACCCGCTTTCGGAATAGAACACCACCGCCGAGAGCGCGGCCAGAAAGCCGATCAGCATGAAGTTCCACAGGAAATGCGGGCCGACGCGGATCCCGGCATTCACCGCCGCCTCGCGATTGTTGCCGATGGCATAGGCGTTGCGGCCATGGACGGTCTTTGTCATCAAAAGCCACAGCACAAGCGCCGCGCCCAGCAGGAACCAGGTCGCGGTGTGCAGGCCCAGGAACTGCGCCTCGGCGAAATCCACGAGCGTCCAGTTCAGATGGCTCGTGGGTTGTTCGCCATTGTAGATGAAGACGAGACCGCGATAGCCCAGCATCGAGCCCAGCGTGACGATGAACGCATCGACACCGGTCTTCCACACGATCAGGCCATTGATCGCCCCGAGCACCACTCCGGTGCCCAGCGCGAACAGCCAGGCCAGCGGGATCGCCCAGTCGCCCAGCGCCTGCATGAAGGGCCAGGTCATGCTGTCCAGCAGCACGATGGCGGCCAGGGCGAAGGTGGCCCCGACGCTCAAGTCGATATTGCCGTTGATCATGATGATCGTCATGCCAAGCGCGATGATCCCGATCGGTGCCGACTGCTTGAGCAGCAGCAGCATGTTGTCGAAATCCATGAAGGCCTTGTCGGAGACCGACAGGTATTCGCCGGCGATGGAGAAAAAGATCAGCTCCACCACGATGAAGGCCCAGATGGCGCCCTGTTTGATCAGGTTTGCACGGGTGTCGGATGTCATCGGTCCCTCCCTCAGGCAATCGGCGACCAGAGCCGGCCGCGCTTGGCGGCGACATCGAGCCAGACCGCAAGGATAATGATGACCCAGGTCACGACGTACTGGGCATAGAACGCAAGCCCGATCAGCAGCAGCCCGTTCTGGATGAAACCAAGGATCAGCACGCCGATCACGGTCTTGAACACGGTGCCCGACCCGCCCAGAAGCGACGCGCCGCCCAGGATCACGGCCGCCAGGACCTCGAGCTCGAGCCCCTGGCCCACGGTGTTCTGGCTGCCCAGGCTGCGGCTGGCCTGGATCAGACCGGCCGTCGCCACGCAAAAAGCCGACATTATGTAGGTCAGGAACACGACCCGCGCCCGCGGAATGCCGGAAAAGGTGGCAGCGGTGCCGTTCCCGCCGACTGCGTAGACCTTTCGGCCAAACGGCGTCTTGGACAGGATCATGCTCAGCACCGCCGCCAGCAGCGCAAAGATCAGGATGGGCACCGGGATGCCCAGGATCTCGCCCGGACCGAAGATGCTGAACCAGGTGCCCTGCTTGTCGGCGATGTCCATGTTCTTGCCACCCGAGTAGGTCAGCGTCAGGCCGTGGATGGCCGACAGCATGCCCAAGGTGACGATCAGGGAATTGAGCTTGAGATATCCCACGAGGAACCCGATGAAGGCGCCCAGGCACAGCGTCATGGCGAACATGGCCGGAATGGCCAGGGCCGGACCCATCTTGTCGTGCAGATCAAGCACGACGATGGTCGAAAAGGACATCATAGAGCCCACGCTCAGGTCGAGATTGCCGCCGATCACCACAAAGGTGACCCCCAGCGCCATCACGCCCAGGATCGCCGAGGACCGGATCACGCCGGAAATATTGTCGATCGCGATGAAACGCGGGTTCGCCAGCGCGAAGCCCACCATGAACAGGGCAAAGGCCACGAGGATCCCGTGACGGGCGATGAAGCCGCCGATGCCCTTCTTTGTTAGCTCTGCCATCTTTCCTCCCCTTCAGGCAGGCCGCGCGTGATGCGGCTATACCAGCGTCATGCCACCGTCGATCATCACGATCTGGCCGGTCATGTAATCGCTGTCTTTCGAGGCCAGGAAAGAGGTCGTGCCGGTGATGTCCTCCGGGGTCGCGACGCGCCCTTTCAGGATCTCCGACGAAAACTCCTCCATGGCCTGACCGGGCCGTTCGGCCGCGCCGATCTCCATCAGGTCCTTGTCGACCTGTTCCCACATCTCGGTGGCCACGACACCGGGCGCGAAGCCCGTCACCGTGATACCGTGTTTCGCCAGGTCGCGCGCGCCCGATTGCGTGAGCGACACGACTGCCCATTTCGACGCGCAGTAGGGCGCGACATTGTCAAAGCCCTGACGGCTGGCGATGGACGCGGTGTTGATGATCTTCCCGCCCGTGCCCTGTGCGATCATCTGCTGCGCGGCCTCCTGCATGCCGATCAGGCAGCCCAGGCCGTTCACGTTCATGATGAAGTTCCAGTTCGCCTCGGTCACATCGAGAAAGTTCATGGGCTTGTTCACGCCCGCGTTGTTGAATTTCACGTCGAGCCGCCCGAAGGTCTCGACGGTGTGGGCGATCATGGCCCGCACCTGGTCGCGGTCGGTCACGTCCACCGGGGCCGACGTAACGTTGTCCGCGCGTCCGTTCAGGCGGCTTCGGTTCTGGTCGGCGACCTCGGCCACCTTTTGTCCGTTGATGTCGGCAAAGCAGACCTTGGCCCCTTCGTCGAGCAGCGCCTGGCCGATGGCCCGGCCGATGCCCTGCGCGGCCCCGGTGACGATGCACACGCGGTCTGACACACGTCCCATGCCGTGCCCCCCTGCGTTTCTCATTTTGGTCGTGAAGGTACGAACGGGGCGCGGCCGGACCGCGCCCCGCTGCGGGAGGAGTGCTCAGAAGACGGGCTTCGTGAACTCGTCCATGTTGTCCTGGGTGATCTTCGGCGTATCGAAGTAGTTCAGGAACGGAACCTCTTTGCCGTTCAGAACGTCGATCGCGGTCTTGAGCGCGGCCTCGGCGTCATCGACGGGCGACTGGTAGATCGAGCCCCAGTAGGTGCCCTCGGCCATGGCCTCGTAGCCCACGGCAAAGTTGGTCGCGCCGACAAAGGTGATGCCCTCGGCGCGGTCCGCCGCCAGAGCCGCGTTCAATGCGCCGACGCCCATGTTGTCGTCGCCCGAGTAGACGCCGTCGATGTCGTCATACTTGACCAGGAAGGCTTCCATGACCTGCTGCGACTTCTCGCGGTTCCAGTCGCCGGGCTGCTGGTCGATCTGCTCCACGTTCGGGCAGACCTCGGGCAGACGCTGGTTGAACCCTTCGGCGCGCTCGATGGCGGTGGTGTAGCCGGGCTGGCCGGTGATGTGCACGACCTTGGCCTCGTCCTCTATGCCGAGCGCCTTGAAACGGTCGCACATGATCTCGGCCGAGCGCGCACCCTGGGTGATGTTGTCCGGCCCCGAGAAGGAGGCGACGAAGTCGAAGCCCTGCTCGGCGATGTTGGAGTTGGTGACGATCACGGGGATGTCGGCCTGGTGCGCCTTGCGCACGGCGGGGATCACGGCTTCGCCGTTGGTCGGCCAGATGATGATGGCGTCGACCTCTTGCTGGATCAGGTCTTCCATCTGGGCGATCTGGCGGGCCACGTCGCCACCGGCATCCAGCACCACGACCTCGACATCGGGATTGGCTTCGGCCGCGGCGATGAACGCCTGCTCGTAGGTGGTCTGGTAGCTGTCCACACCCACGTTGTTCTGGGTGATGCCGATGGTCATGGTTTCGGCGGCAGCAGCGGTCCCGAGCAGGGCCGTCGTGCAGGCCAGCGCGCACTTGGTCGCGAATTTCATGTGGTATTCCTCCCATAAGGTTCTTCGTTTCGACTGCGGCGCTCGTCCCGGCCCGGTTCGGATCCGGGCGACCGCCATGCGCAATCTGACGCGTATCCAGCGCGATTCTGGGCCCGGGCGAACGCCCAGTTTTTATCCATATCGGATAATATGATATCCATTCCGGATCAATTAGGCCTATTTGCTGGATATCAAACTGAACAATTTCGGAGGGATCGCGATGCACGACTCGCCTCGACAGACTGCCAACCCCGAACGCGCCGGTGACATGCAACACCAATCCGCTAAAAATATTCAATCCGGACAATCCGGAGCAGGGCCAGTCGCCGCCGCCGTTTCGATGGCGACCAGCCCGGAGTTGCAGCGGGTGGTGCATTTCCTTCAGCAGGTCTGCATAGAGGTCGACACCGCGATCGAGCCCAACACGCCCAACCCGCATCTCAACATGATCCTGCACCTGCTCGACTGCCATTGCACCGGGCGGGTGGTGTCGCCGTCGGCCATGGTGTCGGCCTCGGGCGTTCCCTATGCCACGGGCACCCGCAAGCTGGCCGAAATCCAGGCGGCGGGCCTCGTCGAACAGCGCCCGCGCACCAAATCGGGCAAGAGCTTTTCGTTGCACCCCAGCCCGCGCCTGCTCGAAATGTTCCACCAGGTCTCCGACCGGATCGACCGCATGGCGCGCGACGCGTTCGCGGACGATGCGCGCGGCGGGGCGGCCAGCGAATACTATTTCGGCGGATCCTATCAGCCCGGGCAGGCCACCATCCCGCCGCCGCGCGCCCTGCCCCATCCGCTGAAGCTGCCCGGCGGGCTGCGCATCCTCGTGCATGGCGACCCGACCTTCATGGTCATGGAAAACCTCAAGCGCCAGTTCGAACAGATCGTGGGGACGGATATCCGCCAGCGCGCCTTTTCCATCGACCGGCTGCGCGAAGAGGCGCTGCGCAACGCCACCCGGTCGAAAAGCCGCTATGACCTGATTGCCGTGGACCTGCCCTGGCTGGGAGAATTCGTCGAAAAGGGCGTGATCCGCCCCCTGCCCGACATCCTCGAGGTCGAGCGGCTCGACCCAAGCGATTTCCACACCGCCGGCTGGCGCGCGGCCCATTGGGACGGCGTGCCCTATGGTGTGCCCAGCCAGACGACACCGGAACTTATGTTCTACCGCAAGGACTGGTTCGCGCGCGAAGGTCTGGCCCCACCCGACACGACCGGGCAGGTGATCGACGCCGCGCGGCATTTCCACGATCCGCGCCGTGGCCGCTACGGCGTTGCCTGGAACGCGGCACGTGGTACGGCGCTGGGGCACAGCTTCATGATGACCTGCGCCGATTTCGGTCAGCCAATCATCGACATGCCGAAGATCGCGGGCAGCTACGATGCCGACGGCCTCGCGCGGGGCGATTATCGCCCGATGCTGGACAGCGAGCGCGCGCTGGCGGCGGCGGAATACCTGATGGAGCTGATGAATTACTCGCCCCCGGATATCCTGTCGATGTCCTGGTACGAGCGTGTGCGCCCCTATGCGGCGGGCAAGGTGGCGATGGCCTATGGCTATACCCTGCTGGCCCCGTATTTCGAGCTGGACGAGACCTGTCCGGCCCATGACAACACGGGCTACCTGCCCCACCCGCACGGCCCCGAGGGCCGACCGATCGCGCCGGTGGGGGGATACGTGCTTTGCGTGCCCGCGAACCTGGCCGAGGACCGGATTGCCGACACGGTGGAGGCGTTGGTTTCGTTCACCTCGCCCGCCGCGCAGAAGCTCTACGCCCAGAACGGCAGCCGCACCGCGCCGCGCTACTCCGTCGGGGCGGACACCGACGTGCGGCGCCTTTCACCGATCTTCGAACTCGTCGACCAGATGTCCTGGCGCGACGAGCTTCAATTCTGGCCGCGCCCGCCGATTCCCCAGATCTCGGACATCATCGCGATCTGCGGCACCGAACTGCACGACATGCTGCGCGGCATCGTCACGCCCGGCGAGGCCCTGGCAAAAGCCCAGGCCCGCGCCGAGGACATCTTGCGAAAACCGGTCACCTAAGGGAGGAAACCATGGACCCCAATCGCCTGAAAGGTAAGAACATTCTGATCACCGGCGCCGCCCGCGGCATGGGTGCGGCCAATGCCGAGGCCTTTGCGGCGCAGGGCGCGAACGTGTGCCTTGGGGACCTGGACCTGGACGAGGCGCAGACCGTCGCACAGCGCATCAACGATGCCGGCAACGGCCGCGCGATCGCGGTCAAGATGGACGTGACCAAGCGTGCGGACAACGCTGCTGCCGTCGCTGCCACGGTCGATGCCTTCGGGTCGATCAATGTCGGGCTCTTCAACGCGGGCCTGAACAAGCCCCGGTTCTTCATGGATATCGACGAAGAAAACTGGGACATGATCATGAACGTCAACACCAAGGCGATGTGGCTGGGCATGCAGGAGGTCGCCCGCCAGATGATCAAGCAGGGCCCGATGGAGGATCACCCCTACAAGATCATCAACGTGGGCTCGATCGCGTCGCGCAAACCGCTGGTCGACGTGACGGTCTACTGCACCTCGAAATACGGCTGTCTGGCGCTGACCGAATGCGGCGCGCTGGGCCTGGCCGAGCACAACATCACCGTCAACGGCTACGCGCCCGGCGTGGTGGTGACACCGCTTTGGGAACAGCTCGACAAGGATCTGGTCGAGATCGGCTTCAAGGAGCGCGAGGGCCAGGCCTATGACGACATCGTCGCCAACAACCTGGTGATCAAGCGCGTTTCCTACCCCGACGACATCACCGGCACCGCGTCGTTCCTCGCCTCGAATGACAGCGATTACATGACCGGCCAGATGATCTCGATCGACGGTGGCTGGGTCACGAAATAGGGCGCGTGATCTCACGCTTCATTCCCGGACAACACGAACCAACGGTGCGTGCCAGCACGCACCCTACGGAGTTTACATCCCATGACACGCGCTTTGATGCCGAACATGCTCACCCCGCAGGATCTGGAACCCAATTGGGAATGGCGCGACCGCCTGCCTGCCTGGGGTCACACCTCGGTGGATTTCGAACGCCGCATCGACCATGACCGTTTGCGCCGCTACCGGCTCGCCCGCACGCGGCAATCCCTGCAGAACTCCCAGGCCGGGTCACTGCTGCTGTTCGACGTGAACAACATCCGCTACGTCTCGGCCACCAAGATCGGCGAATGGGAGCGGGACAAGATGTGCCGCTTCTGCCTGCTGACCGGCGATGACAGCCCCTATGTGTGGGATTTCGGCTCGGCCGCGGTGCACCACCAGCGGTATTCGGATTGGCTCGAGCCCGATCACTGCCTGGCCGGTGTGGTCGGCATGCGCGGCACGATCCCGCCCGAGTTCGGCTTGATGCGCAAATATGCCAAGATGATCGCCCAGCTGATCAAGGATGCGGGCATGGCCGACATGCCCGTGGGCGTCGATTATGCCGAAACCGCGATGTTCCACGCGCTGCAGGAGGAAGGCATCAAGGTCGTCGACGGCCAGCAGATCATGCTGGCCGCGCGCGAGATCAAGAACTGGGACGAGATCCAGCTGCTGACCCAGGCGGCCTCTATGGTCGATGGCGTCTACCACATGATCTACGAAGAGCTGAAACCGGGTGTGCGCGAAAGCGATATCGTGGCGCTGTCTAACAAGCTCTTGTACGAGATGGGCTCGGACGATGTGGAGGCGATCAACGCCATCTCGGGCGAGCGCTGCAACCCGCACCCACACAACTTCACCGACCGGCTGATCCGCCCGGGCGACCAGGCGTTCTTCGACATCCTGCAATCCTACCAAGGCTATCGCACCTGCTATTACCGGACCTTCAACGTCGGCCGCGCGACGCCCGCGCAGACCGACGCATATGTGAAGGCGCGGGAATGGATCGACGCCTCTATCGCAATGATCAAGCCCGGCGTGACCACCGACAAGGTGGCCGAGGTCTGGCCCACCGCCGAATCGCTGGGCTTCCCGAACGAGGACGCGGCCTTCGGCCTGCAATTCGGCCATGGCCTTGGGCTGGCACTTCACGAGCGGCCCATCATCAGCCGCGCGGTGTCGCTCGACCATCCGATGGAGATCAAGACCGGCATGGTCTTCGCGCTCGAAACCTATTGCCCCGCCGCCGACGGCTACTCCGCCGCACGGATCGAGGAAGAGGTCGTGGTGACAGAAACGGGCTGCGAGGTCATCAGCCTCTTCCCGGCCGAAGAGCTGCCCATCGCCAACCGTTACTGACCGGTGGGTCACAGACCCACCCTACCCCTGATGCGTAGGGTGGGTTTCCAACCCACCTCTTCTGCGAGGACATCATGGCCAAAGCCAAGACGAACACCGAAGACTACCTGCGCATGTACCGCCAGATGGTCCGCATCCGCACCTTCGAGGACAACGCCAACCAGCTTTACCTCTCGGCCAAGATGCCGGGGCTCACGCATATGTATTCCGGCGAAGAGGCCGTGGCAGTGGGCATCTGCGAGGCGCTGACCGACGATGACCGCATCACCTCCACCCACCGGGGCCATGGCCATTGCGTGGCCAAGGGCGCGAATTTCCAAGAAATGTTCTGCGAACTTCTGGGCAAGGAAGAAGGTTACTGCCGCGGCAAGGGCGGGTCGATGCATATCGCCGACCAGAGCCATGGCAACCTGGGCGCCAATGCCATCGTCGGCGGCTCAATGGGCATCGCCACCGGCTCGGCGCTCCGGGCCAAGCTGCAGGGATCCGAGGATGTGACCGTCTGTTTCTTCGGCGACGGCGCGACGGCCCAGGGGCTGATGTACGAGGTCATGAACATGGCCGCGCTCTGGAACCTGCCAGTGATCTACGCCTGCGAGAACAACGGCTATTCGGAATACACCAAGACCGAAGAGATCGCTGCGGGCTCCATCACCGCGCGGGCCGAGGCCTTCGGCATCGAGGCCCACCAGGTCGACGGGCAGGATGTGCTGGCGGTGAACGATCTGACCCAGAAACTGGTCGCCCGGGCCCGCAAGGGCGAAGGCCCGTTCTTTATCGAACTCATGACCTATCGCTACCACGGCCACCATGTGGGCGACATCAACCGCGAATATTACCGCTCGAAGGAAGAAGAGAGCGACTGGCGCGACAACCGCGACCCGATCATCCGCATGCGCGGCTGGCTCGTGGCCGAGGGCATCGCGACCGAGGACGAGATCGAGGCGATGAATGCCGAGATCAAGGAGGATGCCGCCGCCGCGGTCGACTACGCGCTCAAGGCCCCCTACCCAGATGCATCCGAGGTCGACATGCATGTCTTTTCCGACATCGACCATGTCCTGGCCTGACGCGATGCGCGCCCCTGTACATACCGCTGTCCCGGGCCTGACCCGGGGACCTGTCCCGGGCCTGACCCGGGACCTCATCACACATCCGGCCGGGAGGCCCCGGGTCACGCCCGGGGCGGGACTGACCCGCTGCCACGGAAGGAGCCCATCATGCGCGAGATAACCCTGTCCCAGGCCGTCAACGAAGCCCTGGCAGAAGAGATGCGCCGCGACGACACGGTGTTCATCATCGGCGAGGACGTGGCCGAAGCCGGCACCCCCTTCAAGGTCCTGTCGGGCCTGGTCGAGGAATTCGGCACCGACCGCGTCATCGACACGCCGATTTCCGAGCCGGGCTTCATGGGGATGGCCGTGGGCGCCGCCATGACCGGCGCGCGACCCGTGGTCGACCTCATGTTCGGCGATTTCATCTTTCTGATCATGGACCAGCTCTGCAACCAGGCGGCCAAGACGCATTACATGTCGGGCGGCAAGCTGACCGTGCCGCTGGTGCTGCGCACAAACCTCGGCGCCACCCGCCGCTCGGCCGCGCAGCATTCGCAGTCGCTGCATGCGCTGGTCGCCCATATTCCCGGGCTGAAGGTCGCGCTGCCCTCTTCGGCCTACGAGGCAAAGGGGCTGATGAAAACCGCGATCCGCGACAACAACCCGGTCGTCATCTTCGAAGACAAGCTGATGTACCAGGAAAAGGCGGGCGTGCCCGAAGAGGAGTTCCTCATTCCCTTCGGCCAGGCCAACGTCAAGCGCGAGGGATCGGACATCACGCTGATCGGCACCTCGTCCATGGTGCAGGTCTGCGAACAGGCGGCCGAGCTGCTGGCGCAGGACGGCCTGAGCGCCGAGGTGATCGACCCGCGCACCATCGTGCCCCTGGACGAGGACACGCTTCTGGCCTCGGCCCGCAAGACCAGCCGCGTGATCGTGGTGGACGAGGGCCACCAGAGCTTCGGCGTCACTTCGGAAATCGCCAGCCGCATCAACGAAAAGGCGTTCTATCACCTCGATGCCCCGGTGCTGCGGATGGGGGCGATGGATGTGCCTGTGCCCTTTTCGCCCGCGCTCGAGGATCTGACCGTTCCCACGCCCGAAGGCGTGGCGGAAAAGGCGCGCCTGCTCTGCGCCGGGGAGATGATCCATGCCGCTTGATGTCATCATGCCCGCGCTCGGCATGGCGCAGGACACCGGCGTGATCGTGGCCTGGCACAAGCAGCCCGGTGAGGCTGTGGCCATGGGCGACGTGCTCTTCGAGGTCGAGACCGACAAGGCCACAATGGAGGTCGAGGCCCAGGGCGACGGGTTTCTGACGGGCGTGGCCGCGGCTGCGGGCGAAGAGGTGCCCGTGGGCAACGTGATCGCCCGGATCAGCGAAAGCGCCGATGCCGACGATGCAGGCCCATCGGGCACCGCCCGGGAGGTCCCGGCGCAAGGCCGGGATAGGGACGCGGATGATCTGCCGGACGGACACCAGGTGATCATGCCCACGCTCGGCATGGCGCAGGACACGGGCCTTCTGGTCGGCTGGCTGGTCGAGCCCAGCGCGCAGGTGGGCGCCGACGACCCGCTCTTCGAGGTTGAGACAGACAAGAGCACGATGGAGGTGCCCGCCGGTGCCGCGGGCTACCTGGCCGCTTGCCTTGCCCAGCCGGGCGAAGAGGTACCGACCGGGCAGGTCATCGCGATCCTGACACCCGAAGCGCCCGCCCAGACCATCACGCGCAGCGCCGCCGAGGCTTCTGGCCCTGCCCCCGCGCCCGAACCTGCGCAAAAACCGGCCGAGACGCCGGCGCCGGCAGCCCAAACGCCGCCTGTGCCATCCAAGCCCACGAAGGCGGCAAATACCGCCGCTTTGGCTGCCGACCCGTCGGGCCGCATCCTCGCCTCGCCCAAAGCGCGGCGTCTGGCGCTGGAACAGGGTCTAGACCTGTCCCGGCTGGTCGCAGCGGGGGTGCCGCAGCCCTATCACGTCGCCGACCTGGAGACGCTGCGCGCCATGCCTGCGGACACCACCACAGCGACGGCCAGCGCCACGAGCCTGCACCTCACCGCCGAGGTGCGGGCGGAGGGACTGTCGGATTTCACCGCCTGGGCCCGCGAAACGGCTGGCCTGACCGATCCCTCCGCCCTTCTGGCCGGACTGGCAGCCCCGTGTTGCGGCACGCCCGATCCGGTCGTCGCGGTCGAGACCTTTGGCCAGCGGCGGCTGTTCCAGACCCGGGCGGACAGCCTGGGCGCTGTGACCGAATGCGCGGACCAGGAGCCCGCCCTGATCCTGCGCGATCTGCGGATGAGCCGGATCACCGGCCTGCGCCTGGGCGCTGAAGAGGCCCCGGTGCTCAGCCTCACCGCGGCGGGCCACGGCCTGTCCCTGACGCTCGAAGGCGCTCCGGGGCAGCTGACCCCGACCGAGGCGCTTTCACTACTCTCCGATTTCGCGGGGCGCGTGGAGCAACCGCTGCGCCACCTGCTTTGACCCAAAGGAGCCACACCATGACGGCCCATGACCCGAAATTCGACACGCTGCCCACCGATCTTTACATCAACGGCCAGTTCCGCCCCGGAACCGAGGGAGCGCGCTTTGACGTGCTGAACCCGGCGACCGAACAGGTCATCGCCTCGGTCGCCTCGGCCGAGATCGCCGATGCCAATGCCGCGCTCGACGCCGCTGAAACCGCCATGGCCGACTGGGCCGCACGCACGCCCCGCGCCCGGTCCGAGGTGCTGCGAAAGGCCTGGGAGCTGATGACCGACCGGCTCGAGGATTTCGCGCATCTGATCACGCTCGAGAACGGCAAGGCGCGCAACGACGCCATGGGCGAGGCCGCCTATGCCGCCGAATTCTTCCGCTGGTTCGCCGAAGAGGCCGTGCGCGCCGACGGGCTGATCACCCATGCCCCGGCCTCGGGCGCGCGCATCATGGTGCAGCACAAGCCCGCGGGCCTTGCCGTGCTGGTCACGCCCTGGAATTACCCGGCCGCCATGGGCACCCGCAAGATCGCCCCGGCGCTGGCCGCAGGCTGCGCCGTGATCATCAAGCCCGCGTCGGAAACGCCGCTGACCATGCTGGCGCTGATGCCGCTTCTGGAAGAGGCGGGCGTGCCACCGGGGCTTGTCAACGTTCTGCCGTCGAAGCGTACGGGCGCATTGGTCGATCACATGCTGCATGATCCGCGCGTGCGGGTGGTGTCCTTTACCGGGTCCACCGGCGTGGGCCGCAAGCTCTTGCACTCGGCCGCCGATCAGGTCCTGAAACCGGCGATGGAGCTGGGCGGCAACGCGCCGCTTCTGGTCTTCGAGGATGCCGATCTCGACACAGCCGTCGAGGGCGCGATGCTGGCCAAGATGCGCAACCTGGGCGAGGCCTGCACGGCGGCGAACCGGATCTATGTGCACGCGGATGTGGCCGAAGCCTTCACCGCCAAGCTGACCGCGGCCATGTCCGCGCTGAAAGTGGGCGACGGCACCGACCCGTCGGTCGATGTGGGCCCGCTCGTCAATGCAGACACGAGGGACAAGGTCGCGGCCTTCGTGGCGGATGCGGTGGCCAAGGGCGCCAAGGTCGAATGCGGCGGGGCAGCCCCGGACGGCACCGGCTTCTACTACCCGCCCACGGTGCTGTCGGACGTGCCCGAAACCGCTGATTGCGTGCATGACGAGATCTTCGGACCCGTCGCCGCAATCCAGACCTTCACCGACCAGGAGGACGTGATCCGCCGCGCCAATGACACCGAATACGGGCTTGTGGCCTATGTGTTCTCGGAAAACATGAAGCGCGCGTTGCAGGTCTGCGAGCGGCTCGACTACGGCATGGTGGGGCTCAATCGCGGGCTGGTCAGCGACCCCGCCGCGCCCTTTGGCGGGACCAAGCAATCGGGTCTGGGCCGCGAAGGCGGGCATGAGGGCATGCTCGAATTCATGGAAACCCAGTACATCTCGGCGGCGTGGTGAGGCGGGCATGAGCAACGTCACCGCAAGCCCCACCACCCGCAAACTGGCCCATGGCATGGGCGTCGATCTGAACGCGCTGGCCAAGCGGCTGGGCCGCACCGCGATCGGGCCGGAGGATCTGGAAAGCGGCGGCCCCCCTGCCCCCGCTGGCCAAGCCACCCCCCAGGGCGACACCCCTTACTGGGATGTGGATCACAGCCAATATGGCCCCGTGACCGACGAACCGATGAGCCGCTTTGCCCAGGTCGCCTCGGCTAACCTGGCCGCGGCCAACGCGCTGATCCCACAGGTCACGCACCATGACCGCGCCGATATCTCGGCAGTCGAGGCCTTGCGCGCCGAGCTGAAGCCCGAGGCGCAGGCCCGAGGAGTGAAGCTCACCGCGCTTGCCTTTCATGTCAAGGCGCTAGCGCGGGCCCTACGGGAGTTTCCCCGCTTCAACGCGTCCCTCACGCCCGATGGCAAGACTCTGGTGCTCAAGGACTACGTGCATATCGGCATCGCCGTGGACACGGCGCACGGCCTGATGGTGCCGGTGATCCGCGACGCGGACCGCAAGGGGCTTTGGCAGATCGGGGCCGAGATCACCGACCTCGCCACCCGCGCCCAGGCGCGCAAGATCGCCCCGGACGAGATGGGCGGCGCGTCCATGTCGATCTCGAACCTGGGCGGGATCGGCGGCATCGGCTTCACCCCCATCGTGAACCCACCGGAACTGGCGATCCTCGGCATCACGCGAACCGAAACGGTTACCGTCTGGGACGGCGACACTCCGCGCCCGGTGCCGATGGTGCCACTGGACCTGAGCTATGACCACCGGGTGATCAACGGTGCCGACGCGGCACGCTTCCTGGCCTACCTGGCGCAGCTGTTCGCCGATCCGCGCCGGATGATGGTCTGAACCGCCCCGATGGCGGGCCCGGCCGATCCGGACTGGCGGCTCGATGGCCGCACGGCGCTGGTGACCGGTGCCAGTCGCGGCATCGGCGCGGCGATTGCACAGGCGCTGCACCGGGCGGGCGCGCGGGTCATCGGGCTGGGCACGGCGGTCAGCGCCGCGCCGCCCGAGGGGATCGAACCGCGTGATTGCGACCTGTCGGACCGGGCCGCCATCGCGGCCCTGCTCGACTCGCTGGACGGCACCCGCATCGACATCCTGGTGAACAATGCCGGGATCATCCGTCGCGCGCCGGTCGAGGCGCACAGCCTCGCGGATTGGGACGCGGTGCGGGCCGTCAATCTCGACGCGCCGTTCCTGCTGACCCGTGCGCTTGGCCGTGACATGGCCGCGCGCGGGGCTGGCAAGGTGATCAACGTGGCCTCGGTGCTCAGTTTCCAGGGCGGGATCCTCGTGCCCGGCTATGCCGCGACCAAGGCGGCGCTGGCCAACCTGACCCGCGCCTTCGCCAATGAATGGGCCGCCCGTGGGGTGAACGTGAATGCCGTTGCGCCGGGCTACGTGGCCACCGACAACACCGCCGCCCTTCAGGACGATCCCGACCGCAGCGCCGCGCTGATGGCGCGGGTGCCCGCGGGCCGCTGGCTCCGCCCCGAAGAGATCGCCGCGCCGGTCGTGTTCCTGGCCTCTGACGCGGCCTCGGCGATCCACGGGGCCGTGGTGCCGGTCGACGGCGGCTGGACCGCGCGCTAGCGGCCCGGACGGCGGCGTACCGGCTGTCGGACCGTGCTAGGCGAAGGCCACCGAGACCGCGCCGAAAGGGCCGAAATCGGCCGCGATCCGCGTGCCGGGCGGGCATTCGACCGGACGGATGAAACTGCCGGACAGGATCACGTGACCCGGTTCGATCCGCTGGCCGTACTGCCCCATGCGCCGGGCCAGCCAGACCACGCTTTCGACCGGGTCGTTCAGCACACCTGCGCCCAGCCCGGTTTCCTCGACCACGCCATCGCGGGACGTGATCGCCCCCACCCAGCGCAGGTCGACCGCGTCGGGTGCGTGCCGCTCGGGGCCCAGCACGATGCCGGCATTGGCGGCGTTGTCGCTGATCGTGTCGAAGACCGTGCGCGCGGCACCGGTTTCTGGATCGCGGCGCAGGATGCGCGTGTCGAGGATTTCGAGCGCGGGCGCGACATGATCCGTGGCGGCCAGCACATCGGAACGGGTGATCCCGTCGCCGCTAAGGGCGGATTTCATGACAAAGGCGATCTCGGCCTCGATCCGGGGCTGGATGAACCGCCCCCGGGGCACGGTCGCGCCATGGTCGAACGCCATGTCGTCGAACAGGATCCCGCTGTCGGGGATGTCGATGCCCAGCGCGTCCTGCATGGCCCGCGAGGTCAGACCGATCTTCCAGCCGATCACCTTGCGTCCGGCCGCCTCTTTGGCGCGCAGGATCTGGGTCTGGATCGCATAGGCATCGTCCATCGCGATCCCGGGAAAGCGCCGGGACAAAAGCCCGATCTGGCGGCCGGTCCGTTCGGCCTCGAGCAGGTCTGCGGCGGCGCGGGCATGATCCTCGGGGGTCATACCGCCTCGTCCTCGATGGTGTTGCGCAGGGTGCCGATGCCGGCAACCTCGACCTCGACCACGTCGCCGGGGGCCAGGAATTGCGGCGGGTCCAGCCGCGCGCCCGCCCCGGTGGGGGTGCCGGTGACGATGATATCGCCCGGCATCAAGGTCATGAAGGTCGAGATATAGGCGATCTCGCGCCGGATCGGATGGATCATGCGCGCCAGCCGGTCATCCTGCCGCACCTCGCCGTTCACCCGCGTCACGATGCGCGCCTCGTCCAGCTGGGCGGGGTTGGTGAAGGGCACGAGCCAGGGCCCCATGGCGCCGGAGCGGTCCCAGTTCTTGCCCTGGGTGACGTTGAATTTCGCATGTCGGACCCAGTCGCGGATTGTGCCCTCGTTGCAGAGCGTCAGGGCCGCAATATGGTCATAGGCGTCCGCCTCGGCGATGCGTCGCCCGGGCGTGCCGATCACGATGGCCACCTCGCCCTCGTAATCGAGCTGGGGGCTTTCGGGCGGCCGGATGAGAGGCCGGTCATGGCCGGTAAAGCCGCTGGCGAAACGCGGAAATAGCGACATGCAGGCCGGGGCGTCGCTGCCATCGCGGTACTCGGCATTGCGGTCGGGAAAGTTCACGCCCACGCACAGGATGCGGCGCGCGTCGGGCATCACCATCTCGTAGTCGAAGCGGGTATGGGTCACGTCCCGGCCCGCAGCGGCCGCGGCCAACGCATCCAGCCCGCCCGCACGGACCGCCTCGAACAGGGTCGGCCAGGCGGGAAACACGTCATTGAGGGCGATCATGCCCGTCTTGGTGACGGCACCGTAGAACGTCTCTCCGTCGGCGCTGTAGGTGGCAAAACGCATGGGCGGCCTCATGGTGCGATGATGGGGGTGGCCTCGAGCGTGGCCGGGCGCGTCTCGACGCCCGCGAAGCCCGAGCCGTGGGTGAACCAGCTTTCCGGCGCGGGCGCCCCCCAAAGCGTCTGGCGCTGGGGGTCCTTCAAATCCCACTTGATCGGTTCGAGATCCGGATCGACGGTCTGGTAGTCCGAGCAGTAGATCTCGACCCGGTGGCCGTCGGGGTCGAGGATATACAGGAAGAATGCGTTCGAGATACCGTGCCGCCCGGGCCCGCGCTCGATATTGGAGACATAGCCGCTGGTTGCCATCAGATCGAGCAGGTCGATGATGTTCAGCGGGCTCGGCACCCAGAAGGCGACATGGTGCATGCGTGGACCGGTGCCGTTGGTGAAGGCCATGTCATGCACCCCGCCCTTGCGGTGCATCCAGGCCGCCCAAAGCCGCTTGGTCTCTTCGTCCTCGGTGTATTCGGTCACGCGAAAGCCGAAGTCGCTGTAGAACGCCACCGAGGCATCCACGTCGGGGCTGAAGCAGTTGAAATGGTCGATCCGGAGCGGTTTGACCCCGCGATAGAGCGCGTATTTCTGGTGGATCGGCGGCAGGCGGTCCATCTGGTGGTAGAATTCAAGCGGCACCCCCGCATTGTCCGAGGTCAGAAGGGTGCGGCCCTGGTAGGCGCGCTGGACCCATTGGGTGGGCCGGTCCTGTGACTGGAAATAGGCCTCTGCACGGTCAAGATCGGCATCGTCGAAGGTCTTGAAGCCCATGACCTCGACCGTGCCGGGCTGGTCGGACAGCTGCAGGATCAAGCAATGGTGCCCGCGCTCTTCCATCGCGCGCAGGTAGATGCGGCGGTCGTCCGCGTCGGTGACCTGAAGCCCGAGGATCTCGGTGTAGAATGTTCGGGACGCGTCGAGGTCGGCCACGTTCAGGCAGACATGGCTCAGCCGGATGGTGTTGAACGCGGGATAGAGATTGGGTGCCGGGATGGGCATCGGAGCCTCCTTTGGACGTCGCGCCCCGGACCTGATCCGGGGCCTCTTGTTGAACGCGGTCATAGGTCCCGGGGCGCGGGGCCCGGGACGAGCGTGTCAGGCCCCCAGCCGGGTAATCTTGTGCGGACCGGTGGCAAAGCCGATATGCTTCTGTTCCATGTAGAACTCAAAGGACCAGTCCCCGCCATCGCGGCCGATCCCGCTGGCCTTGACGCCGCCGAAGGGCGTGGGCAGGTGCCGGACGTTTTCGGAATTCACCCAGATCATGCCCGCCTCGAGCCTGTCGGTCACGCGCAGCGCGCGGGTCAGGTCGTTGGTCCAGACATAACCGGTGAGGCCATAGGGGATGTCGTTGGCGATCTCGACCGCCTCCTCCTCGGTGGTGAAGGGGATCGAGGTCAGAACCGGGCCGAAGATCTCTTCCTGCGCGATGCGCATGTCGTTTCGCGCGCCGGTAAACAGCGTCGGCCGCACGAAATATCCCGGCCCCTCGAGCGCGGTGCCACCCGCGGCCACGGTCGCTCCGTCGGCCTTTGCGATGTCGAAATAGCCGGTGACCTTGCGAAAATGCTCTTCGCTGATGAGCGGGCCGATCTCGCTTCGAGGGTCCAGCGGATGGCCCACCCGGATGCGGTTCACCCGCTCGATCAGGCGGGCCTCGAACGTCTCTCGGATGCTTTCCTGTATCAAAAGACGCGAAGACGAGGTGCAGCGCTCGCCGTTGATCGAGTAGATCATGAAGATCACCGCATCGAGTGCGCGGTCCAGATCCGCATCCTTGAAGACGATCACGGGGTTCTTGCCGCCCAGTTCCAGGTGGTTGCGCTTGAGCGTATCGGCGCCCTGCTTGACGATCAGGCTGCCCGTGCGGCTTTCGCCGACAAAGGCGATGGCGCGCACGGCTGGGTGTTCGCACAAGGCCTTGCCCGCCCCTTCGCCAAAGCCGTTGACGGTGTTCAGCACCCCCGGCGGCAGGCCCGCCTCTTCGGCGATCTCCACCAGCAGCCGCGCCGTCAGCGGCGAGGCTTCGGCTGGTTTGTGTACCACCGTGCAGCCCGCCGCGAGCGCCGGCGCGATCTTCCAGGTGGACAGCATGAAGGGCGTGTTCCACGGCGTGATGACACCCACCGGCCCGATGGGCACGCGGGTGGTAATGTTCATCAGCGTGGGCGATTTCAGGTGCTGGCCGTCGCGCGCCTGCACCACCTGGTCCGCGAAATAGCGGAAATTCTCGGCCCCGCGCAGGGCGGCCTTGGACATGAACTTGATGGTCTGGCCGGTGTCCCAGCATTCGCACAGGGCGATTTCCTCGGCCCGGGCCTCGATGGCGTCTGCGATGCGGATCAGGATCTTGCGCCGCTCGGTCGCGGCCGTGTCGCGCCAGGCGGGAAAGGCTGCGTGGGCGGCCCGGGCGGCGGCGTCGATATCCGCCTTGGCGCCATGGGCCACATCGCAGATGACGGACCCGTCGACCGGCGAGATGTCGGGAAACACCCCCTCGCTGCCCGGCGCGTCCTGGCCCGCGATCCGGTTCTGGATGCCGCCCTCGCGGAAACGGGCCAGGTAGCCGGCGAGCTTTTTCAGGTTTTCGTCGAGTGCGGTCATTGCGGGTCCTCTGATAACGGGGCGGCGGGCGGCCTGCGGGTCAGGACGCGCCCGACAGGCGGGCATGTATCGGGGTGTCCTTCCAGCTGAGCGCCGGGTCGATCACCCGGATCTCGAGCGACAGTGCGAAATGCGGGCTGGCCAGCGGATCGGCGAGATTGGCGCGCGCCGCGGCGAAAAGCGCATCGCCCGCGCCCTTGAGCTGCGCCTCGGTCCGGCCCGCCCCCACCGCGAGGGTCATGGCCAGGAAATCGTTGTCCGGGTGGCCATCGGCGACGATGGCGTGATCGGCCTTGTGGGCACGGATGCGGATCCCCGCGACCGGGAAAAGGCCCGATGCCGTCAGCACGTCGTGCAGCGCGCGGCACAGACCGCCCAGATCCACACGCGTCTCGAGCGTCGGCGAATAGTCGATCGACAGATGCGGCATGCGCTCTCCTCCCCAGTATAGATAACATGTTAACAAAAATGCCTCCTGTCAATCCCCGTGACGCCGGCCCGTCCTGTCCGTCGGGACGGGCAAACCCGCGCATACAGCGTGGGTTGACTCGGACTGGAACGTTCCACTAGCTTCTGGAACGTTCCAATAACCAACGGAGACCGACGTGTCCTGGGCCCTTTTCGGTGCAAGCACCATCGCCAGCCAATACATGCTCGACGCCTTCCGCGCGCAACCGGACGGCGCGGTCGATTGGGTCGTCAGCGGCGACGCAGACCACGCCCGGCGCTATGCCGAGGCCCATGGGATCGCCCATGCGACCACCGACCCGGCCGAGGCGCTGGCCGATCCGCGCGTCGATGCGGTCTATATCTCGTCCACCAACGAAAAGCACCACCCCCAGGCGCTGCAGGCCATCGCGGCGGGCAAGCATGTGCTGTGCGAGAAGCCACTGGCGATGACCGAGGACGAAGCGCGCGAGATGATCGACGCGGCCCGGGATGCGGGCGTGTCGCTGGGCGTGAACCATCACCTGCGCTGCGCGGGCAGCCACCGCGCCATGCGCGACCTGATCGCGGACGGAACACTGGGCCGTATCCTGTCGGTGCGGGTCTTTCACGCGGTGCATCTGCCGGAACACCTGCGCGGGTGGCGGCTCGACAATCCGGAGGCGGGCGGCGGGGTGATCCCGGACATCACCGTGCACAACGCCGACACCGTGCGGTTCCTGCTGGGCGAAAGCCCAGTCTCGGTCACGGCCGAGATGGCATCGACCGGCATTGGACAGGGGGTTGAGGATTCGGCGATGTCGGTCTGGACCATGCCCTCGGGCGCGATGGTGTTCAGCCATGAAAGCTTCAGCCACCCCCACAGCGAAACCGGCCTTGAACTGCACGGCACCACGGGGCGGCTGATCGCGCGCAACGTGCTGACCCAGAACCCGGTGGGCACGCTGGAGCTGACCACGGACGAGGGCACGCGCGATGTGCCCTTCGACACAACGAACCTCTATGTCACCTGCGTGAAAGAGTTTCTCGAGACGACCCAAGGCGCCACCACCGGGGCCGCGACGGGGCACGACGGGCTGCGCTCGCTCGAGGTCGCTTTGGCCGTGCGCCGCGCGGCGCGGACGGGCCAGCGCCAGACCCTTGGCACCGGGGAGGCCCCATGAGCAAGGTCGTCTCGCTGCCGCAGGCCGCCGCCCGGATCGGGGATGGCGCGGTGATCACGGTCTCCTCGTCCTCGGCCCTGGGCTGTCCGGACGCGATGCTGGCGGCCATCGGCGCGCGGTTCGAGGCCGAGGGCCACCCGCGCGACCTGACCACGATCCATCCGATCGCGGCGGGCGACATGTACGGGGTCAAAGGCGTCGATCACATCGCCCGCGACGGGCTATTGGCGCGGATCCTGGGCGGCTCCTACCCGTCGGGGCCATCGTCCAAGCCCATGCCCGAAATCTGGAAGATGATCGTCGAGAACCGGGTCGAGGCCTATAACGTGCCCTCTGGCATCCTGTTCGACATGCACCGCGAGACCGCGGCCCGGCGGCCCGGCGTGCTGACGCAGGTGGGGCTCGAGACCTTCGTCGACCCGGTCCGCGAGGGCTGCGCGATGAACGACGCGGCCGCGGCCCGGCCCATCGTGCGCCGGGTCGATTTCGATGGCGGCACCTGGCTTCACTTCCCGAACATCGTGCCGGATGTGGCGATCCTGCGCGCGACCACGGCAGACGAATTCGGCAACCTCACCTACGAACACGAAGGTGCCTATCTGGGCGGGCTCGAACAGGCTATCTGCGTGCGCAACCATGGCGGGCTTGTGATCGCCCAGGTGTCGCGGGTGACACGGCGCGGATCGCTCAGGCCCCATGACGTGCGGGTGCCGGGACACCTGGTGGATTGCGTGGTCGTCGACCCGGATCAGAAACAGACCTGCGAGACCCCCTATGACCCGGCGATCTCGGGACAGGTCATGCGGCCTTGGGACAGTTTCGCCCTGGCCGAGCACGGCATCGAAAAGGTGATCGCGCGGCGCGCCGCGATGGAGCTGCGCCCCGGCATGACCGCCAATCTGGGCTTTGGCATTTCCGCTATGGTGCCCCGCATCCTGCTCGAGGAAGGCCAGCCCGAGGCGGTGACCTGGGCCATCGAACAGGGCGCGGTGGGCGGCATGCCATTGACCGGCTTCGCCTTTGGTTGCGCCTCCAACGCCGATGCCTTTGTCCCCTCGCCCCAGCAATTCATCTATTTCCAGGGCGGCGGGTTCGACATGGCCTTCCTGTCCTTTCTCGAGGTGGACGTGGCGGGCAATGTCAACGTGTCCAAACTGGGCAAGAAGCCCTATCTGACCGCCGGTTGCGGCGGCTTTGTCGATATCACGTCAGGGGCGCGCAAGATCGTCTTTTCCGGCTGGTTCGAGGCCGGAGCCGAGGTCTCCCTGACCACGGACGGCATCCGCATAGACAAGCCGGGCAAGTTCGCCAAGATGGTCGAGACAGTCGAGCATGTGACCTTTTCCGGCGCACGGGCCCGCGCGCTGGGGCAAGAGGTGCTGTATATCACCGAACGCTGCGTGATCCGCCTGACCGATGCGGGCCTCGTCGCGACCGAGATCATGCCGGGGATCGGACCCCGAGCGCGACATCGTCGCCGCCTCGGCCGGGCGGGTGCAGGTGGCACCCGATGCAACGACCCTGCCCCTGTCGCTTCTGTCAGAGGCACCGATGGGATGGGGCCGATGAGCACGGTCACGCTCGAGACACGCGGACGGCTGGCCGAGCTGCGGCTGTGCAATCACGACAAGCTCAATGCCTTTACCGCCGAAATGCTGGCCCAGCTGGCCGCGCATCTCGACCGGATCGAGCGTGACACGCATGTACGCGCGGTACTGATCAGCGCCGAGGGCGACCGGGCCTTTTGCGCCGGGGCCGATATCAACGCCTGGAGCGATCTGAGCCCCGCCGACTTCGCCCGCCACTGGGTGCGCGACGGGCACCGGATCTTGGACCGCCTGGCGCGCCTGTCCAAGCCGACCATCGCGGTGCTGAACGGGCATGCCTTCGGTGGCGGGCTCGAGCTGGCGGCGGCTTGCGATCTGCGCGTGATGGCGCCCCATGCAGCGCTGGCGCTGCCCGAGGCCGGCGTGGGCATCGTGCCGGGCTGGTCGGGCACCCAGCGCCTGATGCGCCTGATGCCCGAGCCGATGGTCAAGGAGATGGCGCTGTTCGGCCATCGAATCCGCGCCGACCGGGCGCTGGCCTGCGGCTTTGTCGCGGCGGTGGACGAAGACCCGCGCGGCGCGGCGCTGGCGCTTCTGGACCGTGCGCTGGCCCTGTCGCCCCGCGCGGTCGAGATCGCCAAGGCGATGATCCACGCGGGCTGCGGCGAGGATCGCGGCGCCATGGTCGAGGCCCTGGGCAGCGCCGCCATCGCCGCCAGCGATGACCGGGCCGAGGGTGTGGGGGCCTTCCGCGACAAGCGCACGCCCGGTTTCACGGGGGCCTGAGCCATGGCGGTGCCGCGCCTTGCCCCGACGCGTCCGCACCCCGCAGGCGGCCCGCAATGAGCCATGATGCCGATATCCTGATCATCGGGTCGGGCATGGGCGGGGCCACGGCCGCCGCAGCGCTTGCGCCCAGCGGCCGGCGCATCCTGATCCTGGAGCGTGGCACACGCCTGACCCCGTCGCCCGAGGACCGGAGCGAAACGGCGATCTTTGCCCGCGGGCATTACCGCCCCGACGAGACCTGGCTGGACGCTGACGGCACCGCCTTCAACCCCGGCAATTATTACCAGGTCGGGGGCAATTCGAAATTCTACGGTGCGGTGCTGATCCGCTACCGGCGCGAGGATTTCGCGCCCATGGCGCATCTGGGCGGCACCACGCCGGGTTGGCCCCTGACCTACGAGGCGCTCGAGCCCTTCTATTGCGAGGCCGAGGCGCTCTACCGGGTGCGCGGCGAAGCGGGCGAGGATCCGACCGAGCCGCCCCGCAGCGCGCCCTACCCCCATGGTCCCGTGCCCGATGAGCCCGACATCGCCCGGTTGCGCGCGCGGCTGATCACGGCCGGCCTGACCCCGGCCTCCCTGCCGCTGGGCGTCGACCTGGAGCGCTGGCTGGCGCGTGCGGCCACGCCCTGGGACGCGTTTCCCGACACGACCGGGGCCAAGATGGATGCCGAAACCTGCGGGCTGGCCGCGGCGCTGGCCCACCCCAACGTGCGCCTGCGCACCGGGGCGCGGGTCACGCGCCTTTGCACCGGGCCGGACAACCGCATCGACCGGATCGAGCTGTCGGATGGCGACGCCCTGAGCGCACCCGTGGTGATCCTCGCCGCGGGCGCGGTGCAGACGGCGGCGCTGCTTCTGGGCTCTGCCGATGCGCGCAACCCGCGGGGGCTTGCCAACCGCTCGGACCAGGTGGGGCGGAATTTCATGAACCACAACTGCTCGGCGGTGCTGGCGCTGCACCCGTTCCGCAGAAACCGCGCGGTCTATCAGAAGACGCTCATGGTAAACGATTTCTACCTAAGCGGCGGACCGGGCGGCGCGCCGCTGGGCAACTTGCAGCTTCTGGGCAAGATCTCGGGCACGATCCTGGGGGCCACGACAGGCCTGCCTGCGCCGCTGGCGGGCTGGATCGCGCGGCGGTCGGTGGATTTCTACGCCATGTCCGAGGATCTGCCCGATCCCGACAGCCGCGTGACGCTCAGGCAGAGCCGTATCGTGCTGGACTGGAAGCGCTCCAACCTGGAGGCCCACAGCGCGCTGGTCGCGCGGCTGAAAGCCGTGTTGCGGCGGGCGGGCTACCCGATCGTGCTGTCGCGGGCCTTCGACTGCCGGACGCCGTCGCACCAATGCGGCACCGCTCGCATGGGCAGCGATCCGCGCCGCAGCGTGGTGGACCCGGACGGGCGCAGCCACGATCACCCCAACCTGTTCATCACCGATGCCTCGGTCCTGCCCAGTTCTGCGGCGGTGAACCCGGCGCTGACCGTCGCCGCGCTGGCGCTGAAAACCGCGCGGCACATCCGGCAGACGGACCTTGCCCAACCGGCACCATGACAGGAGCGCCCATGTCCACAGGCTATGACTTCATCATCATCGGCGGCGGCTCGGCGGGATCGGTACTGGCCGGACGGCTGTCGGAGGATCCCGCCGCCTCGGTCCTGCTGCTCGAGGCCGGGGGCAGCGACCGCCACCCCTATTACCACCTGCCCGCGGGCTTTGCGAAGATGACAAAGGGGATCGGCTCGTGGGGCTGGGAGACGGTGCCGCAGCGGCACATGGGCGGCAAGGTCTTCCGCTACACCCAGGCCAAGGTGATCGGCGGCGGCTCGGCGATCAATGCGCAGATCTACACCCGCGGCCACCCCCTCGACTATGACGAGTGGCGGCAGATGGGCTGCACCGGCTGGCGCTACGAGGATGTCCTGCCCTATTTCCGCAAGGCCGAGGACAACGCGCGTTTCGAGAACCGCTATCACGGCACGGGCGGGCCGCTGGGCGTGAGCGACCCGCGCGCGCCCCTGCCCGTCTGCGAGGCGTTTTTCGAGGCCGCCGCCGCGCTTGGAATCCCGCGCAACCCCGACATCAACGGCGCGCGGCAGGAGGGCGTGTGTTTCTATCAGCTGACCCAGCGCCACGCGCGGCGGTCCTCGGCGGCAATGGCTTATGTCGCGCCGAACCGACAGCGCGCGAACCTTACTGTGCGGCTGGGTGCGCAGGTCCGGCGACTGATCCTGGAGCGCGGCCGCGCCACCGGGGTCGAGATGATGGACGGCACGCGGATCACCGCGGACCGTGAGGTGCTGCTGTGTGCGGGCGCCATCGGGTCGCCCCGGCTCTTGCAGCTGTCGGGCATCGGGCCCGCCGACGCCCTGAGCGATCTGGGGATCGCGGTGCATCTCGACCAAGCCGAGGTGGGGGCAAACCTGCAGGATCACCTCGACCTCTATTGCATCAGCGAACTCCGGGGGCCTTACAGCTACGACCGCTATGCCAAACCCCAATGGGCCGCGCTGGCCGCGCTGCGCTACCTCGTGTCGCGGCGCGGGCCGGTGGCCTCGTCGCTGTTTGAAACCGGTGGGTTCTGGTATGCCGATCCCGACGCGCGTTCGCCCGATCTGCAGCTGCACCTCGGGCTTGGCACAGGGATCGAGCACGGGGTGGCCAACATGCCCAAGGGCGGGATCACGCTGAATTCCTGCTACCTGCGGCCCCGGTCGCGCGGCAGCGTCCGGCTGCAAAGCGCCGATCCGGCGGACCCACCCCTGATCGACCCGAATTACCTGGCCGATCCGCGCGACCGCGAGATGTCGATCCGCGGACTGAAACTGACCCAAGAGATCCTGTCCCAGGCCCCGCTGGCGCGCTTCATCCTGGCTGAACGCCTGCCCGGCCCCGACGTGACAAGCGACGCCGACTATTTCGATTTCATCTGCACCCATTCCAAGACCTCGCACCATTGCGCGGGCACCTGCCGGATGGGCGCCGACGCAAGCGCCGTGGTCGATCCGCGCCTGCGGCTGAACGGGGTTTCGGGGCTGCGGGTGGTGGACAACGCGATCATGCCGCGGGTCATCTCGTCGAATACGAATGCGGCCGCCATCATGATCGGCGAAAAGGCCGCGGACATGATCAAGGCCGATCATGGCATGGCGACCGGGACGCGGACCGAAGCAGAAAGGGCGACAGGATGATCCAGCATATCGTGCTATTGACGTTCCGTGACGACGTGACCGAGACGCAGATCACGGCGCTGTTCGACGCGCTGCACCGGATCGAGGGGCAGATCCCCGGCCTTCTGTCGATCACCGCCGGGAAAAGCGAAAGCCCCGAGGCGATGGAGCGCGGTTACATGCATGGCTTCGTCGTGGATTTCGCCGACTGGGCGGCGCTTGCCGCCTACCAGGCCCATCCCGAGCATGTCGCCCTGGGCGCGGATCTGGTGGCGTGCTGCGAGGGGGGCAAGGAGGGTATCCTTGTCTTCGATCTGCCCGTGGATGGCCCCATGGAAGGCACCGTGGATGGCCCGGTGGACGGTCCTGCCGATCCACCCGCAGCCTAGGGACGCGCCCCCATGACCCGACGCCCCACGATCATCGACGTGGCCCGCGAGGCGGGCGTGTCGAAATCCACCGTCAGCCTCGTGCTGCAAAACAGCCCCACCGTGCGTGCCGAGACCCGCAAGTCCGTGCGCGCGGCCATGGCCCGGCTGGGATATGTCTACAACCGGGCGGCGGCCAACATGCGCGGGTCGACGGCGGGGCTTGTGGGCCTCGTGATCAACGACCTGCGCAACCCGTTCTTCACCGAGTTCGCCACCTCGCTGCAGATGGCCCTGGCGGCGCGAAACTATGCCACGGTGATCGCCAATACCGACGAACGCCCCGACCTGCAGGAGTCGGTCGTGGGCACGATGATCGAACACGGCGTGTCGGGGCTGATCCTCTGCCCGGCCTATGGCGACACGCGCGCGGCCTTCGACGCAATCGCGCGGGCGGGTCTGCCGTGCCTGCAGATGCTGCGCGGTGTCGATGCGCGGCGCGATCTCTTTCCCCTGATCGCCCCCGACTATGCCGAAGGCAGCCGTGCCGCGACGCAGGCCCTGATCGACCGGGGCGCGCGGCGGGTGGCCTTCGTGGGCGGGCTCGACGGGCGGGCGGTCACCCAAGAGCGGATGGCGGGCTATCTCGACGTGCTTGCGGCCCATGGCCAGACGCCGCTTTGCCTGACCGGACGCTCCAGCCGCGCGTTCGGCCGGGACGCTGTCGCACAGCTCGGGACATATCACGCCGATGTGGATGCGGCGCTGTGTTTCAACGACCTTGTGGCGCTGGGGATGCTGACGGGCTTCCAGGCCGCGGGGCGCGCGGTCGGCCAGGGGTTCCGGGTGATCGGCTTTGACGACATCCAGGAGGCCGCCGAAGCCTACCCGGCCCTCTCCTCGGTGCATTGCGACATCGCGGGGATCGGCGAACGGGCCGCTGCGACGATGGTCGACTGGCTGACCGAGGGCACGGTGCCGCCGCCCGAGACACGCACGCCCGTGCGCCTTGCCCTGCGCGCGTCGAGCGGGGACTAGCCTGGCTGGTCCGCCGCGGCGGGCGCATCGCTTTCAAGGTCGAAGACCGCGCC
>PR_CR_10_Liq_1_inCRDRAFT_1000143_pt1 | contig 40645 bp, 33 predicted proteins | sample PRCRCaboRojoPR_3_FD_10241 | JGI IMG/M metagenome (IMG submission 10241) | reverse complement strand
TTCAAGTCGATGTACCTGCCGTTCTTTTCCTTGAGAACCACTCCTAGCATTTCGAGGGGGGAAACACACCCTAAAATGTTCATCAAACTACTAAGACTCCCTACTAAGTTTATAGGCAACACTCGTAAACAGGCTAGACCCAGCCCCATAAGTGTTCCTACGTAAACGGACATAAACTCCCAGGTGTCGCCTTTAATAAGGTGGTACCCACTGATGTAAACCAAACTCATGCCAAAAAACACTAAGTTAGGGTAGAAAATTTCCGACTTTTCTGCAGCTATAGAATAAACTGCCCAGAGAAAGGGCGTGAAGTTGGAAAATAGCAAAGCCAAATGGGAAATTTCTTCCACCTTTTTGGTTCTGCTGCAGTTGATGAGTCTAGGAATAGGTGCTAAGTAAAACAAAAAAGCAAGAACCGACCCACTTGCACTGAAGAAGTTCTTAGCTGACATATTTTTACAAAAAACTACAAAAACACAATTCTTTAGTTGAATTAACAAAAATAACTAAAATGGAACAAACCAAAACCTCTGAAGAAGCCTCTGGAGACTCTGAATTCACTAGGCTCAAAAACATACTACTCAAACCTCCAGCTCAGAGAACTGACTCAGAGGTTGAGACAGTAGTTAACTCAACCAAAAACTGCAAGTTTTTCAAAGAACTCAACGATCCAGACAAAAAAGTTCACAAGGAATCCTGCCAAAGAATGTTTTACCAAAAGTACTCACAAGACTCTTACGTGTTTAAATTCAGGGAAGTAGGAGACTGCTTTTACATAATTCTGAAAGGAACCGTTGGAGTGCGGATTCCCAAGTACAATGAAGAAACAGAAAAGATGGAAGAAATTGAGGTAACTACTTTGTCTGACGGAATAGGCTTTGGAGAACTTGCTTTGGAAAAAAGAGCTACAAGGGCAGCTTCTATTTACTGCAACACAGTTTGCCACTTTGCAGTGCTGGACAAAGCTTCTTACAAATCCATTATTTCAAACATACTTAAAGAGAAGCAAAAACAACTAGTTTACTTTTTAAAGTCACTTTCAGTTTTCAAGAACTGGAATAAACTGGGCTTAATTAAGATTCTGTACAACTTTGAAGAGAAAAAGTTTATAAGGAACTCCTTAGTATTCAGGGAAGGAACTAGAGTTGACTCAGTGTATATCGTGAAAGAAGGGGAGTTTTGTTTGAAAAAAAAAATCAGGGTAGAAGATGAACAGGAAACATTGGGTCGAAGTAATAAGTTCCAAGTAAAAAAACCAAAGTCACAAACCGTAAACTTAGTTATTCTAGGCAGAGGAGAGTTTATTGGACAAAGTGATGCTATGAATGAAAACACCTATACTTCTAGTTGTGTTTGTAACAGCACTGAAGGCTTACTGTTGCGTACTTCAAAAGAGTACTTTGTTAAAATTTTTAGTTACGGCGACTTAGGTTCTTACTTTAAGAAAACCAATTCTGTTAAAATCAAGTCACTCAACAACAGAATAAAAATGATTTCTTCGCTTGAAAGGGAAATGAACTCCTCGCCTAAGGAGTCTAAGGTTCCTAAGCCCAAAGAACCCAAAGAATCGCTTAAGTTAAAGCTTCTCAGAAAAAGGGTTGTACCTAGGATTGAAGTAAACCACACAGAAACTACCAGAATGGAAACTGATTATTCTGAACCGCGCAAAAATACAAGTGGTCGAGCTCTCAAAAGACTCAGTCCAAGAATTAACAGTGTTTTCCGCAACCTTGAGTACTTAGATAAAAGCAGCTCTGTAATAGGGGATACTGATTCCCCTGAGCGGACTAGTACAGTTCTTAACGTGCACTCTATCACTCCACAGTCTCGTTTTGGCAGTGTTGACAGTCATCAACCTGAGGGAATTTTGGCTTCAATTAAACTTCCTGATGTTAAACTGTTGAAGAGAAGTTTTAAGTTTGCTAAAAAGAAACCCAACAAAGGCTTAAATCATAAAAGTTTTGTTAATTAAGTCTGAATATCCTAAACATGCATATGATCAGGGACAGATATAGAAATAAAAATTAGTAAAAGCACAATGAAGAACTAAGTGTCTTCGTAGCATAAGCAATTTCAACCACTAGCAAGTTTAAATTCGATTACTCCTGTATAACCAATTCATAGAAATCCTTTTGACTTATTCATATTTGGTATAACTTAATAAACTTATGGATACCAATCACCAATACCAATGTTTCCAGCTATTACTTCAAATGCTAATGAGTGAGAGTTTCAAGCAAGTATACAGTCAACTCCGGTCATTTTGGAGTTCATACACCAACGTAGAATGTTCTACTGCTTTTGGTGTTCCTGAGTGCAGTGTTTGCAAAATGAGGTTCAATACTGTAGGAGGCCTGAACAAGCATTTTGGAAAAATGCACAACTTAGTTAGAAGTTGCAAGTGTGAAACTTGTGGCAAGTACTTTAAACATCAAAACGCCCTTAAGTTCCACAAAAAACAAGTCCACCTTAAGTTGACAAGGGCAACTTGCCAGATTTGTGGAAAAGTTCTATACAACAAGTATGAACTGGCTAAGCACATTAACAAGCATACTTAATTAAGTTCTTAATNAGTAATATTAATCCCAATTAGTTTAAATTTTGATTAAGTTAGGAGAAAGAATTTGCTTTGCATAGTGGTAGTTTTTAAGCTTNAACGGAAAGTTTCTTCTAGAGTGGTTTTTTTTGCTTGAGTTGTACTGCTTGGAAAATTTGTTAAAGCTGTTAGCATAGCCATAAGCAGGTTCTCTTTTCTTTTTAGGACTTAAAAACCCAGTTTTTTCTTTATAAAGTCGCTTGCAAAAGTTTTGTTGGTCCATCCAGTTCTTCCTGACCAATTCTAAGTAAACCTTACGTCTAGCATTTAATATTTGTTGGGAGGTGTTGTCAGTCACGGTGAAGTCGTGCTCTAGCAAGAAAGAAGAATCTGCACGTCTGGACTCTAGAAAAGGTTTTTTTGGGATGGGCTCCACTGAAGAATTATGGGTGTTAGAAGAGTCTAAAATCTGAGCTATGTGGTCAGGGGGTATCGACGAGCTTCTTTTGTGGAACTGAGAATCTTGTCTTTTTTGTTCTCTTTGGAGTATTTCTTTCCAAGCCAAGTGGTTTTCAGGACTGGTAGACTTCATTAAGAAATGGAACTTAAAGGATTAGTAAAAGATGACTTAGAGCAGAAAGGCTGGGTAGTCAGAGAAGGCATCTTGTATGGAGGAGACTGGCTTTTGTACAAAAATGACCAGCAAGGACACACACACGCTCCTTTCATCGTTAAGGTTTACACAGAACTTCCTACTTATAAAGAAATTTTGGCCTCAATACGAGTAGCAACCCAAGTCAAGAAGTCCCTGCTCATAAGTTTCATGGAAAACGGCACGCTAGAGTACTATAGTATTGCAAGGGTTTTTAACTAAAGTTATTAATTCTAAAGAACCTTAAATACTAACTCTAATTAAATATGAGCACCCTAGTTCTGCACAGTTAACACAGTAAAAGCCAAACTCAGAAACAACTGTATATCTAAAATTATTGCAAAATGGCTAGAGAGTTGTGCCCCGTTTTTCAACCCACATGGGAAGAATTTAACGATTTCGAAACCTACATACAATATGTCGAAAGCCAGTCAGGGCCCTCTGGAATGGCCAAAATAATCCCCCCAAAAGGGTTCAAAGCCAGGAAAAGAGGGTACAAAAACATCGATATAAACATCTCGCATCCAGTCAGACAAGAAGTTGTAGGGTTCGCAGGAGTGTACGAGGTGTTACTAGTTTCCGAAAAGCCCATGAATTTCAAGTCCTACAAAAAGTACGCCGAGTCTCGGGACCATAACACAGAGAATCTCGATCCTGACCAGGTTGAAAAAAATGTAAGTTCTATCTAGTTCTGGAAACAAATTCGTTTCAACGCCCCTGTCTACGGTGCCGATAGCAACTCTGCAAGCCTATTTGATGAGGACGCTCCTTGGCACCTCAACCACTTAGACACTGAATTAGAGTAAGAGCTAAGCAGACGAGGCCTAGCTCCTCACAAGTTACTTGGAATCAACGAGTCCTTTGTGTACGTGGGCTGTTGGAAGAGTTTGTTTTGCTGGCACAAAGAGGACTTGGACTTGTACTCAATAAACTTCTTGCACTTTGGGAAACCCAAGTTCTGGTACTGCATTGACCCCGAACACGCTCAGAAGTTCGAAAGGTTCTGCAGCTTCCAGTTCCATGATAGCCAAAAAATGTGCAAGGATTTTTTGAGGCATAAAACTACTTTGATATCCCCCAACATACTGAAGAACGCGGGAATTTCGATAAGAAAAATGGTTCAGAACCCAGGAGAGTTCATGGTGATCTTTCCTCACGGGTACCACTCTGGCTTCAACTTTGGACTTAACTGCGCAGAGGCCGTGAACTTTGCTTTGCCAGGGTGGGTCAACATTGGCAAAAAAGCTACACGCTGTTTGTGCCAACCCGACTCTGTTTCTATTGACTGGGAAGTCTTTGAAAAGAACATCAAGCGGAAACGGTCTGACTCTACTTCCAAAAAGCCCAGAAAACAAAGGAAACTGGCCTAATATAGATAACTTGTATTACTCTAGTTTGCTTGACTAATTAATAAATGGAACCAAAGTGGGCAGACATTTCTGAGTCTGAAGAAGAAATAGAAATTGACGAGTACGACTGGGGCTTACTCCCAGACCACTCCTGCTTCTACTGCGGCAACCACGACCCCAAAACAGTCGTGAAATGCACATCAGACTCATGCAACAGATGGTTTTGCAATTCTTACGGGGGATACAACACAGGGTCACACATAATAGCGCACTTAGTGAAAGCTCGTCACCGAACAGTGAGTTTGCACAGCGAAAACCCACTTGGGGAAACTTCTATTCAATGCTACGTTTGTTCTAGCAAAAACATATTCATTCTAGGAATAGTGCCTTCGCGCACTGAGAACACCCTGATATTTCTGTGCAGGGACCCATGTGCCATGCAGAACATAATTCCTGAAAAAGAGTGGGACTTGGCTTCATGGCACCCTCTTATAGAAGAGAAAAGGTTGCTGCCTTGGATAGTAAGTGTGCCCACTGAAGAAGAAGACAGAAAAGCCAAAAAACTGTCCATTAAAGAAATAGGCAAGATCGAAGAAGACCTTAAAAAAGGCAAAACTTCAGAAGAGGTTCCTAAAGTCCAGGAAACCGTGAGGAAGATCAAACTGCATTACTACTCTGCAAAGGAGTACTATGACATCTACGCTAAGCTAGTTAAGCTGGAAGCAGACTACGACAGAGAAGTCAAAAGATCATACACCAAAAACGAAGTAAACATTATTTGGGACCGCACAGAAAGAAGACCCCAAGCTTCCTTTTTGTTTATGAGAGAAGACAGCGACGTCAGGTTGGTAGTTGGCGACGAACTCAAGTTGATTCTAGAAAGCAGCAGGTGGGAAGGAGTAGGCACCATTACTTTCATCAGTGAGGACGAAAGAATCCACCTTCAGATTACTTACAGCAACGGACCTGTACCTACCCAAACTTCTGGCTACATTGTGGAGCTCGTTTGGAAGCCAACTACCTTTGCAAGGATGAACAAAGGACTGCAGTTGTTTTCAAGGGGAGAAGTAGACTACTTTCTGATGCAAAAAATACTGGGAAAACACGTAGAGGCCTCTCCTATTCAAGCCAAACTTCCTAAAAACCTCACAGCTCCTAACATGCCTCCACTCAACTACTACCAAACCGAAGCTGTTAAAAAGGCCCTGCAAAGCAGACTCATGCTTATCCAAGGCCCTCCTGGCACAGGAAAAACCGTTACCTCTGCTTCTATAGTTTATCACATGGTTCGCCAAAACAAAGGCCAAGTACTTGTAACAGCTCCTTCAAACATTGCTGTTGACCAACTAACTGAAAAGATCCACAAAATCGGCCTTAAGGTGGTTAGGTTGTGTGCTAAGTCACGCGAAGCTGTAGACTCAAGCATAGACTTTTTAACTCTTCACAAACAAGTCAAAGAACTGAACCTTTCAGAGTTCGCTCAACTCAAAACTTACATAGAAAAAAAAGAAAGCCAACTGCGCCTAAGCGAACAAGAAGAAAAAGCCTTCATAGACCTCAGAAGTCGTGCTGAACAGCTTCTGTTGTCTAAAGCTGAAGTGATTTGCTGTACTTGTTCAGGGGCGTTCGACCCCCGCCTGAAAACTTTTTTGTTCCAACAAGTGCTTCTGGATGAAGCAACACAAGCTACAGAGCCAGAAGGACTGTTGCCTGTTTTAGTGGGTGCAGAGCAGGTTATCATGGTAGGCGACCACTATCAGTTAGGGCCTGTTGTGATGTGCAAGAAAGCAGCAGCAGCAGGTTTGAACAGGTCCTTGTTCGAAAGACTTGTTCATCTAGGGAACAGGCCTTACCGACTGCACATTCAGTACAGAATGCACCCGGCGATATCAGAGTTTCCAAGCAACATTTTTTACGAAGGGAGTTTGTTGAACGGAGTGTCTATGACTGAAAGGAGCTACAAAGGTTTAGACTTTCCTTGGCCGGTGCCTAGTAAGCCTGTGTTCTTTTACAACACTATGGGGCCTGAAGAGGTTTCTGGGTCAGGCACTTCTTACTTGAACAGAACTGAAGCTGCTAACGTTGAAAAGATAGTAACTTACTTTTTGAAGTCAGGAATCCGGGTGGACCAGTTAGGAATTATAACGCCTTATGAAGGCCAGAGAGCTTTTATCACTTCTTACATGCAGAACTTCGGAAGTTTAAGCCACATGCAATACAAAGCTATAGAAATATCTTCAGTGGACTCTTTCCAAGGAAGAGAAAAGGACTTCATTATTTTGTCGTGTGTAAGGTCAAACGAAAACTTAGGAATCGGGTTTTTGAATGACTCTAGAAGGCTCAATGTAGCTTTGACCAGGGCTAAGTACGGACTGGTCATTTGTGGGAACGCAAAAGTACTTTCCAAACAAGACTTGTGGAACAACCTTCTGAACCACTACAACGAAGTGGGCACCTTAGTTGAAGGCCCCCTGACTAACTTGAAGCAGTGCCTTATGAGACTGTCGCCTCCTAAAAAACTCAACTTGGTCAATGAGGCTCCTTACACTCTTAACTTAGAAGCACTGGGAGCTTTTGCTGCACCTGAGTCACAAGACTTCTTAGAAAACCTTTAGATGCTTGCAAGTCACTAATAATAATAGAGTCATTACTAAGAGTTTTAAGGCTAATAATGAAAAAAAATGTGGCGAAGTCACGGTTGAGCGTTGCCGAAGCGTTCAAAAACACCCTACTGCTAATTAGGTTCAAGCAAAAACCAAAGTCAAAGACAGAAGTAGTGGCTTACCAAGTCGCTCAAATGGTTCAGATAACCCTGATCCTGATTCAGGCTGATCCAGATGTTCCGTTTTCCAAAGACTATTTAGGTGGGATCTGGGATTCCTTGGCCTTCGTTGCTAGGCCCGACACAATCCTAGAGTTCTTCAACGTAAACGGACTGTATAGTTGCTACTTCTTCCTGCCTTTCTTTTGCATGATTTTACTAACTTACATAAAACTAGTCAACAACCTTCGGAGAATAGACCTTTCGGAACTCAGAGACAACATAGACGCCCAGATTCTGCCCAAAACTCTTAAGATCAGGTACCAGTTGTCCTACTGCATTACCAAGCTACTCTTCATTCCCATCACTTTTTGCCTCATTACTCACATTCAAGCTTTGTTCCAAGGAAAAATACCTCTAAACATTTACTTAGACGTGCTGCTATTCGCGCCTTGTGTTTTAATCCACACAGGCAACTTCATGCTGGAGCACATTTACTTGGTGCACATAAACTGGTACGACAAAACCAAAGACACCATTTCCAACCCTAAGTACAAGTTGATCAAGTACTTGATCATAGTGCTTTTTTTGGTGCAAGTCAGGATTTTTCCTTACGCTGAGATGACCAACAGTAAAATTCTAGCTACACTAGGTTTGGGAGCGGGACTCTACGCTACCTTCACTTACAGACTTCCGTACCACTTTTTGATTTTAAATACGATTGAGTCTATGAAAGGAGTGAACATGATGGCACTAGCTTTAGTGGCAGGAGTGTGTAAGGTTTTGGGTCTATCCCAGGGTAGTTTGATGCCAGCTATGGTGCTTTTCTGTGTGCTGCCTGTGTTGTTCTTTCTGCTGAAAAACTTTCACGAAAAAGCCTATAAAAAGGTGTCTAGGGCATACCATGCTTCTTCAGTTGAAGAAGTGGAACTCATTCTTAGGTACTACATTCAGAAGTTCAAGCATTCAGAAATGAGTGAGTCTGCAGTAGAAAGAGTGGACTCCGTGCTCAAGCCAGCAGTTGAAGAGTTTTGCAAGGAGCAGTGCATCTTCTTGTGGCTGATTTACTACTTCCAAAACTCTGAAAGCGACAAAGAGTACTTAAAGTACCTGATGTCGCAACTACTTAAGCTGCCAGGGACATTTTTGTTGAGCGCAGAGGTTCTTTTTTGCAGGATTAAAACTGAAATATACTTGATGAACAACGAAGAAGACGAAGAACTAGCTAAGTTTGTGACTCTAGAACGCAAACTCAAAAGAACTATGAAGATCGACCAGGACATATGCTACAAAGTAGTTGAAGTCATGGAAGGCAAAGAAAGGAACTCTATAAACTTCGATTCATTTGTTCGGAAAGTCCAAGAAATTTCCTATGAAACTAAACTGTGCAAAATGGCCTACAAAAGGTTACTAAAACTGGACGCCATTAAGTTCTGTCCTTTTATCTTTGAGTACTACTTCAGTTACTTAAGGTCTATAGAGAACTCGGAAAAAATCAACAAGTACTACACCAGGTTCAAGCAAGCAGAGGACTACTTAAACCAAAAAAGAGCCGGGGGAGACGACTTGCTTTACTTCGACAACCAAAACTTGTTTTTAAGAGTGAGTTTGGAAAGAAAGAGCTTAGGAAAAGTAGTTGAGGTCAAAAACGCCTACCTCTTAAAGTTCACTAACGACGAACTGATGGACCGGGACTCCATAGACATAGTGCCTGACCCCTTCAAAAAGAACCACGAAGTTTGGTACAGAAGAATCAACGAGTACAGACACAAACACCCTCTCTACAGAGGAATTCACTCAATTACACTCTTAAACAGGTACGGGTTCATTGAGAATCTAAACTGGAAAGTGAGGATGCACTGCGACCGCTTAGGGAACTTAACCCTTTTTGTAAAACTTAAGCCTACTGAACTAGCGGTCGACTTAGCTTTTATACACCCCGAAACCTGGGAGATATGCTCTTTCACCTATGGATTTTACATGTTTTTGCGGAAAGAACTAGGAATTACCCAAGGAGGACTGAACCTGTTCAAAATTTACAACAAGCTTGAAGAGTGGGTAGATGACTTTGAAGTTGTTAGGTCGGAAATACCTGAAACCAAGGAAGTCATAAGTGTCAGAACTGAAACTTTCCTTATTTACGGAGTCTACCCCATTAAAACTCTGGTTCTCGTCACTCAGTCTTACGAAGGTGAGTGGGTTAATGCTTTGTACTTAAACTACTTAGAGAACCAAGGAAGTTGCTTATCACCCCAGGCTTCTTGTCCCAAAATACTTTTCAAGTCAATTGACTTCAGAGCAGAAAATGGGCTATTTAACACTAGGCCTAGAGAGTTCAAACTGAATAACTTGACTTTCGACACTAAAATTGAAACCAAGGAACAAAACACCCTAGCAATATCCTCAATGGCGGATGGTGATCAAAAGTCCAAGTTTAGGGGCGAAGAAACTACTGTTACTAAGGACTTTAACTACTTAGTGACCAGCTCAATACTGAGTTCAATAGCCAAAAAGGTGTGTCTTGTCAAGAGTATGATTTTCCTCATAGTCTTTTTGTTGCTTTCAATAAACATTACTCAGTACTTTTTGCTAAGCGGGAATTTGTCTGAGCTAGAAGGAAACCTAGCAAAGCTTGACTCCAAAATCCGCATAAGTACTCTTGACACAGCAAACTTGGCCAGGGACCTTCAGTTAGTTTGTGAAGGCACTCTTTCTTCTGATGAAAGTTCAATTAGAAACAACTTAGAAGCCACTGCACAGGCTTTTGAACTAGACGCCTATGACAAGCTTCCAACTCAAGAAGACATAAGCTTTACTTGGATTGAGTACGAAAACGGTAAGTTCTCAGAACAAAAAGTGAACTTTTTGAACTTGAACAGAAAAGTAATGAGAAACGCCCACTCTCTAAGCTTAAGTAAGTGCAGTGAAATAAACCAGAACCAAACTCATTTCACTAACTTGTACAGGAACTGTCCAGTTGAAGTTCTTAAGCAAGTAAACGCAACCTTCCTTCCCTACTTAAAAACCATGAAAAACCAAAACAAGCAAGTTATGGAGTTTACGCTCAACCTTATTTTAGTAATTGCTTCTTTGACTCTAGCTTCAGTGGCTGGGTTCATTATTTACTTCGTATTGTCTCTAGAAAGCACCAGAAGGAAGCTGTGGAAAAGGTTCGAAATGATCCCTTTAGAGTCCTTTTCTATTGGGAAAAAAGCAGCTGTAGACCGACTTTTAAACATTCACGGAAAAGACAATGTAGTTGGCAACCAAGTTTACGGAACTGAGAAGTGGAAGTATAAAACTCACTCTAGCTTTAAGTGGTTTTTGCTGTTTACAGGGTTTTTGTTTGGACTCCAGGTGCTGTCTACTGGGCTGTACTACGAGTTTTGCTACACTCCGATTGAAGAGATCATTTTAATGGCCCCAGTTAACACTAATGCAGAAGGACTCATAATTACAGGAGTTAAGTCAACTAGTTTCTGGACACGTGAGTTTGCACTCTCTAACACTTCTAATGCTTACCACAAAACAATCAGCTCCTTAAACAGCATTGTAAACACAAAAGCAGCTTTAGAAGAAAGTCTTGAAGAATTCAACTACTGGAGCGACTATTTGATTCGCAACAACAAAGTTATACGCAGTCAAGAAAAGGCCTCTAAGCTTTTTTCAGTGTTTTTCAGAGAAGCTTGCTACAGTGAGCCCTGCAATAACCGATTGAAAAAAGGACTGCTCTCAGCACTTATAGATTACGAACAGTACGCTCTAGACTTAGTAGAACAAATCCAGCAAGGAAGTACTTACTACGACATGCACGAAGAGTTTGCCTTGCTTAAGTCTTTAGAAGACCAAATTTCAGCAGCAGTGTATTCGTTCAAAGACTTTTACGAAGAATTTATTAGTTCTGAAAACACTTACCGATTCGAACTGATGATTTACCTAATGACTTCAATGTTTTCAGTGCAGGCTTTGCTTTACTTACTTTTTATTAGAACCTTACTGAACAAGATGAAACAAATTATGAATTCTGAAATTTGGTTTATTTCAATACTTCCCAACGTTAACTTCAGGTTATTTTACAGGGAACTTTCTAAGAAGCAAACCATGCAATAAGTAATTAACAAAACTTTAAAAAATAAGACAGTTGCAGCACTTAGTTCCTTGTTGTTCAGTAAGGGTTCCTTTTCTTTCGCCAGAAATAGAGAACTTAAGAGAGTAGTGGGCATTGTCATCTTGCTTTTCTTTAGTAGTCTGCGTGGAACTCTTAGTCTCCTCAGTTTTGAGTTCTGAGTTTTTTGCTTCGGAAGACTGAGTATCTGCTTCTTCAGGGTTAGTTGACTGAGCGGTATCCATGATTTTTTGGTTTACATCTGAAATAAAAATATCACTGGGTGCCCTTGAGTCGTAGGTCTCTGCTTTCTCTTCCAGTTCTTCATAAGGAAAAGTAGAGAGGGCTTTCTGCACTAACTTGCAAAGAGAGTCAAGTTCTTCGTTTTCCATTTATTGAAATGCCAAGTACTTATAAGGCTGTAAGCAAAAGATGGAACTAATAGACTTCCAAGACCCCAACCTCTACACTGCTTTGTTGGCAATAGCTCTCAATCCCATTTACTGGAACTTAGCTGCACAACTAGAGTACCGCACAAAACTCATTTCTAAGTTCTTCACAAAAGAGCGAGTGGCCTGCAGTGCACTTGCAGTCACTATTTTGCTACTAAACTACGTAAGGACAAACGCCTTCCACACAGCCGTTTCTTCGCAGCCTAAAATGGAAGCAGACAGTGCTTTGGTTTCCTTGGTATGCTATGGTTTGGTGGTGCTTGGGCAGGTTTTTGTAATTACATCTTTTTACAAACTAGGGTGGTACGGAACGTTTTTGGGAGACTACTTTGGAATATTTGACTTGGACGGACCTGTGACCTCTTTTCCCTTCAACGTAACTTCAGACCCTATGTACTGGGGAAGCACCATCACTTACTTGGGGTACGCTATTTTAGAGAGGAGTTTTGCTGGGTTGATTCTTACGGGTTGGTTAGCTTTGGTTTACTCCTTAGCTATTGCTCTTGAAGGTCCAATGCTGCGCCAACTCTACTCTAAAAAGTCTAATTAAGCATTCTTACACAGGATTAATTATTGCTCATGTACTCATGAATCAAGTAACTCTTGACAAAGGACTTCATCTTCTCAACGTTTTGTTCGTCAGTGCGGTGCCTTCCTTTGTCCCCTGCAATTACCTTTTTGATGATTTTGTTTCTGGACTTGCTGATCTGGAGCCTTCCTGCTTGGACTCCGTCGTCTGCTAAGCTTTTAAACACATCCTTGACTTCTTGGCGCACAGTCTTTTTCACAAAAGCCTTAAATTCTTCTTCCGATATGGTTTCCCGGGATTTGTTTTCAGACTTAGACTTGCTAGGGGCTTCCTCCATTTTCAATAAATTTTTATAACCCATCCTCTAACAAGCCAGTTAGTTTTTAGCGAGTCAATGTGAACTTGTCCATCTTTAAATATTTTTATAAAGGGTTGCAAGATCTAGTTTAATGCTTCTGACCGGACATAATAAATGGGTAATTGCGGAAACAAGATTCACTGCGGCCACCGCAGCATTCACTTAGAAGAAGACATTAAACTGCCCGATGTAACATACCTAGACCGCTCTTCGCACAGAGTGCTCCACATAACACCAAAACAAAGAATAACACGCCACAACATCAAAGACCCTTCTAAGGTCTTCACAGACTCAGCAGTGGGTTTGCTTCCCAACAACAGGTTTCTAGTTGTGGGCGGAAGTGAGAGTTCAGGTAAGCTTACCTGCACTACACTTTTCATAGACCCTTACTCGCACCAAATGAAGCAACTAGCCAACGCTCCCTTTCCTTTGAAGCTAGGAAGTTTGTACGAGTACAAAGGCTGGGTATACTGTTTAGGAGCTTTTTCAGAAAAAGAAGAGCCTATTGCTCTTCTAAGGTTCAATTTGGAAGATAACTACTGGGAAGTGCTTGAGTGGATTCAGTGGACAAGCAAAGAGTGCATGCTTGAAATGAACAGAGTTAGCCCAGAAGAAAGCAAGAGAGAACATTTCGTTTTAGACAACCTTTTTTACCCAGGAACTTTTGCACACAGTGGGAAACTGTACTTCTTAGGCGGACAAGTTCGAAAGAAAGGAGTGATGAAACCAACTAAGAAGGTGTTTAGTTTGGACCTTAAAGGGGAACAAATGCTTTTCAAGGAAGAAGAATTTAAAATGCCCATTAGGGTGATAAAGCCGTTATGCGCAGCAGGCACCCAGCACATAGTCATAGCAGGAGGAGGGGACCCTGAAAGGGACTCTTTTAACACAAGCACTTTTGTACTGAAACTAGGAGACCAGGTAGAGTTCATGCCTTTAGACGCACTTAACTGCAGTTTGACTTCAAACTACCCCCCAATGCACTTTGGGAAAGAAAACTTAGTGATGTTCTTTAACTACCCCAAAGTAGTTATTAGGTCCAAAGACATAGACCACTGGATAATCTTTGACTTAACTTACGTCTCAATGAACTACGGCAGAAGAATCAAAACCAAAAAACTCAAACAACAACCTAAAGGACCCTCTAGGAAGAGTTCTGAGTCCGAAGAAAGAAAACTCGACCAAATGCAAGCACCTCAAGAACCCCAAGAAGTCCAGGAAGAACAAGTTCCTAAAGTCGACTTTGAACAGCATGAGTCACCTAAAAGCCAAGAAGATGTATATAGAGACGCAATGCAACACAGTTTTGAAAGAGAAAAAAGCTGGAGCTCCAGAACTGAACCTAGTGAAGAAAGCCCCCAGCAAAGAGTGCAAGACCTCACTGACGACCTTAACTTTGTAGAACAGCAGTCTCCTAACGAGTTCCACTTGTCTAAGAAAAACACAGTAGAACCTGAATTTAAGGAAGAAGTTGCAGAGGAGTCTGACAGCGACCAAAGTAGTCAATCGGAAGACTACTACCTCGAACCCATCAACGCGACTCCTGAACAAGTGAGGTTTGAAGGTAAGAAGCCTAAAGAAGGAGAAGTACTAGCTGAAAGTTTAAGCATGAAACAACCCCACCATGAAAGCTCCCCGCAGAAGCACCCCAAAAGAGCTAGCTCCAAAGAAAACTTTTCTGAGTAACTATATATGAACATTTTTAATAAGATTAACATACGATGGACCCTAACACTATAGTAGCGCAGAAGTTTGAGATAAATGATACTCTAGGATCAGGCTCTTTCGGTCAAGTATTTCTCGGAACGAAAATAGGCACCCAAAAAAAGGTAGCAATTAAGATTGAAAAGAAATCTGCTAAGAACCAGCAGTTACTTTCGGAAGCTAAAGTAATCAAAGACTTGAAAGGAGCAGGGATTCCCAAAGTGTACTGGCACGGCATTCAGGGAGAGTACAACTGTATGGTTATGCAACTTCTTGGAGACACCTTAGAAAAGCTGTTGACCAAGTATGACAGAAAGGTTCCTTTGAAAGACCTCAGTTTAATAGCTAAACAACTAATTGACCGAATTGAGCACATCCACGAACACAATTACATTCACCGCGACATCAAGCCAGAAAACTTTGTAATGGGCCTAGGTAAGGAGCACCAAAAAGTATACGCAATAGATTTTGGCTTAGCAAAGAAGTACAGAGACCCTGTAACTAAGATGCACATAAGGTTCAGCGAGAACCATAGTTTAGTAGGGACTGCACGTTACTCCTCAATAAACACTCACATGGGAATTCAACAAAGCCGGAGAGATGACGTAGAGTCTATTATATACTTGATTCTGTACTTGATGGAAGGGCGCCTTCCTTGGCAAGGGGTTAGGGGGAAGCACGACCACGAACGCTTTTACAAGATGATGAACATGAAAATGAAGTTTACTTCGCAAGCCCGGTTTGACGGAATTCCTCAAGAGTTCATTAACATCATCCACTATGTACAGAAAATCCGATTTGAAGAACCCCCTGACTACAACTACATCCGCAGAGAACTCGAAGCCATTGCCTTGAAAGACAGAGTGCACCTCCAAAGAAGTTTCAACCTGAAGAAAATAGGGAAGCTAGGTCCTTCAAAGTCTTCGCAGAACGTGAAGCCTCTAAGGAAAAATAGTTTGAGTGTTAGGTTTGGTTCTGTTTCAGAAATAGAAGAACCAAGCATTTCTGAAGCTATAACTATTAAAGCAAAGTTCACTTACCCCAAGTTCCAAGACAGAGAAATGATATTTAAAAACCTCAGAGACAACGAAGAACAATTTAGAAGCAAGTCTCCTTGTATAATCTTTTAAACAGTAATTTTGTGAACAAATATTAATGGCTGACGACGGAGCCATCAAAAACTTTGTTGACCGGGTTTACAGAAGAAGAAACTGTAAAAAACTTAAAAGGCCCGCAACAAAGTCAACGCTCCCTGTATTCTTAAAAAGGTCTAAGGGCTCAATAACATAAAATTCATTCATTCATATTAATGGCTGACGAAAAAGTCCACGTATACGCTCATATGATGTCTGAACCAAGCAGAGCTATCATTGCTTTTTGTAAGATGAACAACATTCCCCACGAAGTCCATATAGTCGACTTGGCCAAAGGCGAACAAAAGTCGCCTGAGTACGAAAAAATCAACCCTCAGAAAAAAGTCCCAGCAATAGTTCACGGGGACTTTAAGTTGTTTGAGAGCCACTCTATCCTTGTATACTTGGCAAGGGTGTTCCAAGTAGAAGACCACTGGTACCCTGACGATCCTAAAGAGCAGGCAAAAGTTAATTGCTACCTCCACTGGCATCACAGCAACTTAAGACAAGCTGGAGGGTACTACGAGTGGAAAGCAATCCGCACTCGATTTCACGGGGAGCCGCCCAACCCAGAAAAGGAAAGTTATTACTACGGGTTTGTAGAAAGCTCTCTTAACTTCATTGAAAACAACCTTTCCGAAAATTCATACGTAGCAAACACTTCCTACCCAACTATAGCTGATATTTCTTGTTTTTGCCACATGATGATGTACCACATGGTTAAGTTAGACTTCGATGCTTACCCAAGAATCAAAGCTTGGATGGAAAGACTCCAAGCCTCCAACCAAGCTTTAGTGGAAGTTCACGAACCTCTACTCAAGTTTATCGAAGAAAGTTTATAGTTTAATTTAATTAATACAGGGTGAACTCTCTGAAGGCTGTGCACTCAGAGAATACCTACAAACAGGACAAGTGTTGTGCAACTTGAGCCAAGTGACCAAGCAGTTTTCATGGAAAGTGTGGCCACAAGGCATTTTCCTGAGCTCAGCTTGTTGTTCAAACTGTTCTTGGCAAACAGGGCACTCGCCTTGGACTCCTTTGAGTTTTTGAAGTGAATTAATAGCTTGTTCTTGTGCAGGAGGAGCTCCGTAGTGGTTAGGGTCGTTTCTGCTGATCATTTCAATTATGCTGTCTAAGTTAGTAGTGAAATACTGAGGCCTTGGGAAAATGTACAATGGGAAAAACTGGCTGCTTGGATGGATTTCTTCGTGAATATAAACTGCTCCGTTAGGAGTGTGACGGATAGTTCTAACAGTAGTGTAAGAATAAGTTCGAGCAGGCCTCTCAGACTGGAACTCCCCTGGGTGGGGATGTCCCGCCTCTATTTCTTCCACTAATGGCGAGTTGCAACTCGAGCACAAGTAATTTTCGGTATTGACGTTTTGAAGGAACTCTTGTTGGCAGCTATGACACCAAAAGCTTTTCATGCGGTATTCGGAGTTCATTTTTTGTTGTGTTTGACTGCTAAGTTTCCATTTATAGTCTTTAGAAACTTCTGGAAACGGATGAATAAAATGTGGTTTTGTGTAATGGTATAAACTCTCTGAAATGGAACATAAATGGGCTGAGAGTTTGTTCGTGTACAAAGAAGAATACAGCCAAAGAATTCTGGAAGAAGCCCAGAAAATCAAAGACTCCAAAGAAAACTGCTCATACCAAGACTTACTGGATGTAGGAATCCTGCACAGAAAAGAACACCAAGGAGTAAACACTTTCTTGTCAAGCTACAACCTCAGTGATGGATTGAATGCACTAGAATTAGGCTGTGGACTAGGCTGCACGTCAAGATACCTTGCAGGGACTAAAAACTGGAACTTGCTGGCTATAGACTACCTAAGTCACTATGTTGAGTGTGCTAAAAAGTTAGCTGAACTATGCAACCTTTCAGAGTCAATAGAGTTCCGGCAAGGAGACATTACTAACTGCGAACTCCCTGTTAACGCTTTTGATGTGTGCATAATAATAGGGGTTTACTTGTACATTCCTGATCCGGGTAACAGCTTTACTAGAATATTTGACTCATTGAAGCCAGGAGGACTGCTTTACTGGGAAGACTACTACTTCAAAGAAGAGAATTTAGGAAGTCAGGAACAGTGGCTAATGAGCCAAGTACCTTACCCAGGAGTGCGCACTAAAAAAGCTCTTCTGGAAGAAATTCTGGGAGTAGGGTTCGAACTAGTAGAGTGGAACGAATTCGGAGAAGAATGGAGTGAATCAGCTTGGAACAGAGCAGAAGCAACACTGGAAAAACACAGAAGAGGCGAAAAAGTAGATTCTTCAGCTTTGAAGGCTGACTGCTTTGTCATAACTCAAGTTCTGAAAGAGTTCAGTATGCCTAAAGAAGAGATTCAGGAGAAGTGGCCCCTGACTTACGAGTACGTGAGTGGGAACACCCTGTTTACTGAGAACCAAGACTTTATGGGAGTTTGCCACTCAGTGTTCAGGAAGCCCCTTGAAGCGCAGCAAAGCAATTAAAGCTTTAATAAATGGAAGAAAGACTCAAAGAATACTTCCTTCATGCAAGGAGAGAAGGTTCTCCCGATACAGTTCGCGAAAGAGTAATGAGAAACTTGCATTCACATTTTTTGCCGCGGAGTAGCAACAGTCCGGACTATGTGTTGGCGCGAGGAGAAGGACTCACCATTTCTGAAGCTGAACATGCCTTAGCTTTGGCAGAGGATATCAAAAACTACGGCTTAGATACTATGTTAGCTAGGTTAGAGATGCACCCACACCCCCCTCGCAAAACCTTTGTAAAGAAACGCAGAAGGCCACCTGTTGATGACTCCGATTTGAAGAAAAAGACAAAGCGTTAAACTATGTTAATTTTTTGGGTCTACTTACACTAGAAGATTGTCTTGTCGACATTATGCTTTAATTAATATACATCACTTAAGTATGAATTAGCTAAGCTAACAGTTATTTTCTTCGGTCTCTGTTTTAGGTCTGAAGGTTTCCCCTGAAACGTGTATGGAGCTTTCTGCTCTAGGGCGCAGCTGGACTTCAGTCTTCACTTCAAGTTCTTTTTGTTTTGTGCTGCAGCAACAGCAGATTGACCTCCAGATTTCCAGCAGTTCCACCATAAACTAACTTATTATAATGTAATCTTAGACTGGTCTTATTTCTTCAGGCTCCAAAACTTCGCCTTCTCCTTGGAATTGAGGCCTTCTGAGTTCAACTTTGTCTTCGCTTTTGTAGTAAAGTATCACCAAGATGATGGCAACTGCTGATACTAAACAGATCACAGTTACTATTTCCCAGACCACTGTGGACTCCACTGGAGGTTCTAACTTAAAGCTGTGGGTTTTCTGGTTGTTTTGGGGACTTAGTGTGATGTTGTAGTCTAAAGAACTTACGTGGGCAGACTCAAAAACTAAGTCCATTCTTATTTCTACCTTCGATAGGTTGTTGATTTGGCTGAAGGTAAGAACTAAAGGCTTTGTGGAGTTTTTAAAAGACACTTCTTGTGTCGAGTTTAGACTTCTCAAAGTAAGGTTTTCTGAAAACTCAATTTGCACTTTAGAGTCCGAAGCATTAGTTAGTCCGTGGTTGTACACTGTAAGGTTAAGCTGGACTCCAGTGTGGTGCATCTGAAGCATAGCAGACTCAGACTCTAGAAAAGGCAAAACTCTCCACATCAAGAACTCAAAAGGTTCTGAGTGCTTGTCTAGAGTGTCCTTGATTCTGGTAGACAAGGGGTGGAAGCTCTCTCCCAACTCCACAGACAAAGCAAATAGGCCTCTTGAATGGGCATAGTCCATAAAGCATCCGTTTGCAGGGTAGTTCAAAAGTTCAGTGGGTGTGCCCATTTCGCAGTCTGCACAAATCTGGTTCTTAAGTTCAGAGTACAACTTCCAGTGGTTTCCTACAAGCTCTTTGGAGTTGGTTTTAGTATACCCGTAAGGGTGAATGTACAAGTTTCCCCAACTATGGTAGGAGACTCCCATTACAAACCTGCGGGAGTCAATTAAATCCCTAATAGCTCTGGTTTCAGGCTCAGAAAAAGCCGAGGGACCCCTGTAGTCTTCAGAACACTTTTTTGAAGAAGAACCTAAGTTGTCTGCTCCCCACTTAAACCCATAGTTCCTGTTTAAGTCGACTCCGTTTTCAAGTTTGAGCGAGCAGTTTAAGTTCTTCATGTTCTTGCGAAATTCAGTAATTCTTCCAGTAGCTGAGTAGTCGTCCTCAATAGCTTTGTACCCATCCACGTTCAGAACAGGAATAAACCAAACATCCAAGCGATCACGCAGGTTCTGAAGACTCTGCTTCTTAAGAAAGTTGTCAAGCAAGTACAGCACCTGTGTACTGGATATTAGTTCATGGGCATGGTGAGTTCCTACCACCAGAACTGAAGGTCCTTCGTTTTCCCAGTGGAAAGCTTTGATGCTGCGATTTTGCACTGTATTACCTACAGAAACTACTTTGGCTTTGGTGGAGTTAAGTTCGAGAGTTTGGAGTATACTTGAAATCTGGGAGGTTGTGTAGTAACCGTCTAAGTTACCACCTGAGACCTTCCAGCCTGCACAGAGTGAAATGAAACAAACCAGTGCTATTTTAAGCATTTTTATAAAACTCAAACTGAATTATTAGAAGTGGTTATAATTTGAGAAGTAACCATTTATTACTCCAGAATTAGTTCGCCTCCAAGTCTGAAATGATATAAGCAAATCCTTTTTCTTGGATTTCTTTGTCACTCAAAGACTTAAAGTTCTCCGGGGATGTGAGGCTCTTGATCCTTGCTTGCTTGGCTTCTTCGTAGTAGCTGAACCGGGCCCCTTTGTTTTCCCTGTAGGCGTAGTTGCTAAAAGGATTGCTCAAAGAAAAAATCACACACCAGTAACCCAAGATTACGCTTTTCATAGTAGCTACTTTTGCGTGAAAAGACAAGGAGGTGTACTTGAGCAAGTTGACCATATTTTTATAGTTCAAATTAACTAGAACAAATAATAAAAGATGCAAAAGTCGAATAAATTGTAAGTGTTACTTAGCATCTGCATGAAGGCTACTACTTGGGCAAGGGACTCCCACGGCTTGTTTGACTACGAGTCAAAACAAGTTTACAAAAAGCATCTCAGAACCACTAAAGATTCCCAAATAGTCATGACGGGGAACGACGTCGATCTTTTAACTGAATCCAGTACAACTGAAAGTTTGGAGGAAAAAAAAACACTAGCTAAACTCAAGTCTTCCGAAACTGGGTTCGAGCTAGTTGCTTCAGAACAAGAACCAGCTTGGTTAGTAGTTAGGAGCCTTAACGAAAACAAGCGGAGTCGCGGCTACAACCTCACCAAAGGGACGGTTTTAAAAGTAGGCCGAGTGACTCTGAAGGTCAAAGCCATACACAACCTTGCAGAAGAAACATCTTGCATTGAAATGCCTCCAGCAAAGCCAGGGTCAATTTGCAAGGTGTGCTTGACCGAATTTGAGAAGCAGGAAGACCCTTTGATTTCGGTGTGCAATTGCTCAGGTTCTATGAAGTACATTCACTACAACTGTTTGCAGAAGTGGGTGAGTTCGCGCGTGGTGACTAAAGAAGGAGAAGACTCAGTGTGTTACTTCTGGAAAAACATTGACTGTGAAATTTGCAAAGAGCCCCTTCCTTTGAAGGTGAGTTACGAAGGGAAGAACTACAGCATCTTTACAACTAACCACTTGGATGAGCCCTTCATCGCACTTGAAGGGTGTTTTTCACAGAACAAAAAAGGCGAAAGAGGAATACATGTGATCGCAATGACCAACAGGTGCCAAGTCAAACTAGGAAGGGGGCATGAAAGCGACGTAAGGATTTCAGACATATCTGTGTCTAGACTCCATGCAGTGATTAAGTACGAAAACGGCCAGTTCGTTATAGAAGACTACAAAAGCAAGTTTGGAACTTTGGTGATGCTTGACAAAGACAAAAAACTCCACGAGAACGAAAGGTTTGCAATTCAGTCAGGAAGAACAGTAATCCAGCTGTCAGTTGTGCCTGACTCGTTCAAAGGTTACGGACAAGACTTGCCCTGGGAAGAAATTTCAGAAATGTAGCTAATGATTAATTAAGTGTTCAAACCAAACATCATTGAGGACCTGAGAAGCAGTAGGCCGCTGGTCAGGGTTTGGGTGCAGCATGTGCCTAAGTAAGTGTTTTACTTGGTCTTTCATCTTTTCTGGGAAATCAATTCTCCCTTTGAGGATCCTCATGTTGAGCTCCGAGTCGTTTCTGCTTCTAAAAGGAAACTTGCCTACGAGCAGAGTGTACAAAAGAACCCCTGCTGCCCAGATGTCTGCTGGAGGGCCCTTAAATTCCTTTTTAGCTACTATTTCAGGGGCCATGTAAGTAGGAGTTCCGCAAAACATCTTGATTTTTTTATGTTGTGGAAAACAAGTTGCGAACCCGAAGTCAATTAGTTTTACGTTGTTTGAGTGGTCTAGAATGATGTTTTCTAACTTAATGTCTCTGTGAGAAATGTCTCTTTTGTGGCAGTACTCAAGGGCTTCTAGAAGTTGCTTAAATATCTTTTTGGCTTCAGGTTCTTTAAATTGTCTGTTAGGTTTAGTTTTAAGGTAGCTGTGCAGAGAAAGTCCCGGGATGTGCTCCATAACCAAAAAAACATGTTCACGAGTGTCAATGCTTTCATGGAGTTTCACTATGTAAGGACAGTCTATTTTTTTTAGTATGCTTATTTCTCTCTGCACACTTTTGATTCTCAGGGGAGTAGTGAGTTCGGACTTATTATAAACTTTGACCGCGAATTTCTTATTAGACAGTTTGTGTAATCCGCTGAAAACAGAGGCGTAGGCGCCTTTGCCTATCTCCTGACACAAAGTGTAGTCTCGCAAACTGTGAATGGCGTCTCGGCTCAGCAGGTACTCTGCTGTGTCGCCGAAGTCCTTAAAAGGAATTACAGTAGCCACAGTTTTAGGCCCAAAGGGCCGTTTAGGAACTTCAGTAGGAAGGGAGGCTTCTTGTGTAAAAAAGGTGTCTTTAACAGTAGTTTTTTTAGGTGAGTTGCTGTCAGTGAAGGTTTGGTTATGCTTTTTGAACTTAGTGCGAGCAATGAAATCTGCAAGTTTGGTTTTGTACTCAAGTGTTTTGAAGGGGTCGAGCTTCTTTTGATAGCGGGGACTTACAAATGAAGGAGACAGTGCTTTTGCTGTGAAGGTACTTGAAGGACTTCTTATGTTGTTGAGCAAAAGGTTCTTTTTAGGTGGGTTTTTTGTGTTGGAAACTCCTCTTGTTCTGCGAGTAATCATATTAGCTTTATTAAATATGCCTAGGGTGCCACTGCAATCTTGCACCTGTTTACGTACTGATTAATATTTAGTTGTTCCATATATGGGCACTCATATTAATTTGCGGTGGAAATGGAGAGTGTCACAGAAGTACAAATCCAAACAGTCCAAAGCCACCTAAGCTCAGTGCTATCTCCAGACAACACAACGAGGAAACAACACGAAGCTGAACTTACACAACTCAGGAGCATGTACCCTTCGCACTTAACTACGTGTTTGATCCATACACTCCGTCACTCTCAAGAAGAAATGGTCAAAACTCTCTCAGCTGTGATTCTGCGCCAGATGTTTTCTAACTTAGTTCCTCAAAACACACAAGCCTGGAATTCCTTTTCAGAAGACTTTAAGTCTGCAGTTAAAAGCGAGTTGCTCAACGCAATTAGAGCAGAAAGTTCCTACGTAGTTAGCAAAAGGATTTCAGAAGCCATTGCGGAACTTTCAGTTATGCTGTTGGCAGGAGAGAAGCCAGAGTCATGGGAGGAGTTGTTTCCATTTTTACTAGAAGCCGTGGGGAGCCAAGACAACAGGCTAATTGCAGTAGGTTTCCACGTGTTAAGTGGACTCTCTACTTTCTTCCACGAAGAAATGATGAAGCAAAAAGAGAGTCTTTACAACATCTTCATAGCTAACCTCCAGAACCAGGACTCTGAAGTCAGACTCAGGTGCATTGACGCTGCCTGCAACCTTCTAGGAATCGTCGACACTCCTGAAAGCATGTACTTCGGAGAAACCCTCAACCCAATGCTCACCAGTGTAGTTTGGCTGCTCGAAAAAAGCGTAGCAAACGCAGAAGAAGCTATTAAGAGCCTAAGAGACCTAGCTGAAACTGAACCTAAGTTCTTCCAGTCCCGACTCAACGTGGTTTACGAGTTCTTGGAGCACATCATGAAACTTGACTCTGACCATTTAGGAGTTAAGTACTTAGCTCTGGACTTCCAAGTCACTATTGCAGAGCGCCTTAGCACAGACTTCCAAGAGAACCACAACTTGTGCAACGCAGTGTGCTCCAAAATCTTCGAAATGATGATCAGCATTGAACAAGAAGTTTACGAAACCTGGCTTAAGCCAGAAGAAGGCTTCCAAGAAGAAGACCGCGAGGACAGCGAAATTGAAATCGACTACGCAAAGCTAGGAAGGAAGCTACTTACCAGAATGCTAGAAGGCATAGGTGACTTCCTAATTGGCCAACTACTTGAACTCGTTAAAAACGCCCTTCAAAACGCTGACTGGAGAATGCACTACGCTTCCCTTATGGCTCTTTCAGAGGCAGCCCAGTTCATTTCTGAAACCGAAAAAATAGGCGAAATCGTTCCTATTGTCCAGTCGCACTTAAGCCCAGAGTCAAACCCTAAAGTAAGGTACGCTGCCTACGTGTTGGTGGCAAGACTAAGTGAAGACTTCGAAGAAGAATTCCAAGCTAACCACCACGAAGCCATAGTGCCTTTGCTTTTACAAGGAGCTTCAGACCCTGTTCCTAGGGTTGCTGCTTCTGCATGTGAAGCCATCAACAAGTTCTTTGAAAACGCAGGACAAACCATTGCCACCAAGTACGTTTCTCAGGTAATCCAGAAACTGATTGAAAAGTTAGGCAGTGAAAACATTTCGCTGGTTATTGAAAGTTCGTTGGAAGCACTTTCATCTTTGGCGGAAGCTTGCAAAGTGGAGTTTGCTTCTTTTTACAAGCAGTTAATTCCTTTCTTAGTGAACATTATCAAGTCTTACAAAGGAGACGTTTACAAGAAGATGAAGGGAAGAGCCATTGAGTGCCTAACTCTTATGTGCAGTTCTGTTGGAAAAGAAGTTTTCTCTCAAAACGCCAACGAAGTCATCAACTTACTAATAGAAATCCAAAACACAGAACTCAGCCAAAACGACCCTCTAAGGGCCTACATCATGAGTGCTTGGCAGAGAATCTGCGCTACTTTGGGTTCAGACTTTTCTTACTTCTTACAACAAATAGTTCCAGGACTACTCCAGGGAGTAAGCACTGAAGCTTCAGTGTCAATTGCAAGCGAGCCAGGGACTTTTGTGGACATCCAAAGCTTGATGACTGAAGACTCCAAGAAAAAGATCTCAGTCACTACAGCTGAGCTTGAAGAAAAGGACGTTGCCATGAACACTCTCTTAACCATCATCGACGTTGTCAAGGGGGGATTTGCACCCTATGTCCAGCAGACTTCAGCCATAATCACTCCTTTGCTCGATTACACAGTTAATGAAAGCGTGAGNTCAACTGCAGCCAGTATTTGCGGGTCTTTAGTGGTGAGCGTCAAAGAAAGTGGGGACCCTNCAGCACAAAGCACTGCAATTGAAATGTCGAAGGGTTTCTTGGGAAGACTCTGGGAAGTCACTGCTAAAGAGTTCGACACAGACGCACTGGTGAACCAACTCGAAGCTATAAAGACTCTGATTGAAACTCCTGGGATAGAGTTTTTGGCCCCAGAAGAAGTTAACTCTTCAGGGGAAAAACTCATAAAAATACTAGAGTCTTCACTGCAACGAAGAGAAAGGAACAAAAAGATTGCTGCAGAAGACAGCGAAGAAGAAGACGAGTTCATCACAGAATTAAACAAAAAAGAAGAAGACTCTTTGCACACTGCCATTTCAGAAGTACTAGGAGCTCTGTTCAAGACACACAAAGTCCACTCACTGACTATAATTGACTTCTTCTACAACAACATACTTTCTAGGTTCCTGGCTCCTGAAGCTTCTAACGAAGACCACAAATTCGCTATCTTCGTGATAGACGACGTGATTGAGTTCGTAGGCCAAGACTTAGCCCAAGACAAGTGGAACGCTTTAGCTGAAGCCCTTGTGAAGTACGCTGCCGACACTGACGACACTGTAAGACAAGCAGCAGTTTACGGAATTGGGATTTTAGCTGCCCACAGCAAAAACGAAACTTTCGGACCTTGGGTGTCGCAAATCATTCAGGTGTTGGAGTCTGCTATTTCTATTCCAGTTACCAAGTCAAAAAAGTCCCACGGCCACGCCCGTGACAACGCCATTGCAGCTTTGGGCAGAATAATTAAGTTCCAGTACCCCAACATCAACCCAGCAACTGTAGTGCCTGCTTGGGTAAACTTGTTGCCTTTGCGATTTGACAAAGTAGAAGCTAGGACTATGCACGACATTCTGCTTGACTTGGCTCTAAGCAACTTGCAACTAGTTATAGGCGACAACCAAGAACGCTTGGGGCATCTCATGAAGATGTTTGCCGAGATCCTTGAAACCAAAATGCTTGACAGCGGCAGTGTGCCTAAAGTCAAAAGTCTGTTTGAAACAGTCCAGGCAGCTGGATACCCAGGTCTCCAGGAAATCTGGGCAACTTTCACAGACATCCAAAAGGAAAAGGTATCTAAGGTCTTAGGACAATAATTAAACTTAGCGCTTAACATAGGTGTAGCTCTTTCTGGCCTTGAGTTTGCTAGTCTTCTTCCTTTCTTTGACTCTTGGGTCTCTTTTAAGCAGCCCTCCCTCTTTCAGGATCTTTTTCGTGCTGGGTTCATACCTAAGGAGAGCTCTGCTTATTGCAAGCTTGCAGGCTTCTGACTGTCCCAAGAATCCTCCTCCTTTCACGTTGACCTTCACGTCGAACTCGCACAGACTCCCTGTGAACTTAAACGGAAGCACTACTCTGTCCCTAGGCACGACTTCTGGAAAGTACTCTACTAAATTCTTTCCGTTCACTGTGATTTTGCCAGTTCCTGGGTACACCCAAGCCATGGCTGAAGCAGACTTCCTGAACCCTGAGCCTTGTGCACGTCCTAGTTCGTCAAGAACAGGTTTGATTTTAGGAGGTTCGGTAGCTAATTGTTGTTTAGGGATTGTGATGTGCTCCCAAGGAATTAAAGGAGCTGCTTTTGAAGGGTTGAATACGTTGTTTCTGAAGCCAGCACGGGTTCTGACGAACTCACTCCAGTACTTGATTTGGTTTCCTAGGTAGTGTTGGTGGTAGGAGTCGTTCCTCATCAAAGAGTAAACTTTGGCAACTAAGCTGGTTTCTCGACTGGGTTGATAGCCTTGGCTTTTGTACTGGTTAAGTGTGTCTTCTAAGTAAATGAGTTCTTCAGGGTTATAGTCCATTCGGAGTTTGCCCTTAAGGACTTCAGGGATGATTGACTCTTCTTTTTTGGGAAAGATTGACCAGTCAAAGTCCTCTTGTGTAAAGTCTTTGTTTAGGTACTGGGGTTCGAAGTGGTAGTTCTTTTCATAAAGGTCTCTTTTGTGGTTGTGGTAAACTTCCTTGGTGCTGGTTACAAGGAAGTCCTCTACTACGTGCACTATTTCTTTGAAGGAAGGAACTCTGGGCTGGAACTTGCGCTTTTGTTTGAAAAAGTCCCGAGTGTTCATTTTCCCTTCGGGTTCAAAAAACTTAAAGGGACTTCGGATTTTTTCTTTGTAAATTTTTTCTGCTTTTTTCTCCACTTCCTGAATCCCTCCTTGCTGCATTCTCCTGTTCATATTTTCAATTTCTTTGTTCACCCAACTAGGAATGTAGGTCGAATGCTTTCTGTACTCAATCCGGTCTGCGTAAAACCCAAAATAATCGTTGAGGTCTGCACGAGGGTAATCTTCTGGCTCTATAAAGCCTCGGATGGTCATCTTGTCCATTAGTCCTTTCACGTCAGGTCCAATTTCTTCAGGTTCTTTTTCAGAAAAGTCTTCTGAGAAGTACTCAATTGGCCCTTTTTTTTGGCGTGACTCAGGAAACTTCTCCTTTTGTATGTTTCTGTAAGGAGTTTCTGCAACTTTGTGGTTCCTTGAGTAAACTTCGGCTTTGATGCTTTCTAGTTCACCAGATATGTCTATGTCTCTTACAGCACTGAGCACGTCTCTTGCGGAGTGGAAGCCTAACTTCCTGTACAAGTCGCGGAACTTGTCTTGTTTGGACTCTGTTTCCCGGGACTGCTTGAGATCTTCAATGAACCGGTCGAACCCCATATTTAAGGGAAGGCCAGTTTCTCGGTCGAGTTCGTAAGGGTCGCCTAGTTTGTCAATTTCTCCTTTGACTTTGGGATTCTCATGTTCAGACAGTTCAGTTGTTTTGAAATTAAACATCTGGTTAACTTTCTTTTCTTTTTGGAACTTGAGCCACAGCCTTCGTTTACTTAACTTTTCTATCTGAGAAAGGAAGTGCGCATCACTGGGGGGTTCAGGCTTGCTGTCTGGGTAAATAACCTCAGAGCGGAATATCGGAGGCTTGGTTGAAAAACCCCTAAAAGGCAGCCGCTTCAGATGGAAGGACATATATTGATAAAATGGAAGACGCAGAAAACCATGAGTTGAAGGTCCAGGAAAAAAAGGCCCAGGAAGTCCTAGCCACTCTTCCAGAAGAGGAAAAGCAACTCATGACTTCTGTCCTCGAGTTGCAGAAGAAACGCACAGACATTTACTTAGAGTACTTGCAAGAACTCAGACAACTCGAAAACAAGTACGAAGCTAAGTATACACCTATTTTCCAAGAAAGAGCTAATTTGGTCCGCGAAAAACCTGGGTACTGGCTCAAGGTGCTTAAAAACAACGAACTCAGTAGTTCTTTCGTCTACGACGCTGACGAGCCCCTTTTGAACCATCTTGTGGACATCCGCTACACATCTGACCCCAACATAGATTCTTTTACATTGGAGTTCGAGTTCTCAGAGAACCCCTACATCGCCAACACAGTACTTACTAAAAAATACACACTCAACGGCGAAAAGATGAACAAAGCTGAAGGCTGCGAAATCGAGTGGAAGGGCGAAAACCTCACTCAAAAAGTCACAAAAGTCAAAAAGAAGGGAAGGAACAAGGGCACAAAGACCAAAGTAGTGCCTTCAGAAAGCTTCTTCAACTTCTTTAAAAGCCGCGAAGGAGCAGACGAAGACTCTGAAGACGAGTTGGAAGCTGACATGCTCACAGAAGAAGACTTCGACCTAGGAACTGAGTTCCGGGATGAAATTATTCCTAACTCAGTGCTTTACTACTTAAACGTAAGGTCAGACAGCGACGAAGAAAATGACGAAACTCCACAAAGAATGCAGGTCAACGGTGAGGGTTCTCAGAAACCTGACTGTAAAAACCAATAAGTTTAATTATACACGGTTGAATCTGTCCAAAAATAAATTTAAATGTCAAGTCCTAAAGTCTTAATTTCAGCGAATAAGCTTTTATCAAACCCGAAGCTTGTCTTACCCACGCTAGTGCCTTTACGGGAATTAAACCACTTCGGTTACTAATAACTGCCACTAAACTCCTAGCAAACACGGAGCACCTAAGAATTCACAGAAGACGGGGAACTGCGGACCTTCTCAAAATCAAGACAATTAGAAACTAACCTTGGAAAGGTATTTTGTGGAGTGTTCAAGTAAACTAGAAAAGGTGTCCTGGACTCAGAAAAGTGCGTTAGAATTTTTTTANGTTGCTCCATTTAAAGTTGAATTTGGGCCAGACATATCAGGTGATCCCTAAAGGGCATATATAAAAAATAATGGTATCGGCCAAGGTTATAGGAGAATGCAGTCTCGCAGCTTTGAACATTGCCATAATCGTCTGGCTTGTGTGCGGCTCAGCAGCAGTAGCAACTCGCTTTGGGGTAAGAAACTACTTAGATCCTCAACAAAGCTTCTATAGAAAAGCTGTCAGACTACACCATTAACTTCATACTGCCATGCTTGCTGTTCCATGCTATCATCGAGAACCTGAATGTCAATGATATTACAGGCTTCTTTGTGCTTTTGTTCTTCTGCACAGCTCACATGGTAATTGGAATAGGAGTGGGTTGGGTGCTAGCTTGGTTGCTGAAAGCCAAAAGCAACATGAAGAAGTTAATTATGACAGCAGTGGCCTTCGAAGATACAACTGCCATTCCACTAGTCGTTGTGCCGGTACTTAAACATGACTCCATTACATCTTCCATTCATGACTTTGGGAAGCACGCTGAGGAATACGTGCTGATTTTCACAGTGTTCATTATAGTCTACAAGTGGACTGTTGCCTACGCCATGATGGAAAAGGACCCTATAGAAGCCAGTGCCATTGAAATGATGGACGAACCCATCAACACTGAAAAGGAAGTTGAACCAGGAAAAGGTGGTGTATGGTGGAAGATCAAAAAAATTATGAACCCACCTACTTACGCGGCCCTTGTTGCCATTCCTTTAGCTTTGATCCCTGGAATAGACAAGTGGGTGTTCCACTACGTTTTGAAAGGAAACATCTACGCAGCAATAGCCATGCTTGGAGGAACTGCAGGTCCAGTAATTGATGTGATTCTAGGCTCCAACCTAAGTCACGGGTACCCTAAAGAAGCAGACATTCCCTGGAGAAACATCATTGGAATCATTGTTGCCAAGCAAGTAGTTATGCCTATCATTGGACTGGGGATCATAGGCGGTTTCTACAACTTAGGTTGGTGCGATGTAACGATGGCAGTGATGTGCATGGTGATTTACTCAGGACCTACTTCACAACAGGTATTTATGATTTGTGTGGACCACAAAAACCAAGTAGACAACGCATCCAAAATGTACTTTGCTATGTACTTGTTCACTGCAATTCCAATGTCAATTTGGATCATTATCATTCTTTTCCTTTTCTTGGGTTAATAAGTAACATTACACTATATGTGGAGAAACCAAATTTAAATAATAAATAAGCGCCATGGATCCAGAGTCGAACTCTTTGTACCCAATAGCAGTGCTCATTGACGAACTTAAAAGTGACGAAGTCTCCAGAAGGATCAACTCAGTCCAGCAACTAAGCAACATAGCAGTAGCACTAGGACAAGAAAGAACCCGAAACGAACTCATTCCTTACCTTTCAGAGTTAATGGACGACGAAGAAGAAGTCTTGGTGGCACTTGCACAGAACTTAGGCAAAATGGTAGACCACGTAGGCGGCAAACAATACGCCCACGTGCTCTTCGGACCCTTGCAAGAATTGTGCCAGGTTGAAGACCCTTCAGTCCGAGTTGCTGCTGTGGATAGTTTCAAAGAAATCCTGAACCAAGTCGACACTGTTGCCCTCCAGCCTGTTATACTGGACGTTTTAAAACGGCTCAGCTACGCAGAGTGGTTTTCAGCCAAAATCGGCGCTGCCAACCTGCTTCCAATATCAACAAACAAACTTAAACTAGAAGCAATACCCCAAGTCCTAGAGATTCTAAAGAACCTTTTAGAAGACAACCACCCCCAAGTCAGAAAAGCTGCAGCAGAGTCCTTAAAGTCACTCACACATCTTGCCCAGTTCCAAGAAAACTTACTTGACTGCCTGAACCTTCTGAGTGACGACAAAGAAGACTCTGTCAGACTGCTGGCAGTGGAAAACCTCACGAACTTCATGGAGTCACTCCCTGGAGCCAAACCTAAACTTGTAAGGATTCTGAGGAAGTTACTTGAAGACACCAGTTGGAGGATCAGGTACTTACTAGCTGAAAAGGTTTCTGAAATAGGGAGTTTGCTTAATGCGGAAGAAAGAGTGAGTATTTTGTGTCCTTCTTTTGTGAAGTTTTTGCAAGACGAAGAGTCAGAAGTCAGGACAGCAGCTTGTTCCAAAGTTGGGGACTACTCTGCACTGCTTGAAGCAGAAGAAGTGGCTTCTCACATACTGCCTGTGCTTTCGCCACTGGCAAACGACGTTGACTACGTGAAAGCAGCACTGGCTTCCCACATCAACCAGTTGTGTCCAATAGTTGGCAAAGCAAGAACTAACCAGTACTTAATGAGTGTTATTTTGTCTTTACTCAAAGACGAGTCTCCCGACATCAGGATGTGCCTTTTCAACGACTTAGAAAGCATCAACCAAGTCATAGGGGCTGAAAACTTAGCCCAAGGAATAATGCCTGCAGTCACAGACCTTTCCGAGGATAAGAACTGGCGAATCCGACAACAAGTAGTTGAAACACTTCCTGTTTTAGGAAAACAACTAGGCAAGGAGTTTTTTGACCAACACTTAGCACCTATCTTCAAGAAACTCTTGACAGACCAAGTGTTTTCTGTCCGAGAAAAAGCCATTGAGTCTATTGGCAAGCTAGTGGAGTGCTTTGGAAGTGCTTGGCTTGAAGAAAGACTTTTGGACGAAATCCTTGAAGCTGAACTTAGTGAGAGTTACTTGCGCAGACTCACAACTGTAATTGCAGCCCAGAGTATTGCTGAGACGGTTTCTAAGCAGGCCCTTAGCGGGAAGATAGTGCCCGTAGTGCTGAATTTGGTGTCTGACCCTGTGCCCAACGTGCGCTTGAACGTTGCAAAAGCCATTAAGAAGATTTACTCCTTAGTCAACGAAGCTAGTTTGACTGACCAAATCAAAACGGCTCTGCGGGTTCTGAACAAAGACGAAGACATTGATGTAAGATACTTTGCAGAGCAGGCACAGAAAACTTGCCATTAAGTAATTTAGTAGTTCTAGAATCACTTTCTAATAATGAAAATCGAGGAAGTCAAAAGCACCACCCGTGGACAAAGAATAGCTTCCCACAGCCACATCAAAGGGTTAGGACTGAACCAAGAAGGCTTTGCTGAGTCTGGGGCTAGTGGAATGGTAGGCCAAAACGCTGCCCGCGAAGCCGCAGGAATAGTGGTGGAGCTGATCAAAAGCAAGAAGATGGCGGGACGTGCCTTGCTGTTTGCAGGTCCTCCTGGAACAGGAAAGACTGCTATAGCTTTGGGAATTTCTCAGGAACTCGGACCTAAGGTGCCTTTCTGCCCTATGGTAGGTTCGGAAGTCTACTCCTCAGAGGTCAAAAAGACCGAAGTGCTTATGGAAAACTTCAGAAGAGCTATAGGACTCAGAATTAAAGAAACCAAAGAAGTCTGGGAAGGAGAAGTCACTGAGATTTCGCCTCAAGAACAAGACGACCAATACGGCGGCCAGGGAAAAACTGTCACTAGTGTGATCATTGGTCTCAAAACCGTCAAAGGAACCAAACAACTCAGACTCGACCCCACTATTTACGAAAGTCTACAGAAAGAAAAAGTTTCAGTTGGCGACGTGATCTACATTGAAGCTTCTAGTGGAAACGTCAAACGAGTAGGCCGCAGTGACGCCTTTGCTACTGAGTTTGACTTAGAAGCTGAAGAGTACGTCCCCATTCCTAAAGGCGACGTTCACAAGAAAAAAGAAATTGTGCAAGACGTGACTCTGCACGACTTAGACGTAGCCAACGCAAAGCCCCAGGGAGGCAAAGACTTCATGTCTCTTATGGGACAAGTCATGAAGCCCAAAAAAACCGAAATCACAGAAAAACTCAGAGGGGAAATCAACAAAGTAGTCAACAAGTACATCGACCAAGGCATAGCAGAGTTAGTTCCAGGCGTTTTGTTCATAGACGAAGTGCACATGCTCGACATAGAGTGCTTTACTTACCTCAACAGGGCTTTGGAGTCTTCGCTTTCACCCATAGTAATTCTGGCCACCAACAGAGGCATTTCCACTATAAGGGGCACAGACATCAAGTCGCCCCACGGAATTCCACAGGACTTGTTGGACAGACTCCTCATAATCAGAACAGTGCCTTACACCCTTGACGAGATTGTGGAAATCATAGCTTTGAGGGCTTCCACAGAAAGCATCCAGTTGGACGAAGAAGCACTTGGACACCTGGGGTACATAGGTTCTAATTCAACACTTAGGTACGTGGTGCAGTTGCTTACTCCTGGAAGAATCATTGCTGAGACTAACGGCAGAGAAGAGATTTGCAAAGCTGACATTGAAGAAGTTGCCCAGCTTTTCTTCGAAGGCAAGCAGAGCTCTAAAGTTCTTATAGAGCAGGCTGAGCAGTTTATTTCTTAAGTTACACAGGGTTTAATAAGTATATGTGCATGGATTATTTACACTAAATTTCCCCGCTTTTCCACTTGAGAATGCTTTCAATAGTGTGGTCGGGCAAGCGAGCGTTGTTTTCGCGCAGGATTTGTATGAGTTTCCTTCTGTCTTCGTCCTTAACTCGGAGTTCTTCCTGCATTTCCATTTCTTGTTGCTTTAGTTTTTCCATTTGTTTTCTGATGGCTTCTTTGTCCTTTTTAGACATGTAGATGTCTTCTTCAGCAAGTTCTTTGCGCTTCAGAATGTCTCTGATGCTTTCCATAACAAACCCTCGCGAGGGAACCAACCTGACTCCCGTTCTGAACAACCTAGACTGCATCTTTATAAACACAAAAATACTAGTTCTTAAACACTTGGTCATCAAACCTAAAGAGCTAACTAAAAGTAAGTTTTATAATTAATGCCCGGAAAGAAAAAGGCCCCAGAAACTAAAAAGGCCCTTTTGGGAAGACCCAAAAACACACTCAGAATGGGCATTGTAGGACTCCCTAACGTAGGCAAGTCCAGCACCTTCAACCTCTTGGCTAATTTAACTATCCCTGCCGAAAACTACCCCTTCTGCACCATAGACCCCCACGAAGCTAGAGTTCCCATTCCAGACCAAAGGTTCGACAACTTGTGCAAAATGTTTGAACCCAGAAGCCAAGTCCCAGCTTTCCTAAGCATCACTGATATTGCAGGCCTAGTCCCTGGCGCTGCCGACGGCGCAGGTCTTGGAAACGCTTTTCTATCGCACATCAACGCTGTAGACGGGATTTTCCACGTAGTAAGGGCTTTTCCAGACCCCGACGTTATACACACTGAAGGCGACGTGAACCCTGTGAGGGATCTGGAAATCATTCACCACGAACTTTGCTTAAAAGACATTGAAAGGTGCGAAACTCGGCTGGAAGAAATCGAGAAGTCTTTGAAAAGGGGCAAAAACAAGGACTTAGAGTTCGAGAAAGAGTTACTTGAAGAGGTCAAAACTAACCTTGAGCAAAACATGATGGTCAAAGACGTTGAGTGGAACAACAAACAAATTGAGTTTTTGAACCGCATTCTGTTCCTCACAGCTAAGCCCATAGTCTACCTCGTGAACCTCAACACAAACGACTACTTGCGCAAAAAGAACAAGTGGCTAGTCAGTATCCAGAAGTGGGTCCAAGAACACGGAGGGGGGCCCATCATTCCTTACTCCATTGACTTCGAACAAGAAGTTACGGCTATGGAACCCCAACAACGTTCTGAGTTCCTTGCTGAGAAAAAAACCACAAGTATGGTGCCCCGGATCATCCGCACTGGGTACAATTCTCTGCAGTTAATATACTTCTTCACCTGTGGAGAAGACGAAGTCAGGTGCTGGACTGTTAGGAAAGGCTCCAAAGCTCCACAGGCTGCAGGAGTAATTCACTCAGACTTTGAAAAAGGGTTTATCTGCGCTGACGTTATGAAATACGACACCCTTATGGAAGTGGGTTCCGAGGCTGCAGTGCGTGCAGAGGGCAAGTTGAGACAGTGCGGTAAAGACTACGAGGTTGAAGACGGAGACATTATTCACTTTAAGTCTAATTAAACTCCCCACAGCTTCGAGTTAATAAAAATGCAAGGCTTCGGACAAAACTCAAGTAACAGACTAACCCGAGACGAAAGACTCGAAGCCAGACGCAGGGCAAAACTTGGAGTTGGTGACGAAGCCCCTAACCAAGTTCCAGCTAACCACTTAACTCCGCCTCCGCAAGAAACCTCCCAGGCCTACCAGCCAAATTCATTCTTCATGAACCCAGTAAGTGAAGCTGAAGAAAAAAGACGCAAAATGCAAGAGGAATACAAAGCTTACTACCAAAGCCAAAAGAACCCAGAACCCCAAGCTTATGTTCCTTCTAATAGACCACGCCCTCAGTCCCGCGGCCAAATCCACATTATGCAAGAAAAAGAACAGTACAAAAGAGAACTCCAAAAGCAAATGGAAGAACAAAAAGCTATGAAGAAACAAAGTCCCCAACAACAAGAGGAATACTTCCCTTTCGGCAAACCTGGTGCAGGTGCTCCTTTTAGGGACTCTTCTGGAAACATTATTGCTGCCCGTCCTCCTCGTTTCAATGAAAACGACCCTAGGTGGTTCAACCCTGGAAAGTACTACAACAAAGCTGCTGAAGCCCAAAAAGAAGCACCTAAACCTCAGTACCCCAGGTACTCTCAAGAACCCCAAAGACAAGAGTTCTACAGACCTCCAAACTTCTACGCACAACCCCCTGACTACTACTCAGGGGGCTTCTTGCCCCCCCAATATCAAAATTACCCAGAACACCCTCCAGCGCACCCTGAGTATCCTCCAGTGCCACCTGAGTATCCTCCAGTGCCACCTGAGTATGCTTTGCCTAGGTATGCTCCATCTGATTACCCTCCTCCGCCTGCCGAGTATGCTCCTCCACCTGAGTATGCCTCTCCGGAGCATGGTCCCGAATACTCCTCTAACTACCCACAAGAAAACCCCCAAGCAACCAACCTTCCAAGGCAAGAATCTTCGCATTCTGAAAAAAACTACCAAAAGTTAGCAGAACAACAAAAAAAGGTGCAACTAAACAAAGCCCTGCAAGAGCAAATGGAAGAAAAACGGAGGAAAAAAGAAGAAGAAAAAAGACAGAAAATACTAGAAGAAAGACTTGAAGAAGAAAGACTCGAAAAAGAAAGACGCCAACTCGAAGAAGAGTACAAAAGAGAAAACGAAAAAAAGAAAAAACAAATGCAGGATGTCTTCGACTTCAACGCCCAAAACGTCTCTGTAGCTGTTGCAAAAAACAAACCCAAAAGACCCCGAACCCCTATAGACGTGGTTCAACCTTCCCAACCCACCCAGAAACCCCAATCTCCACCCAAGTCCCCTCCTAAAAACCAGTTTTTCCAAAACATGGTTCAAAACCAACAACCCCCCCAACAAATAAACCAGTCCGAATTAACTCTAGAAGCCAACAGAAGAGTCCAGAACGCCATTGAAAGCGAACTCCAAAGACTCCGTGGGGAGTTCGAAAGGCAGCAAAACGAACTCAAAGAAGCAGTGTTTAAACTCAAAAACGAAAGCCAACTAGCTAACGAGCAACGCTTCGAAGCCCAAAGAGAACTAGAAAGAATTAAGTCCGAAATGAAACAAAAAAACCTTCAAGAAGAAATCCGCCAAAAAGAACTGTACTCAGCCCTTGTAAACACCAAGTCCCAAAAACAAGAACCTATTGCTAGACTTCCACCCTTTGTCCAGCCCACACCAGAACTGCCTCGGGCCAGGAACGATGGCTCACTTTCTTTAGACTACGCAGCACGCAGTTTAGTAGGAGAAAGCAAGTTCATTCCTATTACTCAAAACGAAACCCAGTTCCCCACAGAAACGCCGCCTCAAAAAAAGGCTCTTAACTTAGACAGTGTGTTTCCTTCCCTGCCTGAAGTTACTTCTAACTCAGGCTACGATGGCAACTTCACAGCTAACAGTAGTTTAGGAATCCAGAACTTACAAAGAAGAAACGAAGCCAGAATCTCTGCTTTGGATAGAATCGAAAGCGGGTCCAACGACGAACTCAACAAACTAGACGAAATTCTTTATAAATACCTAAACAACGACATAGCTGAAAAACCCGTTTCAGCGTACAACAAACGAGAACAGAACCTAGCCAGCATAAAAGAAAACGAAGAAGAAGCTGACTTCAGTCTGCCTCGTTCCCAGCCTTCCCAGCAATCCAAACGAGACTTTTCCTATTTGTTCTAATAAATTGATTGTTAATTGTGGTCATTATTATGAAAATCCAAAAAACTAAGCCCAGGGAAGAAGTGCTTTGGCAAGGAGTCCTTTTGGACTTCCAAAGCATGATGTACAACCTTATGTATTTCGCTAAACACAACACACCTTCTGAAAACGAACAAAAAATCATACACGATAAACCACTTGCTGTGCCCAAACCTAAGCAACCTCCTCAAGTCATCCACGAAAAGCCCTTTCCTGTGTCCAAACCCCCTAAGGACACCTTTGAGTACTTCAGACTTGGGTTTGCTTTTGTGGCGCTAGGGTTTCTTCTGGCCTTGGTGCTTGTGTGCGCCTATACACTGCATTGCGACGTCCAGAGAAAACTTCAACTAAGTGCAAAAGAAGCCTCTATCGAAATTGAGCAGTGTGCTCAAAACTACCTTGAAAACAAATGTGACCCGCAAGAGCGCGTGCCCTTTGCTAACGATTACTGCAGAGAAATGGAAAAGTGCATGTCCAGAGACCCGTACGAGGTTGCTTTAAGCAGTAGTTTGGGAGCTATGTTACTAGCAGAGGTACTCAATAGCTTTGTAGAGCCCCTTACTTTCAAAACTCTGAGCTTTTTACTAGTGACTTGTATGGGTTGTGTTTTACTAGTTACTTCTTGTGTTAATCGTCCTAAACTTAACTAATTAAAGTGCTGTTTTAGAAGACTTAAAACGTCTTCCATATATTTTTGGTCGGATGAAAAAAGAAAACTGCAGTGGTCATGCTGGTAATTGAGCTTTTTGAAAACCAAACTTTCCTGTGGCAAGAGTCTAGCAAACCTTTCGATGTCTCCAGGCTTAACTACTAAGTCGTAAAGTCCCCCTAGCAGAGCTACCTTTGCCCTGATGTTTGAGTACTCAACTTTGCCTATGCGGGGTTTCCCGTAGATGTCTAAGTTCTTTTGCTCTCCAAAGTCCCAGTGACTTAATTCGTAAGAAGGACTGTCCATGACTCTGCGCAAAAACCTAAGGTTCTCCAAGGAGGTTCCTCCAGAGTACTTGTAGGAGTAGTAAGCAAGAGAGCTTACTGAGTCGCCGTGCAACAAAGGGTCGTACCGGTCCCAAGTGATCCAATACGCAAAGTTAGGGAAGGCCTGCAGAAACTTAGTCATGAACAAAGTAGGCTTTTCCAGAACCTGCTTTACCCCCAAGAAGTCCATAGTTTCGATGGAGAAGTCAGAAGTGATTAAGTTCATCAACAAACTTTCACTTTTGAACTTAGCGAGAGTGGAAGACAAAGAAATTACTATGGAAAGGTCTTTTTCTAACTCAGGCTTCACAGCCAACACGAAAAACATCATAGACCCCCCCAAAGAGTGCCCTATGTACCCAACTTGTTCTTGGGAAGTAAACTCCTTCACGAACTGTACGACTGCTGGCAAGTCGTATCTAGCTGTTTCTATCGCAGTCCAACTCCAAAACTCTTTGGAATCCAAGTCCAGGTACTTGTGGGCTTGGCTGTGGAAAGTTCCTCTAGTGTTGGGAAGCCACACGTCGTAGCCAGCATCGGCCAAACTAAAAGCAGGGGCTTTGCCGTTCACATTGATAACGAAGCCGTCTGCAGTGGCGTAGACTCCATGGACCATCAACACAGGTTTTCCTGGATGCTTTTTGTTTTTGATGTTGAACATGGTCAGAATGTACCCATCTTCAGTAGTGACGTAATGAGTAGAACACTGGTAGCCCTTTTTTTCTGTGATATCGCAAAAGTCCAAATAGACTTCTGAAGGCAAAGGAGTGCTTTCAATGTAATAGTGGACCATGACTAAAAGCAAAATCGGCACTGCAAACCTTCCGTAAATTCTAAATTTGCCCGACATATATATTCTAGAAGTCATTTACTAATAATGGATAACTTGCCTAAAAAGAGGAAGCACCAGACCTCTTCTGCACCTCACAAAAAGAAAAAGCCCCAGTTCACTGTTTCCATCGTAGTCCCAGACTCCATTTTGTACAACGCACAGTCTCCTGAGTTAAGAGCTTACTTAGTTTCACAAGTCGCAAGGGCTGCAGCTATATACCAAGTAGACGAAGTTGTAATTCTCAAAGACTCCCACACAGCCAAAACTTCCCACACCAAGTTCGAAGGAGTGGGGTTCTTCACCCGCAACCTAGAGTACCTAGAAACTCCTCAGTACCTCCGCAAAAAGCTATTTCCCATGCACCCTGACCTTAAGTTTTCAGGACTCCTCAACCCTCTAGATACTCCACACCACCTCCGCAGCGACGAACTAAGCGACTACAGGGAAGGAGTCACTGTAGAAAGACCCTGCAAAGAAGGTTCTGGCAGCTGGGTCAACATTGGACTTAAAAAAGACGCCACAATTAACTACAGACTTGCTCCTGGGACCCGAGTTACTGTGAAACTTGACGACCCCAGTGCCAAAAGTAACACATAAGCAGAACTTAGTGGAACAGTTGTTCCTCAAACAGAACCAAAGTTCAAAGCAGGGACTTACTGGGGCTACCAAACCCGCATAGCTCCAGACATAAGGAGTGTTTTTAGCGAGTGTCCCTACGAAGGAGGTTACGACTTAAAAGTAGGTACTTCAGACAAAGGAAAAAGCCTAAACAGTTTTTCAGAACTTGCAACTTTCAACCACTGCTTAATTGTATTTGGAGGCTTAGCAGGAATAGAAGACATTTTAGAAGCTGACGAAAGCATTGAAGAAACTGACCCTGAGTCCTTGTTTGACTACTATTTAAACGTCTGCCCTAGTCAAGGAACCCGCACTATCAGAACAGAAGAAGCAATTCTCATTACTCTTTCGGTGCTTTACTCTAACTTTTTTGACAAACTTTAATTGTTAAAAGATAAGAACGAAGCAGTAGTTGCTGTGTCGTCGTAGTAGTCTTCACTAAGCACTATACTTTCAAAGCCCCTGCCACTTCTGATGTGCTTCTTTTGGGAACCTTCTTTGTAGTCCCCAATAGCCCACAGCAAAGTGTACTCTTGGCCTATAATCAGTTCTTTGTCGTATTGATCGCCAGTGTCCAGCAACCGAGTCCAGGAGTAAACTCTAAACCCTTCCTGCGAAAAGGGCTCTGACCTCTGCAAGTCGTCAGTGCCTCCAAGTTCTGTATCTTCTTTAGGCTTGGAGTTACCTGTTGCCCAGGCATCTTGAATAGTATCTTCTTCAAAAAATATGTTAATAATGTCTGAGTTCCCCATGCCCTTGCCTTCATCTGGGAACTTAAATCCCAAACCTGCCCACCCGTATTCTTCTAG
>PR_CR_10_Liq_1_inCRDRAFT_1000142_pt1:0-35000 | contig 40702 bp, 28 predicted proteins | sample PRCRCaboRojoPR_3_FD_10241 | JGI IMG/M metagenome (IMG submission 10241) | reverse complement strand
CCCTTCTGACCCACCGTATACGGCTGCAGCTAAACCGGATGGGCCTGCGCCAACGATGACCACATCGTAAAGGTCGGACTTCGCATTGGGATGAAGGCCTATTTTAGCCGCTATGGCTTGTACGGTTGGGTCGGCGATTGCACTGCCATCCTCAAAGAAAACCGCAGGCAGGGTTTTGGCTGGAATATCGTGCAAGCGGAGCAATTCTTTTGCTTCCGGGCTGGTTTCTATGTCCAGCCATTGGTAGGGCAGCAGGTTGCCTGCCAGGAAATCCTTCACCTGATGCGACTTGGGGGAGTAGTTGTAGCCAACCACGCGTATGCCCCGGAATTTTGGCTTAAAGCCAACCTGCCACTCCTCGAGCAAGTCGTTGAGGACGGGATAAAGCCGTTCCTGTGGCGGGTCCCAGGGTTTGAGGAAGTAGTAATCGAGCTGTACATCGTTGATGGCTTTGATGGCTGCGTCTGTATCGGAATAGGCGGTGAGCAGCACCCGCTTGGCTTCCGGGTATAATGGCCGGGCACGTTCCAGAAATTCCACGCCCAGCATTTCCGGCATACGCTGATCAGAGATGAACAGGGCGACTTCCTCCCCCTTTTTCTTTAATGCTTCCAGTGCATCCAGCCCTTCGTTAGCGCTTTCCGTACTAATGATACGATAGTCTTCCTTGTAGGCATTGCGGAGGTCTCGTTTCAGTGAGCGCAGTACCTGGGGGTCATCATCAACGGAAAAGATTATGGGGCGGTGGGGAAACAAAGGGTGAAAACGGTGCGCCCGGGTTTTGAATCCAGGGTAATTTTGCCTTTGTGGCGGTCTACTATTTTTTTGACGATATCGAGCCCCATTCCGGTCCCCTCCCCCATAGGTTTGGTAGTAAAAAAGGGTTCGAAAATCCGGGTTTGGTCTTCTTCGGGTATGCCGCTGCCGTTGTCTTCGATGTCTACACAGACATATTCACGATTGGGGTAAGTGCGGACAATCAGCCGGCCACCGGGTGGCATGGCATCAACAGCATTGACGATGAGATTGGTCCAAATCTGGTTGAGCTCACCGGCAAAGCCCTGTACTGCTGGTGCCGACTGGCAGAAGTCTTGGACCAGTTCGATTTGCTTGCCTTTAAGTTGATGCCGGAGCATGGTCAGGGTGCTTTTCAGGCCTTCGTGGACATCCACAGGTTCGAGGGCAAGGCCCCGGTCCATGTGCGAGTAGTCTTTAATGGAGCGCACCAGGCTGGAAATCCGGTTAGAGGCTTCGTTGATTTCCTCTACGAGGCGTTCCAAGCTGAAGGTACTTTCCATCCACCAAAGGATAGAAGGCAGGGGATGCCCGCCTACGATCTTTTCGATCCCAGACAACTCTTCTGCGGTCATACCAAAATCGGCGAAGGTTTCGGCAATGTCTTCAGCGCCTTCAATATCGTGGTCTTCCAGCCAATCGAGCATATCATCCAGGCGTTCTTCCCGCTGCATAAGGCTGAGGGACAGGGAAGGGGCTTCCTGGATTTTCCCAAACAGAATGGCGTTGATCTGATCGGTCTGTTCAGGGGTAATGCCCATCGTCATGATCGCCTTGAATTTTTCCGGCGTGGAATGGACTTTCTGGTAGAGCTCCTGCGCATTTCGGACCATAGCTGAGGCCGGGTTATTCAATTCGTGGGCCAGTCCGGCGGAGAGCTTGCCCAGCGCCATGAGCTTTTCGGCCTGAAAGCGCTGGGAGGTGAAGTCCCGCACCCGATCACTCATTCGGGCAACGAGTGCCTGCGTAAGGGTATAGCTTCGGTTGACCATTTCTGTAAAGTGCTGCCGGTGAAGTTCCAGAACGTAAGTCGGTTGCAGGGCGATGCCCTCTGCCTGTGCGTGGGTCATGCGGGAGAAGGGCAGGACGCCGGTGATATAGCCGGTTTCAAAAACACCCAGTTCCAGAGTTTGCCCGCCGCGCGTGGTTCGAATGACATACTGCCCGCTGACAATAATCTGCATGTGGTCTACAGCATCACCGGGGCGGAACAGGGCTTCGCCTTTTTTGTAGAGGTGGTAATCGGAGGCATCAATCATCCACTGCAGGGCTTCCGGAGATATTTCGGAGAAAGTATCGAAGGCTTGGATTTGCTGCAGCAGGCCTTCCGGTTTGGGTGCTATAGGCATTAGGTTGTAAGGTTGTACTAATTATAGGTGCATTGCGACCACAAAAATGGTTGCACCCTATGAGCCAGTCAAAAGAACTGGGCGAGAAGCCCATCGGCCCGCTGTTGCGGAAAATGGCAGTCCCGGCTTCCGTGGGTATGCTTGTGATGTCCATTTACTCGATTGTGGATACGATCTTTGTCGGGCTATGGGTAGGCACACTGGGCATTGCTGCCATTACGGTGGTGATGCCTATTATGTTCCTGATTTCCAGCATGGGGATGGCGATTGGCGTTGGAGGCAGTTCGATTATCTCGCGGGCGCTGGGCGGCGATGATCATGACAAGGCCTGTAAAGTTTTTGGCAATATGGCTACCCTGACGCTATTGCTGGTGGTCGTTTTGGGGCTGGGGCTATCGTTTTTGCTCACGCCGGTGCTGGAACTTTTTGGTGCGCAGGGCGATATTATGGAGCCTGCCAAATCCTATTTTACGATCGTACTGCTGAGCGTGCCCGGTCTGGCCTTTGCTATGATGGGCAATAATGTGATGCGCGCCGAGGGTGAGCCGAATATGGCGATGTTTACGATGATGGTGCCGGCTGTGGCAAACCTGATTCTGGACCCGGTTTTCATTGTATGGCTGGACTGGGGCATTGAAGGGGCAGCATGGGCCACTACCCTGTCCTACTATGCGAGTGGCGGGTTCACGCTATGGTTTTTCCTTTCGGGAAGGTCGGAGCTGACGTTGTACCGCAGCAGCATGGTACTTGAGGGCCGGTTGGTCCGGGATATTTTCAGCATTGGTATTGTCACTTTGCCCAGGCAGGGCACGATTAGCCTGCTGACCATTGTGCTCAACCGTACGCTTTTTCAGTATGGCAATGAAGTGGCAGTGGCCATGTACGGCATTATCAACCGGGTGATGATGTTTGCGAATTTCCCGGTGCTTGGTATCACGCAGGGGTTTATGCCGATTGTGGGGTACAACTTCGGAGCGGGCAAGCTGGAGCGGGTCCGCAGCATTATCTATTACGCTATTCGGAGTGGCACAGTGATTTCCCTAGGATTATTTGCGGGGATTCTGTTTTTTGCAGATCCAATCGTGTCCATTTTCACCAATGATCCGGAGCTGATCAGCCAAACGCCCCGGGCGCTCATGCTCAGCTTTCTGGCGGTGCCGCTGATTACAGCGCAGTTGGTGAGTTCTGCCTAATTCCAGGCGATTGGGAAAGCCTGGCCGGCATTAATACTCACGCTAACGAAGCAGGGGTTTTTCCTGATCCCTTTCGTGCTCATTCTGCCCCGGTTTTTCGGTTTGGATGGCGTGTGGTATGCCTTCCCGGTATCGGATGTGCTGGCCGTGGCAGTCACCTATGGCTATTTGCGGTATGAGTTAGGGAGGAAGGCGCCTTATGAAGTTGAAATTGCTCAGGCATCCGGTGGAGATTAGAGCAGCCCTTGATACAGATCCGACATCTGTATTTCAAAAGCTCCGACCTGAAGATCCTGGTTTGTGTCATTGAAATCAGTACTTTTCCAGCGCTCCGAACCTGGCAGGCGCTCAAAAAGGGTCACAAAAGGGCGGTCCTGCTCCAGGTAGAGTATGTATTGCAGGGAGGCGATGGATTTGTACCCCTGCAACTTTTCCCCAAAATCACGATTGCGGCTTGATGGAGAAATCACCTCCGCTACCATCCAGGGGTTAGTATGGGCAGTCTTTCCCTGAGCATATTCATGGATGGAAGGTATTCCCTGTACTACGGAGACATCAGGTGCGTAAGCTTTCGTTTGGTGCTCAATGAATACATGTCGATTGCTACCATAACGCCGGTAATAGGTATTACCTTTTAAGCAAACGAAAAGAACACCAAGGAGATTAGCAACGAGTTGCTCGTGGTGGTCAGATGCTATACTCATAATAATGATTGAGCCATCTTCAAATTCGACCGGATACTCAACCTGTTGCAATACGTCGATGAAAGTAGCGTAATCAGCAGAGAACCGGTGCAATTCCGGACCTAACTTGAGACGATCAGACAATGACAATGGAATGGATACGACTGTACTCATAATCTAAAAATAGCACTTTCCACTCAAAAAAACAACTGATACCGGAACATTGCCCGATTGTGGTCTCCCCTAATTTTAACAACGGTGTTTACTTCGTTTTGAGGAGGCGCAGGGGGTTAGCACCTCCCACCTTTACTTTTTCACTACAGAGGAGGTATTTTAATACTTCACTTATCTTCACGACCAAAACAACACCATGCAGGAAGGCCTCAAGCGCATCGCCACCATGGTTGTGCTCCGCCACGAAGACGCGTTTTTATTGCTCAAACGGAATAAAATGCCCAATGAAGGTATGTATGTGCCCGTGGGCGGGAAGGTAGAGCCCTACGAACGGCCCATTGATACCGCAGTGCGAGAGACGGCGGAAGAAACCGGTATTCAACTGACACGGGAGCAACTGACCTACGGCGGAGTGCTTACTGAGACCTCGCCGGTTCATTACAACTGGCTGTGTTTTATTTTCATCGCAGCTATCGAGTGGGTGCCGCCACCACCCTGTGACGAAGGCACCCTGCATTGGGTTCCGCGCAGTGGTTTGCTTAATCTCCCTACCCCTCCCACGGACTGGCAGATTTACGAATACCTCATGAGCGGGCAGCCTTTTGCGCTTGACGCCCTGTACGACGCGGAACTCAACCTACTGGAAATGAGGGAGGAGATTTCCGGCAAGGTGGTCTTCCCTCAGAACCGGGATTCCAGGTAGTAAGGCAGCATCTTGCGCCAGGTCGGCCAGTCGTGCGGCATATCCGGGCCCCAGACATCAAGCTCATGGCCGATGCCCTTGGCGTGCAGGATGGCAGAAAAGCGGCGGGAGGCATCCGGGTTTTCCCAATCGCCCTGACCGGTAACAATATGAATGTGGTTGCTGCGGCGGATTTGCGTAAGCAAGCCGTGGTCCTCCATATTGGGCAGGTACTGTACCGGCGAGTTGAAATACACATCCTGATCGTGGTACCCTTTGGTGTAAGTGCTCAGATCGTAATCGCCACTCATGCCGATGACACCGCTAAAGAGGTCTGGCCGGCGGAAGAACAGGTTGACGGAGTGCAAAGCCCCTAAAGAAGCCCCGCAGGTGATGATGGGGGTGTCTTCGCTCGTCATGCTTTTGATGAATGGCACGACTTCCTCAAAGACATACTCATTGAACTGCTGATGCCGGATCGCTTTGTGGCGGGGGTGCATGTTGGGATTGAGCCAGCTCTCCGCGTTGATGCTGTTGATGGAAAACACCTTCACTTTGCCCGCGTTGATGGGCCCTGCAATGGCGTCAATCAGGTGGAAGCGCTCGTACTCCAGGTAGTCGGCAGCGGCCGTTGGCAAAAGGAGCAGGGCAAAGCCGTAGTGCCCGTACACGGCTACTTCCATTTGTTTGTTGAGGCGGGGGCTGTGCCAGGAATGGATGTCTCTGTTCATCGTCGGTTTTTAATTTCGCGCAAAGATAGCAGATTAGGCGATAAATAAGCCCAAAAAGTCTGGGGGGAGTCCCTACTTCATCAGTGCCGGCCGCTGCGTCACCTCGTGGTAGCAGATGTAGCCTTCCTTAAAGTAATGCAGGACCATACTTTTGCGGGGCTCGCTTTTATCGCGATGGGGCTCACCGCCGTGCAGCAGGTTGGCATGCCAGATCAGCACATCGCCGGCCTGAGCTTCGAAAATGCGCTTTTCCAGTCCCCACTCCTTAACCTTTTTTTCCATCATCTGCTCGTAGGCGGAGTAAGGCTGATCACCAATTTTCCAGCGGTTGCCTTCATTACCATAGGCGTCGTTGAGCAGGTAGGGCAGCTTGTGGCTGCCGGGGTAATAATGCAGGGGGCCGTTATCTGGCGTCATGTCTTCGAGGGCAATCCATACGCCCAGCAGGCCGCCGAGTGGATAGGTCGTCATGTGGACAGAGTCAGAATGGGTCTTTTGCTCGCTGCCCTCATGCACGAAGTTGATGCTTTGGAAAAGCCGGGCTTCCCCATCAATGAGGTAGTTGAGAATGGCCTGCAGGTGAGGATGCTCCCCAATACGCCTCAGGAAATCGCTGTGGTGGATGGCAAACATCAGCTTTTTGTTGCTGTAGCGAAAGCGCAGAGACTGATCGTCCAACAGGCGCTGCACCTCAGCGTTGGCCTGGCCTACTTCATCGGGCCGCAGCCAGCCTTTAAGCACCGCGTAGCCTTCTTCAGGATAGGACAGCAGGCTTTCCTGAGTGGCAGGATTGAGAATGGAAAACAGAGCGTCTGCCTTCAAGCCGGCAATATCCGGTTCGATACTTTCTTTCCGGGCCCCCGGCAGATGGTCGAAATCGGCACTACTGACAGGCTCGTAGTAGCGCTTGTCCAGCCCGTACTTAGGGTACAAGGTCTTCAGGTGCCCTAAGCGGGATTGCTGAAAGTAGTTGTAAAGGACGTAAGTCCACTTGTATTGCCGTATCCATCCGATCATGCCATTCGGGTTTGGCGGCAAGATAACGGTAATCGGCGGGAATGTCTAAAAAGTCTTGCCCGGGCGTATGTAAGCTAACCCCCTGCGACAGATGTCGTCTCTGGCATTTCTACCTATAACCCGGGCAAGTACTAAAACACTAATAATGTGCCATGGAGTGAGTAATGGGGCATAGCTCATCTACCACAATGTCTCACTAATGTGTGAACTGAGCTTCCTCTGTACTACCTTTCATGGCCACCGTAGAAGCATCCTGTTGTACAGTATTTTGCAGGAAGTCAAAATAGGTTGTACCTACAAAGGACTGATGCTTTACCGCAGCGAATCCGGTATTCTGTAACTCGAACTCCCGTTCCTGTAACTCACTATAACCTGCCATACCACGCGCTTTGTAGGCTTTGGACAGCTCAAACATAGACGTGTTCAGAGCATGAAAACCCGCCAAAGTGATGAACTGGAAGCGGTAACCGAGTGCAGCGAGGTCTTCGCGGAAGGTTAGCATCTGGTTTTCACTCAGATTGGCAGCCCAGTTGAAGGAAGGCGAGCAGTTGTATGCCAATAGCTTATCTGGATATTGTTCATGTATGGCCTGAGCAAATGCCCGGGCCTGCCCCAAGTCCGGATTGGAGGTTTCCATCCATAGTAAATCGGCGTAAGGTGCGTAGGACAACCCACGGCTAATGGCTTGTTCCAACCCACATCTAACCTTGAAAAAGCCTTCTGTGGTACGCACTTCACTCATCACAAAAGGCCGGTCACGCTGGTCAACATCAGAAGTGATTAAACTGGCAGCATCCGCATCTGTACGGGCAATGATTAGTGTAGGGGTACCTGCTACATCAGCTGCCAGGCGGGCAGCCACCAGTTTATTGATAGCTTCCTGCGTGGGGACCAGCACCTTCCCCCCCAGGTGACCACACTTCTTGGCTGAAGAAAGTTGGTCTTCGAAGTGAACACCTGAAGCACCTGACTCTATAAGCCCGAGCATGAGCTCGTAGGCATTAAGATTACCACCGAAGCCTGCCTCTGCATCAGCGATAACAGGCACCATATAATCTTTGCCTCCTACACCACTAACCGATTGAATCTGGTCCCGGCGACGCAAGGCATTGTTGATACGGCGTACCACATTGGGCACTGAATTGGCTGGATAAAGGGATTGATCGGGGTACATAGTGCTGCCCAGGTTCGCATCAGCAGCGACCTGCCAGCCACTTAGGTAGATGGCTTCCAGCCCGGCTTCTACCTCCTGAATAGCCTGATTACCAGTTAATGCACCGAGCCCGGCAATCCAGTCCTGAGTATGTAACTTATGCCAAAACTTCTTCGCTCCCTCCCTGGCCAACGTATACTCCATGTCCACTGACCCCCTAAGTTTGAGGACTTTCTCTGCAGAATAAGGACGCTCAATACCCTCCCAACGGGGATTGGTGAGCCAATCGCTTTTCAATTGCTGTACGCGGATGTCATTTTTCATCGCTTGATAGTTTTGAATGCTCTTCACGATCAGGCATAGCTTGCCCGGCTGGCACAGGAGCACTGCACCAGATCGTGATTTGAAATAAATGTGATAAAATGACCGAGTGACCGTCTGGACTACCCGGATGAGATTAATCGATCAGGTTATATGCTGGCAAAGTGAGAAACGCTATGTATTGCTCTGACTTTACCAGTCGGTCGAATAAATCGATAGCTTCTGCGAAACGCCCCTGCTCGTAAGTTTCATAACCGACGTACGCTTTTATTTTTTGAAGCTCATCCTGTAAGAGCTCCCGGTAAAGTGAGTATGTAACAGGGCGCCCATCGTCAAGCTGTGCTCCCGTGTGTATCCATTGCCAGACTTGAGTACGGGAAATCTCTGCCGTTGCTGCATCCTCCATTAGATGGTATATGGCTGCTGCGCCATTCCCCCGCAGCCAGCTCTCAATATACAAGATACCAACGTTAATATTCAGCCGCAGCCCAGCTTCCGTAATTGTGCCCTTTGCCGGCCGGAGCAGGTCTGCAGCGACCACGTTCACATCTTCCCGCTTGCGGTTGATCTGATTTTTCCCAGGCATCAATTCATCAAATACGGCTTTGGCCACCGGAACAAGTCCGGGGTGTGCGACCCAGGTGCCATCATGGCCGTCCAGAGCCTCGCGCTGTTTGTCCTCGCGTACTTTATTAAGAGCTACCTCATTTGCCGCCTCATCTCCTTTTATAGGGATTTGGGCTGCCATTCCACCCATAGCATGTACCGCCCGTCGGTGACAGGTTTGAATCACCAGCTGGGAATAAGCTTTCATAAAATCCACCGTCATGCTCACCTGAGCACGGTCGGGGAGTATATAACCGGACAGATTACGCAACTTTTTAATATAGGAGAAGATATAATCCCAGCGCCCACAGTTTAGCCCTGCCGAGTGCTCCCGAAGTTCATAGAGTATTTCATGGAGCTCAAAGGAAGCCAGGATCGTCTCAATAAGCACTGTGGCTTTAATAGTTTTCCGGGGAATACCTACATAAGCTTGCGCAAATAAAAAAACATCATTCCATAAGCGGGCCTCAAGATGGCTTTCCAACTTCGGCAGGTAGAAATAAGGACCAGAGCCTTTTTGGATCAACGCCTGTGCATTATGAAAGAAATAAAGTCCAAAATCTACCAGGCTACCGCTCATCGGTTCCCCATCTGCAATGATGTGTTTTTCTTTGAGGTGCCAACCCCGAGGGCGTACTAGCAAGACCGCTGTTTGCGCCTGAAGTTGATATGACTTGCCCCGCTTTTTATCCTCAAACGTAATGTCGCCCCGGATAGCATCCCGGAGATTAATCTGCCCCTGAATGGTGTTCTGCCAGTTGGGTGTATTACTATCTTCAAAATCTGCCATAAAAGTTTTAGCGCCAGAGTTAAGCGCATTGATAATCATCTTACGCTCCACTGGGCCAGTAATTTCAACCCTCCGGTCAAGCAGGTCGGGCGGCAGTGGTGCCACCTGCCAGTCACTTTCACGAATATGTTGCGTATGAGAAAGAAAATCCGGTAGCTTGCCCCGATCAATAGTTTGCTGCCGCTCTTCGCGCGCCTTTAGCAGTTGCAAACGGCGATCATTAAAGTGGCGGTGCAGTGCTATGAGGAATTGCTGTGCTTCTTCTGTCAGGATTTCGGCGAAAGCCGGTTTAAAAGCACCATTAATTACCAGCCCATCGACTGTAGCGTAATTTTCAAGGGTTAATGCATCCATAAAATTCGTTTTTGTTATTNATGTACGCAATATGCGAATTATTATTCATTTAGCGGAATTTCCGCTAAAACTAATTTTGGTAAATTCCTGTGCTTNTTTTTTTGATAGCGTACATTTGCAAAGCGGTCACGCCCGCTGTACCTTTGCTGAACTATCCGAACTCTTAGATTTGAATTCGTAATTAAACCCTCAATATGATCATCAAAGAGGATATCATCAAAATGATATTTGGGTTCAAAGTCAAATATCACCGTCAACAGCTTGGCTTGTCGCTTGAAGAACTCGCCAAATCGTCCGGCTTATCCAAATCTTACGTTCACGATATTGAAAGAGGTAAAAAATACCCCAAAGTCCAGCGGATTGATGCACTGGCAAAAGCCCTAGGTGTAGATTATGACTATATGGTCTCGATGCGGGCGTCGAAAAAATTACAACCTATTGTGGACTTGCTTAGCTCAGAATTCATCAAGGAATTCCCATTGGATCAGTTTGGCATCAGCCCTGACAAATTATTCGAGCTATTCTCTAATACACCAGACAAGGTGAACGCTTTTATTAATACCATCTTCAAGGTCACCCGAAATTATCAAATGCAGCGGGAACACTTATATTTAGCAGCCTTACGCTCCTATCAAGATATGTACAACAACTACTTTTTGGAATTGGAACAAGCCGTACGAAATTTCCGTAAGGAAAATGGCCTGCCCCGCATACTAACTGGCCTGCCAAATGTTTTACGCAAGCTGCTTGAGGAGCGATATGATATAAAAGTCAACGATCAGTTGATGACTACAGTACCGGAACTGAATGGGCAGCGGTCTTTTTTCCAAGCTAAGAGTCAAACTCTTTATCTTGACGGAAAGCTCACAGACGCTCAACAAAATTTCCTTTTAGCCCGGGAGCTGGCTTTTCAGTACCTAAACCTATCTACGAGGCCTTACTTTACCCGAATTGTACAAATGGACTCCTTCGAGCGTCTGCTCAGTAACTTCCGGGCATCTTATTTTGCTGTAGCTTTGCTAATGGATGAAGACAGTGTGGTAGAAGATATCCGCAAATTCGCTCAAAAAGTTAGTTGGTCACCAGATTACCTGCATCAGCTCCTTAGTAAATATAATGCCACACCTGAAACGCTTCTGCAGCGCTGGACAAACCTTTTGCCTCAACATTTCGGAATCAACGACTTATTCTTCATCCGACTAGTGGGGGCTGAAGGACTACAGCACTTTCGTATGACCAAAGAGCTACATCTCTCTCAAATACACAATCCTTATGCCAACCAACTTAACGAACACTACTGTCGCCGCTGGGTGTCTGTAAATATCATAAAACAGCTGAAGTCAGGGCTGAAGCCCACTACTTTACCTATTATAAATGCGCAGATCTCATCTTACTGGCAAACCGAAAACCGCTATCTGTGCATCTCCATTGCTAAACCGGATTTCCATATCCCTGCTCGGGGGGTCAGTGTCACAATTGGGCTGATGGTGAATAGTAGGCTTAGAGAACGTTTCCGTTTCCTCAGCAGTCCTGATCTGGAAACACGCCTGGTGCACACCACCTGTGAGCGCTGCGGGATCACAAATTGCGAAGCCCGGGCAGTAACACCTGCTTTTCTGGAAGCACAACAGCGCAAAGTGGATATCCTAAAAGCTGGGCAGCAATTACCTTAGTAATACGATATTTCACACAGCCTTATTTAATGAAGTGTTCGGCCAGATAGGCACCAATAAAGAGAAAACTCAAAAGGCGCTGCTGATATTCCTAAGCTTTAGACTTGGTTCGCCACCAGAATTATCAGTTCACTTCCTCCGCTTCGCCCCTTCCATAGCAGGGAGCATAGGTGCATTCTTTTCCTGGTACGGCCCCATACTGCGAAGGATGGAATCCAGCAGGCCGATAGCCTGAGTGATGTAGGCGCCTTTGTTGAGCATGACGCACTCCGCCCGTTGCGCCATCACAGCGTCTGTGATTTCGGCCCGGCTGGGGATGCCTTTCTTAGCGAGGTTTTCCAGTACCTGTGTAGCCCAGATGTCTGGCAGGTGGGCCGCCTGGCAGAGTGACATGATCTCTTCCTGTACCCGGCCGATTTGGTCCCAGCCGGCCTCGATGGCTAGGTCTCCCCGGGCAATCATCACACCGATGGGGTAAACGGCCATGCCTTCTAACAAGATGTCAACGAGGTTGTCAAAGCCGGCCTGGGTTTCGATTTTAAGGATGATCCCTATGCCGTTGGCAGCGCCAAGTTGATCAAGCTCATTGATCAAGTCGCGCACGTCCTGAGGGCTGTTGACGAAAGACAGGTTGACAACATCTGCATATTCGGCTACGAAGGGCAGGTCTTTGCGGTCTTTAGTCGTCAGGCCACGGATGCTCAGCTTGCTGTCGGGGAAATTGATGCCCTTATCGGCCCGGAGTTTGCCGCCGCCTTCTTTGGTGTGGAGGATTTCGACATACAACTCGCCATCCTTTACCTCGCGGATCACCCCTTCGATTTGTCCGTCGTCGAAAAGGATGGGTTCACCAGCTTTCACCTGTTCAAAAACCTCCTCAGAAGTACAGGAAATGTGAGCGACCTCCGTAAGCTGCCCATTCTCATCGTATTTGGCGGACTCCCCCAGCTCGTTGGAACGGTGAATGCGCAGGATGTCGCCCGTGGTCAGCAAAATGGGGGCTTCCAATGGCGGCAGCACACCTACGGTCAGCGGACGCGATTTAAATTTCTTATCGGTAAAGAGCTGACTGCCCTCCCCCAGGTAAACGGTACGGTAGGCTTCGGCAAGACAGCCATCATCGAGCACCTGTGTAATCCGGAACTGACGCTTCTTATGGCGGGTATCCCGGCAGTACAGTTTGTCGCCAGGTTTCATTTTCTTGAGCTCTACGGAAGACAGCGGCAGGTGCGGATAAGGCTTGGTGGGATGCGGAGCCGGGGCGATCCACACTTCCACCGGTTGCTTGACCCGCCCCAGGCTATCCTTGGGGGTTTTGAAACGGCGCACCTTAGGGCCAGGTTGCAACTCACCGGTGCGGATTTTGGGGCCGGCGAGGTCCATAGCGACCTGACAGTGGACGCCGAGCGCGCGGGAGGCCGTCCGTACATTCGCAATCATCTTCTTCCAGGCTTCGGGCCCGTCGTGGGCGCAGTTGATCCGGGCACAGTTCATGCCTTTGTGAACCATTTCATAGACTAGCTCGGGCTGTTCGGCGGCTTCACCGGGCAGGGTTACCATAATGCGGGTACGCCGCCCTTCGGTGCGGTAGCCCAGCAGCTTCCGGGTATGGGTACGCACGATTTCCTGCGCCTTGGTGATCGTGAGATTGACACGTTCCTTTTCCACGAATTCGCCCAGGAGCAATGCACGGAGTATGGTGGCGGTTACCGAGAGGCTGGCCATGGTATGCCCTTCGGCTTTAGCCAGGCGGGAAAGCCCCATTCGGCCAAGTTGCTTCTGCAACTCCCGGATATCAAAGCTGCGCAAGGTGCGGTAGTGGATCAGGTTTTTCGCGGAAGCCAGCAGGTTAGAGTGGATGCGGCTCAGCACCTCAGCGTACTCCAGCTCTTTGGATTGGGCAGTCCGCTCGATGGTTTCCACCTGCTCTAGCATGGATTGGATATTGGGTTGGTCTTGAAGCATGAGGATGGATTTATTGCTGACGCTGTTTTTCTAATTCCTGAGCGGCCCATTCTGCTGTTTGCCAAAACCACTGGTCCAATCGTGGGTGCTCCCCTTTAATAATCGCTGCAATCTGCTCTGAGTTCTTCAGGTAAGCCTCTTTTTTGTCCAAAGTCCAGTCGAGCGGGTAAGAAAAGATATCCTCAATATTGGAAGCCTTGTCCGCCAGGCGGATGATTCGGGCGCCACGGCTTAGTTGAGCGGCGGTTTCCAGTTGCCGTTGTTTTCGCACCTCATAAGGCAGGCTCATATCATCGGTGAGTTCCATAACGATAGCTGCTACTTCATGACCAAAACGTTCAGCCAGTTCCTCCCCGGTCACGTCGGTGTCTTCCACAATATCGTGAAGCACGGCGGCAAGCAGTAGCGTATCTTCTGTAAACCCACAGCGGTTCACCAAGCCGTTGGTCACTTTAATCAGGTGGTTGATGTAAGGCAGGCGGCTATAGCCCCCGCGGCGGTCGTATTGGTGCTTCACCGCAGCAAACTGAAGGGCTTCTAAAAGTTCCGGAAGCGCAAGTGCAAACATACTTTTTGCTTTTGAATGGGGAAGATAACAGGATTGCCCCGGAATAAAGCAGATCAGAGTTAAGCCCAAGGCATCATTTATATCATTAAAAAATCTAGTTTCCCTCAGGCCTGAAAAACATTACTTTATTTTAAAATATAAATTTCAGCCAAATTAAATCTTAAATCAGCAAATTAACATCCTCTAATAAAAGTAGTCCTTCCTTACCAAATCATCATTTTGAAATCGTATTTCATTCAACTTTTTCAATACCTATCCCGTTCTATTAATGGCTTTGCATTAGGAATCCTTCATTCCCTTTCCGTATCTTCGAAAGCTCACAGTCGCCAACCCTCAAAAAAACCAAGTTTAAACAGACCGAGCCCTACCAAACCAACCAAACCAAAACGTAGCCAGGGAAGAGCTAAATCCATTGGCTCCGGTTACAAACTTACCTGGCTTTCCGAATTTACAAGACCCGGCTGAGGTGACCACACATTTCAGCTCTATTTTCTGACGCTTACAATTGATCGTATGAGTGAACCTCAGCAAAAAGGGCTATATGTCCCGGAACTCGAAAAAGATTCTTGCGGTACCGGATTGATCGCCAACCTGAATGGGATTAAATCACATAAAGTCATCGAAGATGCCCTGACCATGCTCACCAATATGGAGCACCGGGGCGCCTGTGGCTGCGAGCCGAATACAGGCGATGGTGCTGGCATTCTGATTCAGACGCCACACGCATTTTTCGCCAAGAAATGTAAGGAGCAGGGATTTGAACTGCCCGAATTTGGCAAATATGGCGTGGGCGTGGTCTTCTTTCCGGCCGACCGCAACCTGCGCAGACAGTGCCGGGTCCTTTTTGATGACTATATCGATGAGCTGGGCTTTGACCTGCTTGGATATCGTAAAATACCTACCGACCACGAGGAACTGGGCGAGTCAGCGGTCTCGGTGGAGCCACGTATGGAGCAGGTTTTTGTGGCGCCTAAAGAACCTATGGAGCCTAAAGCCCTGGAGCGCAGGCTATACGTACTGCGTAAGTTCTCCACCCATACCATTCACAATACTTACCCACAGTCTAAAGATCAGTTTTACCTGGCTTCTTTTTCTTACAAGACGGTGGTTTACAAAGGACAGCTGACGACTTATCAGCTCCGACCTTATTTCCCTGATTTGCACGATGAACTGTGTGAATCTGCTATTGCACTCATCCACAGCCGTTTTTCCACCAATACAGTCCCCAAGTGGAAGTTGGCGCAACCTTTCCGGTACATCGCGCACAACGGAGAGATTAACACCATCATGGGCAACCTCAACTGGTGGGCCTCTAAGGAAGGGCTGCTCAAATCCACCCTGTTCACAGAGGAAGAACTGGAAAAGCTAAAGCCTATTTGTGGAGAGAGCCTTTCCGATTCTGCCAACTTTGACAACGTGCTGGAGTTTTTGGTCCTGGGCGGTATGTCGCTGCCCCATGCGCTGATGCTGATGATCCCTGAAGCCTGGCAGCACGACGAGCAAATGGAGGACTACAAGCGGGCCTTTTACGAATACAACCGGACCATCATGGAGCCCTGGGATGGCCCGGCTTCCATCTGCTTTACCGATGGGATTCTGGTGGGGGCCACACTTGACCGAAACGGGCTGCGCCCCTCCCGCTACTGCCTGACCGAAGATAATGTGCTCATTGTAGCCTCTGAAGCAGGGGCGCTGCCGGTAGATCAGAGCAAGGTGGTGACCAAGGGCCGGCTTCAGCCCGGCAAAATCCTCATTGCCGACCTGGATGAGCACCGTGTTATTGGGGATACGGAGTTAAAAGATGTGATTTGCCAGCGCCTGCCCTATCGGGAATGGCTGGACCAAAACCGGGTGAGCCTTAAAGACCTCCCTGTTCAGCAGCCTGCCAAAGTGGAATTTGATCAGACGACGCTGCTGCGCAATCAGCAAATGCATGGATTTACGAAGGAAGACCTCAAGGTGGTCATCGGGCCGATGATTGAGGCAGGCAAAGACCCACTGGGCTCAATGGGCGCAGATACGCCCCTTGCTGTTTTGTCTAAGCAGTCGCAACACCTGGCCAACTACTTCAAGCAGCTCTTTGCCCAGGTGACCAACCCACCGATAGACCCCATCCGCGAGCGCTCAGTGATGTCATTGTATGCGATGCTGGGCGGTAGCAGCAATATACTGGACATCAATGCAGACCGGGCTAAGTTCATCCACCTGGACTCTCCTCTGCTGACCAATGAAGACCTTAGCAAAGTTAAATACATCAACCACCCCGACTTCAAGTCCGGTGTGATTGATATCGTATTCAAAGCTGGCAAGCAGGGCGGCCTCCTTCAGGCAGCTATCGACCATGTGTGTGGAGTAGCCGAGGACCTGGTCCGCAACGGCTCCAATATCCTGATCCTGTCTGACCGGAATGCGGGCCCTTATCAGGCTCCAATCCCGTCCCTGCTGGCTGTAGGTGCTGTGCACCATCATCTGATTCAGAAAGGGCTGCGCAGCCTCACTTCCATTGTAGTGGAAGCCGGAGACGTTCGTGAGGCGCATCACTACGCCACGCTCATTGGGTACGGGGCCAGTGCGATCAATCCGTATATGGCCTATGCCTCTATTGCTCAGCTGTATGGCAAAGGGGTGTTTGAGAACAGCAAGACGCTGGACGAGGTCATCAATACCTATAATAAGGCGATTGGCAAAGGATTGCTGAAGATCATGTCCAAAATTGGCATTTCCACCTTGCAGTCCTATCAGGGTGCTCAGATTTTCGAAGTCCTGGGACTAAATAAAGAAGTCGTCGAGAAATGCTTCCGGGGTTCAATTTCCCGGATTCAGGGCATAGGCTTCGATGGCATTGCGGAAGAAGCCATGGTCAGGCACCGTATGGCATTTCCGGAAAACGGTGGTCAAAACCCAAGATTGGAAGTGGGTGGGGTATACCAATGGAAGCGCCGTGGAGAAGCACACCTGTTTAGTCCTCAGGCGATTCATCTGCTGCAGTTTGCTACCCGTACCGGGGACTATAAAACGTATAAAAAATACGCCAGGCTCATAGATGACCAAGCGGAGCAGGCGTTGACCTTGCGGGGCCTGCTCACTTTCCGCCGGGGGGAGAAAGTCCCACTTAAAGAAGTGGAGCCCGCGGAATCCATCATGACCCGCTTTGCAACGGGCGCGATGTCCTTTGGTTCTATTTCCCATGAAGCCCACGCTACGCTGGCCGTTGCAATGAATCGGATTGGCGCTAAGAGCAATAGTGGGGAAGGCGGGGAAGACGAGGTCCGTTTTGAGCGTAAAGAAAATGGCGACTGGGAACGTTCCGCCATCAAGCAGGTGGCTTCGGGCCGGTTTGGCGTGACGAGCCACTACCTGACCAACGCCGATGAGCTACAGATTAAGATGGCTCAGGGGGCTAAGCCAGGAGAAGGCGGACAGTTGCCCGGGCATAAGGTGGACGACTGGATTGGACGCGTACGGCATTCCACGCCGGGTGTAGGATTAATCTCACCGCCACCCCACCACGACATTTATTCTATTGAAGATTTGGCACAGCTCATTTTTGACCTGAAGAATGCCAACCGAAAGGCCCGGATCAATGTAAAACTGGTTTCCAAAGCCGGGGTTGGGATCATTGCCTCCGGAGTGGCTAAAGCCCATGCAGATGCCATCCTCATTTCCGGCCACGATGGCGGCACCGGTGCCTCTCCGCTGACGTCCATACGGCACGCCGGCCTGCCCTGGGAACTGGGGCTGGCGGAAACACATCAAACCCTCGTGAAAAATAAGCTGCGCGACCGGGTGACCCTTCAAACAGACGGGCAGATGCGGACCGGCCGCGACCTCGCCATTGCCACCCTTTTGGGTGCGGAAGAATGGGGCGTAGCTACGGCTGCTCTCGTGGTGGAGGGTTGTATCATGATGCGCAAATGCCACATGAATACCTGCCCCGTAGGCATTGCCACACAGGACCCGGAGCTCCGGAAACGCTTTACCGGTAAGCCGGAACACGTGATTAACTTCTTCCGCTTCCTCGCTGAAGACCTGCGGGAAATTATGGCGAGCCTGGGCTTCCGCACGCTCGACGAGATGGTCGGCAAGGTGGAGATGCTAAAGGCGAAGAATAAACCCACCTACTGGAAATATCGTGGGCTGGACCTCAGCCCGATTCTCTATAAAGAACCGGCGGATGAAAACGTTGGTCAGCACAAAGCTATAGAGCAGGATCACGGCATTGCTCATGTACTGGACCGGCGGTTGATGGCCACCGCACAGGCTGCCATCAATCAGGGCAACCAGGTGGAAGCCAGCTTTGATATACGCAATACCGATCGGGCCACCGGGACTATGCTTTCCAACGAGATCAGTAAGCGCCACGGCGGCAAAGGGCTGCCGGAGGGTACCATACAGTTCCACTTCCGGGGCTCAGCCGGGCAAAGCTTTGCAGCATTCGGAGCACCGGGGCTGAGTTTCCGCCTGGAGGGAGAAGCGAATGACTACTTTGGGAAAGGCCTTTCCGGGGCGCAGCTGATTGCCGTGCCGGACCGGGATGCGAAATTCACAGCAAGTGACAACATCATCATCGGCAACGTAGCTTTCTATGGCGCAACTTCAGGGGAAGCATTTATTAATGGCACGGCGGGAGAACGCTTTGCGGTGCGCAACTCCGGCGTAAAAACCGTAGTGGAAGGCATTGGTGACCATGGCTGCGAGTATATGACCGGGGGCATTGTGGTCGTATTGGGCGACACCGGCAAAAACTTTGCAGCGGGTATGAGCGGAGGTATTGCCTACATCTATAACCCTGAGGGCCACTTCGAACAGCGTGTAAACCGAGGCATGATTGATCTCGATCCTATGGAGGCAGAGGACGTCTCCCGCCTGCATGCCCTGATTACCAAACACCATAAGCTGACGGGCAGTACCCGGGCAGCCACCTTGCTGGCAGACTGGGAATTGGCACAGCAACAGTTCACTAAGGTCATGCCACGAGATTACAAACGGGTACTCGAAGCCCGGAAAGCCGCTGCTGAAGCCGCTGCGAACACAACGGCAGTAGCAGACAAAAAGGCAGTGTAAGTTGATTTTTGAGTTGAAAAAGCAGTTAAAACATGGCAGATCCTAAAGGATTTTTGAAATATACCCGGGAGCTCCCCAATACACGAGACCCACAGGAACGCATCAAGGACTACAAGGAATTGTACGAAGACTTTGAGGAAGAGAAAACGGTCAAACAGGCGGCCCGTTGTATGGACTGCGGCGTACCGTTTTGCCACAATGGCTGCCCCCTGGGCAATATCATTCCGGAGTTCAATGATGCCGTATACGAAGAAGACTGGCAACTGGCCTATGAAATCCTGAGCAGCACCAATAACTTCCCGGAATTCACGGGCCGCATCTGCCCTGCGCCCTGTGAGGCGGCCTGCGTGTTGGGCATCAATCAGCCACCGGTAGCTATTGAGCATATTGAAAAATCCATTGCGGAGGTGGCTTTTGAGAAAGGGTATGTACGTCCGCAGCCCCCTACCCTGCGCACCGGTAAAAAAGTAGCGATAGTAGGCTCGGGACCGGCGGGTCTGGCTGCTGCGGCTCAGCTGAATAAGGTGGGGCACCTGGTCACCGTTTTTGAACGCAACGACCGCATTGGCGGGCTGCTGCGCTACGGTATCCCTGATTTCAAACTGGAAAAATTCGTCGTAGAGCGGCGGGTAGCCCTCATGGAAGCAGAAGGCATCCGGTTCCGCACCAACGCTAATGTTGGTGGGAATGTGGACCCACAGGAACTGATGGACCAATACGATGCGGTGCTGTTGTGCGGCGGCTCTACAGTCCCCCGCAACCTGAATATCGAAGGCAGGGAGCTGGAAGGCGTGCACTTTGCCATGGACTTTCTGGAGCAGAACAACCGCAGGGTAGCCGGAGATGCCATCCCGGACGTGGAAACCATTACCGCTAAGGACAAACACGTGGTAGTGATTGGCGGTGGCGATACCGGCTCGGACTGCGTGGGAACGTCCAACCGGCATGGCGCCAAATCGGTTACCCAAATCGAGCTGATGGACCGCCCACCTAACGACCGGGATCCCCTGACGTGGCCCAACTGGCCGGTGGTTTTGCGCACCTCCACCAGTCATGAGGAAGGCTGCGAACGCCAATGGTCGCTGCTGACCAAAGCCTTTACCGGGGAAAATGGCAAGGTTATCGGGCTGAAACTGGTGCAGATTGAGTGGGCGAAAAATAGCAAAACAGGTAAGTACGGCTTTCAGGAAGTGGAAGGCACCGAGCAGGAAATCCCTTGTGACCTGGCGTTGCTGGCTATCGGCTTCCTGAGCCCGCAGTATCGCGGCATGCTCGAAAAACTAGGTGTCGAGGTCGACGAGCGTGGTAATGTCCGCGATGAAGACTACCGTACGAATCTGGAAAAAGTATTTGTGGCCGGGGATATGCGCCGGGGGCAATCGCTGGTGGTTTGGGCCATTGCAGAAGGCCGGGAAGCCGCCCGTAGTGTGGATAAATTCCTGATGGGGGCATCCAATCTGGAGGCGCGGGACAAGGGTTTTTTAATGGCGGAGGGGTAGCCTTGGCTTAGGACAACTCATTTTGTATTGTTAGATACCTGTCAGACCGAAGTAAAGAATAAAAAACTTCGGTGCAACTCTGCTGCAAAAACAAATCATTCCTGTATTTTGGAGGTTGTATTATTTTTATGACTTTAACCTCACCCTGGTTTGGGCTGCATATAATACTAAGAACGTGTTGGGACTTTGGTTTTCGACTAGAAGACCAAAATCCCAATACGGTCTTAGCCCAAGGCAGGAAAGGAACAAACAAGGAACATTAGGAATGTCAGAGCAGGAAATCAAGCAACAACTAAAAGACTGGAAGAAAATTATCAAGCGTTATCAGCAGCCCGACCGCAAGCGGGCCTGGTGGCAGGTGATCAACACCTTTGGCCCATTTCTGGCGCTGTGGGTACTGATGTATTTCAGCCTAGAGTGGTCTTACTGGATCACTTTGGGACTGGGCCTGATTAACGGTTTTCTCCTTGCCCGGATTTTTATTATTCAGCACGATTGCGGGCACCACTCCTTTCTCGAATCAAAAGGCTGGAATAATGTCATTGGCAGTGTTTGCAGCTTTTTCAGTACGATACCTTACAAGTACTGGTCAAAAATCCACAATTACCACCACGGGCACTCCGGGCAATTGGAGGAGGAGCCCCGCGATATCGGTGATGTCCCTTTCCTGACGGTGGAGGAATACCGAAACCTGAGTAAATGGGGACGTTTCAAATACCGGTTGTTCCGCACGCCGGTGGTCTTGTTTATTGTCACCCCTATCGTCTATTTGAGCGGCCCGATGCGCTGGCCTACGATCAAGGTGCCGATGGTGCGCAGTGCCTATGTGGCGCTTTTCCTCAACAACTTTTGGATCGGGTTGGTATATGCTGGTTTGATTTATCTGTTGGGATGGGAGTTTCTTTGGGTACAGGTGCCAATTGTGATTTTCTTTGGCACGATTGCGTTCTGGTTTTTCTATGTGCAACATCAGCATGAGGAAACCTACAAGAAATGGAAAGACGAGTGGGACTATCTGGTCGCAGCAGTCCGGGGCAGTACGTACTATAAACTCCCAAAGGTTTTTAACTGGTTGACCGGAAATATTGGATTTCACCACATTCACCACTTAAGCTCCCTTATACCCAATTACAACCTGCCGAAGTGCGCGAAGGAGAATCCTATTTTACAAAAATACGTTACGACGATTACCTTCAGGGAAAGTCTGGCCTGCATCTTCAACAAGCTTTGGGACGAGCAGCAGGAGCGCATGATCTCTTTCCGGGAGTACTACCGGCTGGAGCGGGCTGGCGCGCTGGGATAGGCAGGCTGTTTACGAATAGCTTAAAAAGAAAAGGGTTGCCCTGCAGTTTTTCGCGCCGGACAACCCTTTTTTAATGCCTTTCAGCAGTTCGTTTAGACGACGCCCTCGAAGAGCGACTCTACAAAAGCCCGCTTGTTGAAGACTTGCAGCTGCTCGATCCCCTCTCCTACTCCAATGTATTTGATGGGCACTTTGAACTGATCAGAGATACCGATGGCTACGCCCCCTTTGGCTGTCCCGTCGAGTTTGGTGAGGGCCAGGGCGGAAACTTCGGTGGCATCGGTGAAATGCTTGGCCTGCTCAAAGGCATTTTGTCCGGTGGTGGCATCGAGCACCAAAAGGACTTCGTGGGGAGCGCCATCGAGGCTTTTGGCTACGGAGCGGCGGATTTTGGACAGCTCCTTCATCAGATTGACCTTAGTATGCAGGCGGCCGGCAGTATCGATAATCGCGACATCACAGTCGTTTTGGATAGCGTGCTGCACGGTTTCATAGGCTACAGCAGCAGGGTCCGTATTCATGCCTTTGCTGAAGAAGTCGCACCCCACGCGCTTGGACCAGATTTCCAGTTGGTCCACAGCAGCAGCCCGGAAGGTATCACCGGCACCGAGGACTACTTTTTTGCCCTTTGCTTTGTACTGATGTGCCAGTTTGCCGATTGTGGTGGTCTTGCCTACACCGTTTACGCCAACAACGAGGATTATGCTCGGCTTGCTGTCGGAAGGCAGGGTATAATCTTCAATATCAACCGTATTGTTCTCGGACAGCAGCTGTACGATTTCGTCCCGGAGGATTTCGTTGAGCTCTGAGGTATTGAGGTACTTGTCGCGGCGGACCCGCTCTTCGATACGATCGATGATCTTGACCGTTGTATCCAGGCCGACATCGGAGGCGATGAGGATGGATTCCAGTTCATCCAGGACTTCCTCATCAACGGTAGACTTACCGGCAACGGCCTTGGTAATCTGACCGAAGAGGCTGCTTTTGGTTTTCTCCAGCCCTTTATCCAGGTCCTGTTTTTTCTCTTTATTGAAAAACTTTTTAAAGAAACTCATAGGCGTTTGATAAATAGGCAAAGAGGCTTTCCTTGCAGAAGAAAAGCCTCTTTGATGTATACGTTTACTTGCTGTCAGACAAGTGAATTATTTGCTAGCGAAAAACTCCTTAACGGCATCCTTATGGATCACCACTTCTTTGTAGGAGTATTTACCAGTCTTAGGATCTTTAATGCTCTTGATCACCTTGACGTGATCACGACCTGACCCTGCGTTTGCTGCACGCTGTGCAACCCTTGCGTTCTTAGATACTTTCTTAGCCATTATACCTCGCTTTAAGAATATTAAGTAAAGTCAACATCACAAAAATAAGCGATAAACTGCTGTTTTGCAAGCTTACTTGATCTCGCGGTGCAGCGTTACGCGCTTCATGATGGGGTTGAACTTTTTAAGTTCCAGGCGATCTGGTGTATTTTTACGGTTTTTCTCCGTAACATAGCGGGAAGTACCTGGCAGTCCTGACTTTTTATGCTCTGTGCATTCGAGGATTACCTGAATGCGGTTGCCTTTGCTTTTCTTAGCCATCGTTCTAACTATTTATGGTCTTGCTTACAGTTCGACACCTACATCAAACCCCTTCTTCTGCTGGCGCTTGATAAACTCGTAAATGCCTATTTTATCGATTGTGCGCATTGCGCTGGCGCTAACCTTGAGCGTTACCCACTCATTCTTTTCAGGAATGAAGAAACGCTTGGTGTGCAGGTTGGGCAGAAAACGGCGCTTGGTCTTCTTGTTGGAGAAAGAAACCGAATTGCCGGCTACCGGGCGCTTACCTGTGAGTTGACAAACTTTGGACATCGCGTATTCCTTTTAACTAAACAGCTCAACGCTCGGCTACTCAGGCTCGGACATTGAGCTATTCAGGTGATTCTAGGACTTTTAGAATTAAGTAGTGACTCTGTCAGGATTCGAACCTGAAACCTCTTGATCCGTAGTCAAGTGCTCTATCCAGTTGAGCTACAGAGCCATTTCGTTGTTAGCGGCTGCAAAGATAAGATTCAATTTTTAAATCTGCAACTTTGAAACCAATTTTTTGCTGCTTCCGGGCTTTTCTTTCAGCGGGGACTGCAAAGATACAAAATGAATAGAAAAAGCCGACAAATTCCTTTGCCGGCTTTTTTGAAATTCTTTTGTTTACGCGCTTCTTTGACCATAAGGGCTTACTCCCTTAAGAATTCAAGCTCATCTTTGTGGCCGAGCTGTACCATCACCGAAGGTTGTGCAATAGACTTATCGTTTCTACGGTGATGAACGATGTAGTCCACTTGTTCAATAATATCGGAGCTGATGGCACCGAAATTGGCGGGGAAACTGCCGGGCTTCAAATCCGCAGGCAGTGCGACAATCGGGCGGCCAAGTTTTCGGATCAAAGACTGACAGTACTCGTCCTGTACGATACGGATGGCAATGCTCCCTTCCTGATCCAGGGCTTCCTGCGGCAGGTTGCGCCCACGCTCATAGCGCACCGTAAGCGGCCGCAGGTGGAAGGACAGCAGGGTTTCGATGCGCGGATGGAAGTGCGCAATATACTGCTTCAGCATTTTTGGGGAATCGACCAGAAGCTCAAGGCATTCGTGCTGATCAATGGATTTCATAGCCCTTAATCTACGGAGGGCTTCGGGGTCAGTTGCATCACAACCGACACTCCAGACCGTGTCTGTGGGGTAGAGCAGCAGCCCGCCATCGCGGAGCACCGTCAGCGCCTGACCGAAATCCTGCTGCTGTCCGGCAGATGCTCTACCATTAGTAAAGGTGATCATACCTAATGGTGGTTTTATGCCAATTAAAAAATGAATCAATGTCATACAGTTTGGTTGAGTCATGCAGGCCTTCAATGTGGGAGACGCTGCGGGTACGGTTTTTGGGAGGTAGCAGAAAGCACAATTTGATAAAGAGGGTTGCTGATTGTCAATAGCCTTACCAAGCAGCGAAATAGTATTTCAAAAAAGCCTGTACTTCGAAACTATCTGTATCTTGCCTTTGTGATACACAAGCAAATTCTTTTGTGCTTTACTAAATGATTCAGAAAACGATGCCCGGAGCTGACTTATTACGCTACTGCTGTTTTTTTTCAATCTTTTTTGCCAGTCTGTTTTTTAACCGACTTTCGGCTGCTCATATCATTGGTGGAGAAATCACTTATGAGTGCCTCGGGTGGACCAATGATGACCCCGGAACAGGTACCAGGACTTATCAGTTTTACATGAATATCTACCGGGACTGTCAGGGTGGCGGTGCAGACTTTGACTCTGCGCCGGGTGGGTCTTTTCCAGCCACCGTTACCATCTACACGGAGAGCGACGAGGAGCCCTACACGGTCTTGATTTTGCCCAACCCTGCCCGTAATACGGTGAACCCTCAGGAAGATAACCCTTGTGTAATTGTTCCTTCCAATGTGTGCGTGGAGCAAGGGGTTTACACTTTCCCGCTGCTCGATCTGCCCGTGATCGACGAGAGCTACTACATTACGTATCAGCGGTGCTGCCGGAACAACACGATTTCCAATATTCTCGCTCCGGGCGATTCCGGCGCAACCTACTTCATGGAGCTGACGCCTGCAGCACAGCAGGTTTGCAACAGCAGCCCGACCTTCAATAATTTTGCGCCACCGGTGATTTGTGCCAATGAGCCCATCAATTTTGACCACTCCGCTACCGACCCGGATGGCGATCAGCTGGTTTACGAGTTCTGTGCGCCATTCCTGGGCGGAGGGCTCAATTTCAATATGCCTACCGCGATGAACGGCCTGGCTCCCAACCCGGAGTCCCGCCCGCCCTACGATCCGGTCAATTTTATAGGTCCGTTTTATAACCCAACTCAGCCACTGGGTAACAATACAGATGTCAACATCAATGTCAACTCTGGTTTGATTACTGGCGCGCCCAATGCGCAGGGGCAGTTTGTGGTGGGCGTTTGCGTAAGTGAGTTCCGGAATGGAGAATTGCTCAGTGTGGTTCGCCGCGATTTACAGTTCAATGTGACCTTCTGCGAGCCTACGGTCAAAGCTGATATTGCGGAAGATAATGCGGTGGGTACCGACCTGTATATCAGTCAGTGTGCCGACCGGGATGTGTTTATCGTCAATCAGAGTTTTGATGAGAGCTTTATAGAAAACTATTTCTGGAAATTTGATCTGGGCAATGGGCAGGATACGACCCTATCGACCTGGAATGCTGACCTGGAATTCCCGGAGTACGGCACTTTCCGGGGCAGCCTTATCCTCAACCCCAATTCCCAATGCGGAGACACCGCCAGTATTATTGTAGAGCTCTTCCCTGAGATTGAAGCCGATTTTACCGCCGCTTATGATACCTGCGTAGCGGGCCCGGTCGCTTTTACGAATACAACGGTCGCTCCAATAGAAATCACCAATTATTCCTGGAGCTTTGGTGACGGTGGCGGTTCTTCAAATCCTGACCCAACCTACCGCTATCAGGAGCCCGGGCTGCAGCAAGTCAAACTTCGGGTAACCGATATCAATGGCTGTCAGGATTCGATTGTCAAGCCGGTGAGTTACTTTCCGGTACCAGCACTGATTGTAGTGGCGCCTAACCGATTTGATGGTTGCGCGCCGGCGGAGATCAGTTTTGACAACCTCTCGGAGCCGGTCAATGTAAATTACGAAACCTTCTGGGATTTTGGGGACGGGACGACCTCAGTGGAGCTCAGCCCCACCCATATTTTTGAATCCGAAGGCACCTATGATGTCAGCCTGCAGATTACCTCCCCGATTGGCTGTGTGACGGATACTGTATTTAGCGAATTGATCGTTATTGATCCGTCACCCATCGCTAACTTTACTTTTAGCCCGCAGGATCCGGACGTATTCAACCCTGAAGTCACCTTTACGGACTTATCCCAGGGTGCTGACCAGTGGTTTTGGTATTTGGAAGACCCGTATACAGCACAAGAGCCTAACCCCATACATGCTTTCCGGGACACCGGCTTTCAGGAAGTGCGGCTCATTGTCACCCATCCGCTGGGATGCCAGGATACGGCAGTTCAGGTGGTGGATATTCAGCCTAAGGCCACTTTTTTCCTGCCCAATGCCTTTACGCCCAACGATGATGGGCTAAACGATGTCTATAAGGGCAAAGGATTCACAGACGGAATGAAATCCTTTGAGTTGAATATTTGGAACCGCTGGGGCGAAAATGTATTTTCAACGGACGATCCGCTACAAGGCTGGAACGGGCGTTTCAATAATCAGGGGCAACCTGTGCCTCAGGGTGTTTATTTTTCCAGGGTGGCCTATACCCCACCCCGTGGAGCGCCCGTTGAGATAAAGGGGACGGTGACCGTTATCCGGTAAAGGGTGGCTGCCGGCCCTCGCACGAAGAAAACGACACGAGCTATGGTAAACCATTTGTCTATAAAAAACACCATTACAGCAGTGCTGATCCTGCTGTTGCCATTGGGCCTGCAGGCTAAGCACATCATTGGTGGTGTGATGACTTACGCTTGCCTGGGTGATGATACTTATGAAATCACCCTCAAGATTTACCGGGATGGCAATTGTACGGATTGTGCGGACTTTGATGCGCAAGCCTTCATTGCGGTATACAACTGCTCCGGGAATTGCTCCGGCCAAACTCAGGCCAACCCTTTCCTGGAAATCAATGCGCCACTGTTGAGTGTAACGGATGTGGAACGCCCGGATTACCCCTGTCTGATCCCACCGGATGTAAAAGTAGAGGAAGGGCTTTACCGGTTTGAGCTGCAGCTGCCTCAGTCGCCGGAAAGCTACTTCATAGCTTATCAGCGGTGCTGCCGTAATGTGACGATTTCCAATATCATTGCGCCCGGCGACACCGGTTCTACCTTCTTTACCGAAATAACGCCAGAGGCGCAGCAGGTGTGCAACAACAGCCCCGTATTCAATGAATTTCCTCCAATTATTATTTGTGCGGGGGCTCCTTTGGAATTTGACCATAGTGCCACCGATGTGGATGGGCATCAGTTGGTGTATAGTTTGTGCTCTTCCTACGATGGTGGCGGCAACCTGCTCACCGATCCGCTTTACCTGACCTGTGAGGGAGCGCGCCCAGGCCCGGCCTGCCCACCACCTTACAATACGATCAATTTTCTGGGGCCGAATTTTACGCCCACTCAGCCGATGGGACCGGAAGCTAACCTGCAAATCGACCCCAATACTGGCTTGCTAACGGGCACGCCAATTAATCTGGGGCAGTATGTCGTGGCAGTCTGCGTGCAAGAATTCGATGCTACGGGTAATTTGCTGAGCACGACGACCCGGGATTTCCAGTTTAATGTGGCGCCCTGCGACCCTACAGTAGAGGCGGTTGTGGGGGCTGCAGACCTGAATACCGACCAGGAGTACGTGATTGTATCCTGTGGTCAAAATACGGTTAGTTTTACCAATGAAAGTTTTCAGGAATCTTTTATTGAAACCTACAACTGGTCCTTTATGGTGGAGGGGCAGGAGGTGTCGTTTAGCGACTGGGAACCCGCTATCAACTTCCCGGATACAGGGACCTATTTGGGCAACCTAATCCTCAACCCCAATACGCAGTGCGGCGATACCGCCGATATACGAGTGGTCATCTACCCTGCCATAGAGGCTGATTTCAGCTTTGACTATGATACCTGTGTTGCTGGCCCTACGGTCTTTACGGATGCCTCTTTCTCCGGCAGCGGGGAGATCACGGATTGGTCATGGACATTTGGTGACGGAGGTACGGCCGGCGACCAGAATCCGGTTTACACCTATGCCACCCCAGGTAATTTCCCGGCAACCCTCACCGTCACAGATATCAACAATTGCCAGGATACCTACACCTTGCCAATCGAGTACTTTCCTGTACCAGAGCTTATTGTGATTGCCCCAAGTGACTTTACAGGTTGCGTGCCTGCGGATATCTTTTTTAATAACCTTTCCACGCCCATTAGTGAGGCGTACGATATTACCTGGGATTTTGGAGACGGAGGAGTCGACAGCGTGATCAGCCCCACTTATACCTACGAAGCCCCGGGGACTTATACGGTGAGTATCGATATTGTGTCCCCAATCGGGTGTCAGATTGATACTACCTTTGGTGACCTTATTACCATATTGCCATCGCCTGTAGCGGGCTTTTCGTTTACACCTGACCGACCGAGCAATTTGGAGCCATTAGTCAGCTTCTTTGATGAATCGACCGGTGCTACCCGCTGGTCCTATGACTTTGGGGACGGCAATCAGTCCATTGCGCCCAGCCCTACCCATGAGTTCCGGGACACGGGCGTATACGAGGTACGGCAGATTGTCACGCACCCCAGCGGATGCCAGGATACGCTGGTGCAACTTCTGGACGTTATTCCGCAGGTGCGCTACTTCCTGCCCAATGCCTTCACCCCCAATCAGGATGGCCTGAATGATGAATATCTGGGTACCGGTTTCCTTGAGGGGGCAACCAATTTCCAAATGATCATCGTCAACCGCTGGGGGGAAACGGTTTTCGAAACCAATGACCCCTTTGATGGATGGAACGGTCGTAAACTTAATACGGGGGATTTTGTACAAAACGGCGTCTATATGGTATTGGTGACCTTTACCGGTCCAAGAGGGGATGACTATGAGTACAAGAGTACGGCTACGGTTATTCGGTGATGGTTTTGGGGTAGGTTAATTCTTTTCCCAACGCACAGCAATAGTACACTGATGAAGCTGATCTGACTGATGACACTGATCTGCCCAACGAGGCTCGCCCCACTGGAGGCCCGCCCGGAAATCAGTGCAAATCTGTGTAATCCGTCTAATCCGTACCCTAAACCTCCACCCTATCAAAACCAAAACCCGTAGCTTAGCAGTAAAAAATGCTATCCAGTCAACGCCACCTTTTTGACCTTCCTGACGATGTAGCCTATTTGAATGGTGCCTATATGTCTCCGCAGTTGCATGCAGTAGAAACCGCCGGTATCAAAGCCCTAAAGCGCAAAAGCCAGCCCTTTAACATCCAACTGGCAGACTTCTTTGAGCCCGTACAGGCGCTTCGGTCTGCCTATGCCCGCCTTATCAACTGCCCGGAGCCGGGGCGCATAGCCATCATACCTTCTGTCTCTTATGGAATGGCCGCCGTTGCGCGAAACCTGAAGCTGCAGCCCGGGGATAATGTTATCCTCACACAAGAGCAGTTTCCGAGTAATTACTATGCCTGGGAACGGGTAACGGAAGCGCATGGGGCTACAATTCGGACCGTAGACCCACCCCGGGAATCCCCCCGGGGGCAAGCCTGGAATGCGGCAATACTGGATGCAATTGACGAAAGGACAGCTATGGTTGCCATTGGGCAGGTGCATTGGGCAGACGGCACCCTGTTTGATTTGAAAGCGATCCGGAAGCGGGCAACGGAGGCAGGGGCCTGGCTCGTCATTGATGGCACTCAATCCGTAGGTGCTTACCCGTTTGATGTGGAGGCAATTCAGCCGGATGCACTGATTTGCGCAGGCTATAAGTGGCTCATGGGGCCTTACAGCATTGGCCTGGCATACTACGGTCCGGCACTTGATGATGGCTTACCGGTGGAGGAAAACTGGATCAACCGGGTAGACAGCCACGACTTCCGCAACCTGGTGAATTACCAACCGGATTACAAACCGTTGGCTGCCCGTTATAACATGGGTGAGCAAAGCAATTTTATTCTGGTCCCGATGCTGAAAACGGGCATTGACCAGTTGCTGGATTGGGGCACCACCAATATTCAAAGCTACGCTCGGCAGCTCCTTGGAACGGCACTCCAGGAGTTGGAATCACTCGGCTGCACGATGGAGCCGGAAGAACAGCGGGCACACCACCTTGTAGGCGTTCGCCTGCCTGCCAGGGCTGATATGGACTTGTTCCGGGAGCAGCTGCGGGAAGAACAGGTACATGTGTCCATCCGTGGCAATGCCATTCGGGTATCCTGCCACCTGTACAATGAAGCGCAGGAAGTAGAACGCCTGATGAAATGCTTTAAAGCGGTGATTGGATAAGCACCGGCAACCTGCACCGGATTACAACAGATTCAACCAGTCCACCCCATTCCGGACCTCTGCCGGCTTTGGCATACGCCCGTCGTGCATCAGCTCCTGAATGGCACAAAGTTCCTGATCGCGGAACAGGGATAGCGTGGCGCTAATGGCGCCGTCCTCTACATAATGCACCAGGAAGCTATCGCCATCGAGGTCGCCCTCAACAATAGTCTCCTCAGGGCTGGAAGCATGGCCAACATAACCCAGAATTTTGTCTTGCTGAGCCGACCAGAAGAAAGGGACTGCCTCGTAGGGCTCCCCGGCTCCTGCCATATTTTTACCGGCCATCCGCCCCTGCTGAGCAGCGACTTTCCAGTGTTCAATCCGCTGGTTTTTGCCATTCACCGGGGGAGCAGCGATGTCCCCGGCGGCAAAGAGGTTTTCCTGAACGCGGAGGAAGGGGTCGGTATGCAGGCTACCATCAGATTGCAACAGGGTTTCGGGCAGGAAACTGGTATTTGGCTGTACGCCAATGCCCATGACTAGCAGGTCGGCATCCAACTCTTCTCCGTTTTCCAGTTTCACCTTTTCAACCTGGCCGTTGCCTTCAATCGCTTTGACATTTTGCCCCAGATGAAAATGAATGCCCGCATCGCGGTGCCATTCCTGAATGCGCTGACCAACTGCATCTCCCCATATGTGCGTAAAGGGTAAGTGCTCGGGTGCAACGACGTGGACTTCACAGTCCAGTTTTTGCAGGCTCATGGCGGCTTCCATACCTATGAAGGAAGCGCCGACAATAAAAGCTTTCTTTGCTGACCTGCCCGCTTTGAGAAGCGCTCGGCTATCCTGCAGGCTGCGCAGTGTGTGGACGTTTTTCAGGTCTGCACCGGGGACATCCAGCTGCCGGGGCCGGGCACCTGTGCAAATCAATAGCTTATCGTAGGATACCGGTGCACCAGATTCAAATTCGATCTTTTGGGCATCCGGATCGACTTTAGTGACGCGGTGCCCTTTCATGAGGACAATACCTTGCTTTTTGTAAAACGCAGCGTCCCGCAACGGCATCCACTCCTCCGGCGCTTCGCCCTGCAGGTAATCTTTACTGCAATTGGGGCGGTCGTAAGGCACCTCTTCTTCCGCAGAAAACAAGACGATGCGCCCGGTGAACCCAGCTTCCCGCAAGCCTTCCGCAGCGTATGCACCCGCGGCACCACCACCGATGATGGCATAAGTGACCTCGTTGCTCACTTCCGGTTTCGCCATGGGGTTTGGGGTACGATCAGAAGTCTCTTCCGGAATATCCACCCAAATTTCACTGCCACGCAGTTCTACTTCGTAAGCAGGCAGGCCATCAATACCAGGCGCTTCGATGTGCTGCCCGGTTTTTGCATCAAAACAAGCATGATGCCAGGGGCAAACCAGCCGGCTGCCATTCAGGACGCCATCGGCAAGAGGAGCACCGTAGTGGGTACATTTTGGATAAAGGGCGGAGATTTCGCCATCGACATTAGTCAGCAGGACTTCCTGATCACCAGCCTTGACGGCCTTAAGGTCACCGGGCTTTAATTCATCGGCTTTGAGTACATAATACTGCATGGTAGGGAACGGTTTAAATTACGCTTTTGGAAAGGATAGCCCCCTGCCGATGTTCACTCGTCAGTGCTTTTTAATGTTCGAACATTAGGAATTCGCCGGATTTGGTATTTCCTGAATGGGCGGCCCAACCTTAGTGGCACCACTCAGGCCGGATTGATACTGCTCCAGCCATTGGTAGGCATCTCTGATGGTAACCGCTAATGGCGTCTGTGGCATTTGCAACTCCGCTACGGCTTTGGCCGGGCTAAAATATTGCCCATCACAGGAAATACGGGCAATAGGAAGAGAAATCATGGGGCTGTATCCTAATTTTGGAGCCACAAAAGAATGCAACCGGCCGTAAGATAAAACCAAAGGGGATGGAATCCGGAAACGGGGTGGCTTAGCCTTTAGGGTTTGTCCGATGAGGTGAAACAGGTCAGCGTAGGTCAGGTTTTTATGCCCTGCGATGTAGCTTTCGCCCACCCGGCCCATTTTTAGTCCATTACAAGCGGCAGCAGCCACATCTCTGGCGTCCACAAAGTTCTTGCCCCCACGGGTGTAAAAAGGCAGCTTCCCTTGAACTACTGCCAGCAGCATGGCGCCTGAGCTGGGCTTACTATCGTAGGGGCCAAACATGAACGTTGGGCAGATCAGCACCGCCGGCAGACCCTGCTCCCGGACTGCTTTTTCCACCATTTGGTGGGCCTGGTATTTCGAGTCTATGTAATCCAGCCCGTACCGATGCCCGTCAAAGGCTCCGGTTTCGTCCCCGGGGCTTTCCAGGGTCCCTTTTGAGAAACTGGCTGCTGAACTGATGAACACCGCGCGCCGAACGCCATGCTTCAGGCAGGAGGCTATGATGTGTTGGGTCCCTCTGATATTCACAGCCACCGTAGCTGCTGACCGGGAAGGCCAAACCGAAGTACTGGCCCCCGCGTGTATGACATAATCGCAGCCCGCTACCGCCCGGTCCACTTCCGGCGCATTCAACAAGTTGCCTTTTGACATTTCTACAGGAAGGCCCTTCAGTACAGGAGATTGGGAAGACGGGAGCTGAAGGACTCTGACCTGATAGCCCTGACGGAGCGCCCGGCGTACAATATTTGCGCCAAGCAGTCCGTCCGCTCCGGTAATCAATACTTTCAAGATAACGGGGTTTTGGTTGTTGATGGATTAAAGGTAGCCATTTCAAAGCACAGAAACGCATGGCCACTGACATTCCTCATTGCCTACCTCCCAAAATTGCCTCAACTTTTACCTGAAGGTATGGGACAACTTCCGTATCAAACCAGGGATTCCGGCTCAGCCACCGGTTGTTGAGCGGAGAAGGGTGCGGCAAAGGCAGCACCCCGGGGCCATACTCCCGAAAGGCGTGGACTGTTTCCGTCAGGTTACGTTTGCGGGCAGCGCCCAGGTAGTATTGCTGCGCATATTGACCAATGTAAAGGGTAAGTGCTATTTTAGGCATCATCCGGAGCAAAGCCGCATGCCATTGCGGGGCGCATTCCGGTCGGGGCGGCAGGTCACCTGTCTTCGCTTTACCCGGATAGCAAAAGCCCATTGGCAAGATACTGAAGCAGGTCGGGTCGTAAAACGTGGCTTCGTCTACATTCAGCCATTGCCGGAGGCGCACGCCGCTGGGATCGTAATAAGGCAGGCCCTTTTCATGCGCCAACCGCCCCGGAGCCTGGCTGATTAAAGCAATCCGCGCTTCCGGATGGACTGCAAATATAGGCCGGGGAGGCACCGGCAAAGCCGCTTCGCAAATCCGGCATTGACGCACCGAGGCCTGTAGTGCCTGTATCATAAATTCAGGTTTTGGCTTCGCCCGTACTAACATCGGCGGGGGTCATCTTGTTATATTAATGTTGCAGGGTTGAAAAGCACTGCATATTCAAAATCATTACTAACCAACTTAAAGCGACAACCTCATGAAAGAAGATTGGGTAAAAGTATTCGAATCCAGAGAAATTCTGAAAACCAAACTGGTCGAAGATGCATTAAAGCAACAGGGCGTTGAGAGCCATATTCTCGAAAAGCCCGACAGTGCCATCCCTTCCCTGGGCGCAGCTACACTGTACACGCCTCAGAACAAGGCACAAAAGGCACTGGAAATCATCAAGACTATTGACTTTTCAGCCGTAGAAGAAGATTAATCCGTATGACAAAAAGTAAAGAGAACTGGAATTCACTCACCCCGGAAGAGGAGCGGGTCATCGTGCATAAAGGCACAGAACGCCCCTTTACCGGGGAATACGACAACCATAAAGCGCCTGGCGTCTATGTTTGCCGCCGTTGTGAAGCGCCACTGTATCAATCAGAGGACAAATTTTCGTCCGGGTGCGGATGGCCAAGCTTCGATGACGAAATACCAGGAGCGGTAAGGCGGGAAACCGATGCCGATGGCCGGCGGACTGAGATCCTCTGCGACAATTGTGGCGGGCACCTCGGGCATGTCTTCATTGGAGAGCGGCTTACGCCAAAAAACACCCGC